>Ga0265327_10001975_pt1 | contig 23334 bp, 16 predicted proteins | sample 41621metaG_FD_202089 | JGI IMG/M metagenome (GOLD analysis project Ga0265327, IMG submission 202089) | Rhizosphere microbial communities from Carex aquatilis grown in University of Washington, Seatle, WA, United States - 4-16-21 metaG | ecosystem: Host-associated > Plants > Roots > Rhizosphere...
GCGCCGCCCGTTCCGCCGCGCTTGTTACGGGCCTTCCGTCGCTCGTTGTTCGGGCTGAAAGGCGATCTTGCCGATGGCCAATATTCCAAATTTCCCAGGCGTATGCTCGTCTGCTTGAACTTCTGAGAACCACAGAATGCCATCGCCCGCCATGATGCCCCGCCAGTTTTTGAACAGCGGCTCGCCCGCAGCCTTGAGAATCTTCGCGCGAATTTCCGCAGTCAGTTTTTGGTCCAAGATTTTCGCCAAGGCATCCGGGGTCTTAACCATTTGCGTTCCATTGCTCACAACAACGGACACCGGATAGACCATGTGTTCCGCCAGCCAGGCCGTGTTTTGTGTCGCCACGGCGTTGGTGATTGCGGAGAGAAATTGTTTTTCCGGCGAGCTTGCCAAGTAATCATCCGCCGTTGCGCGGTTCCACGGCAAGAACGCGATGGCGCACAACAAAATAGTGGCGAGATGGCGCATGGCTTATTCGTTATGCGGTATCTTTATCGTGCTGCCGCCGATAAATTCCCGGATCACCGCGTCGCCGGGAATAAAGTTCGTATCCGCCACCTGTTCCGGCGTAAAGCCCGTCACCGAATCCAGCAACGCCTTGACGCGTTCGTAGCGGATGCGGGCATCGAGGAACCCGGCATAATCCGCAAACGCTGCCGCCGGTGGCATCATTCCATGTTCACCCGTAAAAAACGGCTTGAGCGCCGGCAGGTCAAAGGGGAAGCCGCCATTGACGACATGGTCCGCCAGCCCCATGAGCGGGATGATGCTGAACAGTTCGCCTGCCCGCACGTAATGCCAGTGCAATATCGTGCCCAGCGGAATGTGATTGCGATGCCGCGAATCCCGCAACATCCGCCGCAGGAGCCGCACATCGGTAAAATGCGTCAGTTGTCGGCTGCTCCCGTCGCCCTCGAACATCACGTTTTGCGTCTCAATGAACAGGCGGAACTGCGCCGCCGCGCTGATGCCTTCCGTGATGGGCGGATAAAACCCGTGCAAACAATCCAGCAACAAAATTTGGTCGCGCTCCAGCTTGATTGGCTTGGTGGTGGTGCGCCGGCCCTCCTTGAAACTGTAAATCGGTTTATCCACCGTCCGGCCTTCGAGCAATTCGCGCAAGTGCTGGTTCAGCAGTTGAAAATCCAGCGCCTCGGGCGTTTCAAAATTGCGGTCGTTAATCCAGTCCGTCGGATGCTCCACCAGCGACCAAAAATAGTCGTCCAAATTGAGCATCAAAAATTTCAGGCCGTGACGTTCCAGCCGTTGGGTCAGCTTGACGGTGGTGGTCGTTTTGCCGGAGGAACTCGGCCCGCTGATCCAAATCATGCGCAACGGTTCAGCGTCCGCACAGCGCGCCAGGATTTTTCTTTCGGCCTCATCCAGCGACGCCTCGTAGCCGGCAATCGAACCCGTAATCACGTCCTTGATGCGGCCGTTGCGCACCGTTTCGTTCAGCGCCGCCACCGTGTCCACGCCGAACCGGCGGTTCGTTTCCAGCGTGCGCCGCATGCGTTCCAGCGGAAAGCCGTTGCCCGCGAATTGCGCCTGCGTGATGGCGCCTTCCCGCAGCCAGTGCCGGCCCCAGCGATAACATTCGTAGGCGTCCGCCGTGTGTTGAAAGCCGTAGCTGCGCAGCGCGTGCAGCACCTCATCCTGCACCACCTCGATGGTCGGCGGGAAATTGGCGATGTGATGGTGCGGCTCGGAATTCAGGCAAATCACCGCCGCCTCCGCCAGAAAAGTGGCGATGGCTTCGTTGGTCTTGTGCGTGGCAAAAATGGAGTCGTTGATGCCCGGTAAAAAATCGCCTTGAAAACCGCCAATGGATTCCGCCGCGCGGATGATGGCCTTCCAGATGCGGGCCGGGTCAAACTTTACCAGCGCCCGGTTCCGCTTCTGAACTTTGCCAATCAGGTTTTGAACGGCCATGGGACGGGGATGTTAATCCGCCCACCGGCCGAAACCAACGCTTTTCAGCCAAATTACCCAGCCCATAAATTTTTCTCTGTGCCGTACGGGAGACTGTGGCTAAACTGGCTCCATGTCCGCCGAACAAGAACAACCAAAAGACCGTAAAACTCTCGACGATCGGGCCAAGATGACCGAGCTGGAGCGCATCCGCCATTCCTGCGCCCACGTCATGGCCACCGCCATTCTCCGCCTCTGGCCGGACGCCCAATTTGCCTACGGCCCGCCCGTCGAAAACGGTTTTTACTACGACCTCGAATGTTCCCACCGCATTTCGCCCGAGGACTTCGAGAAAATCGAGGCCGAGATGAAGAAGGAAATCAAGGCCAACAACACGTTTGAAAAGCTCACCGTCACGCGCGAGCAAGCCCTGGCCGACGCGCAAAGCGGCCGCCTGGGCGGTTTAACCGAACGCCCCGGCAACGCCAGCAAGTTCAAGCTCGACTTGATCCAGCAAATTCCCGCCGGCGAGGCGATTTCCTATTTCAAGAACGGCGATTTCATTGACCTCTGCGCCGGGCCGCACGTCATGCGCACCGGCAATGTCGGTGCGTTCAAGCTCGAGAGCGTGGCCGCCGCCTATTACAAGGGCGATGAAAAAGGCCCGCAGCTCCAGCGCATTTACGGTACGGCCTTCAAAAACAAGACCGAGCTTGAGGCGTTCCTGACCATGAAGGAGGAAGCCAAGCGCCGCGACCATCGCAAGATTGGCGCGGAAATGGGTTTGTTCGCGATTGATACGGAATTTGTCGGCGCGGGCATGCCGTTGTGGCTGCCCAAGGGCACGATGATCGTTGAAGAACTCGAAAAACTGGCCAAGGAAACGGAGTTTGCCGCCGGTTACGTGCGGGTGCGCACGCCGCATCTGGCCAAGGAGAAGATGTACAAGACCTCGGGCCATTTGCCGTACTACGCGGAATCCATGTTCCCGCCCATGGAACTGGAAGGCGAAGGCAAACCGGACCCCGAGCTGGAACGCAAGATCAAGGCTGCCGAGGACAAGCTGCGCGACATGGATTCGCAGGTCAAAGCCATTGAATCCAAGGAACGCACCGAAGGCGGCACCGAAGAAGATGACGAAGCCCTTGGCGAAGATTTATATTTGAAAGAACAGTTGCGCGCGGACCTCGCCAAATTGGTCGGCTCCCGCGACACCGCCGAGCGGTATTACTTGAAGGCGATGAACTGCCCGCATCATCACCGCATTTTCGCTGCGGAACCCAAGAGCTACCGCGATTTGCCGTTGCGCCTCGCGGAATACGGCTGTTGTTACCGCTACGAACAGAGCGGCGAGTTGTTCGGCCTCATGCGCGTGCGTGCGTTGAACATGAACGACGCCCATATTTATTGCACCGAAGAGCAGTTTGCCGCCGAGTTCAGGGCCGTGAACGACATGTACCTGAAATATTTCAAGATCTTCGGCCTGGACAAATATCAGATGCGTTTCAGCACGCATTCCAAGGAAGGTCTCGGCAAGAAATATGTGAACGAGCCGGAACTCTGGAAGAAAACCGAGGAAATGGTGCAGCGCGTGCTCGATGAATCCGGCATCAACTACGTGCGCGTCGAAAACGAGGCCGCGTTTTATGGCCCGAAGATTGACGTGCAAGTCTGGAGCGCCATCGGCCGCGAATTTACCATTGCCACCAACCAGGTGGACTTCGCCGTGCCCGCGCGTTTCGGCCTGACCTATCGCGACCGGGATAATTCCAACAAGACGCCGTTGTGCATCCATCGCGCCCCGCTGGGCACGCACGAACGGTTTATCGGTTTCCTCATCGAACATTACGCGGGTAATTTCCCGCTGTGGCTTGCGCCCGACCAGGTACGGGTCATCACGCTGAGCGATGACGCGGCCCTGATTGATTATGCGCAGCCCATCGTGAACGAGTTGCGCGCCAACCAGGTGCGCGTGGACAGCGATTTCAGCGCCACGCCCTTCAAGGCGAAGATTGCCGATGCGGAAAAAACCCGCGTGCATACCATGCTGGTCATCGGCGGACGCGACATGGAAGCCGGTGCCGTCAGTGTGCGTTTGCACCACGGCGGACCGCAAGGCGCCAAGCCCAAGGCGGAAGTCATTGCGAACATTTTAGCGGCCATCAAGGAACGCAGGCCGTCCGTTGAGCCTACGAAATAGTCTGCGTTTGGCCGTTTGCAGTCCTTGGTTTACTTGTTAACCAGTCGACTGGCTGGTGCGTCTCACGGAGCACATGGCGCGTAGCCGTGCCGGTGGAGCCGTGCCGGTGGAGCCGTGAAGGCGGGAGCGTTTGAAGAAAATGCTCGAATGAGGAAACATCAATGCAAAAGCCAACCAGTAATACAAACCAGACGGGGCCGTCGGCCTTGTCCATTGACCGGCGGCGTTTTTTAAAGGCGTCAGCGCTGGCTGCCGCCGGTTACGCATTTTCGCGTTGGCCGTCACTGGCCGGCCCGGTCATGCGGGATGATTTCGAGCATTTGGTGCCCGCCGATAAAAAGCTCGCGCCCGACTGGGTCAAATCCTTGTTCGCGCGCGGCACGCCCCAGGTCTTGCGCGGCGGCGACCTCAAATACATCGGTATGCCGGTGGGCGGCATCGGCGCGGGGCACCTGTATCTGGGCGGCGCCGGCCAGCTCTGGCATTGGGATATTTTCAACCAGCATATTTTTACGGGCGCGGAGCACTACGCCAAGCCCATGATTCCCGCCTCGCCCCTGCGACAAGGGTTTGCGCTGCAAATTGGCGAAACAGTTCACTCGCTGGATACTGACGGCTTCAGCGATGTTTCGTTCCGTGGCGAATATCCCATCGCCACCGTGAAGTATGCCGACGCCAAGGTGCCGCTGGCCGTCACCTTGGAAGCGTTTTCACCGTTCATCCCGTTGAACACGGATGAGTCCAGTTTTCCGGCCACGATTCTGCAATTCACCGTGTCCAATACTTCCGCCGTGCCGGTGGAAGCCGTTTTGCGCGGTGAATTGGAAAATGGCGTGTGCCTCAATCACCGTTCCTTTCCCGGCCAGCTACGCAATCAGACCGTGCGCGATTCCGGGCTGACCACGCTGCATTGTTCGGCCGAAAGCATTGCGCCCGCCACGCAAAGCCGCCCGGACATCGCGTTTGAAGATTGGAGCAAGGAAACCTACGAGGGTTGGCAGGTATCGGGCACGGCCTTTGGCAGTGGACCAATCAAGAAAACGGACATTCCTTCCTATCAAGGCGATGTTGGCGGCGACACGCCGCGCGTGGTGAATTCCCACGCCTCCGCGCCCGGCGATTCAGTCGGGGCCAAGGACAACGCCACCGGCAAACTCGTCAGCCGCGAATTCACCATCGAGCGCAACTACCTTGCATTTTGGATTGGCGGCGGCAAAGCCCGCGCCGGTTCCCAGTTTGGCCTGACTCTGTTCGTGGCCGGGCAACCCGTCGCCACCGTGGCGGGCCAGGACAACAACGCGATGACCCTGCAACATCTGGATGTCCGCAAATGGGCCGGCCAGCGCGCGCATATCGAAATTCTCGATGACGTGCAAGGTGCTTGGGGCAATATTGGCGTTGGCAGGATTACTTTGACCGACCACGCCGGCGGCCCGGAAAAATTGGAGGAACTGTCTGATTACGGCACCATGAGTTTGTCGTTGCTGGGCAAATCGGCGGATGAAACCTCGCCCGACGCCACGGCTTTGTTTGCGGACAAACTGTCCGGGAGTCTCGGCCGAAAATTTAAACTCGCACCCGGCGCTTCCACCACCGTCACGTTCATTATCGCGTGGCATTTTCCCAATCTATCGCTGGGCGGACCGCTGAAACATGCCGGACGTTTTTACGCGACCAAGTTCAATTCCGCTCGCGAAGTCGCCAAAGAAATCGCCACGCACTTTGACCGGCTCGCTGGCCAGACGCGCCTCTGGCGCGATACGTGGTGCGATTCCACGCTGCCGTATTGGTTCCTTGACCGGACCTTTTTGAATACGTCCATCCTGGCCACCGCGACGTGTTACCGCTTTGCCAACGGCCGGTTCTACGGTTGGGAAGGCGTGGGCGATTGTCCCGGCACATGCGGCCACGTGTATCAATATGCCCAGGCCATTGCCCGGCTGTTCCCTGATTTGGAACGCGACGTCCGCCAGCGCGTGGATTTTGGACTCGCCCAAATGCCGGACGGGGCGATTCATTTTCGCGGGGAGTTCAACAATTTTCCTGCCGTGGACGGCCAGGCGGGCACCATTTTACGGGCCTTGCGCGAACATCAGATGTCTGCGGATGATCAATTTCTCAAACACAACTGGCCGGGCATCAAGCGCGCCATGCAATGGTTGATCGCCAAGGACGCCAACGCCGATGGCATTATTGAAAGCAACCAGCATAACACGCTCGATACGGACTGGTACGGCCCCGTGGCCTGGCTGAGCGGCTTGTATTTGTCCGCGTTGCTGGCGTCGGTGCAAATGGCGTCGGAGGTCGGCGATACGGATTTCGCCGCGCAATGCCGCGCCATTGTGGATGCCGGCCGCAAGAACATCGTGGCCCGGCTGTTCGACGGCGAATATTTCATCAACCGCGTTGACCCCAAACATCTCGACGCCATCAATTCCGGCACCGGTTGCGAGATTGACCAGGTCTTCGGCCAAAGCTGGGCGTTTCAGGTGGGTCTGCCGCGCGTTTTCCCGCCAAAGGAAACGGTGTCCGCCTTGAAATCGCTTTGGCGGTATAATTTCTGTCCGGACGTCGGCCCGTATCGCGAGGTTTACAAACCGGGCCGCTGGTACGCCATGCCCGGCGAATCCGGCTTGTTGATGTGTACGTTTCCGCGTCGCGATTGGGACTACGCGCAGGCCAAGGGCGAAGGCGCGACGGATTGGGCCGCAGGCTATTTCAACGAATGCATGAACGGCTTTGAGCATCAGGTCGCTGGCCACATGATTTGGGAGGGCTTGACCCTGGAAGGCCTGGCGGTTGAACGCACCTTGCATGACCGCTATTCCGCGTCGCGCCGCAATCCGTGGAACGAAATCGAATGCGGCGATCATTATGCGCGCAGCATGGCCAGCTACGGTGTTTATCTGGCGGCGTGCGGTTTTGAATATCACGGACCCAACGCGCACATCGGGTTCGCGCCGAAATTGTCCCCGGAAGATTTCAAATGCGCCTTCACCAGCGCCGAAGGCTGGGGCAGTTACTCGCAAAAAGTTCAGGCGGGAAAGCTGACGGCTGAAATTGCCGTGCGTTGGGGGAAATTGAAATTGCAAACCATCGCGCTCGACAGCTCAACCGCGACAGCCAGCGAAGTTTCCCATGAGGCCAAGGCGGGCCCAACGTGGCCCGATGAAAAAATTGATGTCTGGCATGGGCACAAGCGCCATTTGTTTACGGTGGATGGCTGCCAGGCCTGGGTGGTGGAACCGGCACAGCCCGCCGCTGGCAATCCCTGGACGTGGTGCATGGAATTTCCCGATGCCTTCACGGAACGCACCGGCGTGCTCCAGCTTTTGGACCGGGGTTTCTATCATGCGCACATTGTTGTCGGGAACACGCACGGCTGCCCGGCGGCGCTCGAACATTTCGATGCGTTTTATCGCGCCCTGGTCGCGCAAGGTTTGGCGAAGAAAGGCACGCTCATTGGCATCAGCCGTGGCGGCTTGTATGCCTACAACTGGGCGACTCGCAATCCGGACAAGGTGATTTGCATCTACGGCGACGCGCCCGTGTGCGATTTCAAGAGCTGGCCCGGTGGCAAGGGCAAGGGCAAAGGCAGCCCGTCCGATTGGGCCGCGCTCATCAAGGAATACGGTTTTGCGAACGAAGCGGAAGCGCTCGCCAGCAAAACCAACAACCCGATAGATGAACTCGCGCCATTGGCCAAGGCGCATATTCCACTTCTGCACGTGGTCGGCGATGCCGACGATGTTGTGCCCGTGGCGGAAAATACGCAAATCGTCCAGGAACGTTATCAGGCATTGGGCGGGCAAATCACGGTGCTTCACAAGCCGGGCGTTAGCCATCATCCGCACGGGCTGGATGATCCGTCGCCGGTGGAAAAATTCATTTTTGAACAAACCGCCGCATCCCTGGGCTGGCCCCCGGCGGCGCAGGGCGGGGAAATGGTTGTTGTCCACGCTGGCAGAAAAGCCCTGTCTGCCAAACTTGAGCGCGATGGAAAACGCATTGTATTGACGCTGGCCAAACCCGCGCACATTGCGGCTGGCGAGAAGCTGGTCATTGCGTTAGCCTAAACGGATTCACTCAAAAGCATGACCATTAAAACACGTCACGTGTTCGCCTTGCTGTCTTTACTGCTGGCTGTCAGTTCCAGCAACGCAGGGCAATTTCTGGCCTTTAACCGGCCAGTGATTTCCCTGTCATCGCTTTTGGCTGAAATGACGAACCGCGCTGACGTTGCCCAATTGCCGGTTTATAATTTCACCTGCAAGGAAGCCACCAGCCATGACCACCGGAAAATTGACCCGGCTGATCCGGCGGGCTGGCATTCGAACAAGGATTACGAACAATTCATCCGCATCGAGACCAATTCCGACCGTCGCGAATGGGTCATGATGGAAGACCACGGACCGGGGGCGATTGTCCGGTTTTGGACGCCGCTGCAACCCGGCATGGACGATGCCGTCATCCGGTTCTATCTGGACGGCGCAACCACCCCGGCAATTTCCGCAAAGTTGAACGACCTGTTCCGGGGCTGCGATTTCATTCACCCGCCGTTCGCTTTTGTGTCCTGGGATGAAACCGATTTGCGTAATCAGGCAAACGCCCCGCGCCATGGCGCACTGCACTTCGGCGGCGATATTTATCTACCGATACCGTTTGCAAAGAGTTGCAAAATCACCTTGGACAAGCTGCCATTTTATTACGGCATCAACTATCGTATTTATGAACCGGACACGCACGTGCGCACATTCACGCGGGCGGAGTATGACCAGTCCGCTGCGGCCCTTGAGCAGGCCGGTAATGCCTTGATGTCGATTTCAACTGCGGGAGAAACCGGGCCAGTCAAACAAGCTGAAGTGGCACCCGGCAGCGAATTGGAACTGGAACTTGCCGGCGGTTCCGCTGCCGTTACCGCGATTCAAGTGCAAGTTGATCCCCAAGCTGCGCCGCAGGTTTTGCGTTCCACGGTTTTGCAGGCGACTTTCGACGGGGAGCAGTCGGTATGGTGTCCGCTCGGTGAATTTTTCGGCGCGGGCGCGCGGTTAAATCCAGTTCAAGATTGGTGGCGCACCGTTACCACGAATGGCCTGCTCAGTTCGCGCTGGGTCATGCCTTACCGGCATACAGCCCGGCTTGCGTTGAAAAATCTGGGCACCAAACCAGTCTCGCTGAAACTTGCCGCCGTCACCGGGAATTGGAAATGGGACCGTCATTCGCTTTATTTCCACGCCAACTGGCACGCGCAATTTGACCTGCCCACCCGCCCGCGTTTCGACTGGAACTATATTAATCTGAAAGGCCGTGGCATGTATGTGGGCGACACGTTGACGGTGTTTAGCCCGGTTACCGCGTGGTATGGCGAGGGCGATGAACGCATCTATGTGGACGGCGAAAAACTGCCCTCGCATATCGGCACCGGCACGGAGGATTACTACGGTTACGCCTGGGGCATGCCGTATTATTTCAACTCGCCCTTCATGTCCGCGCCCCAGCGCGATGGCCCCAAACAATCGCGCGGCCAATGGCGCGGTTACACCACGACGTCGCGCCTGCGCTTGCTGGACCAAATTCCTTTTCGCTCTACCCTTCAGTTGGACATGGAAATCTGGGATTGGGCTGACACGCAACTCGATTACGCCGTCGGCTCATTCTGGTACGCGCACCCCGGCACCACCAATAATCGTCCGCCGCAACCAGACCAAGCGGCCGCCCTGCTGCGCGAGGTTGATTTTTCGGCCAAACCTTGAACCAAGTACAACCATGAAAGCCAAAATTCTTTGCCTCCTTACGCTCATTTCACTTATGACAACTAACTTGCTCGCTGGAGATAACTGGAAAGAAAAACTACGCAACGAACTGCCGTTACTGGGCCATCGCAACTGGATCGTGGTATCCGATGCCGCGTATCCGTTGCAAACTTCGCCCGGCATTGAAACCATTTACGCTGATGCCGACCAGGTGGAGGTGATCAAAGGCGTGCTCGCGGAACTGGCTAAAACCCGGCACGTGAAGCCCACCATTTATACCGACGCCGAAATGAAATTCGTCGCGGAGACCAATGCGCCCGGCATTACTGCCTATCGCGCTGACTTGGCCAAGGCATTATCGCGCCAGCCCGTGCAGGTTTTGCCGCACGAACAAATCATCGGCAAACTCGATGAGGCTGGGAAGACCTTCAAGGTTCTCATCATCAAGACACCGCTGACCGTGCCTTACACGTCCGTGTTCTTTCAACTCGAATGCGGTTACTGGAACGCCGATTCAGAAAAACAATTGCGCGATGCCATGAAGACCACGAAATGATTTTCGTATTGTCTTCAATCCACAGTACCCAAATTTGCCGTCAGCATTTGTAATTTGGAATTACCCCGGTGGGAGCAAGTGTCCCCACGAGCCGCAGCCACAGATGGGCACAAATGAAACACAGATGGGGAATCAAGAAAAGCGACCCGGATGGCACGAATTGTCACGGACAACAAACTGACGTTCAGTAGACATGGTGGGGCGAGCGTCCTCGCGAGCCGTCCTTGTGTCTAATAACACGGATTACACCGATGGGCACGGATTAAAAGGGGAATGGTAGGGCGACCGCTCCGCAGGCACCGGTCCTTGCGGACTGCCACCGGAATTGTGGCAAGACCTGCACCAAGCCTAAGCGGCGTGCGCGGAGCGCCCGCCCTCCCTCGATATTTGTAAATTGGCGGCGGGACCTTGCCACCCTGAAATCTTCAACCTATTTTTCCCATCTGCGTTTCATTTGTGTTTATCTGTGGCTTTAATTGGCGGCGGCACCTTGCCGCTCGCGCTCCCAAAATACGGCTGCAGATTTAGTTTAATGGCGCTAACTGTCCGCAAATTTCCGGAGAAATTCCCGGGTGCGGTCCCGTTGCGGCTCGTCAAAAATTTGCTCGGGCGTGCCTTCCTCGGCAATCAGGCCATCGTCGAAAAACAGAACGCGGTCGGCCATGGCGCGTGCGAAATTCATCTCATGCGTGACCACCAGCATGGTCATGCCTTCCTCGGCGAGATTGCGCATCACCCGCAGCACTTCGCCGCGCAATTCCGGGTCGAGCGCGCTGGTAGGTTCGTCGAACAACATCACGTCCGGCTGCATGGCCAGGGCGCGGGCGATGGCTGCGCGCTGTTGCTGGCCGCCGGAGAGTTGCGAGGGTAAAAAGTCCGCCCGCTCCATCAGTCCGACCTTCTTCAACAAATCCCGCGCCCGCGTCTCGGCGCTTTCCTGCGTTTCGCCGTTCACGCGCACCGGCGCGATGGTGATGTTTTCCAGCACGGTCAGGTGCGGAAACAAATTAAAACTTTGAAACACCATGCCCACGCGCAGCCGCAACCGGTGTTGCACGGCGTGGTCGGTGGGTTGGTCGTTGAAGGAAATATCGGCGATGGTGACCCGGCCGGAATCAATTGTTTCCAACTGGTTTAAGCACCGTAAAAACGTGCTCTTGCCGCAGCCGCTGGGCCCGATGATGACGGTGGTTTCGCCTTTCTGCTGGCTCATGGAAACGCCTCGCAACACGGCATGACGGCCAAAGGATTTTTTCAATTGTTCAACGGCGATCATGATGCAGTTTCCTTTCCAGATGTTTGGCCAGCAGCGAGACCGGATAACTCAGGGCGAAGTAAATGGCGGCGGTCATCAGGCCGAGGCCCATGAAATCATAGGTGGTCATGGCCAGCATGCCGTATTCCTTGGTCAATTCCACCATCGTGATGACAGACACCAGCGATGAATCCTTGAACAACGCGATAAAATCGTTGGTTACCGGCGGAATGACAATGCGGATTGCCTGCGGGATGATGATGCAACGCAACGCCAGCCAGCGGCCCATGCCCAGCGATAACGCCGCCTCCATTTGGCCGCGGGGCACGGCCTGAATGCCCGCGCGATAATTTTCCGCTTCATACGCTGCGTAATTCAGGCCGAGACCAATTACGGCGGCGACAAAGGCATTGAGCCGGATGCCCACGTTCGGCAGCCCGTAATAAATCATATAGAGCTGGATTAACAGCGGCGTGCCGCGAATGACTTCGATGTACGCCGTGGACAACCAGCGCAGCGGGGCAATGCCGTACAGGCGCGTGATGGCTAGCGCGAGCCCAAGCACAATGGCTAGAATCATTGCCAGGATGGAAATTTCCACCGTCACGCACGCGGCTTTCAACAGCAGCGGCAGGTACACCCGCCAGTTGCGCAGGGACGAAAATTTTTTTTGAGCCGGGGGTGCCGCCGGATGATAATCGGCCATCAGCAACTGGCTTTTGTTCCACAAATCCCAATGCCGGTAAATCTTTTCCAGCGTGCCGTCCGCCTGCAACTCTGCGATTGCCTGGTTGAGCGCGTGCAGCAATGTCTCGTCTTCCTTGCGAATGCCAATGCCGTAGTAACCCGGTGCAAAGGGTTCGCCCGAGCTTTTTAAATTGGGTTCCTTGGTCAGGTAATAAATTGCAATGGGCAGGTCGAGCATCACGGCATCGATGCGGCCATTGTTCAAATCGCGGAACGGCTCGACCTGGCCGGGATAAGAGCGTACGTCCACGCTATCATTTTTCTTCAGCATCCGCTCAGCCACCGTGCCCGAAAGCGTGCCGACCGCTTTGCCCTTGAGCGAATCGAGATTGGTCAGGCTGGTGTTGTCCTTGCGCGTGATGATTTGCTGCGTGTAAACGTAGTAGGGGATGGACATCGCAATTTGCTGGCGATGTTCATCGGTGATTTCGAGGCCGTTCAGGACGATGTCAAAATTACCGCGTTCCAAGGCGGGCACGAGCGCGTCCCATTGGTTTTGCACCATCTGCGCGTGAACGCCCAATTTTTTGGCCAGGGCATCGGCAATCTCCACTTCAAAACCGATGAAATGCTCGGGCTGTTGCGGGTCGGGAAAAACGTAGGGCGCACCGCCCTCGGCATCGGCCCCCCACTTGAGCACGCCGGATTTCTGGATGCGTTGCAGGGCGTCCTCGGCGCGGGCGAGGTTTACGGCTGCGAAAAACAACAGCAGCAGCGTGGTGTATCGGACAAACCAATATTTCATTTTCCTTTGCTCAAACGCGCAGATTGAAAGCCCCGCCAGCCTTGGTGTCAATGAGTTTTGAAAAATAATGTGAGCGGTTTCGAGCGCCGGATGAACGTGTCCCGGTGGGCGCATCCCGTTGGGGAAATTCCGTTTTCAGATTGAGACGGCCCCGTTTGCTGATAGATTTTGGCGTCAGAATATCTTTATCCACAACCATGGACGCAACCAAAGCAGTGATTCCTGAAGAGAACGGCTCCGCGCCGGCGCTGGAGCCAATCGCCATGGTCGCACTGGACGCGGGCCGGATGTTGATGGAAGCCGGCGCCAATGCCAGCAGCATCGACGCCATTGTGGCCAAATTTGCGCGCGGCCTCGGGGCGGATCGCGTGGATTTGCGCATCGGCTACGCATCGCTGGCCATTACGATTGGCATTGGTCCCAATGGCATTACCCGGATGCGCAAAGTCGGCCATCTCGGGGTAAACCAGCGGCTGGACAAGGAACTCTGGCACTTGGGCGAACGGGCGGAGCGCGGAGAACTCACCACGGCGCAGGCGCGCGCGCAATTGGACGGGCTCGCCACCAGGACGCCGCGACACTCGCAATGGGTCATGGCGGTCGCCGTCGGACTTGCTTGCGCGGCATTCGGTCGCTTGCTCAAAGTGGACTGGCTGGGCACCGGCCCCGTGTTTGTGGCGGCCATGCTGGCGCAATTTGTCCGGCGCGAATTGCTTTCACGGCACGTCAACGTCTTCATCTGCGCCACCATCGTTTCCTTTCTCGGTGCATTGCTGGCTGGCTTGGGGGCTGACTGGGCCGGAAGTCTGACTGTGAACACAGCCATGATTGCCGCCATTTTGTTGCTGGTACCGGGCATCCCCTCAGTCAATGCGCAAAGCGATATTTTGGACGGACATCCTACGCTCGGCAGCGCGCGGGCAGTAACGGTGGCGCTGGTTTTGATTTTCGTGGCCGCCGGTCTTTGGATTGCCCAGGTGCTGGTCGGCGTGTTGGTTGGCGCGGTGAATCCAGACGTATTAAACCCCATGGCCGTGCCGCTGTGGATGGTGGTATTGCATCAAACTGTTTGCGGTGCGATTGCCGCCGTAGGCTTCGGGGTATTATTTAATCTCGGTTTCAGTTCCCTGCCTTGGTGCGTAATGAGCGGTGCGTTGGCGCTGGCCGTGCGCACGATTTGCCTGGAAGCATTGCATTGGAACCTCGAAGCCTCCTCGTTTGCCGCCGCCTTGATGGTGGGCATCACCGTGCAGGCATTGCGCAGGCGCGCGGACATTTCGCAAAACGCCCTCGACGTGGTCGGTTGCATTCCGATGGTGCCCGGCAGTTTTGCCGCCAAGGCGATTTTGGGATTGTTCGCGCTGACTTCCATTGATTCCGCGCATGCCACGGAGACACTGACCACGGCGGTGCAATTCACCCTGCGCGTGATGTTCACCATCGGCGCCATCGGCACGGGTTTGGCCATGCCCAAACTCCTCTCCCGCGTGCGGGTATAGCAGCCGCTCCCGCGTATCGTTTTGATTCGCCAACCGGAGGCGGGCTGATATTCTATACGGCTAAATAATGTCCGCGCCGTCAAATCATCATCCAACGCCCGAGCAATTAAAGGCCGCGATTGAACTGCTGGAAAAAGCTGTCGCCAATCGCGCCTTGTTGTCCGGCTTGTCCGATGCCGAGCACACGCGCCTGATGAAGGCCGCTGGCGATCTTTATTGCCCGGATATTGACCAGCGCCGCCGGTTGGTGAAGGCCAAGGTGAAACAACGCAAGGTGGCCCGGCAACAGCGGGACGATTCCAAGCTCAACGAAACCGGCATTCGCAAATTGCGCCGCGAGAAAGTTTTCACCACGCCCAACGTGTTTCCGCCGCTTAATTTTGCGCAGCAGGAGGTGAAGGATAATCCCGATTTTCACGAAGCCGTGGAACCGCAGAATTGCTACGTCTGCAAACAGGATTACTCGCAAATTCACCACTTCTACGACCAGCTTTGCCCCGCCTGCGCGGAATTGAACTGGCGCAAGCGCAGTGAACTGGCCGACCTGCACGGCCGTGTGGCATTGCTCACCGGCGGGCGCGTTAAAATCGGTTATCAGGCCGGCATCAAGTTATTGCGCTGTGGCGCGCACCTGATTGTGACCACCCGGTTTCCGCACGATTCGGCGATACGTTACGCGGCAGAGCCGGATTTTAAGGATTGGGCGCATCGCCTCGAAATTTTCGGCCTCGACCTGCGCCACACGCCCAGTGTGGAAGCTTTTTGCCGCCATGTGCAGGCCAAATATCAGCGGCTCGATTTCATCATCAACAACGCCTGCCAGACCGTGCGCCGTCCGCCGGATTTTTACGCGCACATGATGGAGCGCGAGAACGGCTCGTTGCATGACCTGCCGTCGGCAGCGAAGCCTTTGCTGGGCGCATACGAAGGTTTGCGCGGCTACCATTTGTTGCCGGAAGGCAATGCCGCGCTGGCGGAGAAACGCATGGCTCAAGTGGCCGGTTTGACCCACGCCGCCGAGCTTTCGCAGATACCCATGCTGCCGGACGAATTGGAAGCGCAGAAAGCCTTGTTCCCCGAGGGTCAACTGGATCAGGACCTGCAACAGGTGGACTTGCGCGAACGGAATTCCTGGCGCTTGCTCATGGCCGAGGTGCCCACGGTGGAATTGCTGGAAGTGCAACTCGTCAACGCCATTGCGCCCTACATTCTCAATGCCCGGCTCAAGCCGTTGATGCTGCGCACACCGGAGCGCGACAAACACATTGTCAATGTCTCGGCCGTGGAAGGACAGTTTTACCGCAAGTTCAAGACCACGCGCCATCCGCACACGAACATGGCCAAGGCCGCGCTCAACATGATGACGCGCACGGCAGCGGCAGATTATTACGCCGATGGCATTCACATGAACGCCGTGGACACCGGCTGGGTAACGGACGAAGACCCGGTGCAAATTGCCGAGCGCAAGCAGGCTGAGCACCGGTTTCACCCGCCGCTGGATATCGTGGACGGCGCGGCGCGCATCGTGGACCCCATCATCGCCGGCATCAACACCGGCACACACGTCTGGGGGAAATTTTTGAAGGACTACCGGGAGACGGATTGGTAGATCACCTTGGGCTTCGCTGCGCGGCGCGCGGGGCAAAATGATTTACAAATTTGTTCTCAGCGGGGCTGGCGTTTCAAATGGTTTGGGGACTTTCCGGTTTTTGTAATGAGCACGGTCTTCCGCTTTCAACTCAACCTTTAACTGCCGCACATAATCGTGCCATTCGTTTTGGACTTGGTCCACCGGGCCAATTAAATCTTCAAACGCATCCAGTGTGCCACTTCGTTCTACCAGTGCCAAAGCGTGGTCATGGTATTTTTTGTTTTCAAAAATGAAACGGGTCAGCGTCCACCAATGGAGATAATAGAGGTTCACGTTTTGATTCATGGCTGGGCCGCCTTTGCCGGTGATGATTGCGCGTAATGGGATGACGCTGCCGTTGCGGATGTTTTCAACGAGATTGGAACTGCTTGCAATCTCATCCATCCACCACACCGGATAGGTGTTGAGGTCAATAATATCCATGGCCAGCCCGTTGGACGTAAGCTGGCAGGTCGAGAAATATTCCGCCAAACCTTCTTCCAGCCATTTGGCGGGTGCGATGTGCGCCACCTCATGGTTTAGCTGGTGGACGGATTCGTGCAGCATCCAGTGGTAGGGATTAATTTCGCCGTCCGAATAGTAAGCCCGGCAGAATGGTTCCTGGTAGAAAGCTTCGGCCCAGTCCATTCCGGGATTTATCCAGCGCATCTCGGCCCGGTCTTTGAAGAGTTTGACTTGGAGCCGGGGATGTTCTGCCTGCCAGCCTTTCAGTTTTGCCATCCGGTTTGAGTAAGCGAGATACAGAATTTCCAGGGCGCGTCCCGTGTGACTGGTTTGTTCTTCGGTGGCCGTGGAATAAATTTTATAGTGCGCAGTCTCAACGGTCAGAGTTGGATGCCAGGGGCGCGGTAGAAACCTCCATGCGGCGATGGCTAGAACGATGGCCAGATAAAACAGCCACCGAATATTCTGCGGTTTTAGTTGTCGTATAAACCGTGATTGTTTCAGTGCCACGGAGAAATCAACTCGCCGCCTTCACATCCGGATGCTCATCAATCACCAGCACGCCGTGCGGTTGGAGATCGTAATTGCCCACGATGTTGTTGCCCGTGAGGAAATCGTGCATCGGCTTGTAGAACTGGATGCGCACCGGCGAATTTTGATGATTGAGCAGGAAGTACACGCGTGAGCCATCTTTTTCGCGCATGGATACCTCGATGTTTTCCGGCACTTTGAGCAGGGGATGCAAGCCGCCCATGTTGCGCAGCCACGCAATCAGGTCATGATAGAAATGCTGGTGGCTTTGCGTGCCAATATAAATGGCCTTGCCCAGCCCGAAGGTGTTCATGGTAATGGCCGGTTTGCCCGAGTAAAAATCCTTGGAATACGTGGCCAGCACCTGGCAGCCCTTGGGCTCAATCAAATCGCACCAGAGCTTGGCCGGATGCAGATGGCTGGTGGGGAAGGCGCCCTTAAAAGTAAGGTGGTTCTCCTCGCTCAACGGCAGCATGTCAAATTCATGCACTTCCAGGCCGAACAAATCCGTCAGGTTGCTGGGGAAACCGGAATCCGGCGCAATATTATGCTCATCTACCAAGCCGGTGTTGAACGTGCTGACGAGCGTGCCGCCGTTCTGCACGTAAAGCTTGAGGCGGTCGGCGTCGCCGGCCGAAAGCAAATGCAGCGAGGGCGCAAAGACGATTTTATATTGCGACAAATCCTCGGAAGGCCGCGCGAAATCCACCAGGATGTTCCGGTCATGCAGCGCGTTGTAGATAAGCTGGATGTGTTCGCGCAGGCTGAAAAACTTGTTCGGCGGATTCGGCTGTTGCAGCACCCATTCGTTATCGTGCGAATAAATGATGCAGGCCTCGGCGGTGACCTTGGTGTCCTTGAGTGCCGGGGCGAGAATTTTCAATTCCTCGCCAATTTGGGAAACTTCGTTGAAAACGCGGCGGCTCCCCTCGATATGATGCGGCAGCACAGCCCCGTGAAATTTCTCGGAACCAAACCGCGACTGGCGCCACCGGAAGAACAGAATGGCATCCGCACCACGCGAAACGAGCTGGTAGGTAAACATGCGCAACACGCCCGGTCGCACCAACGAATTGACCTCCTGCCAGTTGACATTGCCCGCCTTTTGTTCCATCACCCAAAAGCCCAGCCCGCCGTCCGGGGATTTGACATCAGTTTTTTTCAACGAACGGAGCATGTCAATTTCGCAGGCGATGTCCGATGGCTTGGCCTTGATGGCGGCAGTGCTTTCGATGGAAACAAAATCCAGCACGTCGGCGAGGTCGAAATGGTCAAAGCGATGGCGCAGCGCACGGAGATTGGTGGTAATGGGCTTGTCCGGCGTGACCTTGCGGATGATTTCCGCCTGCATGCCCACGAATTGCACGATGGTGTCGCTGCAAAAACGGTTCCAGTCCAGCACGAGCGCGGGATTATGCACGGTGGGCGCGGCCATGGGCATGGGCACTTGATCCCAAGCGGAGACAATCTGGCCCCAATGGCGCAAGCCCAGGTGATTGTTCAACCGTTCAATGGTTTCGTACTTGGCTTCCAGCCAGCCATGCCAGTCGCGCCGGGTATCTTCATTGAACGAAGCTTCGGTGAAGTTGCCGCCCAGGCTGTTGTCAATCTGCCAGGCAATTAATTGCGGATGATTGCCGAGCGCCTGCGCCATGGTTTCCACGAGGCGCTTGCAATAAGTCCAGTACACGTCGCTGTTCAGGCAGGCCGCGCGGCGCGTGCCCTCGTGCTTGACCAACCCGTGCTCATCTATGGGGAGAATTTCCGGGTGCTGCTTGGCCAGCCAGATGGGCGGGGCGGCAGTGGGCGTGCCCAGCACTACTTGAATACCATGGTCGCCCAGGATATCCATGACGCGCTTCAGCCAGTCGAAATTAAATTTGCCGTCCTCCTTTTCGCACAAGCCCCAGCTAAATTCGCCAATGCGAACCACGTTGACGCCGGCGGCGTGCATGAGCTGGGCGTCTTGTAGCCATACTGATTCAGGATTTTCGGCGGAACCGCCGTAAGGAAAGACCCATTGCTCCGGGTAGTAATCAACTCCGAAATACATAATTTAATCGGGTTCGGACTGCACCCCGACACTAAGAGCAAACCGCCGCGCTGGCAATAAAAATCTCTCAGCGCGGCGGTAAATTATAAACAGACGCTTATTTCCCGAGCAAACCGTTCAAGCCTTTCTTCAACTGATCCACGCTGTTGCTGCTGACGTTTCCGGAATTTTTCAGCACGCCGTTGACGGTGTCCTGCGCCGTGCTCTTGGCGGCGTTCAGTGCGTCCTTGCCCAGTTGCGTGGCGGAGTTGGCCAGGGCCGCCACGGTTTTGGAGGTGATTTCACTCAGGATTTTTTGGGTCAGGTCTGCGGCGGTAATGCCCTCAGGGCCCTTGCCCAAGTCCGTTAAATGGATTTCTGGAATCGTCACGGTGATGTCTTTGTTGACGATGCCGGTCAGGCTGGCGTGGACGACCGCACCGGTAATCAGAAAGTCATCCACTTCCAATTTCTTGCCGGCCTTGGCCTGGTCGTTGGCGGTGGGGGGCGGTACATTGGTATTTGCCGGAGGGATGGTGGTGGTCTGGCCGGAAGTCGAGCCGCTGGTAAAGGCCTTTACGTTATCCAAAATCTTGGTCAGGTTGTTTCCGCTAAGGGGATTGCCTTCAAAAGTAATTTCTGGTGCCACAACCAGCACTGAATGAATGACGATTTTGTCCGACAACACGGACTTGGGTTCGAGGCTGATGGAGGCATTGCTGACCGTGATGGATTGCAGTGCCTTGAAACCTTGCGGGTTGCCCAGCACCATTCCCTTTACGCCCGCTGAGCCGGACAGCAGCGAGACATTCACGCCGTCAATGGTCAGCGTTGTCTGGGTCACCTTCGGGCCAACTTTCTCCATGCCGGCCTTCACAATGTCGCCAAGGTGTGCGCCAACAATAAAGCCGGCGATGACCAGCAAGATGAGCAGGACCACGAGGATGCCGAGGATGATTTTTAGTTTTTTCATAAAGTGAACGTAAATCGTTGAGGACTTCTTTTAGACAAAGAAAATCCCGAACGGTTCAAGCAAGAATCAATGACCGCACCCGTTCAGCCAGCTCCTGGATTTGATACGGTTTGGTGAGAAATTGGTTGGGCTTGACCGGTGCGTCGGCAAACACGTGCTCATCCACCGTGCCGCTCAGCAGAATCATCTTCTGCTTGGGATTAATCCGGCGGCACTCGCGAATCAGGTCCATGCCGCTCATGCGGCCCATGGCATAATCGGTAATAACCACTTCCGGGCAGGCGAGGGGAAATTCTTTCAACGCAAGTTCGGGGTCCCGAAACGTGCGCACATGGTAACCCATGGGTTTGAGGATGGCTTCGGCCAGTTCAAGCAACATCGGTTCGTCATCCACGACGAATATGGTCGGTTGACTCGCGGTTTTGCTCTGGTTTATGCTCATGTTTTCGGGCAAAGCCTCACGCGACTCTAACACCAAAATATCGCAGGCGGCAAGCGTGAATTGTCCACCGGCCAAATGAAAATAAGGAAATGCGTTGCGCGTAGTGCCTTACCGGCCTAAAATAAGGTTCGGCAATGTGTTCGCCGATCAAGGAATTGCTGTCATGAAAAAAAAACCTGCATCTGTGCCTGAAATTCCTAAAGCCGCCGCCAAGTTGAAACCAGCAGTGCGTTCAAGTCGTGCTGCTGAGCCGGCTGCTTCGTCCGTCAAGCCCGCCGCGCAGAAAGCCAAAACTCCACGCTCCCCGCGCAAACCTCTGCTCGCTGTCGCCGTGGAAACCGTGAAAAAAATGCTCAAACCCAAAAACAAGCCCGCTGCCGCCAAACCGGCCGCCGTTCGCAAACCATCCGCTGCGAAGCCTGCCGTATCTCCCAAGAGCATCGTGGAAGAACCCAAGGTGGAAGTGGACACCACCACGGTCGTTCGCCGTACCTTTACCCGCAAAAAGAAAGTCGAGGTTCCTGCCATTCTGTTGGAAGGGGACGCGCCTTCCGTGCCGACCGTCAGCGGGCCCGGCGAAAAATATTCGCTCGGGGCCACGCCACCTGCGCAAAGTTTCTCCGGCGGTGAACTGCCGGAAAGTTACGGCACCAAAAAATTATTTCTCACCGCGCGCGATCCCCACTGGCTCTATGCCAACTGGGACCTGACTATCGAACAACAAAAGGAATTGAACGCCGCCTCCACGGACGGTCACCTTATCCTGCGTATTTACGCCGGTAAAATCGAAGGCCATCCGGCGTACGAAATCCATGTCCACCCGGAATCGCGCCACTGGTTTGCGCATGTGGAGCGGGCCGGCAATTCTTACACGGCTGAGCTTGGCTATTATTCCGCGCTGGGAAAATGGACGCGTGTGGCTGTTTCCAGCGGCACCCTCACGCCGCCGGATGCCGCTTCCGCCGAGAGCGGGGCGGAATTTGCCACCATTCCCTTTGAATTCCCATTTGCCAAATTGATGCAAATCATCGAGGAAGCCGTGCGCGACAATCTACCGCTGGCGGTCGCCATCGAGGAACTACGTCGTCATGGGCATCCTGATTTACCTCGTTTTTCATCCTCAGGCGTTTCATCCGTGGCTCCTTCGCCCTCCAACAAACCCGGTCTTGCGCGAGTATGGACGCCCGAACAGGAAAAAGCCCTCGCCCGCGTTATCAGCATTGACCAGACCCGCCGGATTTGGATGGGCTCGCTCGAAATCACCGAGCTGATCCGCCGCCGGCTCTCGCATGAAGTCACTTCACCCACCACGGGCTTCGGTGCCCAGGTTGAAGCCGGCGCTCCCGCTGCGCCTTCGGGCATTTCCAGTGTTACCAGCCCTTTTGGCGGTGGCGAACAGGAACGGGCGAAGAGTTTTTGGTTCAACGTGAATGCCGAACTCGTCATCTACGGCGCCACGGAACCCAACGCCAAGGTCACCCTCGGCGGGCACGAAATCAAATTGCGCTCCGACGGCACGTTCAGCTTCCGCTTCTCGTTGCCGGACGGCAAATATGATCTTCCGGCGGTGGCCATTTCGGCCGACGGCACGGATGGTCGCGCCGCCGAGTTAAAATTTAGCCGCGCCACGGAATACCGTGGCGATGTCGGCGCAACCCCGCAAGATCCGGCACTCAAGCCGCCTTTGCCGGATAATGTCTGACGCCATGGACGAGCCGCAACGTGGAGCGCTGAACCTGGTCCGGTTAATCGGCGTATTGTTGGTTGTCGCCAGCATTTTGGAACTGGGCTTGTACTGGGCCAAATGTTCCATTCCCAAGCACCATGTGCCCATGAGCCCGGTGACGGTTTCGCTCGATTTGATTCCAGCCATTTTGGGATTTGTGGTGCTGTTCAAGGCCCGTGCTTTGGCGGAGTGGCTGGCAGATATTTTAGACCTTTAGCCATTTACCAGCATGCCAGGATATTTATCCATCATTTTACACGCTCACCTGCCGTTTGTGCGGCATCCGGAGCACGAGAAGTTTCTCGAAGAAAGCTGGTTTTTCGAGGGCATCACGGAAACCTATCTGCCGCTCATTCATGTGCTCAACGGCTGGTTGCGCGACCGCCTGGATGCCCGGCTAACCGTATCTTTGTCGCCAACGCTATGCACCATGTTGCGCGACCCGCTCTTGCGTGAACGCTACGCGCGGCACCTGGACGGCCTCATTGACCTGGCGGAAAAGGAAATCCATCGCACCCACTGGGATCGTGCCTATCGTGACCTGGCGTGGATGTACCACAATAAATTCATCCAGGCCCGCGAGCTTTGGCGCACCCACAATGGCGACCTCGTTAATGCCTTCAAGCTGTTTCAAGACGCCGGCGTGTTGGAAATCATCACCACGGGAGCCACGCATGGTTTGTTGCCATTGTTGGGCAGTCATCCGCCGTCGATTCGCGCGCAAATCCTGACCGCCCGCGATCATTATCGCAGTTGTTTCGGGTGCGACCCGCGCGGCATCTGGCTGCCCGAATGCGCCTACTCCGCCGGGGTGGAGGAGTTTTTGCAGGAAGCCAATATCCGCTGGTTCGTGCTCGACACGCATG
>Ga0265327_10001976_pt1 | contig 23332 bp, 32 predicted proteins | sample 41621metaG_FD_202089 | JGI IMG/M metagenome (GOLD analysis project Ga0265327, IMG submission 202089) | Rhizosphere microbial communities from Carex aquatilis grown in University of Washington, Seatle, WA, United States - 4-16-21 metaG | ecosystem: Host-associated > Plants > Roots > Rhizosphere...
GAGCGCTTTTTATTCCAACTGAAGCCGATGATAGCACAATCAGTTGCCGCGTGGCGCGTAGCGCCTTAACGCGGCTCATTTTATCCTTTTTGCTCATAAATGGTTGTCGGGCTTCGCCCGACTCCTTATGCAAGGCAAGGATGCCGCGCGAGGTATCGCGAAGCGATGGGCGCAGCCAGGGAAGGCGAAGGGTAGGGGCTTTTTCTTGCCGGCGCGAAAAGTTATCCACAGGGCGGATACGGTTAGGAGAAGGATAGATTTAAGGATAAAAGGATAAGGTGGCAAAAAACGTAATTTTTTTAAATTTACTCAATAAGTTGCGAAATAGACCCGCCCCCTATACCTACCGACTAAGTGTGTAAAAGTCTCGAAAACGTCCGACCCGCCCCCTATACCTACCGGCTCCGCCCCCTATACCTACCGAAAAAATGACGACCCGCCCCCTATACCTACCGAAAAAATGACGACCCGCCCCCTATACCTACCGGTTTTCCCGATTCGAGTAGCCGTAAATCGGTTAAAAAAAGGTATCCGCCCCCTATACCTACCGAGACCCGCCCCCTATACCTACCGAAAAAGGCAATGACTCGCCCCCTATACCTACCGGTTTTTGGGGGCTGCTGGTAACTTCCCGGATGTTGTCTGCTGATCTTCAGCAAGTTGCTTGCGTTTGTTAGATGCCTTCATGTCGTGACTGAAATCGGATGATGCGAACAAGATATAAATCACGTCTTCAATCTTACCCCGCAAGCCAAGAACTGGGTTTTTATTTAATTTAGATAGAACCCGCGCCGTCATCAACTCGTCTAGGGCTGCGTCCAAGGCTTCGATGGCTTTACGTGCGCGGCTATATCCATCCAGCAAGGCGCTATCACGTCTAATAGTGCTGTAACGTATCTCAAATGGGGTTATCAGGCTAGCGAAGGTAAATTTCAACGATAATTGCTTGTGCAACCAGCGCGCAAGTTGCGTCTTGTGGTTCATCATCTGGGCGTAATTAAATTGCCGATAGGTGAGCGCGTCAATTTCCTGCGTAACAAGCGGATGAAACTGGACGATCCATTTAGCGTTTGGGTCTTCAGCAAGACTGCCCTTTGATACCGCAGAGAGAGCAGAAAAATAAGAGCTAACAGCGAATCCTTCGCCCCCCTTTCCGTCCATAGTGCGAATTTCAATCGTGCTACGTGCCAATATTTGCAGGCTTAAAACAATCTCCTGATAAGAGCGGGTATGCCCGCGTTTTTTCAACTCATCGCGCAGCATGTAGAGCGTAAACACGACACCACTACGGAAGTTCGGCTTGTCAAAAAAAGCGTTTTGCTGGTCGGCTGCAATCTTCCTTAAGGCATCCTCGATCAGTTCTTCACTGGCCGAAGGGTAATAGTCCTTGCTGGTTCCAGTCTTTTCGTCGAGAACACGCGCGGCCTGAATAATAGTTTTCAGGGTAGCGCCGCGATAATGAAATTCTACTTGACGCAGGTCTAAAAAACCCTTGGCTTTACGTATCTTCTCCATCTGTTGCCTTGATACAGCATAACGCGGCACACTGTCCCAAAGGTCAAAGGTATTAGATAGGCGCGCGCGTTCGTTCTCACTGTTACACAGAAAAGAACGGAACAAGTCGAGCTGTTGGCCTTGAAAATCCGCTTCTTTGGGGGGAATAACGGGTTCTTCTTGATCGGCGGCTTTCTTAGACATGGCAAAGTCCTTTCTAATTAAATATTGTTTTCATGAAAACAATATTTAATTATTAACTATTTCTGCTGATAAGCGTCAAAGCACTCCTTCAGCAATTCGTTTAGTTTCATGTCTCCATCAAGAGCGGCTTGCTTGAAGGCTCTAACAAATTCAGGGGGCATGCGAAATTGAAGCGGCACAAGCTCAACGGATGGCACTTCGCCGCGCTGCCTCATAGCAGCTTTCGGGGGTTTCGATGAGGGTTTTAATTCATTAGCGGTTAAAGGGACAGCCTTAGCCATTTGTAACACTCCGAGACTTATTTAATGAAATGTTTTTTTCATTAAAACATGATTTTATGTCTAGCCATAGCTTTGCTATTTCCTGAGCGGCTTGGCCGCGTCCGGCTAACTCTGAGGCCGAATGCCCGTCTGTCATGGCAGCGGCATAAGGTACACGGTCGGCAATGAAAGTTTTTGCCACGCGACCATGATGAGAAAGAGCCGCAACAGTCTGCGCCGTGATGCTCGCGTTTGCCTTTGCCTGAGTAATGACGAAAAGAAATGGCTTACCCGCTTCTTGAGCAAGCGCGACGGTATGTGAAACTGCCCATAAATCAGCAGGCGACGGACGAACAGGAATAAGAACAAGATCGGCCAACTCCAAAATGGCGGCGTTCTGTTCTGAAATAGTCGGCGGCGTATCAATAAAGCAATAAACTGCGCCTCGATTAGTAAGAGCGGCTAACCCGCCTTCAAGCTGGGCTAAAGACACATCCGCGCGCTGCGGCGTCTCCGCCTCGCGCCGCTCGTGCCAAACGCTCAATGTGCCCTGTTTGTCGGTATCAATAAGCCATGCGGGGCAATCGCCAACGCGTTCGGCCTCAACGGCCAAATGAGCACAAAGCGTGGTTTTTCCACTTCCGCCCTTTTGAGATGTCACAACGATTGTTTTCATGAAAACATTCTTTTATGAAAGTTTTGTTTCATGAAATAATACATTAACCACGCAGTACGTCAAGCGACGTTTAGTGAAGCCTTACGCGCCGAGACCAAGCTAACCGCACTCTTGACAGACCAACGCCAGCCGCAGCCGCCACCTGTCAATTCTGACAGGTCAGATCCAGAAACCAGCGCCGGGCGTAAAGCGTGGCGACTGTGGCGAAGGGGTTAAGCTGGATGTGCGTCTACCCATTCTTTGAGCGCGGCATTAATGCGCGTTTGCCAGCCGCGACCGCCAGCTTTAAACGCGGCCAACACTTCGGCATCCAGGCGTATTCTGATAGGCTGTTTTGGCGTCTCTGACACTGGACGGCCAGTTTTTTTAGGCTGCAACATTTCGGCGGCCAGCGCCGCCCCCATAATTTCCGGCAACACTTCAGAAGCAGGCCGGAAAAGCTTCACATCTTCAGCCTTCAGCTCGCGGACTTCGCCTGATTCATCCGTCAATGGTAAGCGGTTTGTCATGTTTTCTTGCCTCTCTAGGATTTGCCTTGCGGAAACTAATCACCCGGATACCGTCAGGTATTGGAGTGAAGCACAAAACGTGCAACCTTCCATCCAAATATCCTACCGCCACAAAGCGCCGTTCCGGGTAAGCGTAGCGCACATCTTCCGCGATGTTGGCGGTTGTGAAGTCGAAATCTTCCGCACGTCTAAAATCGAGCCGTCTGGACGGGTTATCCAGATTGGCAGCGTTTTTCTTGGGGTCGAAGTCGATTATCATGAGTGTTATTGTATGTACATAAAATATTTAATCAAGTGTTTTTGTATGTACAACGTCTAACAACCGAAGGTTTGTTGGCTTAGCGTGCTTTATTTTCCGTTTTCTGAGCCCCCGCTATTACCATCAATCAAGGCCATTGCTGCGCGCCATGCAACACGCGCAGCAGCTCCACCCGCTCGCCCCTGATCCGATAAATCACAATGTACGATGTGCGGTTGATAACCAGCTCGCGCGTGCCTTTCAATCGCCCAACCCGTCCGAGCTTGGGATACTCCATCAAATGCTTGGCCTGTTCCCGTATTTCCTCATACACGTCATAAGCTGCGCTGATGCTGTCCTGCGCGATGAATTCCAATATCGCGCCCGCATCGGCCTCCGCTGCCTCAGTCCACTCAATAAACGCCACAATTACCGTCCGGCTTGAGCGGCGATGTTGTCTAGTCTGGCTTTCAGATTGCCCATAACGACATCGTGAGGCACAAACACCGCGTCCGGCTGGTCTGCCGCATGGATGGCCTGCTGTACCTGTTCCCGAAACCATGTGTCATGTTCGGCTGCGGCATGCGCACGTTTGAGGGCTTCGGCGCGGTCGGGGCGCTTGTGGCGGGTTTTGGCTTCGGCGGCATCGTAGCCGCTGGCGTCCACCTCGAAGCGGCTGATGCCCAGCTCCTTAAGGTAGGCCATCACCGTTTCCAGCTTGCGGAACAAGCGCAGCTTGCCGGAGCGCTGCGCCGAAAGGAAACGCTCGGCCACGCCGTACTTGACCGACAGCGCCCAGCCTCCGGCCTGGCCGATAACATGGGCGGCGCGGATAACGCCTGCTTCGACCAGACGCGACAAGGTGCCGTGATCTATGGTTTCTGTGGTGGGAGTCATGCTGTCCTCTGGTTTTGCATTGCAATAATAATCATTATGTACCGCAAACAACAATAATACGCAACCTATCAACTATTGAAAATACCCGTCCATTTTACATATCACCCGTTATGCGTAGCTTTTTCTAATGCAATTTAGAAATGTCCCTTTCCCTACTGCCCGCTAAAGGTTGTCCACAGATTTTGTGGATAACCCTGTCATTAGCCTGTCACATTGGCTTTTAACCAACTGAAATTTATAAACTTTAGTCATACCGGCTAAAAACTAACCGGATTTTTAGCCACCTGTCACAAGCCGAACCCGTTTTCCCACGTCTGGAAATATCGCGCCCATGTGATGCGCCCGTCACAAGCGGCCTCGTAGTCCTGCCGTTGCGCCTCGCTCATGCCGCCCTTGCTTCTGGTTGCCATGTAGGCTAAGCGTAAGGATTCCTTCGTAAATGGATAATAGAGCTCTGTAGCCAGCGCCACGCCTACATTTCAAACGCGACTCCATAGTCCACCGGTAGTGGATAACGCTCTTTCAGCTCAAATAATCCGAAGCGATTGAGGTGAGACGTTCGGTATGGGCTGAAGCCGGCGAGTAATTCCGGCGTAAGCTTCATCCCTTTCGCTTCCAATTCCTTCAGCGCCTGCGTAATGGTATAGCCGATGGACAATCCTACCGTCAGATTGGCAGGCAATTAGACTTGAGCAAAAATACTGTACTGGAAATAGTAAAACGTGAACGGGTGAATGCTGGTCGCCCCCCTTAGGGCGTAGAGGCTTAAATCTAGGCGTGGCGCTGGCTACAGAGCTCTATTATCCATTTACGAAGGAATCCTTACGCTTACCCATGCAGGCTAGGATTATTCGCTGCTCAGCCACGCTAAGGCGGTAGCTTGCCTCGGTTAAGGAGTTGGATTTGTACACCATTGCATGCTCTAAATCGCTCATAGCCTATTACATCGGTTATTTAGGGACAGTATAACTATGTCTTTAATGGACATTGTAAGTATGTCCCTTTAAGTAGTCAATCCGTCCCTTTATGAGCGCTGGAAGCCACGCCAGCCGTGGCCTACAGGCCGCCTAAAAGGTTTTAAAAGGTTTTGTAAAAGGATTAAGAAAAGGGCTGCGGCTGTGGATAACCACCGTAGCAGGCAGTCAATCCCTCCCTTTATGCAGCTGTAGACCACGGCTAGCGCGACTTACTTAGCGTGGTTACGCAGACGACCAAGTACAAAAGGAGCCGGGTTAAGGCGCTAGCACGCCACCCGGCAACCCCTTTTATCCTACCAGCATAGAAAAACGGCGCTACGGGGCTTGGAAGCGCTTAAAAGCGGTTGTTTAGTGGGTGGGGGTGGCTCAGATCGAAGGGTGGCGCTTGGCGATCACAGGGCGGCGCTCGAACAGCTTCGCGGTCGAGGGGCGTACCGGTCGCGCTTCGCACTCCCTACATGAAGCTGTAAGCGTGTATCCTATGCTGATGCGTACTATGGTACGCTATTAACGTGATTGAGAAGGAATAAACCCGTGACAGAAGCAACAACACCAAAGCAGGTGGTCGTCTATGCCAAAGAGAACGGGGAAGAGCCTTTCACGGAATGGCTTTACAGCTTGCGTGATGTCATGGCGCGGAAACGCATCCTTGTTCGCGTTTCCCGTCTGCAACAAGGCAATTACGGGGATTGTGAGCCGGTCGGGGAGGGAGTGAGAGAACTTCGGATGTTTTTCGGCTCTGGCTACAGGGTTTATTTCGGGGAACAGGATGACGCTATCGTCGTCCTGCTTTGCGGCGGCGACAAAGGAAGCCAGAGAAAAGATATTGAACAAGCAAAAGTCTTTTGGGAGGAGTATCTAAGCCATGAGCAACTACAGAACGATTAGTGAGGTTGAAGAGCAATACCTCCGCGACCATCCCGACGAAGTAGAAGATTACATTACCGTCCTCTTCGATGAATATGCAGAGAGCGGAGACACCGCCATCCTGCTGTCGTCCCTGCGCGTGGTAAGCCGCATTAAAGGGGTAAGCCGTATCGCGGAAATATCCGGCCTGAGCCGAAAGGGGTTGCAAAAAGCCTTGTCGGAAAATGGTAACCCGCAATTTGGCAGTGTGAACGCAATCATGCACGCGATGGGATACCGCCTAACGCCGCAAAAGTTGCCAGTTACAACACATGCGCCTTAAGTGATTTTAAGTAAAACGTACCCTACAAGCCAGATCAACCAAACCGAAAAAATCCAAAAATAAAAGGCGCACTGTTGCGGTAAAAATCACCAAGCCGTATCCTTCGATAAAAGAGAAGGCGCACGGTGTTTCTATGGCTACGCCACAGAAACACCGTGCGCCCGTACCGGGAAAGCCAAAAGACACGAGCGACAGACGTTTGCCGTGCGCTACCATGTGGAAAGCGAATAGCTATTCGATTGTACCTGAACACCAAAGTCTGAAAGAGAAATGTTCTGGTTTATCCGCTGGCGTAACACCAAGATCGGCGCGTATAGTCAGCATGAGTTGATTGAGTTTTAGGTTGTGATCTTCAATCGATTTATTAGGATTACTTCTTGCGATTGTGTCTTGAAATTTCCAAAGTGCGGTAAGGACGTGTTGAGACGCAACGAGTCCAATAGTGTTTGCAGATTTAGCCCAGCGGCGCTGGGCATCAGGAGTTGAGTCTGTGCCAACCGTTCCACTTAAGGCGTCGAGGAACTCTCGGTAGTGCTCAAGTTTCTGTTTTCGCCATTCCGCTTCACGTTCCTTGCTCTTGGTAAGGAAAAACGTGATTGCTGCGATGGTAATGCTTGCTGCTGCGGATATGACGGCGACGAGGATGGGAGTGTCCATTATTAATACCCTAGTTTTTTTAATTCTGACGCTAGGCGTTTCAGACTGTTAACGATGTATTTATCGTTTTTTTTCAGCTCTTTTTGCATCAGTTCAATATGATGTTTCAGTTCCGGGTTGTCTGTCGCTCGACTAACTGGAAAATCATCTGGTGAGGTGAGGTTATTTTCATTACGGCAATAATTTACGGCAATACATACCAACGATGCCAAGTCTAAAGCGCGGTGTAACGGAAGTTCTTCAGACTGACGTGACCATTTTTCCCCCGTGTTTCTCCAGACTTTAGCTGACAGTTCTGTCCACCCTGGTGTATTCCACTGAGCAATACCAATTGAAAGCCCCTTCGCGTCTGTTTCGCCAGCATAAGGGCCGTCAATGAGATCGTAGTTAGTTACTTCAAGGACAGGTTTGTGTTTGAGGTGCGTAGGAATTTGCATGGTCGTATCTTCGTTGGTTTGTGAATCTATAGTTTAAAGATTAACAAACTTTAGTAAATAGCTTGTTTGGTAAACTGGTTATTTACTAAGTATGACGATAGGCTGGTGTGGGGAAGATAGTACGATTGGACAGAATGATCCAAATTGTCCCATGTTAAAATGCACGGCTCAGGCGCGGCGCGGCTTGTAGCGCCTATTTTACCGCCAGACATTGGACAAAAAGAACGCCCAGGCACTGGAAGTACGGATTAATATTAATCTATCCAACCATGGGCGGCGCTGTTCAAAACGGCGGAATGTGTCCAGTTTAACGCCCACGGCGCTTGCCCTTGTTGAGCGTTTGCGGCGGCGGTCTCTGGCTCTTGCTCTGGCGCTCCAGCCATTGCTCTCCCCTCGCTTCTTGCAGCTTCCGCAGTTGCTCCGCATCTAATTTTTTGTGAACTGGGTTTTTCAGGCGCTCCTTGTAATCCGCAACACGCTGGCATAAATCGGGCTCCTCACTCCGCATACTCTGTAACGCCTCCCGGTGCGGTGATATTTCTTTTGATCTTTCCAATCGGTTCCATATTTCGACGGTCTTGTCATAGGCGGTTTCGTGATTCTTTTCCAGTCGGTCAAACTCCGCGTCGTAGGTTTTGTGAAAAATGTCGAATAGGCCAGGTTTCAGTGATGAAACCGCTACTTTAGCGGCTTCCGACACCTGATAAGCCTGCGTGTAGTCTGCTTGATCGCCCTTTATCAGTTCTGTTTTCTGTCTTTCGGCTTCCTTGGTGAGCACGTCCAGCCCTAAATCATAAAGCCTGACCTGCTCCGGCATGGGCAATGCTTCTATCCCCTCAAATTTCGCCCACAGGTTCGCGAAGGCGTGCCGTTCGGCCTCCTGACGTTCTTGTTCGGCCTGTAGACGCCGCGCGCGCTCCTGGCGCGCTCGCTCAACCTGTAGACGTTGTTCCGTCTCTCGGCGCTGGCGTTCGGCTTGTAGGTGTAATTCGTGGCGGTTGTCGCGTTCGTTGATGGCTTTTTCAAGATCGCCTGACAGGTCGATAACGGATACTTCCTTTTGTGAGCGCTCGTGTTCGCCTTCGGCGGCTCTGCGTTCCAGTAGTGCGCTGATGTCGTGATCTGACAACTTGCGCACGCCTACGCCGCCTAAATGTTTTTCCGGTTCGCGCTCGATGCCTTGCTGTTTCAGGCTGCGGTGATCGACGCTGGTGTCGTGGCCGTGGCGTTCAAGGTGTTGGTTTTGTATGTCGGCCCAGCGTTGCCGGGTGGCCTGTAAACGCTCTTCGGTTCCGGCGCTGTCTTTTCGGCATCCGCCGCGCTCCGGTGCTTTGGCGTTGTAGCGTTTGAAGTATTGTTCTGTGTCGCGCGCTATGCCATCATTCGTTCGCTCTGAATACATGATGTGCGCGTGTGGCTGTTCGCCTTTTTCCAGTGCGGCCTTGGGCGTATGTATCGCCCATTGGTAGGCGTGATTTTCGCCTATTTCTTTTTTTATGAAGTCTTCTACCAGGTCGCGGCGTTGTTCTGTGTTGAGTTCGCGCGGCAAAGCAACTTCTATTTCTCGGTAGGTTGCACCGTTGGCGCGCTCGTGTTCGTCTGCGGCTTGCCAGAAGTGGGACGGGTTGTGTTCTGACCATGCGGGCATGTTGCCGTAGCTTGTGGCTTCAAGGTCTTCGTATCTTGCGAAGCCGCTATACTTGCCTTCGCGGGCAATGTATTCGGCGTGAGCGGCGGCGTGGCCTTTGCCGCCTACTTTTACGGCGCAGTGGTAGGATGCCATACGGGTTTTTGCTTGTCCGGTCTTTGTTTTTTTGTCTTTTGCTTGGCTTGGCTGTTGATTTCCACGCAGTGGCGCACTGTTTCTGTGGCGTAGCCATAGAAACAACTAAGTGCGCCTTCCTCTTTGATTCAGGATACGGCGGTGGATTTTTTCCCGCAACAGGGCGGCTTTGATTTTGTTTGTCTTTGCGCTTGTCTTGGGCTTTATCTTTGGCTTGACGCGGTGATTTATCTGGCTATAGTAATGGGCCATCGACCGACCTATTTAAGTGATGCTACTATGGATAAAGACGACTGGACAAAAGACCGCGTAGCCTATCTGAAAGGACTGAAGACGCGCACCGACCATCAGGAGCTTTTGGTGTTGCTTTTTGATAAGCCTGACAGAGACAAGCAGGACGATAGAAAGCTGGATGTGTTGGTGCGTGCGGAAAAGGCGGCGGTCAGAGCGAATAAGGCCAGACAGGAAGCCGCCAATCTGATTCGATCCGAAGAGAAGGCGATTAAGGAAGCAGAACGCAAGGCCAGAACCAAACGCTTGATCGAGCTGGGCGGCTTGGTTGATCTGGCGGGTATCGCGGCTAAAGACAAGGGTGAATTGCTCGGCGCGTTTTTAGGTTTGTCGCGCGTTGCTGATGAGGAACGCTGGGCGAAGTGGAAACAGGAAGGTGATGCGCTGCTGGCTGAACGCGAACAGGCTAAAAAGGAAACCTGAAACACCCAAGGCTAAACTGGATGAGTGCCAGGTGTTTCAGGTCTGGCTTGATGCGGATTAAGGCAGACTGACCTTCAGCTATCGAGCTTGGCTTGTTTACCCGCTTTGGCTTTGGACGGTGTTGATTTTTTCTTAGGCTCCGGCGCGGGTTTATCGGCTAGTTCTGAATCGTAGGAAATAGCGGCGCGCGCTTCGCTTTCAATGTCGGAACGCTCCAGCAAGGCGGCCAGCCTGCCGCGCAGCTCGGCGGCTTCTTCGCCGGACTGTTTGGCCGCTGCTCTGGTCTCTGCCAGCTCCAGACGCTGGGCTTCGAGTTCGCGCGCGGCGCTTTCCAGTCGAGCCTGACAGGCCTGCTCTGCAATGCGCGCCGTTTGCTCGGCCTGCCGCGCCTGCTGGGTATTTTTGTCGGCCAGATCGTAGCGCGCTTCGGCCTGGGCAATAGCCGCGCTAGCGGCATCCAGTTGAACGGCCAGCACGGCGGCGCTACGTTCGGCTTCCGCCGCGCGGGCCAAGGCATTCTGACCGCTGGCGCGCTCGCTTTCCAGCGCTTCAGCCTGCTGAAGCAGTTGAGCGTTAAGCCGCTCGATCTCGGCAGCTTGGGTTTCGTAGGCTTCGGCCAGCTCCTGACGCATGGCGTCGAGTTCGCCGCGTTCGGCCTCCCAGGACGCCTGAGCGCTGCGTAGCGACTCGTTAGCCAAAGTCTGAGCCTGAGACCACAGGGCGGCCAGCGCCACGCTGTTGGCCTGGGCGACCGCCTCGGGTATGGTGACCGCCACCGGCGCAGCCTTGACGGTCTGCTGCCGTCTCCATTCGCGCATGACTGAACTGGCGGCGTTCATGTCCACCCGAGCCGCACGGCGCACCTGGTCAACGGTCGGAAAGGTTTCATGTCCGGCCTGTGCATACAGATCGACGGCGGCCTGGATGATGCGCTCGCGCACATCGGCGGGAATAGGAGAAAGCGGTATACTCGGCTGGTTCATGGCGGCGGCTCCTGATGGCTGGAAAGATCAATGCTAATGGTTTTTATTATACCAGAACCATAAATAATAATCATAAGAAGAATATTCTTATTATGAATAAATAATATGATTACCCCGTCCCGCCGCCCAAACAACAGCAACAAAACCCAAAATTTCCGCCGCCGCTTCAAAAATACAGCCAGGCGAAGCCTGTTCCGGTATGCCCGCAAGGGCATGAAGGCAAGCGTAGCGCGCCGTAAAGCTGTTCGACTTCGAGGCGGTTCATGCGCTGACTTTGGATTGCCAAGCACCGCCGCCCAAAAAAGCGACAACACCCACTGTCAAACCTCTTTTGCTTTTTTGGATTTTAAGGCGATTTGAGCGCTTTTTATTCCAACTGAAGCCGATGATAGCACAATCAGTTGCCGCGTGGCGCGTAGCGCCTTAACGCGGCTCATTTTATCCTTTTTGCTCATAAATGGTTGTCGGGCTTCGCCCGACTCCTTTTTGTTTAAAAGCCCGTGGATATGTGGACGATCGCCTACGGCGACCGGCGCTCAAGGTCTGTGCACAGCCGCATGGACAGCCCGTGGACGGCGTACCGCCGCCCACCGCCTGCCCACACGCCTGCACACAGACACACGCCTTCGACCACATACCCACCGGCAACAGCAATAGCAATTTCGCTATCGCTCCAGACAGCAAAAGCCAAACCAGAAGGTTGTCGCTTCGCGACTCTTTTTCATGGCGGCCAGCCGCCAGAGAATCAGAGAAAGGGCCAGATCAAAAAATACTTATAAATCAACGTAAATTCAAGGGGGGGTACGCAACCAGCTATTGCGTACCCCTACGCAACCAGCTATTGCGTACCCCCTGCGTAAAACTTACACCTCATTGCGTAATTTTTGCAAAAATTTACGCGTTTTGGTTGCGTACCCCTACGCAACACATTACAATTTTTACGCAGCATTCTGCGCAAAACTTGCAGTTGATGCTCTAAGGTTAGCTCAAGGAGTCCACAAACATGCACCAGATTTCCGAGCCACAAGACATTGGAACCCCGGCTAAGAACAAACCCGGTCAATGGGTGCAAACCGAACGTAAAGCGCATGAGGCGTGGGCACGAATGTGCATGTCAAAACCACGCGCCGCAGCCCTAGCGCATCATCTGGTAGCACAAATGGGCCACCAGAATGCCGTTGTGGTCAGCCAAAAAACCTTAGCTAAGCTCATGGGATGCAGTCTGCGCACGATTCAATACGCTATCGCTGACCTAATCGCCGAACAATGGATCCAGGTGGTCAAGATGGGCGGCACAGGCACTGTCGCCGCCTACGTTGTCAATGACCGGGTAGCATGGGGCCAGCCACGAGACCAGTTACGGCTGTCTGTTTTCTCGGCTACCGTGGTGGCCGACATCGAAGACCAGGACGCGGCCACGCTCGACCATGCCGATCTGCGCCGCATCCCGACGCTGTACCCTGGTGAGCAACAGCTACCGACCGGCCCCGGCGAAGACCCACCCAGCCAAGCTATCTTTGATGGCTTCGAACCGGATTTGCCCGCACTCGAAAGATAAATAATTTCCTACGCTAAGTGCGGAGGACTGCATTTGAAAACGGTCAGGACTGCATTTGCAGTTTCGTGAGCTGACCCAAACTAGCAAATACAAATTGTGTGGACAAACCTTGAGCTATCGAAAACAGAATCCATCCTATCGCACTTACCCGCGTTTTGTGATGTCCTGTTTTAGCCAAAGGTCTAGGGCTTCAACAAAAATTTCTTGGCTCTTTTTATCGAGCTTAACGCCGACATTCTTCAACGCCTCGTACCTGTCACGGTCGAGCTTTACCGTTAATGCCTTGTAGTAGTCTGGTGGCTTTTTCGTTGGTTCAGTCCGCACCGTTGGCGTTACGGCTGGGGTAGCCTGCCCTTTCTTTGCTACAAGGCCGGATGTAAGGCTGGCGGTCTTTGACATGGCTTTTATTCCTATACGTAAACACGTAATTACGCTAATACGTAATTATTATATCAACGCTTATTTATCTGCGCAAATACGTATTTCCATAACTGATAAACCTCATCAGAAGACCGACTACCGGCGTCGATTTCTTGTACGGTTCGACCGTCGATCATTGAAGCGGCAAAGTCGGTGCGCTGATAAAGAGTTACAGGGGCTACTGTGCCATGCTGAGACAGCGCAACGGCAGCTTCTCCGGTAATCCTAGCGCGCGGTGCTGCGCCATTAATTACAAAAACCATTCGCTTTCCGGCTTTCTCCACAAGATCGACAGTTGACCCTACTGCTCGCAAGTCATGCGGGCTTGGGCGGGTTGGAATCAGCACTAAATCGGCAACCGCTAAAACCTCACGAATTGTGTCAGTCACTGCTGGTGGGGTGTCAATGATTGCCAGCTTTACGCCTGCATAGGCCAAACTTTCCAGGTGTTTTTTCAAATTACCAATATCCACCGATGCGAATAATGGCGCTTCTGCCTGGCGCTCATTCCACCAGCTCGAAAGACTGCCTTGCGGGTCGGTATCTATTAAGGCCACCGGCCCAGCATTTTGGCTTTCGGCCATAACACCAAGATGTCCGGCTATGGTGGTTTTTCCAACCCCCCCCTTTTGACTTGCCACAACCAAAGTACGCATATACGTTTCTCCATTCATATGCATATATGGTAACGCGTAAATACGTATTTACTTAAGTAAGTTATGAAATAATTAGTAAATACATCGCTTTGTCGCATTATGCTTCGGCCAGCTCGCGCAAAACGTCAGGATGTTTTTCAGCTACGCGTAGCAATGTTTGGGCGGCTCTGGAAGGTGAACGTCGTCCCTGCTCCCACTCTTGCAAGGTGCGCGGAGACACCCCTAATAATGCCGCAAATTTAGCTTGCGATAGGCGCGTTGCTACACGCGCCTTGGCAACCGGCGAGACAATTACTCTTCCGTCATGGGTTACAACCGATACGCGGCCAACCCTTCCGGCCTTCATGTCCTCTATGGCTTCGAGTAGTTCGGCGTTTAGATCGCGCTTGGCATCGCGCGCTAATAATTCAGCCTCAGATAATTTCGGCATGATCGGCAATCTCCCGTAAAGCGTTTAATGTCGAGACGGCGATATTCTCGCGCGCGCTCTTGGTGTACACCGTCAACAACCAGATTCTGCCCACAGCATCCTGAACGTAATACAGGACGCGCAAGCCACCACGTTTTCCCATACCTGGGCGCGCCCAACGCATCTTGCGTACTCCGTGCGCTCCAGGAACCACGTCGCCCAATTCTGGATTTTCGACCAACGCCTTTTGCAACGCGGATAATTCCTCATCGTCGAAACAATCGGCGGCGTGGCGAGTAAAAATTGGCAACTCTATGAAAGTGTACATAGCGCTGTATTGTACGTCTTAGCCGTATAAAAACAAGAGTCATCCATGAAGTCACACTCTTAGCGCCAAAGCTTCTCAAAGCGCGCCGGATTGGTGGCCGTATAGCGCACCGTATGCTGAATATTCCGGTGTCCCAGGTAATCCTGAATCAGCCGCGTATCCGCGCCCTGGTCGGCCAAGGCGAAGCCGCAAGCGTGGCGCAGCATGTGCGGATGCGCGGCAATATCCAGTTCCGCCGCCTCGCCATAGCGCCGCATCAGCGCCCATACCGTTTTGCGCGACAACACCCCGCGCCGCTCGCTGATGAACAGCGCCGTAGTGTCCGTGGTCATCGCCGCCCGCACCTTCAGCCAGGCGCGCAACAAGCGCAGCTCGTCGCCGCGCAGCGGGTGCGTGGTCGATAAGCCTTTCTTCAGCCGGGTCACATGCAGGGTGCGCCCGTCCAGATCGACCGCGTTCAGTTTCAGCGCCAGGGCTTCCGACACGCGCAGCCCATGCCGGAACAGCATCACCAACAGGCAGCGGTCGCGCGCTTCATGCCGCGCGCCCTTGACCGCCGCCAGCAGTTTTTCAATCTCGCGCCCGGTGAGGTGTTTTCGCTCGTCGTTCATTTTGTCTCATGTTGGGGTAGGAAAAAGGCGCTGCAACCCGCGCCACGCCTGAAGCGCCCATTTTAACATGAGACAAAAGGACTCAAAATGTGTAGAGGGTCATAGTCGAGGTGCGGCAGGGTTTCGCGGACGGTCACCCTACCAGCCGTAAAACAGGGCTCGACGTGCAAAACCGTTCGTTTATGCAACGTTTCGCCCCCCTCGTGGTATTTCAATGGGTTGCGTATTGCATAATTCTGTTGTCAAATTTAATAATTTGGCAATAGGATAATGCAATGCCCATGCTTCTCGGTTATGCCCGTGTTTCCAGATCAGATGACCAGAAAACAGCGCCGCAACTACGGTTGCTCAAAGAGGCGGGTTGCATGAAGGTTTTTGAAGAGGTGGCATCCGGCGGGCGCTGGGAACGGCCAGAACTTCACCGCTTGCTCGACCAGCTTCGCGCTGGAGATACGGTAGTGGTCTGGAAGCTTGATCGCCTGTCGCGCTCCCTGAAAGACCTATTGACCATCCTTGAGCGGGTTGACGCAGTAGGGGCAAACTTCCGGTCCCTGACCGAATCCATAGACACGTCCGGCGCTGCTGGCCGGATGCTGATGCAAATGCTGGGTTCGTTTGCGGAATTTGAGCGAGAGATGATACGTGAGCGTACCCGTTCAGGCTTACGAGAAGCGCGCGCCAATGGTCGTGTACTCGGTCGAAGACCGACGATTACGAAAGAGCAAAAGCGAGAGATTGTCGAAGCGGTATCGTCTGGACGCAAGACGGCGGCAGAACTTGCCAGGCTCTTTGACATCCACCCATCGACCGTATCACGGCTACTTGCTCAAGCAAGACATAAGGCGGGCTGATTTACTTTGATTAGCGTCCGCGAAACCCTGTCGCGCCTCGACTATGACCCCGTACACAGATTGAGTCCTTTTGTCTCATGTTAAAATCGGCGGTTCAGGCGCGGCGCGGGTTGTAGCGCCTTTTTCCTACCCAAACTTGAGACAAAACGAACGACTATCCAGCCAGTTTCGCGCTTGCCAGACGATTTAGACTGACGCGTTGTTCTGCCGCTTGCATGGCTAAGGCACGGTGTACTTCGGGCGGAATGCGCACTCTAAACTCGCCGCTGTAGCGCTTTTCTGCCAAAGGCTCAGGAATTGGTTCTCCGTTTGTTTGCATATCAGCTATGGATTCGCTAACTATCTGCCGGATTCCTGTCAGTGCCTCTTCCGGGGTTGGGGCTAGCCAAGACAAAGAGGGGAACTCTGCGCATAACCCAACATGCTCTTTGTCCTCTGGCGACCATGTAACGCGGTAGGTGTAATGGTCAATGCTCATTTTTGTACCCCTTGACTTTATCAATCGCTAAAAGCACCTGTCTAACCTGATAGGGCTTTGCTTTTCCTTTGTCATTTTGGATGTTTACGCGTGGATCGCCCGGCCAGGGTGTTTTGAAAACCGTATGACTGGTGCCTGATTGCCTTGGTTTCCCGAAGAACCCCTCACAAACCCTAAGCAGGTCTGAGAACCGTACATTGGTAGGTTCTCGCTGCATTTGGTCGAGAATTTTCTTTAAGGTTGACATGTGGGTATGGTATCAATAATGGGGCCATATTATCAATGGGGAATAGCATTTTACATCCACATATTGACTTGCAGACTGTAACGCGCAACAGTTGCACATTATGTGCTTTGTAACGATTGGAAACACCCATGCATTACACCCTTGGACAAGCTGCTAAAGCGTCCGGCAAGAGTAAGCCAACAATATCAAGAGCCATACAGAGCGGCAAGTTATCGGCGCAGAGACAGGAAAACGGCTCATATCTCATCGACCCCGCCGAGCTTGCGCGTGTTTACCCTACAGTAACTGACAACGGGAACGAAACCGGGGACATGGAACGAAGTGAAACGGTGATCGAAAGTAAATCGTTACAGGCTATCGTTGACGTAATGCGCGAAGAACGCGAGCGGGAGAGGCGGCAGCTACAGGACACAATCGACGACCTACGCGACCGCCTAACCCAAGAAGCCAGCGAGCGCCGCGAAGCTCAAACGAGGCTTACCGCCTTGTTGACGCATCAGCCAGCACCGCAGAGCGGCGCGACAGAGCCGAGCGGCAAGCGCGGGGTTTTTGGGTTGTTTGGAGGCAAGCCGAAAAAGTAACCCTTTGCAGGGTAAAGGATTCGCTGGTACGATTCGAGAGGCAAAAAAAGACCGCATCCCCGACGAAGAGAAAGCGGTCTTTTTTAAAACTTAGGTATCACCCGGTATCACCCGGTATCACGCCGTTATCACGCCGCTGCAGTTTTGAGGAGTTCCCGCCTTGAACTGCGAGGGCAGAATATCCCAACAAGAACAGAAAGGGAAGCCCGAAAGTGACCACAGCTAGACCGATAGGCGGCGCGCTTGCCGCATCCTTGGAAAATCTGCATCTTGCCATCAAGGAGCACGAAGAACGGGAAGGCAAGACCAAGCCAGCCGCCACGCCAGCGGCGCAGGAAGTAAAAAATAACGTCCTACAGTTTCCCTTGCCTTTTGGCGATGATACCCGCGCGGTATCGAATAAAATCGCGCGTTGTGCCTTGTTCGCCGCCGTGAAGAAAAGGCAGTTTTTCCGCGATTATGTGACCGTGGGCGAAGTCAACGGGGTAAAGGTTGAGTTTTGCGGCGAGCAGTTGAACCAAGACGACCACGACACGCTTCTACAGCTTGTTTTTATGGCAAACCATAGATCCTATGGAGTTGATATTTGCCAGCCTGTAAACGCCATTCTAAAGGGTTTGGGGAGGGATACCCACCAAGAGCAACGGCGGCAGCTATTCGAGCAAATTAGCCGCCTTGTGCGCGGTACAGTGCGGCTTACCTTGCCGAACGTGCCGCGCTATGAGGGGCATTTATTGGACGATGCCAGCACCCCGCAAGATCAAGCCGTTTTACCGCAGCACCGCCGCCACCTTGCATACAGGCTAAACCCTAAATTCGCGCGGTTTTTCGGACAGCAAGAAATTACCCTGACCGACTGGCAAGACCGCTTGAAAATCAGCGGCAGAGGTTCAGAGCTTGCAAAGTGGCTACAGCTTCACATCGAGAGCCACGCCGAGCAATACGCGATGAAGGTTGAAACCATCCGCGATAGGTGCGGGAGTCAGACAAAAGAGCTTAAGCACTTCCGCGCCACATTGCGGCAAGCACTCGACTTGCTCAAAGATGCGGCACTCATAACCGAGTGGAGCATCGACGTCGGCGACTTGGTACACATCGAGCGGACGCCAAGCCCCGCCCAGGTTAAGCACATTACCAAGAAATCCAGCCGGAAACCGCGCCGCCAGACACGGTAGCACAGCGCGGCTTTTCGGCGACCGGAGCGCGGCTTTTCGGCGACCGGAGCGCGGCTTTTCGGCGACCGGAGCGCGGCTTTTCGGCGACCGGAGCGCGGCTTTTCGGCGACCGGAGCGCGGCTTTTCGGCGACCGGAGCGCGGCTTTTCGGCGACCACTAGAAGCCTTAAAATGTAATTAACTAATTGGTTTAAATCGTTTTTTTTGTTAAACGTTGAGCCCTTAAATCTTATTAAATCTATTTAAATCTACGCGCGAGAACGCGTACAGGACGCACAAGTCGTCCTGTACCTGTCAGAATTGACAGGTACGACCGACCAGCAACAAAAAGGAGTCGGGCGAAGCCCGACAACCATTTGAGAGCAAAAACGATAAAATGAGCCGCGTTAAGGCGCTACGCGCCACGCGGCAACCGATCGTGCTATCATCCGCCTCAGTTGGAAGAAAAAGCGCTTAAATCGCCTTAGAATCCAAAAAAGCAAAAGAGGTTTGACAGTAGGTGTTGTCGCTTTTTTGGGCGGCGGTGCCTAGCGATCCAAAGCCGGCGCATAATCCGCCTCGAAGTCGAACAGTATTAGGGGTCAGCTCACGAAACGGAAAAAATCGTACGCTAAGCCATTGCTATGGCGTGTAGGCCGCGCCAGTCAAGGGCTTACAGTCTGGTGTCAGAATGAAGTACAGCTCAACCTGATGTCAGGCATGCGGCTAAACTGTGTCAGATTAGAGCTGTTTTCGCCATTATCTGACACCCCACTTTCAAGATTTAAGACTTCAATCTGACAGATTCGGCCTTAACGTACTATTTTTTCCGTTTCGTGAGCTGCCCCCTGTTTTGTGGAAAACCCGGCGTACACTCAGAATCAATGGATAACTGTTTATCCTGAATAGTTTAACGCTTGGCTGGAATTGCATAAGAATTTCCGGCAGTGGAACCCTTCCCTTCCCATAAAGGGGTTTTTACCTGGAAACAGGTTTCCCCGCCGCAGTCAGTCAGTTTCAGCTTTCCGCCCCGCTTTTCCAGCGTCGCTACCGTCGTTTTCATCTCGTCTATTTCAGCGCTTAAGCTTTCGCGCCGGTATTCGAGCCATTGGACAGAACCCCAAACCGTGAACAGCACGGCAAGGATACAGCCCGCTGTCGTTCCCCAGGCGATCAGCGCCCATTTGCGGCTGAACGACGACACAGTGCCGGATAGCTTGCCGGTCGCTTCGTCTGCGGCCCGCGCCGCATCGGACAAACTGCCGACAACCGGCCTTGAGGCCGACTCCAGGGCGGCTACAGCGGCGCTTGAGGCTCCGGCAAGGGATTTGCTCATGGCGTACTCAACCGTGCTGACGACAGCGCGCTGCATGTCTTCTTGATGCCTGGCATGCGCGGCATGCTGTTTTTCCAGAACCAGGATTTGAGCGGTCATGCCGTCGATGGCGATCTGCACGGCTTTTTGATTGTCTTCAGCCGCCGCAATGAGGCTGAATATCTGTTTTTGTGCGTCCATATTTCCCCCGGTTGTCAGCGTTCAAGTTCAAAATCATCATCACGGCCACGGCTTCTGCTGCGTCCACGGCTCCTTACCCGTTCGGCTTCTTCCTGAGCGCGCCGCGCTTCGGCTTGCCGCTGTTCCTCTGCCTGCTTTTGCGCTTCCGCCAGTCGCTGCGCTTCGGCCTGCCGTTGGCGCGCCTGTTCTATCTTGTAGTTTAGCGCTGCTTCGATGGCCTGTTGCTTGGCAAGCTCTGCCTGTTTCCATTGCTGGTACTCGGCGCGTATGCCTGCAACGCCAGCAGTGACCGTTTCCCGCAATTCGTCGCGTTCGGCCTTGGCCTTTTCGAGATCGCCGGACAGGTCGATGATGGAAACTTCCTGTTGTGATCGTTCCTGTTCGCCTTCGGCGGCGCGGCGCTCCAGTATTGCGGTAACGCCGTCGCTGTTCAACTTGCGCACGCCGGGGCCGCCTAAATGCTTTTCCGGTTCGCGCTCGATGCCCTGTTCTTTCAGGCTGCGGTGATCGACGGTGCTTTCATGGCCGTGAAGCGCAAGGTGGGCGTTTTGTAAATCGGCCCAGCGCTCGCGCAGCGCTTTCAGTTCATTGACCATTTCTTCTTGGGTCTTGCCGCCGCTGTATTTTTGACAGCCGCCGCGTTCCGGCTGCTTGGCGTTGTAGCGTTTGAAGTAGTGCGCTGGATCGCGGTCGATGCCGTCGCGCAGGCGCTCGCTATACATGATGTGCGCGTGCGGTTGTTCGCCTTTTTCCAGCGCGGCTTTTGGGTTGTGGATGGCGTAGGTGTAGGCGTGCCGGTCGCCTATTTCCTGCTGGATAAAGGCATCGACCAGTGCGCGGCGCTGTTCCGGGTTGAGTTCGCGCGGCAGGGCGATTTCTATTTCGCGGTAGGTACTGCCGTTTTTGCGCTCGAACTGGTCGGCGGCTTGCCAGAAGTGCGCCGGGTTATGTTCGGCCCACGGCGGCAGGTTGCCGTGGCGGGCGGCTTCGAGGTCTTCGTAGCGTGTGCAGCCGCTATACTTGCCTTCTCTGGCAAGGTATTCGGCGTGGGCGGCGGCGTGGCCTTTGCCGCCTATGCGTGCGGTGCAGTGGTAGGTGGCCATTGGTTTGTTTGTATTTTGACTGGCTTTTGCTGTTCCCGGTACGGGCGCACGCGTTTCTTGGAGCGAAGCCCAAGAAACGTATAAGTGCGCCTTCATCTTTTATTCAGGATACAGCGGGGGATTTTTTCCCGCAACAGGGCGGCTTTGATTTTGGTTTTGTCTTTGCGCTTGTCTTGGGCTTTATCTTTGGCTTGACGTGGTGATTTATCTGGCTATAGTAATGGGCCATCGACCGACCTATTTAAGTGATGCTGCTATGGATAAAGACGACTGGACAAAAGACCGTGTAGCCTATCTGAAAGGACTGAAGACGCGCACCGATCATCAGGAGCTTTTGGTGTTGCTGTTTGATAAGCCGAACAGGGACAAGCAGGACGATAGAAAGCTGGATGTGTTGGTGCGTGCGGAAAAGGCGGCGGTCAGAGCAAATAAAGCCAGACAGGAAGCCGCCAACCTGATTAGATCAGAAGAGAAGGCTATCAAGGAAGCGGAACGCAAGGCCAGAACCAAGCGCTTGATCGAGTTGGGCGGCCTGGTTGATCTGGCGGGTATCTCGGCTAAAGACAAAGGCGAACTGCTCGGCGCATTCCTTGGACTGTCGCGCGTGGTTGATGAGGAACGCTGGGCGAAGTGGAAACAGGAAGGCGATGCGCTGCTGGCTGAACGCGAACCATCTAAAAAGAACCCATCGCAAGGCGCTGGCTAGCAGAACAGCAAACCGATGAAGACAACGACCTTAACCAAGGCACAACTGGTCGATACGCTACTGGAAGTCTATCCCTTGCTCGACCAGCCGGAAGCCCTCCAACTGGTAAACCAGTTTTTCGAATGCATCAGATCAACACTGGAAGCAGGGGAATCCGTCAAATTATCCGGCTTCGGTACTTTCAATTTAAGGGATAAAACCCCGCGTCCAGGACGTAATCCGAGAACCGGTGAAGACGTTGAAATCAGCGCGCGCCGGGTAGTCACTTTCAATGCCGGGCAAACGCTGAAGGCGAGGATTAAACAAAAAAGCAAAGACTGATACTTAGGCTCTATTTGCTATAATCCAGGCATTCAAAGACGTTTCCCCATTAGCAAGGAAAACCATGCCAACGTATAAAGAACTCCAGGAACAAATAGCGGAACTGAGCGCGCAGGCCGAAGCCATACGCCAGCAAGAGCTTTTATCTATGATTACGCATATCAAACAGCAGATACAGGAATACGGCATCACCGCTGCACAATTGGGATTTCGTGGGGAAGGCATCAAAGCGTCTGGACGCAAATCGACAGCAGAACCCAAGTACCGCGATAATCAAACCGGCGAGACCTGGGGCGGATTGGGCGCAAAGCCGAAGTGGTTACGTGCCCACGAAGCGGCAGGCCGTAACAGGGACGAGTTCAGGATTTAAGCGTTGCGGCTTGCAGGTAAAACTTAGCGTTGCTTGTCCGTGGATCGGGCGGGCGCTTTTGAGCGCTTGGCGCTGGCCGCCGATTTAACCGGCTTTGCTTCAGGGAACTCCGGCGCGGTTTGATCGGGTAGTTCTGAAGCGTAGGAAATAGCGGCGCGTGCTTCGCTTTCCATGCCGGAATGCTCCAGCAAAGCGGCGAGTCTGCCGCGCAGCTCGGCGGCTTCTTCGCCGGAATGTTTGGCCGCTGCTCTTGTCTCGGCCAGTTCCAGACGGTGGGCATCCAGTTCGCGCGCGGCGCTTTCCAGTCGCGCCTGACAAGCCTGCTCTGCAATGCGCGCGCCCTGCTCTGCCTGCCGCGCCTGCTGGGTATTTTTTTCGGATTGCTCGGCGCGCGCTTCGGCCTGGGCAATCTGTGCGTTAGTGGCATCCAGTTGAATGACCAGCACGGTGGCGCTACGTTCCGCATCGGCCGCGCGAACTTCGGCGCTTTTGGCGTTGGCGCGCTCATGTTCCAGCGCTTCAGCCTGCTGAAGCAGTTGAGCGTTAAGCCGCTCGATCTCGGCAGCTTGGGTTTCGTAGGCTTCGGCCAGCTCCTGACGCATGGCATCGAGTTCGCCGCGTTCGCTCTCCCAGGACGCCTGAGCGCTGCGTAGCGACTCATTGGCCAAAGCCTGGGCCTGAGACCACAAGGCTGCCAGCGCCACGCTGTTGGCCTGGGCAACCGCCTCGGGTATAGTGACCGCCACCGGCGCCGCCTTGACGGTCTGCTGCCGCCTCCATTCGCGCATGACGGAACTGGCGGCGTTCATGTCCACGCGTGCCGCACGGCGTACCTGGTCAACAGTCGGAAAGGTTTCATGTCCGGCCTGTGCATACAGATCGACGGCGGACTGGATGATGCGCTCGCGCACATCGGCGGGAATAGGAGAAAGCGGTATACTCGGCTGGTTCATGGCGGCGGCTCCTGATGGCTGGAAAGATCAATGCTAATGGTTTTTATTATACC
>Ga0265327_10001977_pt1 | contig 23329 bp, 20 predicted proteins | sample 41621metaG_FD_202089 | JGI IMG/M metagenome (GOLD analysis project Ga0265327, IMG submission 202089) | Rhizosphere microbial communities from Carex aquatilis grown in University of Washington, Seatle, WA, United States - 4-16-21 metaG | ecosystem: Host-associated > Plants > Roots > Rhizosphere...
TGGGGGGATCTGCCTCGAATCCGTGTCGATTTCGGTGATCCGGGGATCGTCGGGCAATCCGCTCTATTACATCTCCATCTTCCTCGACATCACCCAGCGCCGCGCCGATGAGGAGCTGATCCGGCTCCAGGCGAGCACCGATTCGCTGACGGGGCTGGCGAACCGGGTGGCGCTCATGGAACGGATCGAACTGGAAATCTCCCGTTCCGAGAGCGAAGGCAAGACCTTCGCCCTGATGTTCGTCGATCTCGACCGGTTCAAGCAGGTGAACGATCAGTATGGCCATGAGATCGGCGACCGGCTCCTGGTCGAAGTGGCGCGGCGCCTGCGGGACCGGATCTTCAGCAGCGACATGATATCGAGATTCGGCGGGGATGAGTTCATCATCGTCACCGGCGACTTCGATCATCTGGCCGGTCCCGAAATTCTCGCCGGCAAGATACAAGAAACGCTCAGCGGGGAAGTCACCATTGCCGGGAAGAATTTGTTCCTCTCCTGCAGTATCGGCATAGCGCTCTATCCGTTCGACGGTGAAAGCGCCAGCAAGCTCATTCGGCATGCCGACATGGCCATGTATCGGGCCAAGGAATCGGGGCGGAACAAGTTCTCGTTCTTCACCAACGACATGAACAAGAATATCGAGGCGCGCACGAAGCTGGAAAACGATCTGCGCCACGCGGTGAAATTCGGTGAGTTCGAGAATTACTACCAGCCGATCATCTCCATGAAGACCGGGCGGATCGTCAAGGCGGAGGCCCTCATCCGCTGGAACCACCCCGAGCGCGGCGTCGTGCCGCCGGACGAGTTCATCGGCTTGGCCGAGGAGACGGGGCTGATCCTCCCCATCGGCGAAAAGGTTTTGCGCACGGCTTGCATCGATGTGGCGGAATTCCAGGCGATCTCGGCCAAGTTCGAGTCGGTCGCCGTGAACTGCTCCGCCCGGCAAGTGCAGGAAACGAATTTCAGCAGCCTCGTGACCCGGATTCTGGGGACGACGAAGACAGCGCCTTCAGCCATCGTCCTGGAGATCACCGAAAGCATCTTCATCGATTTCAACAGCGATCATGCGACCGCCGCACTTCAGGAATTGCGCGCGGCGGGCACCAAGCTTTCGCTCGACGATTTCGGGACCGGCTATTCTTCATTGAGCTATCTGAAGAAATTCCCGGTCGATGTCCTGAAGGTCGATCAGAGCTTTATCCGCGACATCAGGCGGGACGAAGAAGATTTGAAGCTGGTCGGGACGATCATCGACATCGCCCATAATTTCGGCCTGACCGTGGTCGCCGAAGGCATCGAGGACGACCGCCAGGAAGCACTGCTGCGCGGCCTGGAATGCGATTACGTCCAAGGCTATCTCTATAGCCGCCCAGTCCCGAAGGCGGCTTTCCTTGCCCTTTTGGAAAAGGCGGGCGCCATGGCCGGCGCTCTTCATGAGTGACCGGCGTTCTTACCCGCGCGAACCGATCCGGCTTTCTTCCCCGGAGCGCAGCCGGGCGATATTGCCACGGTGGCGGTAGATCACCAGCCCGCAGATCAGGGCGATGAAAAGCGCGCTCTCCCTGTCGGCCAGGAACAAGGCATAGACCGGCGCCAGGGCGCAGGCCACGATGGCGGCGAGTGACGAGTAGTGGAAGCGCCAGGCGGTGAAAAGCCAAGTGGCGGTGGCCAGGAGGCCAACCGGCCAGGACAAGGCCAAAAGGATGCCGACCCCCGTGGCCACGCCTTTGCCGCCGCGAAAATCCAGCCACACCGGAAAGAGATGGCCGAGCATGGCGGCTCCCGCCGCGATTAGAGCCAATTCAGGACCGAAGGCATCGGCGATCAGCACGGCCAAAGCGCCCTTGCCCGCATCGAGGACAAGCGTCGCCGCCGCAAGTGTCCGGTTGCCGGTACGGAGCACATTGGTCGCGCCGATATTTCCCGATCCGATCGACCGGATATCGCCAAGCCCCGCAAGCCGCGTCAGCACCAGCCCGAAGGGGATCGAGCCGAGGAGATAAGCGAGGATCGCCGTGACGCCGCAAGGCCAAAGCGGAAGTGATTGGGGCATGGGGGAATGATCTCCGGCAATTCGGGCGGGGCGTTCGATCCTGGCCGATTAATCCGGGCCGCTGATCCTGTCAATCGTGATGTTGACGCTTTCGATTATGTTCCACTACAAGAGAACAGCATTCTTTATCATCGGATAATCGTCATATCATGCCGAGCGCCATTTTATTTGTCATGTCTTGGCTCGTTGTTTTCATTCTGCAAATCCTGAACGGGAACGATGCGAGGCTGGTGGCGGCGGTTCTGGCCGTGGCAGCGCTCGGCGCCGTCGCGGCGGCGGTCCTGGCCGGGCGCCCCGGCGGGGCCAAGGTCTCGCCGCGCATGTGGCGTCTGGGTCTCCTCTTCCTCGCTTCCCTGCATCTGGGCTATGCGGGGGTTCAGCTCAAGCGGGCTCATGTCATCGATATCGCGACGACGACGCTTGAAGCCGGGGCCGTGGTCAAGGCAGGCTTGAACCCCTATAGCGCCGACATCGATCGGGCGGCGGTCGCCTTGCTGGCGGGCTCGAACGACAAGATCGATGCCGAGCGGTTCAAGGGATACAAATATCTCCCGGTGATGGTGGCCGCCTATATGCCGCTCGGCCTCGGCTTTGGGGCAAGCGGGCTGGTTGCCACCAATTTCCTGTTGATGGGGCTGCTTCTCGCCGGAATCTACCGGTTGGGGCTGGAGATGGGGGGAGGCAAAGATGCCGGGCGCTGGGCGGTGCTCTTGTTCGCGGCCCTGCCACTGCCGCTCTTTCAGGTCTATTCCAAGGGCGTGACCGATCTCGTGCCGGTGCTTCCGCTGGTCGTGGCCCTGGCGATCCTGCGGTTGCGCCCTGGATTGGCGGGGTTCCTGATCGGGCTTTCGATCGCGGCGAAGCTGATGCCGGGGCTGCTGCTGGCGCCGCTGTTCCTGCCGCCCTCGTCCCGGTCGAAGGGGATAGGGCCGAGATGGCGCTACATCCTGGGCGGCCTCGCCGGCATTCTTCCGGTTCTGCCCTATCTTCTGGGCGCGCCGAAGGAGTTCGTCGATAACGTGCTGATTTTCAATATGCTGAGGCCGATCGACCCGACCTCCTGGCTCTATCTCATGCCGGGCTGGCTGCCGGGGCCCTTGCACATTGCCTTCGGCCTGTCATGGCTTGGGCTGGCCGCCGCTTATTGGTTCAGGCCGGTTTCCATCCGGTGGCGCGCCACCGGGGCCTGTGTCGTCATCATCCTCATGATCCTGGCCGGACCGGCCATGCATGAGAATTACATGCTGTGGTGGCTGCCCTTCTTTGCCGTCCTGGTGGGCCAGCTTTTAGGAAGACGCGGCGTCGAAGACCAGCCGGCCACGGTAGAGGGTCTTCAGCACGAATCCCTGCACCGGCCGGCCATCGAAGGGTGAGTTCTTCGATTTCGATTTGAAATCGGCGATCGCGATCCGGCGGGGGCGGTCGAGATCGAACAGGACGAGATCGGCCGGGGCGCCGACGGCGAGCCGCCCGGCCTTGAGCCCCAGGATCGCCGCCGGCCCGAGGCTGAGCCGCCGCAGCACGTCGAGCAGCGTCAGATGGCCGTTATGGTAAAGCTCCAGCGACAGCGGCAGCAGGGTTTCAAGCCCGACGATGCCGCTTGCCGCCGAGGTAAAGGGCAGGCGCTTCGAATCCTGGTCCCAGGGTGAATGATCGCTGGCGATGACGTCGATGGTGCCGTCCTTGAGCCCGCCCACGACCGCCCTCCGGTCCCATTCGCTGCGCAGCGGCGGCGACAATTTCGCGAAGGTCCGGTAGTCGCCGACGGAGGTTTCATTAAGCGCGAAATAGGGCGGTGCGGTGTCGCAGGTGACGGGAAGCCCGCGTGCCTTGGCCCGCCGGATCGCGTCGATCGCGGCTTCGGTCGAGACATGAGCGACATGGAGGCGGCCCCCGGTGGCCTCGACGAGGCGGAGATCGCGCTCCACCATGATGATCTCGGCGACGGGGTTGATGCCGGGCAGGCCGAGCCGCGTCGCGATCTCTCCCGAATTCATGCCCCCCGGCGAGGACAGGCTCGGCTCCTCCGGGTGCTGGATGACCAGAAGCCCGAAGGTGCGGGCATAGGAGAGCGCCCGCTGCATCACCCTGGCATTGGCGATGGCGGTGCCGCCATCGGTGAAGGCGAGCGCCCCGGCTTCGGCCAGGAGCCCCATCTCGGTGATCTCCTTGCCGGCAAGGCCGCGGGTCGCCGCCGCATAGGTGCGGATATCGGCCTTCTTGATCTCGCGGGAGCGGCGGGCGACGAATTCGACCAGGGCCACGTCGTCGATCGGCGGGTCGGTATCGGGCAGTCCCACCATGGTGGTGACGCCGCCCGCCGCCGCCGCCTCGGCGGCGGTGTCCATGGTTTCGCGATGCTCGGCGCCGGGCTCGCGCAGATGCACCCGCATATCGACGAGCCCCGGTGCGAGGCAATGCCCGCCGCACGCGACCGTGATCAGCTTCTCCGGCAGATCCGGGAAGGAGGGGGCGGCACCGATCGCCGCGATCTCTCCATCCATGACCAGGACGCTGCCGATCTCGTCGCGCCCGGTCTCGGGATCGAGCAGGCGGGCGCCTTGCAGAAGATAGTTCCGTTTCTTGGGCATCAGCGGTTTCCGTTCCAGGCGGGTTCCAGCTCAGGTTCCGGCCCCGGCCCAGGCTCTTGGCCGAGATGGCGCGTCAGCATGTCGAGGCAGGCCATCCGCACCGCCACGCCCATTTCCACCTGCTGGCGGATGAGCGAGCGGTCGATGTCGTCGGCGACCTCGCTGTCGATCTCGACGCCCCGGTTCATCGGCCCCGGATGCATGATGAGCGCGTCGGGCTTGGCCACGGCGAGCTTGGCGTAATCGAGGCCGAAGAAATGGAAATACTCCCGCAGGCTTGGGACGAAGCTGCCCTGCATCCGCTCCAGTTGCAGGCGCAGCATCATGACGATGTCCACATCCTTCAAGCCCTGGCGCATGTCGTGAAAGACCTCGACGCCGAGCCGGTCCACTTCCGCCGGGATGAGGGTGCGGGGCGCCACCACCCGCACCCTGGCGCCCATGATGTTGAGAAGGGCGATATTCGAGCGCGCCACCCGGCTGTGCAGGATATCGCCGCAAATGGCGACCACCAGCCCGCCGAGCCGGCCCTTGCGCCGCCGGATGGTCAGCGCGTCGAGAAGCGCCTGGGTCGGGTGCTCATGCGAGCCGTCGCCGCAATTGATGACGGCGCAATCGACTTTCTCGGAAATAAGCTGAACCGCGCCGGATTCAGGATGCCGGATGACCAGCACGTCGGGATGCATGGCGGTGAGCGTCATCGCCGTATCGATCAGCGTCTCGCCCTTTTTGACCGAGCTCGCCTCGACCTGCATGTTGATCACGTCGGCCCCGAGGCGCTTTGCCGCCAGCTCGAAGGAGGTGCGGGTCCGCGTCGAATTCTCGAAAAAGAGATTGATGACCGTCCGCCCGGCCAGAAGCGAGCGCTTCTCCCGCCGCTCGGCATAGGTATCGGCCAGATCGAGAAGGAGCGTGATCTCGTCCGGCGAAAACCCCTCGATCCCGAGAAGATGACGATGCGGGAAGGGGGTAGCTGTGCCGGTGTCGCTCATAAGGCGCGGATAATAGGGAGGAGATCCCAAGGCCGCAATGGGTAAGAGCCCGGCAATTTCAGGGAGATCGAGGTTTGTTCTCCGTTATTTTAATGAAATCATTCATGCCGCTATGCCGCGTTGTTCCTCAACAGCCGGCGCATCGCTTCCGGATCGCGTTCGATCGCCATGAGAAGGGCTCGGGCGGGCGCGTCCGGCTGGCTTCGCTGCTGTTCCCAGTCGCGCAGGGTGGAGATCGGCAGCCGGAAAGTTTCGGAGAACTGTTCCTGAGTCATCCCCAGGCGCTGCCGGAGCGCCTTTATTCTTACGCCCAGACGCATCTCCCTGAGCCGTTCCGGCGTCAAGGGCTGGGCATCCGGATCGGAGAGAGCCGCCGCCGTTACCTCCTCATCGCTCATGGCCGCAAGACGCGCCCTGTCGGTTTGATCCGGCGGCAAAGTCTCACGGGAATAGCGGACCATCTTCGAAGTAGAGTTCTCGCTCATGTCGGGTCGCCTTTCGGGCGCTGATGATACGGCACAGGCTTGCGTTCCGCATGACGGTAACGACGAACAGGACTTGCCCGCTCCCCATGCAAATGTTCTGAATTCTCTCTTCCCGGTAATCGAAACGATCGTCGATGCATTCGATCTTCCGGGGATCGTCGAGTGCCAGGGCCGCGGCGGTGAAGCTGACGCGGTGTTTGGCAAAATTTGCGGCCGCTTTGGCCTCGTCCCACGCGTAGTCCACGCACGGATTGTACCGATTACCGGTAGCTGGGTCAATCCAACCAAAATCTTGGATATCCGAGGAACCGGTCGTCATAATCATTAAATCGACATAGACGCCGGGACGGCGGGGCATAATCATGAGATGGCAAACCGACAGGGAAAACCAGGCATGGCTGGAACGCCGAAACTTCAGAAGATTTCGTCCGTGGCCTCGGCGCTTGCTTTGGCGGTGGGGCTGTTTCTGATGCCGGCGATGGCGCAGGCGCGGGATATTCAGGTTTTTGCCGCCTTCAGCCTCAAAAACGCGCTGGAAGATGTGGCCGCGGCCTATAAATTCGAGACCGGAAAGACGATCGCGGCCTCCTACGCGACCAGCCCGTCCCTGGCGAAGCAGATCGAGGCGGGGGCGCCTGCCGATATCTTCATCCCGGATACGCTCGAATCGATGGACTATCTGGAAGCGCGCGGCCGGATCCGGCCGGAAACGCGGCGGAATTTCATCGGCAACACGCTCGTCCTGATTGCGCCGAGGAACAGCGCGGTTTCGATGAAAAGCGCGGATGGGAGGATCGAAGCCAGTGCCCCGCTCGCCCAGTGGCTGAATGGCGGCAAGCTGGCGATGGGCGAGCCCGCTTCGGTTCCAGCCGGGAAATACGGCAAGGCGGCTCTGGAAAAGCTCGGCCTCTGGGCGTCGGTGGAAAAATCCGTGGCAGGCGCCGCCGACGATCGCACGGTTCTGCTCATGGTCGCACGGCATGAGGCGCCGCTCGGGATCGTCTACTACACCGATGCCATGGCGGCGCCGGGGGTCACGATCGTCGGATCTTTTCCGGTCAGAGCCTATCCGTCGATCGTTTATCCGATCGCACTTGTGGTGCCGCGCGCCGGTAAGGATAGCAATCCGAACGCCGCCGACTTTCTGTTCTGGCTCGAATCGGGGAAATCCCATGCTTTCTTCGTGAGGCAGGGATTCTTTATCGCGCCATGAGCCGGGAATTGCTCGAAATCCGCTCTTGGCTGAGCAAAGGCGACCGGACCGCCTTGCTTACGCCTCAGCCCCGGTCTCCCCGCGCCGCCGAAGACGGCGCCCCCCGTCCGGTCATCGAAGTGGATCCGCTGACGGAATATCAATCGATGGACGGGTTTGGCTTTGCCTTGACGGGTGGAAGCGCCCTGCTGATCGGAACGATGCCCGAGCCGGAACGCACCCGGTTGCTGAAGGCGCTTTTTTCACCCGAGGGCGAGGGCATCGGGATCAGCATGCTCCGGGTGAGCCTCGGGGCCTCCGATTTGAGCGAGGCCAGCTATTCCTACGACGATTTGCCGCCCGGAGAAACCGACCCGGAACTGGCGCATTTCTCGCTCAAGGCCGGGGATCCGCACGTCATTCCGCTTTTGCAGGCGATTCTTGCCGTCAATCCGGCGATACGGATCATCGGGTCGCCCTGGTCGCCGCCGCCCTGGATGAAAACCGGCGGGAGCTTCGTCGGCGGGAGGCTGCTTCCCGAATGCCGCCAAATCTACGCCCGCTATCTGGTCAAATTCGTGGCGGAGATGAAAGCGAACGGCATCGTCATCCATGCCCTGACCCCGCAGAACGAGCCCAGGAACCGGAAGAACGAGCCCAGCATGGAAATGGACCCGGGTGAGCAGGCCGTGTTCATAAAAGACCATCTCGGCCCGGCATTGCGCGAGGCGGGGCTGGAGGCGGTCGAGCTGTTCTGCTGGGACCATAATTGCGACGAGATCGGCTTTCCGCTCGCGATCCTGGCCGATGCCGAGGCGCGGAAATACATCGCCGGCGTTGCCTGGCATCTCTATGCGGGCGAGATCACCGCCCTATCGGAGGTGCATGCGGCCTATCCCTTGATGAAGATGTATTTCACCGAGCAATGGGTCGGCTCGGACGGCAATTTCGCGGGTGATTTGCGCTGGCATTTCAGACACGTGCTGATCGGCGCCACGCGGAATTGGAGCCGCGTCGTGCTCGAATGGAATCTCGCCTCCGATCCCCTATGCGGCCCCCATACCGAAGGCGGTGAGGCCCGTTGCGTCGGCGCCCTCACCATCGGCCAGGGCATCACCCGTAACGTCTCCTATTACGTCATCGCCCATGCCGCCAAATTCGTGCCGCCGGGCTCGCAGCGGATCGGCTCGAATTGCATTGATTCCCTGCCGAACGTGGCATTCCGGACGCCGGACGGAAACATCGTTCTGATCGTGCTCAATGACGGAACGGATGCCCGTGCGTTCGACATCGCCTTCGCCGGACGCCGGGCGAGGGAGGTTCTCGATGCGGGTGCCGCCGCCACCTATGTGTGGCCGGCGATTCCGGGAGCAACGGTCACGGAACCGATGATGGCGACAATTCCCGGATATTGGCGCGGATGATCTCGGCGATGCGCAGCGCTCCGGGACCGGCGGCGTCGCGATCGGCGAAGATCAGGTAAAGCGTGGCCCAGCGCTCACCGCCGTCACGGAGCGGCAGGGGCTTGAGCTGGCCCGTATCGAGTTCCTTGCGGATGATATCCTGGGGATACCAGGCATAGCCGAGCCCCATGCAGGCGGCACGGATCGAGGTCGTCATGTGGCTGACGGTCCAGCGCCGCTCGTTGAGCCAGCCCGCCGTCCGGCTGCGCAGCCGCCCGGTATCGCGGACCACGAGATGCCGGTGCTGCCCAAGATCATCCAGCGTCAGGGGATGGCCGAGCCGGTGCAGCGGATGCTCGGGATGGGCCGCCGCAATGAAGCGTAGATGCATGACCGGATCGCCCATGAATCCCGGCGGCACCGATGAACCGATGGCCAGATCGGCCAAGCCCTCAAGCAAGGCTTCATCGGTACCGCCAAGTACGGATTCGATGAGTTCGATGCGCGTTTCCGGATGCTCCTCGGCAAAGCGGGCGAAGCATTCCAGCAGCAGCCACGCCGGAAAGATTCCATCCACGGCCAGCCGCAATTCCGGCTCCCACCCCGCCGCCAGACTAGAAGCGGCCCGTTCCAGGCGGACCGCTTCCGCCATCAGCGTCTTGCCGCGCCGGTACAGCACCTGTCCGGTCGGCGTCAGCACGGCCTTGCGGCCCTGGATCAGGAAGACCTTGACGCCCAACAGGCGTTCCAGCTTCTGCACCGCATAGGTCAGCGTCGATTGGCTCTTATGAAGCGCCTCCGCCGCCTGGGCATAGCCGCCGGCTTCGACCACGGAAATGAGCGTTCGCCACTGGTCCAGCGTGATTCTTGGGAGGGATGGCATTGGCAGTATCGATTTTTTCGATTTAATCCGCCGAAATATTCGGATTTTTTATCGATCAAATCAATCGTTAAATGTTTCCAGCAACGACGGCCTCGCCGTCATCGTGAAGTCTCTACCCAGGAGTACCCATCATGCCAATTCTGAATAACATCGCCGAATTCACCGGCCGCTTTTTTCTCTCGGCGATCTTCCTGCTCTCCGGTTTCGGCAAGATCGGCCAATATGCGGGCACTCAGGCCTATATGGCCGCCGCCGGGGTGCCGGGGCAGCTTTTGCCGCTCGTCATCGCCCTGGAATTGGGGGGCGCCGCCGCCGTCATCATCGGCTGGCGGACGAGGCTGACGGCGCTGCTGCTGGCCGGCTTCAGCCTCCTTGCCGCCGGCCTGTTCCATGCCAATCTCCAGGACCAGATGACCATGATCATGTTCTGGAAGAACATCGCCATTGCCGGCGGCTTCCTGCTGCTTTTCGCCCATGGAGCCGGCCCCTGGAGCCTCGATGCCCGCCGCACGGCGTAATGCGTAAAGGAGCCATCCCATGACCACACGCAAACTTCAGTCGATCGTTCCGGCACTCGCCGCTTCCGACGGCGCCGGGGTCAAGCTGCGCCGCAGTCTGGGCAGTTCGCGGAATCTGCGGCATGATCCGTTCCTGATGCTGGATGAATTCTTCTCCGACGATCCGGAAGACTACATCGGGGGCTTCCCGTCCCATCCGCATCGCGGCTTCGAGACGGTCACCTATATGCTGGACGGCCATATGCGCCATGAGGACAGCGCCGGCCATCAAGGCGATCTCGGTCCGGGCGACGTGCAATGGATGACGGCCGGGCGCGGCATCATCCATTCCGAGATGCCGCAACAGACCGAGGGCCGCATGCGCGGCTTCCAACTCTGGATCAACCTTCCGGCCAAGGAGAAGATGAAGCCGGCGGCGTATCGCGACATCCCTTCAAGCACGATCCCCATTCGTGCGCTGGAGGGCGGCGGCGAGGTCCGGGTGATCGCGGGCACATTCGTTCAGGATGGGCGGCACATCACCGGCCCGATCCAGGGGCTCAGCACGGAGCCGCTTTTTCTCGATGTGCATCTTCCGCCCGGCGGCCGCTTCGCCGCTCCCGTTACCGCTGGCCATGCGTCGTTCCTCTATGTCTATGAGGGCGAGGCGGCGGTCGGGGAGGAGCGCCAAATCCTGCCCAGCCGCAACGCCGGACTTCTAGGCGAGGGCGACACGGTTCTGGTCCAGGCTACCCGGATCGAAGAGGCGGGCCAGGGCACGCGCTTTCTCTTGCTCGCGGGGAAGCCCTTGCTAGAGCCGATCGTGCAGCACGGCCCCTTCGTCATGAATACGCAGGCAGAGATCGAGCAGGCCCTGGCCGATTACCGGGACGGCGTATTGGCTCGTTAGTCGAGTTGGATCGAAACCCGCGTCGCCCGGTATTTGGCGCCGGGCTGGACATCTACGGTGCGTCCTTCGAGACGCCGCCATAGGGGCGGCTCCTCAGGATGAGGAACTTTCTCAATGCCATCACAGATCTACCTCATCCTGAGGAGCGGCCCTCTTGGCCGCGTCTCGAAGGACGCCTTATGCCTCCGCAGGGGGGGGCGAGGTATGCCGGGTCAGCCCCGCCCGCGAAACTTCCCGGTAGGCGGTCTTCTGAACCGGGTGGGTTCCTCGATTTCCGCCAAGGCGGGCGGCATGCAGTCGGGATCGATGGTGAAGAAGCTGGTGACCTCGCCCAGGAACACCGCTTGCTGTTCGAGCGCTCGGGCGGTGGCGGCGTTCTCCTCGACCAGGGCCGCGTTCTTCTGCGTCATCTGGTCCATTTGGGCGACGGCCTTGGTCACTTCCTCGACGGCGCTGGCCTGCTCGGTGCTGGCGGCGGCGATTTCGGCGATGAGGTTGGCGACGCTCCGGACGGAGACGACGATTTCGTTCAAGGCGGTTCTGGCATCATCGACGAGCTTTACCCCGCTTTGCACCTGGGTAGAGCTTTCGACGATGAGCGCGCGGACTTCCTTGGACGCATCGGCGGAGCGGTGCGCCAGGATCCGAACCTCGCTCGCCACCACGGCGAAGCCTTTGCCGGCATCGCCGGCGCGTGCCGCCTCCACCGCCGCGTTGAGAGCGAGGAGATTGGTCTGGAAGGCGATTTCGTCGATGACCCCGATGATTTCCCGGATCCGGTTCGACGAGTTGTCGATCTGATGCATGGCATCGACGGCCATGCCGGCGACTTTTCCGCCTTGTTCGGCGATGTCGCGCCCGTTGGCGGCGAGCCGGCTCGCCTGACGCACATGGTCGGAGTTCTGCTTGATGGTGGCCGAAAGTTCTTCCATCGACGCCGCGGTTTCTTCGAGGCTCGCGGCCTGGGCCTCGGTGCGTTCGGATAGATGGACGCTCTCGGCGGCGATCTTGGAGGCGGCGGCGTTGATGGTGGTGGAAGCCGCCAGGATGTCGCCGATGGTGGTGGAGAGTTTCTCGCTGGTGGCGTTGATATCGTTCTTCAAGCGCCCGAACAGCCCCGCATATTCGGCGGAGACGCGGCGGGTGAGATCCCCCTCGGCGATGGCGCCGACTACCTCGGCGACATCCGTGATGCTGGTTTGCGTCGTCAGGGAAAGCTGGTTCACCCCCTGGCTCATCGACAGCAGGAAGCCGTCCTTGCCAGCAAGCCCGACCCGCTGGGAGAAATCCCCGTCGGCGGCGGCGGCGATGATCCGCGAGATCTCGGCATTGGCATCCCGGATCTGCCGGGCCGTTACCGCCATGCTGGCGATCGCGTCGTTCAGCGCCTGGGCGGCGATTCTATAGGTGCCGGGCATGCCGTGCGGCAGCACCTTGCGGAAGTATTTCCCGTGGCTCGCCCCCTGCATGGCGCCGCGGGCTTCGCGGACGAAGCAGTCGTTCAGATCGAGGATGTTGTTGATGCCCCGCTGAATGGCGCCGATCTCGCCGGCTTCCGGCAATTCGCAGATGCGATCGTCGAGATTGCCCTTCGCGGCCTTGGTGCAGATTGCGGCGGCACGCAGAAGCACCGCTTTCGCCCGCCGGAGATAATGGCCGGCAATGGCCAGGCAGAGGATGATCACGCCATGCGCCACGGCCAGGGCCGGCGGCACCTCGATAAAGGAGGGGGCGAGGAAAGCCGCCAGCACCAGATCGGCGATTGTGGCGGCTATGCCGAAGGCAAGCAGGAAGGAGACCTTAGATAGAGAAGACGAATTCGTCATATTCCATCCCTTCCGATCGCAATAAGGCACTGAGTTTCTGATAGGAATCGGTCATGCCGAATTTCCGGTCGGAGGTACGCTGTTCCTGCTCGCGCAGGGTTCTGTAGATCGGGGCGATCTTGCCGATTTGCACCGGGCTCGGCTTGCGGCGGGCGGAATGGTAGCCGATGATGTTGCCCGCATCGTCGAAGCTCGGAGTCACATGGGCGAAGACCCAGTAATGGTCACCGTTCTTCGACAGGTTCACGACATAGGCGAAGATCTCGCCTCTCGCCTGGATCGTCTCCCACAGCAGCTTGAAGATGCAGCGCGGCATGTCGGGATGGCGGATGAGGCTATGCGGCTGCCCCAGCAATTCGGCGGTTTCATAGCCGGAGACGCGCACGAAGACATCATTGACATAGGTGATGCGCCCCTTGATGTCGGTCTTGGAAACGATGACCTCATCGACATCGAACGGCCGTTCCCGGCCGGTGGGGATCACGGGCTCTCTGTCCGCCAAGGCGGCGCGTTTCCTGTTACGGCTGCTCCCGCCGCTGATCCAACCCATCACCATCGAGGAAAACTCCGCCCGCTATCCCATGCCTCTGCACGAAACTTCGGCAGAATAGCGACAATTGTAGCTATATGAAACGCGGAATCAGATGCAGGTCTCCGCGAATAGATACAATTGTACCTAGTTGCCGGGATGGCGGGCGGGTGTGGATCCAAATTGACGCTTCCCAACCGCGTCGTTCCCGCGAAGGCGGGAATCCAGCTAAAAGCCGCCGGATTGACTCTATTGCGAAAGGTGAAGCCGATCTTTACCTTGGGTGGCCACGTTTTAAGCAAAACATCCACCGGGATGGCCCGCGCCGGGAAACCGGCCGTCGGCGCCCTACCTGAGTGAAGCCAGTGCGGGGAAGTGCCAAGACAAATGACGAACAAGGTTATTACAGCCGATGCGGCGATCGCTCTTATCCGTGACAACGACGTCGTCACGACCTCCGGTTTTGTTCAGAGCTGCATCCCGGAAGCGCTGCATGCGGCGCTGGAACGGAGATTTGCCGCGGGCGGCACGCCGCGCAACCTGACCTTGATCATGACGGCGGGTGCGGGAGACAGCAAGGGGCTCGGCACAGGGCGTTTTTACCATGACGGGCTGCTCGGGCGCGTGATCGCCGGGAATTTCGGGCGTATGCCCCGCGTGGCCCAGGCCGCTCAGCTCAATAAGATCTATGGCTACAATTTGCCGCAAGGCGTGATCTCGCAGCTTTACCGGGCCGCCGCCGCCGGGCAGCCGGGGCTGTTCTCGAAGGTCGGCCTGCACACTTATGTCGATCCGCGCCTCGGCGGCGGACGCGTCAACGACGTCACCACCGAAGACATCGTGAAGCTCGTCGAACTCGAAGGCGAGGAATGGCTGTTCTATAAGGCGACCAAGATCGACGTCGCCTTCATCCGCGGCACCAGCGCCGACCCCTCCGGCAATATCAGCATGGAGAAGGAAGCGCTGACCCTGGACAATCTGGCGCAGGCCATGGCCGCCAGCAATAATGGCGGTCTCGTCATCGCCCAGGTCGAGCGCATCGTCGAGCAGGGATCGATCAAGGCCAAGGACGTCAAGGTTCCGGGCATTCTGGTCGATTGCGTCGTCGTCGCCGATCCGCCCGAACTGCACCGGATGAATTACGGCGTCATCTACGACCCGGCGCTGTCCGGTGAAATCCGCGTGCCGGTCGAGAGCATGGCGAAAATGACCCTGGACGAGCGCAAGATCATCGCCCGCCGCGCGGCGTTCGAACTGCCGCCGAACGGCGTCGTCAATCTCGGCGTCGGCATCCCGGACGGGGTGGCGGCGATCGCCAATGAAGAAAAAATCACGCCCTACATCACGCTGACCACGGAAGCAGGCGCCATCGGCGGCGTGCTGGCCGGCGGTTCCAGCTTCGGTTCGGCGGCGAATGCGGACTCGATCATCGATCAGAACCAGCAATTCGATTTCTATGACGGCGGCGGGCTGGACATGACCTGCCTCGGCATGGCGGAATGCGACCAATACGGAAACGTCAATACCAGCAAGTTCGGGGGCCGGCTCAACGGCTGCGGCGGGTTCATCAATATCAGCCAGAACGCGCGGTGCTGCGTCTTCGCCGGCACCTTCACGGCGGGCGGCCTCGAAATCGAGATCGAAGACGGCAAGGTGAAGATCGTTCAGGAAGGCCGCTCCCAGAAATTCATCAAGAATGTCGAGCAGATCACCTTCAGCGGCAAATATGCCCAGCTTCGGTCTCAGCCCGTCTTCTACGTTACCGAAAGATGCGTGTTCCAGCTCCGGCCCGAGGGGCTTGAGCTGATCGAGGTCGCTCCCGGAATCGATATCGAGCGGGACATCCTGGCGCATATGGGCTTCAAGCCGCTGATCAACGATCCGGTCCTGATGGATGCCCGGATCTTCAGGGACGAGCCTATGGAGCTGATTTCCGATCTCCTCAATCTCGACCTTTCCGACCGTGTCAGCTACGACGAAAAGCGCAATATCCTCTTCCTCAATCTGGAAGGCTGGTATGCGCGCGTGAAAAGCGACATCGACGATTTGCGCAAGGTTCTGATCGATTGCTGCACCAAAGCCGGCAAGCGGGTGAATTCGGTCGTCAATCACGACGGGTTCAGGATCAGCGAGAATCTCTATGACGACTATGCGGAGATGATCCAGTATTTGATCGATCATCATTACGCGACCACGACCCGCTACGCCACGAGCGCCTTCCTGCGGCTGAAGATGAAGGAAGCCCTCAGCAAGCGCGGGATTGCCCCGCATGTCTTCGAGCGCAAGGAAGACGCTCATGCTTTCCTTGAGAAGGCGGACGGCGAAAAGGCGGAGGGTAAATCCGGGAAGTCTTAAACTTGCCGCGATGATACTGGGCTGGACTTAAATGGTGCGTCCTTCGAGACGCGGCCAAGAGGGCCGCTCCTCAGGATGAGGGACATAGGTGATGGCCTCTGTAATGGCGTTGAGAAAGCCCCTCATCCTGAGGAGGCCCCCTTGAGGGCCGTCTCGAAGGACGCTGGATGAATTTGCAGCGAGGGTAGGGCGCTGGTATTGGACAAATGAGAATTGCCGGCCATGCTCTGGCATTCGGGGAAGAAAGCCGCTATCTCTGTAGGGGCGGCAGCAAAGGATTGCCTGCGGTGAGGGGTGAGATGGGACAGAATTGGTCGCCTGAAAGCTGGCGGGACAAGCCGGCTCGGCAAATTCCGGCATATGGCAACAAGGCCGAGGTCGATGCCGTCGTGGGCACGTTGCGGAACTATCCGCCGCTGGTCTTCGCGGGGGAGGCCCGGCATCTGAAGGGTCTGTTGGGCGATGTCGCCGAGGGGCGGGCCTTCCTGCTTCAGGGCGGCGATTGCGCCGAGAGCTTCGCCGAATTCCATCCCGACAATATCCGCGACACCTTCCGCGTGCTGCTGCAAATGGCGGTGGTGCTGGCCTTTGGCGCCGCCTGCCCGGTGGTGAAGGTGGGGCGGCTCGCCGGACAATTCGCCAAGCCGCGCTCCGCCGATTTCGAGGCCAAGGACGGCGTCGAGCTGCCTTCGTATCGCGGCGATATCGTCAATGCGCCGGAGTTCGAAGCCGAAGCGCGGCGCCCCGATCCGCAGCGCATGCTTCAGGTCTTCGGCCAATCGGCGGCGACCCTGAACCTGCTTCGCGCCTTTGCCCAGGGCGGCTATGCCGATCTGCACCGGGTCCATAGCTGGAATCAGGGCTTCGTCGCCAATTCGCCGCAGGGCGAGCGCTATCGTGAGCTGGCCGACCGGCTGACCGATGCGCTCGACTTCATGCAGGCCTGCGGCCTCAATTCGGAAACGACGCCGCAGATCCGCGAGACCGATTTCTTCACCTCGCATGAGGCGTTGCTGCTCCCCTATGAACAGGCGCTGACCCGGATCGATTCCACCAGCGGCGACTGGTACGATTGCTCGGCCCATATGCTCTGGATCGGCGACCGGACGCGTCAGCTCGATGGCGCCCATGTCGAATTCATGCGCGGCATCCACAACCCGATCGGCCTGAAATGCGGGCCGAGCACCGATCCCTCGGAACTCCTGCGGCTGATCGATGTGCTGAACCCTGAAAACGAAGCCGGGCGGCTGACCCTGATTGTCCGGATGGGCTCCGACAAGGTCGAGGCCAAGCTGCCCGAACTCCTGCGCAGTGTGAAGCGCGAGGGCCGCAAGGTCGTCTGGTGCTGCGACCCGATGCACGGCAACACCGTGACCTCGGCCAATGGCTACAAGACCCGTGCCTTCGACCGCATCCTGGCCGAGGTGAAGGGCTTCTTCACCGTGCATCATGCGGAGGGCACCTATGCCGGCGGCGTCCATTTCGAGATGACGGGCCAGAACGTCACCGAATGCCTCGGCGGCGCCCAGGAAATCGACGAGAAGGGCCTTGCCGACCGCTACCACACCCATTGCGATCCGCGCCTCAATGCCAGTCAGGCGCTGGAGCTGTCCTTCCTCATCGCCGAGGAATTGAAGAAGCGGCGGATCGAGGCGAAACGCGTGGCCTCTATCGGAACCGGGATCGCCGGATAATGTGGCCGTTGGAGAGTATTGTCTTTTGAAATCCGAGAGAAAACGAGTTGCGAGCTATGGTAAGCGATTCGCAACGCTGTTTGAAGATGGCTGCCACCGCATGGCCGAGCTTGAGTTTCGGCCGATAACCTCACGATTATTCTGGATTTTGCTTGTTAGGCTCGATTTCGGTCCCTGGACAAAGCTTCCAGATCAAACCGAATTGAGCAATTTACTTGGCGTCTCTCGGTCCGCGATATCGAAATCACTCAAGGAATTGACCGATCACGGAGTCGTCGAACGCGATGGTAGGAACGCTAGACTTGTCCTCTGGCTTGGCTGGCGAGGCGGTGCCGCTCGCTATCATGACGCGCTCAAATCCCGGCAAATGGAGCCATCGGATAATGTCTAGCGGCGGTGAGCACGGTCACGACCGCCCGGTCCGCCCGGAAGACGTGCCCTGGCTCACCGACCAGTATTTCCTCAAGACCAAGGAGATCGTGCGCCGCTTCGGCGACGCCCGCGTGACCTATGCGGTGTTCCTGCGCCGCCCGGTCATCTGCACGCCGCGCCTGATGATCGATTTCCTCGAAGCGATGGCGGCGGATCGCGGCACCCATTTCGAGATCGAACTCAACTACCCCGAAGGCGCCTGGGTGGGGGCCGGCGAGCCGATGCTGTATATCACCGGCTCACTCCATCATCTGGTCGATCTGGAAACCCTGTTCCTTCAGCGCCTGGGGGCGGCCTGCGTCGCCGCCTATAACGCCTATGCGATGTGCGTGGATTTGCCGCGCGTCGCCTTCATCGCCATGGATGCAAGGCATTGCGCCGGGGCTGAGATGGCGGAAATGATGGCCTATGCCGCCTCGGTCGGCTCCGCCGCGGCAGCTAAGGAGGCGGGCGCCATCGGCTTCATCGCCAATGCCACCGACGCCACCGCGCATTACTTCGGCAATGAGAAGGGGCGGGGGACGATGCCGCATGCGCTGATCGGCTATGCCGGCTCGACGCTCCGCGCCGCCGAGATGTTCCATGAGGCCTATCCCGATGAGAGCCTCACCGTCCTCGTGGATTATTTCGGCCGCGAGGTGACCGACGCGCTCGAAGTCTGCCGCCGCTTTCCCGAGCTGGCCGCATCCGGGAATCTCGCCATCCGCCTCGATACCCATGGCGGGCGCTATGCCGAGGGGCTGGAGCGGGGGACTTCCTATGACGTGCTCGAACGCCACGCGCCGAAGGCGATCCGCGGCTACCGGACGGAAGAGGAACTGCGCTATCTCGTCGGCACCGGCGTTTCCGCCGCCGCGATCTGGCATGTCCGCCGCTCGCTCGACGATGCCGGCTTTCGACACGTGAAGATCGTGGCGAGTTCGGGCTTTCTGCCCGCCAAATGCCGGATGATGGCGGTGGCCTCCGCCCCGATCGACGCCATCGGCACCGGCTCCTATCTGCCCGAGATCTGGTCCGAGACCTACGCCACCGCCGACATCGTCGCCTATGACGGCAAGCCCATGGTCAAGACTGGCCGCGAATTCCTGCTGCGGCGGCGCCAGGAAGGGTAGACCCTTCCGTCATCATCCCGCCTTGCGCCGGAACAACGACGGAAGGGCGCTGAAGCAGAACGACTAACGGGTCTTGGCGGCATTTCCCGCTGGAGTCTTCATCGGCTGCGCATTCGGCCTATAGGTCGCCGGGTGCGGAACATTTCCGCTACGCAACGCGCGGCTGGATCGGAGAAAGGCCTGTTTGTCTTCGAGAATGCTCTTACCGGGCATGATAGCGCCTCCTTCATTCCCCCTCATTCCACCTATGTAATACGGATGAAGGGTGCCGCTGGTTCCATCCGGACCGCAAAAGGCTCCGGGCCGGCCGGCGTGAGTGCTATGCTACTTCGGCGGCGGCACCATTTCCGGCGCGGTTCCGGACGCGATCAGATTCTGGTATTTCTCGATCTCCGCGAGTTGGAGCCTGATTTGCTCCGGCGTCACCGGGATTACGATGGCGGCACCGTGTTTCGCCCGGAATTTCAGCTCGTAACCCTGCGTCAAGCGTGTCCGGAGAAAGCTGCCGTCAAGAACAACCCCAAGTGTTTCCTGACGTGTGCATTTTCCGAAGCACGTCCTGTTGATGATTTCTATCTTTTTTAAGTCCAGATTTTTCGCGGTATCGTCGGTTACCCAGTCGAATCCTTCCCAGTCCCCTTCATATGTAAAATGCACATATATCTGATGAATCGACGCCCCGGTTGCCTTTTCCACAAGGCTCCGGATAAACCAGGCGCGGGATATCTGATAGGGCAATTCTTCGTGCAGTTCTGCGCCCAATATTGTGTATGATTTGCTGAATTTATCCGCCTGCACGCCCTGTATTTTCAACGGCTCTTGACGAGGCGCCGCGCACCCATGGAGGGCCAGCGCGAAGAAAGCAAACACGGCTATTGCCTTATGACGCATTTCATTTTCTCTTCAGCATAGCGTGGTTTGGGATGTCACGTGCATTTACCAAAATAGTGTAATCAGGTAAAGGATAACACTGAATAAAGCCCTCCCCCCTCAGGGGGGAGGGCTTCAGACGATGCGTCCGGCTCCGGCCACATTGGTGCCGAGGGGCTCAAACGCGAGGAGCGAGCTTTGCGCGAATGCATCGGGGTGTTCCGTGCCTCCTTGCGGCTGTCACGGGACGAGGCGCATGAGCGCACTTCATCAACAGATTAAGCAAAGCCTTTGCTGACAGCGGCGGCGTGAAGGCTTATCTCTGCTATCATGCTCGATACCATCATCATTGCCGCCGCCCAGTTGAACCCGACCGTGGGCGATATCGCCGGAAACATCGCCCGGTTGCGCCGCGCCCGCGCCGATGCGGCGGCGCAGGGCGCGCACCTCGTCGTGGCCAGCGAGCTTTGCGTCACCGGCTATCCGCCCGAGGATCTGGTGCTGAAGCCGGCCTTCCTGGATGCGGCCGAGGCGGCGGTGCGGGCGTTCGCGGCGGAGACTTCGAGCGGCCCAGCCATCCTGGTCGGATCACCCTGGCGGGAAGAGGGGAAGCTCTATAACGCCGCATTGCTCCTCGACCGGGGGGAGATCGCGGCGATCCGCTTCAAGCATGAGCTGCCGAATTACGGCGTCTTCGATGAAAAGCGGGTCTTCGCGGCGGGCCCCGCGCCGGGGCCGGTCTCGTTCCGGGGATTCCGGCTCGGCATCATGATCTGTGAGGATATGTGGCTGCCGGAAGTCACCGAGACCCTGGCGGAAACCGGGGCGCATGGGCTCATCGTCATCAACGGCTCGCCCTTCGAATATGGAAAATTCGACCGCCGGCTGGCGCTGGCGGTGGCAAGAGTGCGGGAGAGCGGCTTGCCGCTGCTCTATGTCAACCAGATTTGCGGCCAGGACGAATTGGTCTTCGATGGCGGTTCCTTCGCGCTCGATGCGGAATGCCGGCTATGTTTCCAGGCCCCGGATTGGGAAGAGGCGGTGCTGCCGACGCAATGGCGGCGCCAGCCGGATGATAGCTGGACGGTCGAGCCTGGAATCCTGATCCCGCCCACGGAAGGGATCGCCTCGATCTATCAGGCGATGATGCTGGGCTTGCGGGACTATGTGGGCAAGAACGGCTTTCCGGGGATCGTGCTCGGGCTTTCGGGCGGCATCGATTCGGCCCTGAGCGCCGCCGTTGCCGTCGATGCGCTGGGACCGGACAAGGTGCATTGCGTGATGATGCCGTCGCCCTTTACTTCCGCCGACAGCCTCGAAGACGCGGCGGAAGTGGCCCGGCTTCTCGGCGTCGAATTGCTTGAGATCGGGATCGGGCCGGCGATGCAGGCTTTCAACGCGATGCTGGCTCCCGTCTTTACGGGGCAAGGGGAGACCGCAGGCATCACCGAGGAAAACCTGCAACCCCGCGCACGCGGCATGATTCTGATGGCGCTATCCAACAAATTCGGCTGGATGGTCCTGTCCACCGGCAACAAATCCGAGATGTCGGTCGGCTATGCCACGCTCTATGGCGATATGTGCGGCGGCTTTTCGGTGCTGAAGGATGTCTACAAGACCACGGTGTTCGAGCTGTCGCGCTGGCGCAACGCGCAGGTGCCCAAAGGCGGGCTCGGCCCCGCCGGCCCGGTGATGCCGGAGCGGGTGATAACCAAGCCGCCGACCGCCGAGTTGAAGCCCAACCAGACGGATCAGGACACGCTGCCACCTTATGCGGTGCTCGACGACATCCTCAAGGGGTTGATCGAGCACGAACAGCCGGCGGAGGCGATCGCGGCCAGCGGTCACGATATCCTGACCGTGCGCGCCGTCTGGCGCATGCTCGACCGCGCCGAATACAAGCGCCGCCAAGCCCCGCCCGGTATCAAGATCACCAGCCGCGCTTTCGGGCGCGACCGGCGCTACCCCATCACCAACCTTTTCACCAATCACGGCCGGACGCGTTGATGACCACGAAAACCCGTTTCGCCCCAAGCCCCACGGGCAAGCTGCATCTCGGCAATGTCCGCGCGGCATTGGTCAATTGGCTGTTCGCGCGCAAGACCGGGGGGAGCTTCATGCTCCGCCTTGACGACACCGACCGCGAGCGCTCCCGCGCCGAATACGCGGAGGCGATCGAAGCGGATCTGCGCTGGCTCGGCCTTGAATGGGATGAATTCGCGCGGCAGTCGGACCGGTCCGCCCGCTATGCGCTGGCGGCGGAAAGGCTGAAGCAGGAGGGGCGGCTTTATCCCTGCTTCGAATCTGCCGAGGAGCTTGATCTGAAGCGCAAGCTGGCGCAGGCGCGGGGCCGCGCCTGGGTCTATGACCGGGCGGCGCTGAGCTTGGAGCCGGCGGAAATTCAGCACCGCCTCGATGCGGGCGAGCCCGTGCATTGGCGCTTCAAGCTGGAGCACAGGCCGATTGCCTGGACCGATCTCATCCGGGGGCCGGTAGAATTCTACGGCGCCAACATCACCGATCCCGTGCTGATCCGGGCGGATGGGCTGCCGCTCTATACTTTGTCCTCGGTGGTGGACGATATCGAGCTTGGCATTACCCACATCATCCGGGGCGAGGATCATGTCGCCAATACCGCCGTGCAGATCGAACTCTTTGAAGCACTGGGCGGAAAGCCCCCGGAATTCGCGCATTTCCCGCTGATCGCGGCGGCGAGCGGGGCGATGCTCTCGAAGCGCGAGGGCAGCCTCTCCCTCGGCGAATTGCGGGAGGAGGGGCTGGAGCCGATGGCGATCAACAGCCTGCTGGCCCGGCTCGGCACCTCGGACCCGGTGGAGGCGCGGCTTAACCTCGTCGATCTCGTCACCGATTTCGACCTCGGCAAGTTCGGTCGCGCCCAGCCTAGGCTTGATCCCATCGAGCTTCATGCCCTCAATGCGAGGCTCCTGCACCAGACGCCTTTCGCGTCGGTGGCGGGGCGGCTGCCGCCCGGAGCGGACCCGGTGTTCTGGGAGGCAGTGCGCCCGAATGTCACGATCCTCGCCGAGGCGGAATGGTGGTGGCAGGTCTGCCGGGGCGATATCGAGCCCGTTCGGGAAGACCCGGCTTTCCTGGTGGAAGCGGCGGCACTCCTGCCGCCGGAGCCCTTTGACGCCGGGAGCTGGGCCGCCTGGACCGACCGGGTCAAGCAGGCCACCGGGCGCAAGGGGAAAGCGCTCTTCCACCCGCTGCGCTTGGCGCTGACCGGGGTCGAGAACGGGCCGGAGCTGAAGGCGCTGCTGCCGCTGATCGGGCGGGAGCGGGCCTTGAAACGCCTTTTGGGCGAGAAAGATTGAAATCCGGCGCGGGCGGTGGTTGTTTGTGCTGTAATTCTCAATTTTGGCCCGTCATTTGGCGCTGGGTTGGATATCCGTAGTGCGTCCTTCGAGACGGCCCTCAAGGGGGCCTCCTCAGGATGAGGGTTTTTCTCAATGCCATGAACCATATTCCTCATCCTGAGGAGCGG
>Ga0265327_10001978_pt1 | contig 23328 bp, 17 predicted proteins | sample 41621metaG_FD_202089 | JGI IMG/M metagenome (GOLD analysis project Ga0265327, IMG submission 202089) | Rhizosphere microbial communities from Carex aquatilis grown in University of Washington, Seatle, WA, United States - 4-16-21 metaG | ecosystem: Host-associated > Plants > Roots > Rhizosphere...
CTCCTGCGTTACGCCAATCGAGCGCATGGTCATGAAGTCACGCGTCAGGCTGAACTGATCGGCCCCGTTGACAGGCAGATTGTTGATGCCGAGTTGGAGGGTTGGATCGGGCCGCTGTCCAGCGACAACGGCCATATCCCGCGCGGCCGAAGCCGTCGCATCCTGGGCCACGAGTGCGCGAGAGCGGCTCTGGGCAAGAAGCAGTGCCTGGTCAAAAGTCAGGGTGCCGGCGGCATGGGCCGCACCAATGCCCATAGCGAGCGCCGTAGCAATGCCCGTGGCGAGGCTGTGTCGTCGCATGGCGCGGGCAGGCGTGCGCGAAGCAAAAGAGTCGATGAACATGAGATCTCCAGTTGACGAACGCAATCAGGTCGAACGGAGCTTGTGCGGGCGCGAGCGGAAACTCGCGGGCACGCGCAAGCGCGACCGATCGATCTGGTGCAGTCGGCTCAGGCCGACCACACCAGCGTCAGGAGATCAAATGCGAAAGCAACAGTGCAGGATCGCGTGCGGTGGAGAGGCCGCGACGCGCTTGAATTTCGAATCGACCGAAGGCCGAATATGCCCAAGAGGCTCGGGTTGCACAGGGAGAGGGTAGAGGGTCGTCAGCAGTGCCGCTGGTACGGTCGGCGTCGATGCGTGGTCGGCACTTTGCTGGCCGAATCGACAGTGTTCAGCGCACAGGTTGGCGGCGCCGTCGTCCACCTGGTCGCAGGCCGCCATGGCGGCCATGTCAGGCGTCGCGGCCGTGTCGAGCGACACGGCCATCGAGGCACCTCGCATGTCATCAGGCATTGCTGCGATCGACGCAGTCACGGCCATCGCCGGGAGAGAATGCGGCGGGCCCGACAGCGCGGGACACGCATAGGCGGCGATGGCCATCTGGCCAAACACCAGCACGCCGAGCATCAGCCGGCAAACGAACCGCCTGAAAGCGCGCGTCATTGTCACGAGGCCATCCCTCCCACGCGGCGACGTGCTTGGGCACGGACGCGCGTGGAAGCGAACCGACCAGAGGCGCTCGTCGGCGCCGCGAGGCTCGCATCGGCCATGATCGGACAAGAGTCCAGGCCGCCTGTCAGCGCAGCAATGATCGAGCACGCCGAGCCTTCGGGCGCCTGGGCACAACGATCGGCCAGGTTTTCCAGCGCCGAGGCCATCGACTGCAGATCGGCCATGCGCTGCCGGATCTCCGCGACGCGTTCGCTTGTGATCTCCCGGACGCGCAGCTGGTCCCGCGTGCTGCTCAAGGACATCAACTCAGCGACGTCCTCCAGCGAGTAACCCAATGCTTGCGCTCGCTTGATGAAGCGCAAACGGCGGACATCGTCTTCGGAATACTGCCGGAAGCCGCCATCCACGCGATTGGGCGCCGCCAGCAACCCACCGCGCTGGTAATAGCGCACCGCCTCTACGCCCACGCCTGCGGCGTCGGCGAGTTTGCGAATAGTGAATGCATGGGTCGGCATGGGATGTAACGCGTCAGGCGGTCAAAAGAAAAATCAATGTCTGTTGTTGAGTACGCAGTTTAGGTGGCCCTGGGGATGCGCGTCAACGTCGGGCCGCAAATAAAAAAAGGCCCACCTCGTTTTTGCTGGACGCCAAAGTCCGTCAGCTGCAGTGTCCTTGAGCACGGTCGCCGCGTTCGTCAGCTCGCGGCCTATGCAATCGTGGTCTGTGGAAATTCGCGTACCGTAAACCTTGCCACGATGCCAAGGTCAAGCGTGTTAGATCGCTTTACCTTCACTTAGTGGGACGGTCGAAACTCGAAAGGTCCACGTCCTTGCGGTTCACCGGCTCTGCCAATTTGTCGCCCGCAATTTTTGTTGAATAGGGGGGCTGACGACAACGAGGTTCGACAACCGCTTGGTACTTTCCTGGCCTTGGGCAGTCCGCTCCGCGCGCTTGTGCGGCTGTTCCGAGGCACTCTCATCCGGGGCGGCAATGTGAGTCATCATTAGAATGAGAATCAATAGCACTCCCACAGCATGAAAAAATCCTTCCGCGCCAAGCTGTTCTTGACAGTGGCGACCCTTCTCGCGCTCTGTTCGTCTTCTCTGGTCTGGGCTGCGGGCTCCGCTGCAAGTGAGCAAGCCAAGCAGACTTGGCAGTTGCTGGATTACCTTGCGGTCGATTACGGCGGCGCCGTGCGGGACGGCAAGGTCCTGAGTGCCAGCGAATACGAAGAAATGAAAGAGTTCGCTGCGACGGCTGGGCAGCAGCTCGGCGCACTTCCAAGCACGCCGGCGCTTCCGGATCTGAAAAACCAAGCCGCGACGCTGAGCGAACTCATTGCAGCCAAGGCAGACGCGAAGGCAGTGGCCGACAATGCCCATTCATTGGCTGCTGCGTTGGTCAAGACCTACCCGTTCCCGCTCTCGCCCTCGAAGCCACCGGATCTCGTGCGCGCCAAGGTACTGTTCGAAGCCAACTGCGCGGCATGCCACGGGGCGACCGGCCGAGGCGATGGCCCATTGGGCGTCAAGCTGACCCCGCCGCCAATCGCATTCACCGATCGCGATCGGGCCCGCTCGCGGAGTGTGCTCGCCCTCTATCAGGTCGTCTCTCAAGGTGTCGCTGGCACGCCGATGCCCAGTTTCGCGGCACTCCCCGACGAGGATCGGTGGGCATTGGCATTTTTCGCAGGAACGCTCTCGCACGACGATGCGATGCGCACCCGCGGTGAACAGGCCTGGGGTAAAGATCCCGGCGCAAAGGCAGTCTTTCCCGACCTTGCGGCCGTCGCCACATTGACCGAGGCCGCGCTGTCCGAGCGGATGTCTTCTGACGCGGCGCGCGACCTCACCGCCTATGTTCGAAGTCATCCGGAGGCAAGCGTTGCAGCCACTGGCACGGGTGGGCTGGGTCTGGCCCGCACGCGCCTTCACGAGAGCCTTGCCGCAGCGCGCGCGGGTGACCAGGCCAACGCGACACGGTTGGGCCTTTCGGCCTATCTCGATGGCTTTGAGCCGCTTGAGCCAGCACTGCGTGCGCGCAACCAGGCGCTGCTCACCGAAGTCGAAGACTCCATGCTGACCTACCGCGGCGCGCTAGCCAACGGAAAGATCGCGCAAGCGGATACTGCTGCGCAGAAGCTGGACTATCTCTTTGCACAGGTCGATAGCGAGCTGGGCGCGGACAAGGCCGACCCGGTGACCACGTTCGTCGCCTCGTTCACCATCTTGCTTCGCGAAGGCGTGGAGGCGCTGCTGATCGTCGTCGGCATGGTGGCCTTTCTGAAGAAGGCCAATCGGCGCGATGCCTTGGCCTACGTCCATGGGGGGTGGATCGTTGCACTCGCCTGCGGCGGTTTGACCTGGGCCGTCGCGACCTATTTCGTAGGCATCAGCGGCGCGAGCCGTGAGGTGACCGAAGGTGTGTCGTCGCTCTTCGCGGCCATTGTGTTGCTTAGCGTTGGTCTCTGGATGCACCAGAAGAGCACCGCCGGAAAATGGCAGGCCTATCTGAAGGATAAGCTCTCCGCAGCGATGACGCGTCGCTCGGCTTGGGCGTTGTTCGCGCTGTCGTTCATCGCTGTCTACCGCGAGGTTTTCGAGACGGTACTGTTCTACTCGGCGCTGGCCGGCGACGGCAACAACGGCGCCTTGCTCGCTGGCCTGCTGGGTGGGATGGCCATCCTCGCGGTCATCGGATGGCTCATGCTGCGCACAAGCGCTCGCATGCCCATCGGCAAGTTCTTCAGCATCAGCTCGATCCTGGTGGCCGTGCTCGCAGTCGTCCTCGCCGGAAAGGGGGTTGCAGGCCTCCAGGAGGCAGGATGGTTGAGCGCAAGTCCGATCATCTGGCCGCGCATCGAAGTGCTTGGGATCTATCCGTCGATGGAGACGGCTGTCGCGCAAGCCGTGGTCCTGGTCGTTGCGTTGATGGGCTTTGCGCTGAATTCAGTCAATGCTCGACAGCCTCGAGCGTCGTGAAGCCCGCGACGCCACCCATCGCGGTGACGCGAATAGACCAAGGCCAAACCCGACATCTCTTGACATTGCCACTATGTCAGGGACTACATTCAAAAGTTCAGCATTTTTGAATGAACCGAGCGCATCCGATGCGGCGTTTTCCCTTTGTGTGGCTTTTGAGCTTGGCACTGATTCTGTCAGGGCTTGGATCGAACGTGCTCGGCGCGAATGCGATAGGGCCAACTTCCGCGGTGGCTAGGAACGGCGGCGATTCACATTTGCATCACGCCCATGGGTCCGCTAGCCACTCCTCCCACGCAGCTCCGTCAGATGGCGCCGACGTTGAATCGCTTTCCAACTGCTGCAGAAGCGATGGCTTCCATTGCGGAGGGACGCTGGCTGTTTCGAGTGTGGCGGTGGCTCTCCTTTGCTTTAGCCTGCCTCAGAGCAGCTTGCCAGCGCAGCGCACGAGCGTCTACGTCGGCCCAACTTTGGCACAGCTGATCCGACCGCCCATCGTCTGACGCCAGCAGCGCGCCATCGCGCTCTCTTCCCTCCGACTTGCATTGGCCTCCCAGCGTTGAGCTGGGCAAGGCGCGTCTCACGCGCCGTCTTCATCCTTCCAATTTCATTGAGTGTTCTATGCGAACTACTTATCCTTTTTCCGTTGCCGCGATGTCTGGCGGGCCATCACGACGAAAGTTCGTCCAAAGCGTGGCCGCCGCAACACTATTGACGGGCTTTCGCGCCTGGGGGCAAACGCCCCCTACGGCAAGTCTTGGCAACCCTCACGTACTCAGCGGCAACGAATTCGAGTTGGTCATCGGTCTGACACCATTCAACCCGAACGGGCGGAACGCAACGGCGACGACGATCAACGGCTCAATTCCGGGGCCAGTGCTGCGGTGGCGTGAGGGTGACGCGGTCACTCTCAGGGTGACCAACCGCCTGCCTGTCACCAGTTCGATCCACTGGCATGGCGTCCTGCTGCCGTCTGGCATGGACGGGGTGCCGGGTCTCAGTTTCGATGGGATCGCACCGGGCGAAACCTTTGTCTACAAGTTCGACGTCAAGCAAAGCGGTACGTATTGGTACCACAGCCATTCACGCTTTCAAGAGCAAACGGGAGTCTACGGGCCCATCGTGATCGAACCCCGGGATGGCGAGCGATTCAAGTCGGATCGAGACTATGTCCTCATGCTTTCCGACTGGTCCGACGACGACCCCGAGACCGTGATGGCGAACCTGAAAAAGATGAGCGATTTCTATAACTTCAACGAGCCGACGGCTGTTGACTTCGCTCGCGACGCTTCACGCTTGGGTGTCCAGCAGGCATTGGCCAAACGCAAGATGTGGAACCAGATGCGGATGAATCCAACCGACCTCTCGGACGTCACGGGACATCACTACACCTATCTCGTCAACGGAGCGTCGCCTGAGGGCAACTGGACTGGCTTGTTCAGCCTGGGCGAGAAAGTCAGGTTGCGGGTCATCAACGGGTCATCGCAGAGCATTTTCGATCTGCGCATCCCGGGATTGAAGATGCAGGTGGTGGCCGCTGACGGTCAGGATGTGGAACCCGTGACCGTCGATGAGTTCAGGATCGCAACCGCGGAGGTCTACGACGTGATCGTCGAACCGACGGACGACCGCGCGTTCACCATCTTTGCCCAATCGATCGACAGGATGGGATTCGCGCGAGCCACGCTCGCGCCGCGCGCCGGGATGCAGGCCGAGGTCCCCGACCTAGACAAGCCGCAGTGGCTGACGATGACCGACATGATGGGCAGCATGGCAATGGGCGGCGACATGGCCGGCATGGACCACGGCACGATGGACCACGGCACGATGGATCACGGTGCCATGGGTCATGAGGCAATGAAGATGCCAATGGCTGGCGCCCAGAACAAAGCGGGCTCGAAGTTGCCTACAACAAAGATGGCGAAGCACGCGCGCACGGAGTATGGCCCTGGCATCGACATGCGCGTGGACATGCCACGTGACAACATCGACGACCCCGGCATCGGGCTGCGCGATAACGGCCGCCAAGTGCTGACCTATGCCGACCTACACACCATCGGTGGTCCTCTCGACAAGCGCGGACCAGGGCGAGAAATGGAACTGCACCTGACGGGCAACATGGAGCGATACATGTGGTCATTCGATGGGCAGAAGTTCTCCGATTCGAAACCGCTGCATTTCAGACATGGCGAGCGTCTGCGCATCATTTTGGTCAACGACACGATGATGCCGCACCCCATCCACCTGCACGGCCTGTGGAGCGAGATGGAGAGCCCGGACGGAAAGTTTCAGGTCCGCAAGCACACCATCATGGTTCAGCCCGCGCAGCGAATCAGCTATCTCGTGAACGCCGATGCCCTCGGAAACTGGGCCTACCACTGCCACCTGCTGTATCACATGGAAGCGGGCATGTTCAGAAAGGTGGTGGTGTCGTGATGCGACGTTTCAATCCTATAGGGTGCGTTGTTGCGACCGCTCTTCTCGTACCGGCCGCAACTTTGGCGCAATCAAACATGTCGGCGATGGATCAACAAGGCATGTCAAGTTCGAACACCAAAACCGAGGCGGCAGAGCCAATAGATCGCCCGAAGGTGCCTGGCATGAAGCCGAAGGGAGCGCCCGTGGATCACTTGACGATGCCCGGCATGGACCACGATGAAATGCCTGGCATGAAGCCGAAGGGAGCGCCCATGGATCACTCGATGATGCACGGCATGAACCATGACGACATGCCTGGCATGAAGCCGAAGGGAGCGCCCATGGATCACTCGATGATGCACGGCATGAACCATGACGACATGCCTGGCATGAACCCGAAGGGAGCACCCGTGGATCACCCGAGGATGCCTGGCATGAACCATGACGACATGCCTGGCATGAAGCCGAAGGGAGCACCCGTGGATCACTCGTGGATGCCTGGCATGGATCACGACAGCATGCCTGGCATGGGGCCGGACGCGACGCCCATGAGACATTCGAACATGTCTGATATGGATTCCTCGGGGACAGCGCGCATGCCCGCAGACCAACCCAAAGGCGCTGACATGAAAATGGACATGGGATCGATGCAGGGAGGGGCGCCTCCCAGTGATGCCAGAGATCCCGACGCCTATTCCGACGGCTTGTCCATGGGTCCCATGAATGGCATGGACATGGCGGACAACAACCGGTACGGGCAGGTGCTGCTCGACCGTCTGGAACTGACGCACTCGAAGGACGGGAAAAACGGGCAGGCACTCGATGCGCAGGCGTGGTATGGGACAGACCTGAACAAGCTATGGATCAAGGTGGACAGCGAGAGGTCCAACGGGGGACCTAGCGCCACCAGGACGGAAGCGCTCTGGAATCATTCGATTGCGACGTACTGGGGTCTGCAGACGGGTGTGCGTCACGATTTTGGCGAAGGTCCCGACAAGACATGGGCCGCCTTCGGCGTCCAGGGTCTCTCTCCCTACTGGTTCGATGTCCAAGCCACCGCGTACGTCGGGCAGGGTGGCGCAACTGCGGCGCGACTGGAGGTTGAGTACGACCTTCTCTTCACGCAAAGATTGATCCTTCAACCGAACGTGAAGGCGAACTTCTACGGCAGGAACGATACCAAACGTGGCATCGGCGCCGGCCTGTCGGACATAGAGGCCGGACTCAGGCTGCGCTACGAGGTTTCTCGCAAGTTCGCGCCCTACATCGGCGTTGTCTGGAAGGGCGCGTTCGGCCAGACCGCTGACTATGCACGGGAGGCAGGCCACGAAGTGCACGAAACGCAGATAGTCGTCGGCGCGCGAGTGTGGTTCTGAGAGACACGCCATGAATCACACCACCAAAATTGCCGTGACTACCGCTGTGGCCATTGGCCTGATCGCAGCGGCGGGCGCTGGACTCTTCGCCGTGTCCGGTCTCTACAACCTTGCCGCCGATGAGCCGCATTTTTCGTTGGTCAGCGCCACGCTCGAAACGATGCGAGAACGATCGATCGACGCGCGTGCCGCGAAGCTTGTCGTTCCCGACCTGAGTGCGCCCGTCCGCGTCGTTCAAGGTGCCGGCAATTACGCAGCCATGTGTGCCGGGTGCCATCTCGCCCCAGGCGTGGAGAGCAGCGAGCTGAGCAGGGGCCTCTACCCGCAACCGCCGGATCTGAGCAAGCAAAAGCTCGACGCGGCGCATGCGTTCTGGGTTATCAAGCACGGCATCAAAATGTCGGGCATGCCGGCCTGGGGCAAGAGCATGGATGACGAATCGATCTGGAGCCTCGTGGCTTTCCTGCAAAAGCTTCCGGAGATGGACGATCCGCAATACGACCAGGCTGTCGGCAACAGCGGCGGGCATTCCCATGGTGGCGGGAACGAGCCAAGCGGCGAGGATGCCGGTCACGGCTCTGAGGGGCACGTCATGGAAGGGCCAATGCATTCCGAAGAAGCGCAAACGGGAGTTCACACCCACACCCATGCAAACGGCAAGGAGCACACTCATGACACAGCTCCTTCCCCGCACAAAGACCGGCCGGCCTCGGCGGGCGCGACTGCTCGCCCTTAACAAAGCCAAGGATGAGCGAGTTCCCAAAATTCTTCGCGATGATCATCACCTCGACGATCGTCACGTTTGGCCTGAAGTACTTCAACACGTACGAGTTCCGATCACATCTACTTCAACGAAACACGCGCCTACATGGCGCTCGTGCTTGGTGCGACCATGGCAGTGTTCATGCTGGGCATGTCAATCGCGCCGCCAACGCAGCGATCCTGATCGGCAGTGTGGTCGTCTTTGCGTCAGCGCTTTGGCTGTTACGCAGCCAAGCCACACGGTAAGTGTTGTGTCGCGGATGAAAGCTATGATTCCGCATCACTCGATCGCAATGCTGACCGGCGAGCGCGCGCATCTCCGACCCGCGTGTTCGGAAGCTCGCTGACGGGATCATCGAGGCACAGCGTCGCGAGATCGGCGAGATGAAGGCGCTGATCAACGGTCTGGAGTCGAAGTGACGCGGAAATGGACCGGCGAATCGACGGTGCGCAAGCCACGCGGACACGGCTGATCTGATCCAAACAACGACGAAGCGGCCTTGCTGTATGCAGCCCCTTACGCATCGACGGTTTGAATGACCCGCACCATGTGGAGGTTTTAGGGAGCCCGTGCTTGACCTTCACATGATGTCAGAGACGAGACTGTCTCTTTCAAATCTGGAGGTTGCGTGCAAGAGTTCGTCATTCCGTCAAGTCCTGTGGTGGTCGCGCGAGCCGCATTGCCCAGACGATCCATGAGCTGGACGCCAACGCGAGGGTTGAAGTGAACTCCCGATAAGAAGGTGCGTGTCGACAGCAACCAGGAAACCGCACGCGTCAAGGCTGCGCTCAAAGAAGCTGGCTACCCGCCCCGCCGAAATCCAATCTGTCTCCGGAATCGCGACGGCAGGCGCACTGCCGGGGCGCGGTGGCTGTTGCTGCGGCTGACCCTTCCATTGGCGGTGTTGACCGTTCGCTGCATTCGTACGCCGATCCGCCTTTCGACGGCGTGAGCTTCGCGATGTTCCTCAAAGGCGCTCTGATCTCGATCTCAGGCACGCTTGGATCAACCAACCTCTTCAAGAAAGTCAGATCAATGAGCACACTTTCGGAACACTGGCGCGGTCCGGCGCCGGCGACGGCCGGCGAACCCAACGATGCACCCAAAAGGCTCGAAGAGCTGAAGGATCCGGTCTGCGGGATGGCCGTGACGGAAGATGCGTCACACCATCTCGAGCACGCGGGCAGACTGTTCTACTTCTGCGGTGAGGGCTGTCAATCGAAATTCGCTGCCGATCCCTCGCGCTTTCTTTCAAAGATGGATAGACCGGTTGCGCCGGCTCCCCCTCTCGGCTCAAGTGCGACGTCGAAGGCTCAGCCGGCAGGTGCGATCTACACCTGCCCCATGCATCCTGAGATCCGGCAGGACCACCCAGGCAACTGCCCTAAGTGCGGCATGACCCTGGAGCCCGTCATGCCGACTCTCGAGGCAGACGACGAGAACCCAGAACTCGTTTCGTTCACGCGTCGCTTCTGGTGGACTCTGCCCCTGACTGTGGCCGTCGCGTTGCTCTCCATGTTCGGCCACTGGCTGGGTTGGTTCGACATGGCCACGCAGAGCTGGATCGAGTTGGTCCTGTCTTTGCCCGTGGTGCTCTGGGCAGGCTGGCCATTCTTTGTGCGCGGCGCGCAATCCGTGGTGCATCGCAGTCCCAACATGTGGACGCTAATCAGCCTTGGCACCGGCGCCGCCTTCGTTTACAGCTTGGTTGCAACATTGTCCCCCGGCATCTTTCCTAGCTCGTTCATCTCGATGGGCCGCGTGGCGGTCTACTTCGAGGCAGCCGTGGTCATCATCTCTTTGACATTGTTTGGGCAATTGCTCGAATTGAAGGCGCGCTCGAAGACCTCGGCGGCCATCAAATCCCTGCTTGGCCTGGCACCCAAGACGGCGCGCCGCGTGAAGGCCGACGGCAGCGAGGAAGACATTCCGCTTGCCAACGTGCACGAAGGCGACAGCCTGCGCGTGCGTCCCGGCGAGAAGGTTCCTGTCGATGGCGTGGTCATCGAAGGCAGCAGCGCAATTGACGAATCCATGCTGACCGGCGAACCGGTGCCGGTAACCAAGCGAGTTGGCGACAAGCTCATAGGCGCCACTCTCAACACCAGCGGGGCATTGATGATGCGCTCCGAACATGTGGGGTCGGCCACAGTGCTGTCGCAGATTGTTCAGATGGTGGCTCAAGCGCAGCGTTCGAAGGCACCCATGCAGCGCATGGCCGACGTGGTAGCCGGATACTTTGTATACGGTGTCGTTGGCATCGCGCTGCTCACGTTCTTCGCATGGGGCATCTTCGGCCCGCAGCCGAGCTGGGTCTACGGGCTGATCACTGCCGTGACGGTGCTGATCATTGCCTGTCCTTGTGCACTCGGACTTGCCACGCCAATGTCGATAATGGTCGCCACTGGTCGCGGCGCTACACAGGGCGTGCTGTTCCGCGATGCCGCTGCAATCGAGAACCTCCGGAAGGTCGACACGCTCATTGTCGACAAGACCGGCACGCTCACCGTGGGCAAGCCAATATTCGAGCAGGCGGTAGGGGTCAATGGCTTCAACCAAGACGAGGTGTTGCGTCTGGCTGCCAGTCTGGACCAAGGCAGCGAGCATCCCTTGGCGGAGGCCATCGTCAATGCGGCGCGCGTTCGTAACCTGACGCTGGAGAAGGCTGAACAATTCGACTCCGCGTCGGGAATCGGGGTGAAGGGCGTCGTGGGCGGCCGACCTCTTGCCATCGGCAACGCGACGTTGATGGAGCAACTAGGCATCGATGTGTCGTTGCTGGCAGGCCAAGCCGAGTCACTTCGTGCTCAGGGCGCCAGCGTGACGCACTTGGCGGCAGGCGGCACCCTGGCCGGCTTACTCGCCGTGTCAGATCCGGTGAAGGCCAGTACGCAAGAGGCACTCACGATGCTTCGTAAATCAGGCTTGCGAATCATCATGGCTACGGGCGACGGGCTCACCACTGCGCAGGCCGTTGGCAAGCGCCTGGGGATCGAGGAAGTGCATGGCGAGGTCAAGCCGGCGGACAAGCTGCAACTTGTCGAGCGTCTGCAAAGGGAAGGCCGCATCGTCGCGATGGCCGGCGACGGAATCAACGACGCGCCTGCTCTGGCCAAAGCCAACGTCGGCATCGCCATGGGAACGGGCACCGACGTGGCGATGAACAGTGCTCAGCTCACGCTGGTCAAGGGTGATCTGCGCGGCATCGCGACGGCGAGGGCATTGTCAGTCGCCACTGTCGCCAACATGAAGCAGAACCTTGGGTTTGCTTTCGTTTATAACCTGGTGGGCGTACCGCTGGCAGCCGGCGTGCTATTTCCATTCACTGGCTGGCTCCTTTCGCCGATGGTCGGTGCGGTAGCGATGAGCCTCAGTTCGGTTTCGGTGATCGGCAATGCGCTGAGACTAAGAATCGCGGCGCTCGAGTCCGACTAGTTCGGCTGCTGAGGCTCCTGTGAGCAAGGACGACATACAACAGGTTGATGTGCGGACTAGCGTCTTTGTTTGAGAGACCTTGCATACGTCGTTGCAAGCGTGCCAACCCTAGTCCCGAACGGGATGCCCCTTTTCGAGCGTCGAAGCGCTGGTTGCGGTTGGCTAAGGGCTACCCAACTTCCTGTGTTGGTGTGTTGGTGCCGATCGACCTGGAGCTTCACACCTGCGTGGCAGACAAAATTCGAAATTCGGGTGCCTTCTCCGTCCAAAGAAGTTGGCTCGCGTTCGCGCTCGAGCCTGATGCGTTGCCGGTACCAGAGTCACTGGCCCCAAACTACTCGACATCGAGAGTCCGGTAAGCCGGACCGTAGGGGACATCGCGATGCTCTGCGTCACCCGGTGGACGAACAAAGAACAAACAACGCGATGTGGGCAAGCTTCCTGGGGGCTGCGGCGCGCTCATCGCGCTCTTACATCTGGCCGGCATTCCTGCGCTGGGTTTAGCGCCGCTGCTTTAGGCGCGCACAGTCCCAGGCTTGGCGTGCTCCGAAGCCTCGCTGTCCGACGTCTTCACCTTGAAGCGCTTCATCTTCTCCCACAGCGTCTTTCGACTGATCCCCAGCAGCCCCGCAGTGGCGGAGACGCTCCCCTCCGTCCGATCGAGGGCACGCTGGATATGCCGACGCTCCGCTTCGGCGATCATCGCCTGCAGAGGCACAAACGCTTCGTCCTCGACGTCAGGCCCGTCCATCTCGCGCCTCGACACACGGGCGTCCGGCGGCAGGTCGATCACGCCTTGGTCGCTCAACACCGCCGCCTGTTCCAGATACGAGCGGAGCTGCCGCGCATTGCCCTTCCAGGTGCGCGCCAGGAGATCGCGCATGAAGGGCTCGGAGACTGCGAGGGCACGCCCATGCTCGACGGCCAGCTCGGCCAAGATGCGCTCCGCAAGCCATCGAATGTCCTCGACCCGATCGCGCAGCGGCGGGATCCACAAATTGATCACCGCCAAACGGTAGAAGAGGTCTTCGCGGAAGGAGCCGGCCAGCATGTCCGCATAAAGGTCCCGGTTCGTCGCTGCGACCACGCGGAAATCGCTGCGCGTGACGCGCTCGGACCCGAGCCGGAAGAAGCAGCGCTCCTGCAGCGCGCGCAGGAGCTTGGCCTGCATGTGATGCGGCAGGTCGCCGACCTCGTCGAGGAACAAAGTCCCGCCATCGGCACGCTCCAGAAATCCCTTGTGGGCGCGCTGCGCGCCAGTGAAGGCGCCCTTCTCGTAGCCGAAGAATTCCGCCTCCATCATGTTCTCGGGAACGGCCGCGCAGTTCACCGCGATGAACTCGCCCTTGGCGCTTCGCGGATCCAGGCCGTGGACGAACTGGGCCGCCACCTCCTTGCCCACGCCGGACTCCCCTGTGAGCAGCACCGAGGACCGCAGTCCGGCGACCTTACGGATCATGTCCTCGATCTTGCGCATGGCGCTCGACACACCGAGCACCGCCGATTCGTCCTGCCGTTGCGCGGTGGACGTGGCGCCTTGAACCATGGACACAAGGCGCTCGATGTCGAACGGCTTGGTCAGGTACTCGCGCGCGCCGGAGCGGATCGCCGCCACGGCGTCATTGACGCTGCCATAGCCGGTCAGGAAAAACCACGGCGGCGCGCGCTGCGCCAGGGGCAGGTCGGCAAACCACTCGGTGGCCAGGCCATCCGGCAAGCGCACATCGCTGATTACGCCGGCCCAGTGTTCCTCGATACGGCCGGCAGCCTCCGCCAGGCGCCGGCACCAGACCACGCGATAGCCCTCCAGCTCGAATCGCTGCTGCAGCGACTCGCCCATGATCGGATCGTCCTCAATGAGGAGCAGTGATTTGCTCATTTGCTTCCAGGTTCGGAATCCAAAAACACAGCTTCGTTGCCGCAGTGCTCGTTGGCACCAGCCCGAAGCCGCCCCCGAAACGGTTGGCGATCTCGCGGCAGATCCACAGGCCGAAGCCGCGCGGGTCGTTGCCCCCTTCCGAAGCCAGGCGCGTGGCGAGCGCCGTATCCGTTAGTGGGACGCCGGAGTTGCTGACAGTGACCTTCACCGTCTCGGCGTCCGCGTTGACCTCGGCGCTCGCCGTGCCGCCGCCGCCGGCCGCCTTGATCGCGTTCAGAAGTAGATTGAGCATGACCTGGCGCACGACCGCCGAGGGAACGCGGAAGGCCGATGACACGTCCATGTCGAGCTTCAGCTCGACGCCCATCCGCGCCGCCTCGGGCTGCACCAGGGTGACCACGTCGTTGACGTCACCGGGCTGCAGCGCACGGTCCTCTACGCGGGCCTGCGGCAACAGGGCGGCGGTCATCGTCTGGATTTGCTTCAGGCCGCGATCGATCAAGTCGATGCTGCGCGCGCGGGCTTCTTCCGAAGCGCCGTGCACTCGCAGCGTCTGGGCGGCGGTGAGCAATCCAGCCAGCGGGTTATTGATCTCGTGCGCGACGGCAGCAGTGATGCGCCCCACGGCCGCCAGGCGCTCCGCCGAGAGCGCGCGCTGTTCCGCGGTCTGGCGCACTTCCATCTCGGAGAGAAGCTGCCTCACTGCACTGCTGATTCGGCCGAGCTCGGGATCCCTTGGCATGGGCAGCTCAGACTTCAGCTGCGCAGCGGGCTTGCGGCCGATCCGCGCGATGCAGTTCGCAATTCTGGCGATCGGACGACCCATCCGCACGCCGGTCAACCAACCAAGCGGCACCAGAAGCGCGGCGGCCAGCGCCGCGCCGATCAGCGCCGGCTTCGCCGCGGCCACCCAGTCCGGGGCAAAGACCTGCGCATCGACCTCGACGTAGACGAAGCCCAGCACCTCTCCGTCCTCGCTCTGGATTGGCTCCACGAGCGTGAGATCTCCATTCGGGCCAAGCGATTCGTAGCGGGTGTGAATGTCCTTGACCGGGGGCGTTGCCCTCTGGTTCGACGCGACCCCGGTTGCCTGTATGCCGGTTGCGAGCTTGACCGGATCGGAGCCGGCCAGGATGCGGCCCTTGGCATCGAGGATCGCGCCTCGCGTCTCGCCCTGCTCGACGCCTGGCAGCAATGCAGCGGTATCGCGCAGCAACGTAAAGGCCCGCCAGATGTCTTCTGCTGCGAGCAAGGGCTTCGCCTGAGCGCTCAACAGGACCATGGCCTGCCGGACGGTAGTAAGGATTTCCTGGCGCGCGGCGCGCGCCGAGATCTGTGCGGCGACTCCGGCAACCAGGAGCGCCGAAAGCAGCACGGCGAGGGTCAGTCCGCACGGGATCTGGAAGCGATAAGAAAGCCGCTCGAACATCGCGGTCAACCCAGCCGGTCCTGCTCGAGCGAGAGGCGCTCGATCGACGCGAAGATGGATGAAGGCTCCTCTGCGAAGCCATCTAGGTTCAGGGAATCCAGCAAGGATCGCCCCTCTGCATCCTGCGTCATCGCGAGCAGCGATCGCCGAAGCGCTTCTGTGACTTCTCCGGGCGTGTCCTTGCGGACCACCAGCGGCGGGAACCCGTAGAGGTCCGAGCGCCAGACGACCTCGGTGCGCCCGGCGGCAGGCATCTTCTGGCGCAGCATCGTGTCCCACACATAGCCATCGATGCAGCCAGCATCCGCCAGACGGGCTGCTACTGCTTCGGCGACGTTGCGATGCCCGTGGGCGAAGAATCCGCGGCGCAATTCGCTCGGCGCGACGCCCGCCGCGCGCAACTGCGCCTGGGGAACCAGCCAGCCGGAGTTCGACAGTGGATCCGAATAGGCGAGCACGCGACCCCGAAGGTCCTTCCAGCCGCCGATGCGATCAACCCCGGCGTTCGGCCTGATCAGGTAGGACCGGTACAAGGGCTGCCCCTGGTAAATCGGTACGGCGAGCAAATCGACGCGCTCGCGTTGCTGGACGTAGGGATAGCCGCAAATCCAGGCCGCCTCGAGTTGATTGCCGAAGAGCAGGTCCAAGATCTCCTGGTAGGACTCGCGCGCTGTGAAGGTCACGTTGGCCTGCATCCGTTCGGAAAGGTACGCGCTCCAGCGCGAAAGGAACGCCACCTGGTCGGCCAGGATCACCGCCGTGAGGCCGACGCGCACGCGCGTCGCGGCGCTGGCGCGCGCCATCCCCGTCCAGCCCGAAAGGGCTGGGATGGACGCGAGTAGCACTCTTCGTTTCATGACAGGCTCGTTACGAGTTCGTAACTCTGCCGTTCGCCGGAGCGTTACGCGATCCGGACAATCCCGAGGTCGCATCGACGCAAGCTGTTGATTTCATTGGGGTCGCGCGCTGGCCCGCCGATTGCGCATTCTCGTCGGTCCAACAACGACGGAGGCACGATGGAAAACGCGAAAGTCAGCCGGCGCATCTTCTTGGTCAGCAGCGGTGGAGGAACCGCAGCTGCGGCGCTCGCCACAGCGGGCCTGGCTCCGGCCCAGGCCGCCACCCCGGCGGGCACTCCAACGCCGGGAGGCTCCACGACCCTCAACTATCCGAGGCGTGCCGTCGGCAAGGCCACCTCCATGCCGGTCAACGAAGTCGTCAGCTTCAGCTATCCGGATGCGAGCTCGCCCTGCTATGCCATCCGCATGGGTGCTCCGGTGCCCGGCGGCGTCGGCCCCAACAAGGACATCGTCGCCTACAGCGGCATGTGCACCCACATGGGATGTCCCGTCGCCTACGAGCCCGGCACCAAGACCTTCAAGTGCGGCTGCCACTTCTCGATCTTCGACCCGGAGAACAGCGGCCAAATGGTTTGCGGCCAGGCCACCGAAGACCTGCCTCAGATCCTGCTCGAGTACGACGCACGCAGTGACAGCGTGCAGGCGGTTGCCATCAACGGCCTTCTGTATGGCCGCCAGTCGAACATCCTCTGAGGAGCGCGATCATGACCACCGAAATCCGGGACCGCATCGCGCTGCCGACCAAGGACGCGCAGAAGACAAACCTGACATGCCACTTCTGCATCGTCGGATGCGGCTATCACGTCTACAAATGGGATTCAAACCGCGAGGGGGGCCGAGCGCCTGGTGACAACGCGCTTGGCGTGGATTTCCGCAAGCAGTTGCCGCCGTTGGCGATCACGATGACCCAAGCCATGACGAACACCGTCACGGACCGCAGCGGCAAGCGCTGGAACATCATGGTGGTCCCAGACAAGGATTGCGTGGTCAACAGCGGCCTCTCCTCGACCCGCGGCGGCAAGATGGGTTCGTACATGTACGCCGCCGACGGCATCGGCAAGGAACGGTTGCAGACCCCGCGCATCTTCCGCGGCAGCGAATGGCTGGACACCAACTGGGACGAAGCGCTGGCAATCTATGCCGGCGTCACGAAGAAGATCCTCGACACGGACGGCCCGTCGGGTGTGATGTTCGATTGCTTCGACCATGGGGGCGCTGGCGGAGGTTTCGAAAACACCTGGGGAACGGGAAAGCTCATGTTCTCGGCGATCAAGACGCCCATGGTCCGCATCCACAACCGTCCGGCCTACAACTCCGAATGCCACGCCACGCGCGAGATGGGCATCGGCGAGCTGAACAACAGCTATGAAGACGCCGAACTCGCCGACTGCATCCTGGCGACCGGCTGCAACCCCTACGAGACCCAGACCAACTACTTCCTCAACCACTGGGTGCCCAACCTGACCGGCGCGAGCATGGACAAGAGGAAGAAGTGGTTCCCCGGCGAGACCGTCGCGACGACCAAGCTGATCATCGTGGACCCGCGACGCAGCGCCACCGTTGCGATCGCCGAGCAAGTCGCGGGCAAGGACAATGTCCTGCACCTGGACATCGAGCCTGGTACCGACACCGCGCTTTTCAACACGCTCTTCACCTACGTGGTCGACCAGGGCTGGCAGGACAAGGCCTTCATCGAGGCCCACACCACCGGCTACGACGATGCGCTGAAGACCAACCGGATGTCGCTGGAGGACGGAGCCAAGGTCACCGGCCTGTCGGTCGACAAGATCAAGCAGGCGGCCGATTGGGCTTACAAGCCCAAGGCGTCCGGGCATCGTCCGAGGACCATGCACCCCTACGAGAAGGGGATCATCTGGGGCAACGACAACTACGTGATCCAGAGTGCACTGGTGAGCCTGGTCATCGCGACGCAGAACGTCGGGCGCCGCGGCACCGGTGTCGTGCGCATGGGCGGTCACCAGGAGGGCTACACCCGTCCGCCGTATCCGGGTGACAAGAAGATCTACATCGACCAGGAAGTGATCCAGGGTCGCGGCCTGATGTACACGGTCTGGGGCACCAACCCCTTCCAGACCACCAACAACGCTCAGCAGCATCGCGAGGCGCTCACCCGGCGCGCGGACATCGTACGCACGGCGATGTCGAATGCGCGCGGCGCCGACGCGGCCACCATGGTCGACGTGATCTACGACGCCTGCAAGAACAAGGGCGGCCTCTTCGTTGTGGGCATCAACCTCTACCCGACCAAGATGGCCGAGGCGGCGCAGATGATGTTGCCGGCGGCGCAGCCGGGTGAGATGAATCTCACCTCGATGAACGGCGAACGGCGCATGCGCCTTTCCGAGCGATTCATGGACCCGCCCGGCTCGGCGAAGCCGGACTGCCTGATCGCGGCCGACATCGCGAACGCACTGAAGGCGCTCTATTCGCAGGCCGGCAATACGACGAAAGCGGCGCAGTTCGACGGCTTCGACTGGAAGACCGAGGAGGACGCCTTCAATGACGGATTCAGGCAGGTCGGCCGTCCTGGTGTCGGGCCCATCGACAGCCAGGGCGGACCGACGGGCTACATGGCGACCTACGCTTTGCTTCGCAACGCCGGCAACAACGGAGTGCAGCTGCCGATCAAGGAGGTGAAGAACGGTCAGCTGATCGGGACGGAGATGATCTACACCGACGGCAAGTTCGACACCAAGGATGGCAAGGCCGCTTTCAAGCCGGCGCCATGGAACGGTCTGCCGAAGCCCGTCGCCGACCAGAAGGCCAAGCACAAGTTCTGGATCAACAACGGCCGCGCCAACGAGGTCTGGCAGACCGCCTATCACGACCAGTACAACGAGCACGTGAAGGGGCGCTATCCGATGGCATTCCTCGAGATGAGCCTGGACGATGCCCGCGCGGCAAACGTCTCGCCCGGTGACGTGGTGGAAGTGTTCAACGACTACGGGAGCACCTACGCCATGGCCTACCCGATGAAGTCGATCAAGCCTGGTCAGACCTTCATGATGTTCGGCTACTTCAACGGCACGGCCGGCCATCTCACCAGTGACTGGACGGATCGCAATGTGATCCCCTACTACAAGGGTGCATGGGCGAGCATCCGGCGCGTCGGGACGCTTTCCGACTACAAGAACAGCGTCAGCTTCAAGGATCGGCGGTTCACATGAGCGCGACGACATTCCGCGACCATGCCGAGGCGCACGGTGCCGTACACCACGCCGGTGTGCACCTCCGACGCTCCCGGTCCGAGCCTGCCTTGGCACTGATGACTGAGCGCCGCAACATCTCGCCGCGTAGGCTCGTGGAACCGGGGCCGAGTCGAGAAGAGGTGGGCACGCTGATGGAGGCCGCGGTCACCGCGCCGGATCACGGTACGCTGACGCCCTGGCGCTTCATCCTGATTCCCGATGCAGCGCGCCCAGGCCTGGGCCACGCCTTCGCGAAGGCGCTCGTCGAGAGGGATCCTGGGGCGACGCAGGAGCAACTCGAGACGGCGGTCGAGAAGGCGCATCGTGCGCCATGCCTGCTCGTTGCGGTATTGCGGCGCGACAACGGCACCAGCGGCATTCCCGATGCCGAGCGCCTGGTCTCTCTCGGGTGCGCGATACAGAACGCCTTGTTGGCGGCCACCGCCATGGGTTATGGCAGCGGACTGACCAGCGGCCGCTCTTTGTCGTCCACCGCGATGCGCTCGTACCTTGGCCTACAGCCGGACGAACAGGCAGTGTGCTTCCTGGCCGTAGGAACCAAGAGCGTCATTAAAGCCGCACGCGTTCGGCCGCTGGCAGAAACCGTGCTGCACACCTTGACCGCTTGACGGTCGCCCGCGAATCGAGAATCGGAGCCTAACCTTGCCTCGCCTTACCCTCGCCATGCCGATCGCCTGTCTCACCGCCGGCCTCGCTCTCGCATCCCCGCTGGCCCTTGCCCAAGCCGTCGACGGCGATGCTCTGGCCGCGAAAAACAACTGCTTCGCCTGCCACGCGAAAGACCACAAGCTGGTCGGCCCGGCCTACAAGGATGTTGCGGCCAAATACGCCGGCGACAAGGGCGCGGCCGACAAACTGTTCAACAAGGTCAAGAAAGGCGGCGCAGGGGTCTGGGGAACCGTGCCGATGCCACCGAACTCCCAGGTGTCCGATGCCGACATCAAGTCACTGGTCGCCTGGGTCCTGAAGATGAAGTGATCGGCCACAAGCGGCCGGAATCAGCCGAATCGGCCCGTGATGTAGTCCTCGGTCTGCTTTTTCGCGGGGTTGGTGAAGAGGGTATCAGTCGAGCCGTACTCGATGAGTTCACCGAGAAACATGAAGCCGGTGAAGTCGGACACCCGCGCGGCCTGCTGCATGTTGTGGGTGACGATCAGCACGGTGTAGTTCGCCTTGAGTTCGTCGATCAGCTGCTCGATCTTGGCGGTCGACAGCGGATCGAGCGCGGAGGTCGGCTCGTCCAGTAGCAGCACCTCCGGCTTCAGGGCCACGGCGCGCGCGATGCATAGCCGCTGCTGCTGGCCGCCGGAAAGACCGAGGGCGTTCTGTTTGAGCTTGTCCTTGACTTCGTCCCAGATCGCGCCCGCGCGCAGCGCCTCTTCGACCCGCACGTCCATCTCGTGACGCGTGAGCCGCTCATAGTGCCGGATGGCGTAGGCCACGTTGTCGTAAATCGACATCGGAAATGGAACGGGCTTCTGGAACACCATGCCCACCTTGGTCCGCAGCCGATTGATCGAGTAGCCCTTCGCCAGGATGTTCTGGCCGTCAAGCAGCACCTCGCCTTCGGCCCGCTGCTGCGGATAGATCGCGTATATGCGATTGAAGATGCGCAGCAAGGTGGATTTGCCGCAGCCCGAAGGCCCGATGAGTGCCGTGACGCGCTTCTCGCGCAGGATCAAGTCGACCTTCTTGAGCGCGCGAAGGCTGCCGTAGTAGAAGTCCAGGTCGCGAGTCTCGACTTTCGCCGCGGCGGCTTGAGTGGTGGCGGCCACTGGTGCGAGCCGGAGGGCCGCGGTCTGAATCATGGAGTTTCCCGGAGAGCAGAATCGAACGAGATACCAGCCCCAGCACGAGTACCAACATCGTGACCACGAAGGCACCGGCCCACGCCAACGCGTGCCAGAACTCGTAGGGGCTGAGGGCGTACTGGAAAATGACGACTGGAATATTGGCGATGGGCTGCAGCAGGTTGTTCGTCCAATATTGGTTGTTGAGCGCGGTGAAGAGCAGCGGCGCCGTCTCGCCCGAGGTGCGGGCGATCGCGAGCAGAACGCCGGTAGTGATGCCCGAGCGCGCGGCCCGGTAAAGCACCTGACGGACCACCTTCCATTGCGGCACGCCCAGGGCAAGCGCCGCCTCGCGCATGGTCGAAGGTATGAGCTGCAACATCTCGTCGGTCGTTCGAACGACCACCGGCAGCACGATGAACGACAGTGCGACTGCTCCGGCCAGCGCCGAGAAATGCCCCATCGGTCGCACCATGAGTTCGTACACGAAGAGACCGATGACGATCGAGGGCGCGGACAGAAGAATGTCGTTGATGAACCTGACGCTTGCGCCTAGCTTGGTGTAGCGCGCGTATTCGGCCAGGTAGGTTCCTGCAGCGATACCAATCGGCGTCGCCATGAGGACGGCGAGCCCGCTCATGACGAAGCTGCCGGCAAAGGCATTGAGCAGGCCGCCGTCCTGGCCGGGTGGTGGTGTCATCTGGGTGAAGAGTTCCCACTTGAGTGCCGGCAGCCCGTTGGCGAGCGTCGTCCATAGGATCCACGCAAGCCAGAAAAGGCCGAACAGCGTCGCAGCGATCGCCAGCGCCTTTGCGGCATAGTCGATGAGCTGTCGGCGAATCCAAACGCTCATGCCGCGGTGCCTCCACGCCGAGCGAGCCGACTAAGCATCAGGCGCGCAATCGCCAAGATGATGAATGTCACGATGAAGAGAAGGAAGCCCAGCGCGATCAGCGACGACAGGTAGATGGACGAGTCGGCTTCAGTGAACTCGTTGGCGATCGTCGCCGCAATCGAGTTTCCGGGCTCGAGAAGCGAGGCCGACAACAGGTGTGCGTTGCCCAGGACGAAGGTGACCGCCATGGTCTCGCCCAGCGCGCGTCCGAGCCCGAGGAAGATACCTCCGACGACGGCGGAGCGCGTATACGGCATCACGATGTCCCAGACCACTTCCCAGTTTGTGTTGCCGACCGCGTACGCGGATTCTTTCAGCGGCTGAGGGACCGTGAGGAAGACTTCGCGCATCACGGACGAGATGAAAGGGATGACCATGATGCTCAGCACGATGCCGGCGGTCAGCATCCCCAGTCCGATGGGCGGCCCTTGGAACAGAGGACCGATGACCGGCAGTGGCCCGACGTGCTCGTCGAGCCATGGGCTGATGTTGTTGGCCATGAAGGGCACGAACACGAACAGACCCCACATCCCGTAGATGATCGAAGGGATGCCCGCGAGCAGTTCGATGGCAGCGGCGACGGGCCTGCGGATGCTCGCCGGCGCGATTTCCGTCAAGAAGAGCGCGATTCCGAAGCTGACGGGTACAGCGATCAGCATGGCGATGGCAGCGGTCACCAATGTGCCGTAGATGGGCACCAGGGCGCCAAACTTCTTCTGCACCGCGTCCCAGTCGCTGCTCCAGATGAAGGACCAGCCGAAGGTCTGAAATGCTTCCTTGCCGCCCCATAGCATCGAGAGCGCGGCACCCAGCAGCGCCACCAGCACGAACAGCGCGCAGGCCAGCAAGCCAAGGCGGAACAGGCGATCGTTGCGCGCATCGCGCTGGTCGTCTGCCTCAGCTTCGGTATCACGGACCGGGCTGGGTGCTTGCAGGGTCTGCGTCGGCAACATTGATGGGTGGGTCTGTGAGCAAGAGCCGGAATTCCGCGGCGCTGCGCCTACTTGATGGTCTTTGCCCAGTAGCCTTCGATCATCTTCACGAGCGAAGCGGGCAGCGAAACGTAGTCAAGCGACTTCGCGTCGGCCTGGCCGCCTTCGAGCGCCCACTTGAAGAACGCAAGGGCTTCCTTCGACTGGGCGGGCTCCTTCGGATCCTTGAACATGATCACGAACACTGAGGCCGTGACGGGCCATGCGTCCTTGCCCGGAGCGTCGGTGATCACCTCATAAAAATCAGGCGCCGACCAGTCAGCTGCGGCGGCCGCAGATTGGAAAGTCTCCAGCGACGGACTGACGAAGTTGCCGGCTTTGTTCTT
>Ga0265327_10001979_pt1 | contig 23324 bp, 18 predicted proteins | sample 41621metaG_FD_202089 | JGI IMG/M metagenome (GOLD analysis project Ga0265327, IMG submission 202089) | Rhizosphere microbial communities from Carex aquatilis grown in University of Washington, Seatle, WA, United States - 4-16-21 metaG | ecosystem: Host-associated > Plants > Roots > Rhizosphere...
TTAACCAATAACGGTTTTTTGTGCTTTCGTAAGCTTTCCAGCCAACTTCGCTGGTGTTTTGCGCGTAGTTTACTATCGACTGCGCTTTTTGAAAATAAGGAGAACCGCCTTCGCTTGAAAAACTATCGTAATCAGTGCCAATAATAATGTACGCATAATACGCCATCACCGACGTCAGATTTGATAAAAATCCAGTTTCGCTGAAATCCAAAGGTTCGCCTTCGCGGTAGGTGAATTGAAAGTCGTTGTCTTTTTCTTTCCAATTAAGCATGGTTGTATAATAATTGGTGTTATACACCGGTCTGCGCGATTGTACCTGGAGCGTTCCAATAAATTTTTCTGAGCCAACCTGCGATGTCAAATTAATTGAAATATTACATTCAATGCGCTCGTCGTTGCTGTAAACATTGTCAGTCCATTTTTTGTTGTTCATAAATTCGTACAACACTTTTTGCATCGACTCGAAAGTCTGACGGTTTGAGCCTTGTATTTGTCCTGAATTTACGCTGACCTGACATCGCAGTTCCTGTGCCTGCATGTCCGTCAAAAGAAATATAAAACTTAAAATAAAAAATATTGTGCGCATGTGTTATCGTTTTGATTTGCCAATTAAAAACGAAACCGTCGTTTCGAAATTGTTACGAATTGCAAAATTACAAAATTTTGTTGCTTTAAAAAGAATTTTTTTGTTTTGACTAAAACAGAATTAAAAAAAGTTAAAAAAAATTAAAATTTATATACCTTTTTTTCGCACATAAACGTTTTAAAGAAAAACGGAGGCGAATGATATAGTTCTATACGCAAATTTAAAATATTTACCAATGTTGCTGTTCTATAGAACTATTATTATCATTACGCTTCTGATATCGTTTTCGGTATTAAGTCTTTTCTGGCTTATATTTAAAATCCAATCCCTGACTTCGGTCTCCTCTAAAAAATTATTTTTCTTTATTTCAAAACATCAACGGCATTGAAACGGTTTTTCGTTGTTACCGGTGCAACGAAAAATGTTTCGATAAATTGAAAGATTCAGTTGGCTGAATACTGCTCAAAATATTTTTAATGATTAGAAAGCATTTTAAAAATTACCTAAATGAATTTCCTGACTTCTCTGTCTGAACAATGATTTAGACAGACTTTTAAAAAAATTATAAACCAGATTAAAAATTGATATTATGAGACGAAATGATAAAAAAAACATACCGGCATTTGTCGATATTGTTTTCGAAAACAGAAATAAAGAGTACGGCGCTTATGTACTGCGCCGCGAATACGACCGCAATGTTTTAATTGCTCTTTTTAGCGGTGTTTTGCTGATGTTGTTTTGCATTGTCGGACCGTTTATGATGAGCAAAAAAACGCAGGCGAGCACTTTTGATTTTGGAATAAAAAACAATGATCCGGAATTGATTGATCCGTCGAAAGACATTAAACCACCTGAACCACCAAAGCCGGAACCGTCGGTACAACTTCCAAAACCTGCCGGATATATTGCACCGGTTGTTGTCGATTCAGCGCCACCGGAAAATTCGTTTAGAAATATGGACGATTTAAAATTGACGGTTACCGATAAAAAAATCGATTCGACGAATTTAACAGCCGTTACGCATGAAGATTTTCCAGAGGCCAAAGGTGACGAGCGCAAAATTTTTATTTTTGTTGAAGAACCACCGCAATTCGGAAATGGTGAAAGTGATTTGATGAAATATTTTTCGGATAATGTGCGATATCCGCAATTGGCAATTGATAACGATATTCAGGGAAAAGTTTACGTGCGTTTTTGCGTAACAAACAAAGGTACTGTCGATATGGTTACAATTGTTCGCGGTGTCAATCCTATTTTGGACGAAGAAGCTATGCGTGTAGTGAAATCGATGCCGAAATGGAAACCCGGTAAACAAATGGGCAAAGCGGTTAATGTCTGGCACACTGTTCCTATTTCGTTTAAGTTGACAAATAGGTAAATTTAAATACTTTTATTTAAACTTTGTCAAAGTATAAACTTTGACAAAGTTTATTTAAACGATTTTTAATTATTTCCCAATATTAATGGCAATCCATCTTTTCCACTGCCAATTACGATTACTTTTGCATTGGGCGAATTTGCCAATGTGAGTGTGGCTTCGATACCGCGCATTTTCAACAATTTGTCGGACAAACTTTTGTTGATAATGTCGTTGGCGGCAGCAGCACCCGACGCTTCAATGCGTTTACGCTCGGCTTCGCTTCTTTCTTTATCAAGTTTAAATTGGTATGCAAGCGCTTCCTGTTCTTGTTGCAATTTACTTTCGATTGCTTTCTTAATCTGGTCAGGTAAAATAATTGAGCGAATCAACAAAGCTGCCATTATCATATTATTCTTTTTCAAAACTTCGCCAGTTTCAGCAATAATTGCTTCTTCCACTTCTTTGCGTTTTGTCGAATAAATTTCTTCGGCTGTAAAACGTCCCATAATTTTTCGTACCGACGAACGGGCTTCGGGAACAACAAGTTTCTCAATATAATTTGTTCCAAACTGTTCCTGAATATAACCAATTTTGTCGTGCGACGGATAAAACCTGACAGAAACATCAACCTTTAGCGATAAGCCACTTTTGTCAAGAACGTCCATCGTTTCTTCTTTTTGCTGCTCTTTAACGTCATAAACAAACATTGTGTTCCATGGTGCGATGACTTGAAAACCTTCGCCAAAAATATTTGTCTTATCCAAGCCGGTTGTGTAAGGTCTAAAAATGACCCCCTTTTCACCGGGCTGTAAAATTTTGAAAGTCGAGAAACTGAGAATTAACACAACAAAAGCGACAGCCGCAAATGCAACATAATATTTTCCATTACTTTTCATGATTCAAATTTTTAATGATTATCAAATGAATTTATTTTTTGTTCGGGTTGTAAAAATACAAAAAAAATCCGAAGTGTAACATTTTCAATAAAACGTCAAAATAAGAATTGGTTTTAATTAGTTAAACAAGCCTAAAAGTCTTATGAATAAAACGGATTGCATTTGGGTTATTCAATTTTTTTAGATAAGTTTGACTTTTTAATTTTTTAATAATCTCACACTTTACATTAAAACAATGATAGGTGAATCTGAACTGATTTTGAATAGCGACGGAAGTATTTATCATCTTCATTTGCTACCCGAAAATATTGCTGATACTTTTATTTTAGTTGGCGACCAAGGTCGCGTTCCAACGGTTTCGAGTTTTTTTGACAGCATAGAATTCAAAATGCAAAACCGCGAGTTTGTTACGCACACCGGAACTTTTCGTGGTAAACGGATAACGGCTTTGTCAACAGGAATTGGGACAGACAACATCGATATTGTTGTTAACGAATTGGATGCATTGGTAAACATCGATTTGAAAACACGTCTTCCAAAAACCCAACACCAAACGCTAAACTTTGTGCGCATCGGAACATCGGGAGCTTTGCAACCCGATATTCCTGTTGACACGCCTGTGGCATCGGAATGGAGTATTGGTTTCGATGGTTTGCTGAACTTTTATGCAGGACGCAATTTTATTGCGAACCTCGAAATGGAATTGGCTTTTGTCAATCATGTAAACTGGAATATCCAGTTGGCAGCGCCATATTTTGTAGAGGCGTCAGAAAATTTATTAACCAAAATTGCGAACGATATGCGTCATGGTATGACCATTTCTGCACCGGGTTTTTTCGGTCCGCAAGGGCGCGTGCTTCGTCTGCCGATTGTCGATCCGGAAATCAATAACAAAATTGAAAAATTTGATTTTGAAGGACACAAAATTACGAATTACGAAATGGAATGTTCTGCAATTTATGGTTTAAGCAAATTGTTAGGTCATAATGCGCTTACTATTTGCAACATCATTGCAAATCGCATTCGCAAAGAATTCAGCATTGATTATAAAAAAGCAATGGAGCAAACAATTTTAACAGTTTTGGAACGTCTGACAGATTAATTTCAACAAAAAAATTTGTACAATTTTTGATAAGCAGAAAAATAGACAAAGAAAAATTAAATGAATGTCAAGATAAAAATAGTTGTTGCTTTAATTGTTATATGTTTAGTTGCTTCCAACACTTTGTTTTCGCAGCAACGAAAGCTTGACAGCCTCGAAAAAATTTTAACTTCCAAACAAGATACCGCACGTATTACTATTTTACTGGAGCTTTGTTGGGAGTACAGAAATACCGAATTAGACAAAGCATTTAAATTTGGCGATGAAGCAATCAGATTATTAGAATCGGAAAAAGTAAAATCGAAAAAACAAATTTCGCAAGCATATAATTATATGGGCGTTGTGTATCGCAATATGGGCGATTATCCGGCAGCGCTTGACTTTTATTTTAAAAGTCTGAAAAAAGCAGAAGAAATCGGCGACTTCGAACAGATGGGTTATGCGTATCAAACCATAGGGAACATTTACAACCGGCAAGGAAACTATAAAGAAGCTATTTTAAACGTTGATAAATCGTTGGCGATTTTCGAAAAATTAAAACACCAGCGCGGATTGGCTTATTGCTACTACATTTACGGTCAGATTTATCAAAAGATGAAAGACTTTAAACCTGCGTTGGATAATCTTTACAAATCGCTCGATTTAAGAAAAAAACTGAAAGATAAAGGATCGTATGCAAGTTCGATGTTGCAATTGGGCGTTACTTATCAGGCGATGAAAAATTACGAGAAAGCTTTTGAGTTTTATAACAAAGCGCTTGGAATTTTTAAAAAAATTGAAGATTATAGAAACACAGTTGTCATTTTATCAAAAAAAGTTGAGATATTTATTTTGCAAAGTAAAACAGATTCTGCTTTGTATTATTCGACCAAAGGTTTGGAGATCGCCGAAAAGCAAGGCATTGCAGAATATGCAAAAGAAAATGCGCACAATTTATCAAGAATATTTGCAATTCAGGACGATTATGAAAAAGCTTATAAATTTCAAACGCTATATTTTACATACAACGACACTTTATCTAATCTGGAAGTCAACAACAAATTTCAAAGTCTGCATGTTAATTACGAAAAGAATAAAGTTCAATACGAATTGCAGTTATTAAAAAGCGAATCGCAGCGTCAGGCATATATCAGGAATACTTTTATAGTTGCGTTTATTATGATATCGCTGTTGGCATTTATTTTCTACCGCAATTATAAAGAGCGCGTCAAAGCAAATAAACTTTTAACTGAACAGAAACATGAAATTGAACAAAAAAATGACGAACTGTATCGTATCAATAGAAATATCACTTCGAGTATAAATTATGCAAAACGTATTCAAACCGCTATGTTGCCTTTCCCAGAATCTTTTTCGCGCGCGGTCGATTCGTTCTTTATTTTTTATCGTCCCCGCGACATTGTTAGCGGCGATTTTTATTATATAAACCACAAAAAAGACAAAGTGGTAATTGTTGTCGCCGACTGCACCGGTCATGGTGTGCCGGGTGCGTTTATGAGCATGATTGGAAGTCAATTGCTGACGCATATTATTGCAGAAAAGAATATTCTCGAACCACACGAAATTGTAAAAGAATTAAATATTGGAATTCGTCATGCTTTGCAACAAGACCAAACAAATAATTCTGACGGTATGGACGTTGCGGTTGTAACATACAATTTCCAAACAAAAATACTTGAATATGCTGGTGCTTTAAATTCTATTATACTATTCAAAAATGAAGAAATGATTGAACTTAAAGCCGACAAATATTCTATTGGTGGCATAAAACGAATGCATGAGAAAAATTTTACGCTTCAAACTATGGTAATCGATCAACCGACACAAGTTTACATGTACACCGACGGTTACCGCGATCAAATATCAAAATTAAATCAACGAAAAATGACAGCTAAACGTTTCAAGGAAATTTTGCAGGACATCCATACCAGTCCAATGAGCGCACAAAGCGAAATGTTGGAAAAAAAACTTGACGATTGGCGTTCTGGCTTTAAACAATTAGACGACGTAACAGTTGTTGGTTTCGAAATAAGTTAATGATTTGACAAAAATGTCTGAGAAAGAATTACAAGCGCTCATAGCTTTGCTCGACGATCCGGATATGCAGGTTTTCGAAGTTGTGCAAGAAAAACTACTTTCGGGTGGAACAGAAATTGTACCGACATTAGAAAAAGTTTGGGAAAATTCTTTAAACATCAATCTTCATCGACGCATTGAAAATATTATTCATCAGATACAATTCAGCAACACAAAAATAAATCTCGAACAATGGGTAAAAGACGGCGGCAACAATTTGCTCGAAGGCGCTTGCCTCGTTGCCCGTTATCAATATCCCGAATTAAAATTTGAAGACATTGAAGAGCGCATCGGCATAATTAAAAACGACCTGAACCGCGAAATAATTAGCAACTTGACACCATTACAAAAAATAAAAACCATCAATCATATTTTTTTCGACATTCACAAATTTACACGAAATACCGGAAATTATTTTTCGCCACAAAATTGCTTTGTGAACCAAGTGCTCGAATCGAAAAAGGCAAATCCTATATCGATGGCAATTGTTTATTGCTTTTTGGCGAACAGTTTAGATTTGCCTGTGTTCGGCGTCAATTTACCATTCAATTTTATTCTGGCTTTTCTGCACGACACGCACAAACCAATCCAGAATGTCGAAGAAGAAGAAATTCTGTTTTACATCAATCCGTACAACAACGGCGCAGTACTTGGCAAACGCGAGATTGATCTTTTCTTAAAACAACAAAAACTCGACTGGAAAAAATCGTATTATTTGCCTTGCAACAACATCGAAACAATTGCCAGACTCATTTCGACGCTTGTAAATGCGTATGGTCAAATTGGACAGCCGGACAAAATTATGGAGATGGAAGAACTTTTGCAAATTGTAGAAAAGCAACTGACCAATACATCGAGCATCTAAGTAATTACGAATTAATAATTACGAATTACGAATTTTGCTTTCGCATACTATTCAATAAATTAAAATTATTAAAAACCAACATTTCTTTACTAAATTAAATTTTTACAACAGTATGTTAAGCAAAGCTAAAATAAAATTTTTGTCGTCGTTAAAACAAAAAAAATTCCGCGACGAAGAAAATCTTTTTATTGCCGAAGGTTCGAAGCTGGTTTTGGAAATCATCAATAATAACTGGTCTGTAAAATATCTTATAGCAACAAAAAACTGGTTAGACGAAAATCGACAAAAATTCAAAACGTCAACTTTCGAAATATTGGAAGCAGACATCGACGAAATCAAAAAAATATCCAATTTATCAACCGTTCCCGAAGCGCTGATAGTTTGCCAAAAAAAACAATCAAATTTAATCCATACAAATTTTGCTGACAAACTAACTTTGATGCTCGACGGAATTCAAGACCCAGGCAATTTTGGAACATTGGTGCGCATTGCCGACTGGTTCGCAATAGAAAATATTGTTTGCTCGCAAAACACGGTCGATATTTACAATCCAAAAACTGTACAGGCAACTATGGGCTCTATTTGTCGCGTAAATATTTTTTATACTGACTTGCTACAATTTATTCTGACTGTGAAATTACCAGTTTTTGGTGCGTTTATGGACGGACAAAATATTTACACAACAGATTTACCGACACAAGGAATTATTTTGCTCGGCAGCGAAGGCTCCGGAATTTCGAACGAATTAAATTCGAAAATCAATTACCGCATTTCCATTCCGTCTTTTAATAAAAACGCTGGTCCAGAATCGTTAAACGTCGCGGTTGCCGGAGCAATTATATTGTCAGAATTTAAACGCAAAACGCTATGATTTTTTTCACCGCAAAGGCGCGAAGACGCAAAGTATATAACAACATTGCATCTTTGCAGTGAATTCTTAAATATAATCAAATTTATTTTTTCGGTTCGAGCGCATTAAAAGCATTTTTAAGACCCGAATATTCTATCAAATCGACTTTTACCGAACCGTAATTCAATTTTGCACGGATGCGCACGGGAATAAAATTATTGTCGTTGGTAATGTAGATTTTAAAATCGTCTTCCTTTTTAAATGTGCTTCCTTTTTCGATTACAGGCTGGAAAAGCATACAATTAATTTTTCCAAAATTGAGCTTCACTTGTTCATATTTTTTAAACTTTATTTTAATTGTAAATAATTCGTCGTCAAACCAAGTGTTCAATTCCATCACGTCAGTCGTTTTGCCAATATTATTAAACAACGCGCGTCTGCAAAAATAAAATGCCGACAACATGTCTTGTAAATTATTCGGTACATCGTGCTCGCCGGTTTTAAGACTCAATACTTTTGCGCGTTTGCGGTCGAAAAGAACTTCGTTGTAATTTTCGTATTTACTTTCGTGGATGTTACGAATCGATTTTATAGGAAAACCCGACTCGACGTCAATATAACTTTCGTAAACATCTTTAATAGTCGCCATTTTGTTAATCAATCCTGTTGTGTAAGCATTCGCAGTTACATGATAAACCCATTGCGGTCCGTTTTGTACGAGGTCGATAACCATTGCCGCCTCGCCGCCTTTGATAATTCCGAAACTGATTTCATATTTCAGAATTTCACCAATTTCGTAAGCAGTGTTGGGCAAATATCGTCTGATTGAATCGTTAATTGTTTGTGTAAAGGCATTTACAGCAAATGTCAGACTAAAGATAAAAATAATAAGTTTGTACATCATTGAAGAATTAAAATTAATATGCAATATCAACAATTGCAAAAATTCAAAATAACAATTTATTTTTCGAAAAAGAATGCAAAATAAACGCTTATTTTCTGTTTTTTCAAAATTGCTTTGTAAATTTGTTGAATTCTAATTCATAAATTTTAAAAAAATGAATATTAAAATAATTGGAAAATATATAATCACACTTTTGTTGTTTGCAGCATGTCGCGGCGAGCAGAAAAGTACGCCCAATTTAAAAGTTGTACAACCGTTACCCGCTAAAACTTCGGTCATTTTTTATGGCGACACACGCGGCGGACATGCCGTACATCGTAAATTGGTGCAATTATTTTTACAAAACAAACCACTTGCAATCTTCCACAGCGGCGATTTGGTTTTCGACGCCAGAATACCCTTGCTTTGGGATACGTTTTTTACGGTAACAAAACCAATGTGCGACTCGTTTCCGTTTTATGCAGCCAATGGAAATCACGAGCACGGTTTCGAAAACATCACCAAACATTTGCCAAAATTGACCAAAGAATGGTATCTTGTTACAATTAACGACATCAACGTTTTTGTTTTAAATACAGCGTCGCCATTGAATAAAAATTCCAAACAATACAATTGGCTCGACTCGAGTTTGACTGCCGTTAAAAACCCAAAAGCATTAAACATTTTGATGTTTCATTATCCATTATTTTCAACAGGACATCATGGTTTAAGCGATAGTAAAACATTCCGCGCCGATATAATAAAACTCTGCGAAACCAGAAATGTCAAATTGGTTTTCAACGGACACGATCACGATTACGAGCGCACACTTTTAAACGGAATAAATTATGTTGTTGCCGGTGGCGGTGGCGCACCTTTGGGCGGTCAATCAACCAGCAATCCAAACAGCGTAATTTTCAAAGAAAAATATTGCTTTTGCAGACTCTATAAAGTCAACAACAAATGGACTGTCGATACAATTGACGAAAATGGACAAGTTTATGATATTTTTACAGTTAATTAAAAATTATGAATACAATCAAAGGACAAAATTTATGCAGGCTTTTTAAAGAATGGTGCGGCGACGATGCGTTGGAATATATTCCATTGCCGCAGTCGGGTTCGTATCGCGAATATTATCGAATAAAAAGCGAAGACTACACTGCAATCGGCGTTTTCAATGCCGACAAAAAGGAGAACATTGCTTTTATAACTTTCACCAATCATTTTTTGGCGAACGACATAAAAGCGCCGCAAATTTATAAAGCAGAATTAGACAAAGACATTTATCTGATTCAGGATTTGGGCGACGTAACGCTCCATTCGATGGTTGCCGACTTGCCGCCCGAAAAAAGATTTTCGTTATCATACATCGATCTTTACAAACAAGTTATCGATCAGATGCCAAAGTTCCAGATTCTGGCTGCCAAAAGTTTAGATTATTCGGTTTGTTATCCACGCGACAGTTTCGATAAACGTTCGATGATGTGGGATTTGAGTTACTTCAAATATCATTTTCTCAAACTCGTAAAAATTCATTTCGACGAACAATTGCTCGAAGATGATTTTAATACGTTTACCGATTATTTGTTGCAGGCAGACAGCGAATATTTTTTGTATCGCGACTTCCAATCGCGCAACATTATGATTATTGATAACGAACCATATTTTATCGATTATCAGGGTGGACGCAAAGGTGCGTTGCAATACGATTTAGCATCATTGCTTTACGACGCGAAAGCAGAAATGCCACAAGATGTCCGCGATTTTTTATTGGATTATTATATAAAGACAGTCAGCAAATACACAATTATCGACGCCAATAAATTTAAAGAATATTTTTACGGTTACACGCTAATCAGAATCCTGCAGGCAATGGGCGCTTATGGTTTCCGAGGACTTTATGAGAAAAAAGATTTGTTTGTACAAAGCATTCCAATTGCAGTGCGCGATTTGCAATGGCTTATTAGAAATTTAGACAAAGAATTTTTGCTAAAAGTTCCGGCATTAATCAATGTGCTCGAAGAATTAACTGTGTCTGAAGAATTACAAAAGATTATCCGTCCGAAAAATGTTTTGACCGTAACCATCAACAGTTTTTCGTACAAAAAAGGAATTCCAGAAGACAAATCGGGTAATGGTGGCGGTTTTGTTTTTGACTGCCGGTCGTTGGTAAATCCTGCAAAATACGAAGAATACAGAAACCTGACAGGCAAAGATCAAAAGGTAATCGATTTTTTCGCGAAAGAAACAGAACTGAAAGAATACATCAACTCGGTTTATTTCTTAATCAGCAAATCAATTGCAAATTATCAAAACCGGTCGTTCAACAGTTTGATGGTTAATTTTGGTTGCACAGGTGGACAGCATCGCTCGGTTTATTGCACCGAACAACTTGCAGCGCGTATCAAAGAAAAATATGATGTTGAAATTGTAGTTAATCATACCAATTTATAATTTCGAATTGCTAATTAAAAAATGAAAGAAACCAATTACAAACAAATCGCGCGCGAATTTTTATTTCAGACTTCGAAAGGAAATTCGCGGGAAATTTTTAACAAATATGTCGGGCAGAATTTTAAACATCATAACATTTATTTTAACGGTGATGCTGAAACGCTCATTGTTGCGATGGAAGAAAACGCAAAGATAATGCCCGACATGGTTTTGGAAGTAAAAAATATTTTGTGCGACGATAATCTGGTTGCAGTTCATTCGCACGTCAAAATAAAACCTGACGACGCAGGCATTGCACTGATGCACATTTTCCGTTTCGAAGCCGATAAGATTGTAGAACTTTGGGATTTTGGTCAAGCGGTGCCAAATGAAACGGTCAACGAAAACGGAATGTTTTAAAGTTGATTCGTCCAATCAAAAGTGTCGTCCAAATCTTTCGACGAAAATTCGATGCGTGTCGAAAAGCCAATTTCGAAATAAAAACTTTTATCGACTTTAGCGTCATAAATATAGCTGCCCATTTTATCGTTGGTGCGCGAAAACATAATTTCGCGGTGCTGCAACGAACCACCTTCGATGTAAAATGAAAATAGTTTTTTGACGTCGTATTTTGCCGACATTCCAACTTTAAATTCGCGGCGCTGGAACCGTAAAATGTCGTCAGAATTAAAAAGTTTTTCGTCGTTAATAAAATAATTCATTCCGCCATGCGATTTGATAAACAAACTGTAGGTTTGATTATCCACAGGTCTTATTTTTAAATTGACGTTCATCGGCAATAGTGCATCTATGCTAACTTTCGAACCGAAGTTTCCGCCAAGTCCAAGCAAAGGAAAAACAATGCCGTCGCCAAAAACATTTGAATATGCAGCGCCAGCCTGATAATGAAAATCGTCCATCAAATTATGTTTGAACAAAAACAATCCAGAAATGTGATAACCGATTTTTCCGTTTGTGATTAATTTGTCTTCGAACGAATTGTTGAAAATTGCAAACAAAGTATATTTTTTACTGAGATTAAAAATTCCGGTCAAACCCGCAAATACGTCAACATATTGCTCGTTACCTTGTATCCAGTCGTTGCTTGGATGTCCGCTCAAAATGCCAATGTTTAAAAGAACAATCGAACTACTGGCTCCTTTGTCGGTTTCGCGCATGTAATGTTTGTAATAAACCGGAATTGTAAGTCCCACGCGATATTCAACATACTGATATTTCTTAGACGAATCAGTAAGATGTACCGGCGGTGAATAAAAAAAGTCAGCCGAAACGCGGTTAGTCTGACCGTTTACTAAAATAGGCAGAAGAAAAACGATGAATAAAAATTTCCATTTCATGTGCCACACAATTTTTGTTTTATAAAACATTTTTCATGCCATTCGAATTTTTAAAACACTTAAACGTCAACAACATTTTTGTTGTCGCAGCAATTGTATTCCATTTGAATTGTTACATGATGTATGTTGAACTGATTGATTAAAACAAGTTCCAGTTGCTTGCGGATTAAATCGATTTCTGCAGCATGTAAATTTTCTTTTAAATCGACATGACATTCGAAATGATTACTGGTATCGTTCAACCGCCACGCATGGACATGATGAATGTTTAAAATCTGGTTGTTTTTTTCTAATTCTATTTTAATATTGTCGATATTAAAATCGTCGGGTGTTGCTTGCATCAATATTTCAATCGTTTCGCGCAAAATGTCGATGGTTTGTTTGATTATAAAAATGCCGATTAAAACCGTAAGCAAAGGATCAATCCAATATATTTTGTAAAAATGAATCAACGCCGCGCCAATAATAACTCCCAGCGACGAAAGCGTATCGCCCAATAGATGTATATAAGCAGTCTTTATATTCAAGTTATGTTCTGCGTCGCGGTGCAATAAAAGTGCAGCCGCCAAATTTGCAATCAAACTGATAACCGCCACAATCATCATCACTTTTTCGACAACGGGTTGCGGATGTATAAATCGGTTGTAAGCTTCGTAAAAAAGAAAAATACAAATTGCAATGAGTGTTACAGAATTGAAAAGCGCCGCCAGAATTTCGATGCGTTTATACCCAAAAGTATTTTTGTAATTCGACGATTTTTGTCCGGCTTTTAGTGCGACATAAGACAAAGCAATTGCAAACGTATCGCTCAAATTGTGCAACGCATCGCTTACCAATGCAAGGCTGTTTGCAAAAATACCTCCAGTAAATTCTGCAATTGTTATAAGCAGATTAAGCGCAATACTCAAAAAAATATTACGCTGCGACGGCGTGTGATTTTCGTGATGATGATGCGACATAAATTGTTAATTATTAATTTTTAATTGTTAATTTAAACTCACTCTCCAATAATTTTAACTAAGACGCGCTTTTGACGTTTGCCGTCGAACTCGCCATAAAAAATTTGTTCCCATGGTCCGAAATCGAGTTTGCCTTCGGTTACGGCAACAACAACTTCGCGTCCCATAACAGTACGTTTGATGTGCGCGTCAGCATTGTCTTCGTAACCGTTGTGTTTATATTGCGTGTATGGTTTTTCGGGCGCAAGTTTTTCGAGCCATACTTCAAAATCATGATGCAAACCGCTTTCGTCGTCGTTAATAAAAACGCTGGCGGTAATGTGCATAGCATTTACAAGACACAATCCTTCGCGAATGCCACTTTCGTTCAAACATTGGTTGATTTGCGGAGTTATGTTTATAAACTCTCTTCGACTTTTGGTATTGTACCACAATTCTTTTCTATACGACTTCATTTTAAATGTTAATTGTCAATTATTTTTTTGGAACAAATTTTAATGCTTCGCTGTTAATGCAGAATCTGATTCCGGTTGGTTTAGGACCGTCTTCGAATACATGCCCCAGATGTGCGTCGCATCTGGCACAACGAACCTCTTTGCGGTACATATTGAAACTGTAATCATCAACGATTTTTATATGATCGCTGTTAATAATGTCGCAAAACGAGGGCCAGCCACAACTCGACTCAAATTTCGATTCGCCATCGAAAAGTTCGTAGCCGCAACAAACACAATAATATGTTCCATCGTCGAATGTTTTGGTATATTTCCCCGAGAATGGACGCTCAGTTCCTCTTTCTCGCGTGATGTAATACTGCGCAGGGGTCAGCAATTTTTTCCATTCTTCATCCGTATGTTTAACCATATTCATTGTTGTTGTATCTTTTAATTTTGTTAACTTGTTATTCACCGCATTTCTATTACATGCGCTAATGATTATCGTTAATGTAAAAATAATCAAAAATATTTTGTTAGAAAGTGTTTTCATTATTTTTTTTAATAAAGTTAAACCTGAAAATGTTTTTTTAATAACGACAATAACCTTTGATTTAGTTTATGATTAAAATTTATCGATTTTAGCGACATTCTTTTTATCTAACATCAAGTTATTAAAACACAAAGAAACGAATAAACTACCAAATTAAAAAAACTTAATTTTAGCCTTGCTTTTGAGAAAAAAATAGCTATCTTTGATTATTATTTTAACACTTAAAAAATATCTTTATGAAAAAAATTATTATTTTAGCACTTTTAGCTTTTAGCTCTTTAACAATATTTGCAACAACACCAACTGTTCTCTCCGTAAAAGCTACTGCCGGTACGTATAAATTTGGTACACAAGTTTTAATAAATATAAAATTTGACTCAGTTATAAATGTTCAAGGGTATCCCAGACTTTCGTTAAACACCGGTACCAATGTTTCCTATGCAACTTATTTGTCTGGATCAAAATCAAACACATTAGTATTTGCATATACAGTCGCATTAAACGATAATGCAAATCCACTTGAATATACTTCGATTGCAGCATTAATATTAAATGGCGGTTCTATAAAAGCACTTGCTTCAGGAATAGTGGCTAATCTTACATTACCTGGTTTTGGAAGCGGCAATTCACTTAGCAGTAGTAATGTAATTGTTGATGGAGTCATTCCCATAGTAACTAAGGTATCCGGTGCATCTGCCGATGGTTCCTATAAAATTGGAGATGGATTTGACATCGTAGTAACTTTTAGTAAACAAGTTACTATGTCGGCAGGAACGGCAAATCTTTTACTAAATACGGGGTTAGTGAAAAATGCAGCTCATTGTGTTCTTGTAAGTGCTTCTACCAGTACCACATTTACATTTCATTACGTCGTCAATGTTGGTGATTATACAACCGACTTAAATTACGCATCAACCAATGCCTTAACTTTAAATGCAGGAACTACAATTACCGATGCAGCAGGCAACAAAGCCAGTTTATTGTTACCCAATTTATTATCACCAAATAGTTTGATGTTTACTTCAAATATCGTAATCGATGCTGTTCCAGCAAAAGTTACGAATGTAACGTCGCCTACTATAAATGGGTCTTACAATGCGGGAAATATTATTTATATAAATGTTGTTTTTTCGAAAGTTGTTACTGTAACACCCAATAGCAACAGTGAATATCCGCTTTTAACACTCTTAACTAAAACAACATTGACCACTAATACCGGTAATGCTACTTATTATTCTGGATCTGGAACAAATACGCTTACATTTAAATATGTTGTTCAGACTACCGATTATACACTAGCTTTAGATTATAACAATACAACTTCGCTTGCTTGCCCGAATCATTTAGGTAGTTTGGCGACGATACAAGATGATTTCGGGAATGATGCTGTCTTGACACTTGTGGTGCCCGCCGCAGGAAATTTAGGTTCTTTAAGCAGGAATAAAAAAATAATTTTAGATAACAATGTACCCAGTGTAACAGCAGTTACATCAACAGACGGAACTTATATTATTGGAAACCCAGTTTATATAAATGTTGTTTTTTCTAAACCGGTTGCAGTAACCGGTTTTCCAAAATTAGAGTTGGCTTCTGGCGGAAGTGTTAATCAATATGCAATATATTTTTCGGGCAGCAACACAACAACACTTAAATTTAAATATGTAGTTCAATCAGGTGATATTTCAGCAAAACTTAATTACGCTTCGAATAGCTCATTGACTCTAAACGGAGGAACTATTACCGACAAAGCCGGCAATCTTGCTGTATTGTCGCTCTTAAACGCTACTGCGTTATCATCGAATAATACTGTAAAAATAGAAGGAGTTCAAGCTTATGTAACAAACATAACTTCCTCGTTTAGCAGTTATCATACTCCTGGCGATATAATTCCTATTGTAGTTAGTTTCAACACAAGTGTTGATGTTACATCAACACCAAAACTCTTGCTCGAAACAGGAACAATAGACAGATATGCAGTTTATGCAAGTACCAGCGGTGCTGATCTTACATTTAATTATACTGTAATGACAGGTGATAATACCATAAAACTCGAGTATAAAGCAACCAACTCTTTAGCCTTGTTTGGTGGAACAATAAAAGATCATGCTTACGGAAATAATGCAATTTTAAATTTACCAGCTCCAACAACAGCAGGTTCTTTGAGCGCTAATGCAAATATAATAATTGTAGCTGTGCCCAAAGTTGTAAATGTTACAGCAACAACAAATAATGGTTCTTACAACGCTGGAAGTGTTATAAGAATAGCAGTTATATTTTCATTACCGGTAACCGTAAGTGGAACACCAACCCTTACTCTTTCAACAATGGGTAGTGCAAATGAAGTAGTAAATTACTTTAGTACTGTAGCTGACACATTAATATTCAAATATACCGTCCAATCTGGTGATGCAAGTACAGATTTAGATTATGTTGCTACAAATCCTTTGGCTTTAAACGGTGGAACTATCGTAAGTGCAAACGTTCCGTCCGTATCAGCCAATCTCACACTTCCGGTTCCTGGTGCGACAGGTTCTTTAAGTAGAAATAAAGCAATTGTGATAGACAATGTTGCACCCACAGCAAACGATGTTAATTCTATACCATATTTTAGTAATCCGGTGCCTGGTGCTACTGGACCGGTTAAACATATTATTGGCGAAACAGTCTTTTTCTACGTTTTATTCAGCAAAACAGTTATTGTTACCGGAGCACCTCAATTAGAATTACAAACAACCACTGCTAATAAATATGCAATGTATGTATCAGGTTCGAATACAACAATTCTGAAATTTATGTACACCGTAAAATCCGGCGATATAAACGCGCATCTCGATTATGCAACACCAAATCCATTAACTTTAAACGGTGGAACAATAAAAGACAAAGCAGGTAATGCAGCCAATTTAACAACACTTCCGGCAAATGGTCGCTCATTGCTTTATTTAAACAATACAGTCAATATAGAAGGTGTTCCGCCTGTTGTATCAAGTGTTTCTGATACAACTCAAGCGAATACTACTTTCACATCCGGCACTATACATATAAAAGTTGCATTTTCTAAAATTGTCAACGTATCAACAAATGGCGCTCCAAGACTTTTGATCAATACAGGTTCTGGAAGCAGCTTTGCAAATTATGCAAGTGGCACCGGAACAACAAATCTCGTTTTCGATTACGTCATTTCACCGGGCGATTATTCAAGTGCATTAGATTATGTTTCGACCGGATCATTGATGCTGAATGGTTCAACTATAAAAGATGCAGATTTTAATAATGCTGTTTTGACTTTACCGGCACTTGGCGGAGGTAGTTCTTTGTCATCAAGCACCATAACAGTTGACGCAGTCCCTCCTAAAGTTACAAACGTTACTTCTACCGCAGCAAATGGATATTATAATTTAGGGAGTACAATTTATATAACCGTTACCTTTTCGAAAAATGTTACTGTCGCAGGTGGTACTCCACAATTAACTCTTGCAACTTTAACTAACGAAACAATTAATTATTTCAGTGGTTCAGGATCAAATACACTCACATTTACATACATTGTTCAGGCAACCGATGCAAGCTCCGATTTAGATTATGTTTCAACATCATCGCTTTCTCCAGGAGCTGGTACCATTCGAGATGTAGCCGGAAATGATGCCAATTTAACATTGCCTACTCCGCACACTTACGGTTCGTTGAGTTATAATAAAAATATTATTATCGATGGTATTGTTCCTACAATTACATCCATTAATTCTTCAAACTCAAATGGTTCTTATAATACCGGAAAAACAATTTACATCCAAGTATTTTATAGTGAAAAAGTTATTGTTACCGGTTATCCACAACTTACTTTGAATACAACGCCCGCCGAAACAGCTTATTACTTTGCCGGTAGCGGTACAAATTGTTTAATTTTCAGCTATACAGTTCACAATGGAGATGCAGCATCACCATTAGATGTAAGTTTGGTAAGCGGAACAATTAAAGATGTAGCAGGAAATATTGCAACTTTAACACTCCCGACAAATTCGTTGGGTAATAATAATACAATTGTAATAGATTGTGTTGCTCCGATTGTTACCAATGTTACTTCTTCAACTCCAAATGCAACATACAATTCTGGCGCTGTAATCGCAATTGATGTTGTATTTAGCAAGACAGTTTATGTTAGTGGTACACCTTTATTAACACTCGAAACCGGCACAGCAAAGCGTAATGCTATTTATACCGGTGGATATGGAACAAATACACTTACGTTTGATTATACAGTCCAATTAGGAGATAATAGTGCAGATTTAGATTATCTTGCCACATCATCACTTACTGCCGGCGACGGAATAATTGATGCAGCAGGCAATGCAGCCATCCTTACAATGGCTACACCAGGTGCAGCAGGTTCGCTGAGCAATAATAAAGCTATTATAATAGATGGCGTTTCTCAATCTGTCACTAACGTTACTTCATTAGCGACAGGTATATACCATAGCAATGCTGTCATTTCAATAGACGTTATATTTAGTGAACCGCTTTTTGTATCAACAGGTACACCACAATTGACACTTGAAACAGGAACAACCGACGAAAATGCTTTATATATAAGTGGTTCAGGTACAAATAAATTTACTTTTCACTATATTGTACAACTGGGCGATCAAAATTTGCATTTGGATTATGTTTTACCAACATCACTCAGTGGTGTAATTGTTGACAACGTTGGAAATTCAGCAACGCTAACATTACCAACTCCGGGCGCTGCAGGTTCGTTAGGAGCAAACACAACTATTAATATTGATGGTTCAACTAAAAGCGCAATGTCTGGTATCCAAAATATTAACACGTCAACTGTAAATGTTTATCCGGTACCATCGAAAGGAAATATCACTTTAGAAATGTCGGGGTTTGCAAATAAAAATAAAACAATAACTGTTTTTGACAGCTTTGGTAGAACGGTTTATTCCGGGACAACATCATCCGACACCAGAAATTTATCATTGAAATTCTCATCAGGTATTTATTCTGTTCTTATTTCAACGGATAACCAAAAGGTTTATAAAAAATTAATTATTGAATAATCGATTGAAGAAAGGAGGCAGAATAAAGCCTCCTTTTTTTTGAATAATTTTTTAAATATGCCACGCGGTAAACCTGTCGAAAATAGTGTATTGTTGGAATTGCATAAAGCATACCGTTTCAAAATAATCAAGAAAATTGAAATACCAAGCGACCAAAACTATTTTTTACTCCAAGACCCTTTCGAGTACAGACATTTATTGCCCGAAAAATTTTATATAAATTATGGTTTAGAAAATCAGAATGAAATATTGTGTTACGTTGACAAAATAAATTGCTCCGGTCGCATTTTTCTCGACCCAGAACATCCATACTACAGAATAAGCGAGATTTATCAATTTCCGTTTTATGGCAAAAAAATTATTACAACCCGGCATGGCGACTCGAAAAAAATGTTAGTAGTAAAAGATATTTTTAACAACGAATGTTATGCCGAAGCAAGTGTTGAACAATGGACTGACGACTTTAATCCGGCATATTTATATTGTCGCGTAGTACGAATAAAAAAGGCAAGATTAATGTTGGAATACGTACGACACGAAAGAGAATAATTTGAAAGAATAAGACTAAGAATAATGAAATTCGAAAACCAATTAATACTTACTTCGCCCCGACTCTACCATTTGTTAATAAATCTAAAAATAATCATTGACAAATAACAATTTTATTTCTCATGCGTTTAAAATTTTATTAAATATCGATGTAATATAAATCAACTCGAAAAATTTATTCAACTCAAAAAAAAAATGTAAATTTGTTTACTAATTTAAAATAATAAATATGAAAAAATTACTTAGTGTTTTTGCAGTGGCAATATTTTTGACCGCTACAATGTTGGTATCGTGCAAGAAAACCGACAACTCCTCGCCTCACGCCAACTTAACTGTTGCACAAAACAAGACGAACCTCGAACAAACTTCCTCTGATTTGTCAACGCAAATGACAACGTTGCAATCAGCACCGGGTATGACCGCTGCGACGAGCATAATGAACATTGGATTTCCATTTTCTTTAAAATCGGGCGTCGTTCAGACAATGAATAGCGTAAACGCTTTGGTGAAAAGCAAAATGGATGGTACAAATCTGTTAACTACAAAAAGTGTAAATCTTCAGGTAGATGCTCAATTTGTTTTTTCGGAATGGATTGGAATTTATACATGGAGTCCTACACAAAATGAATGGTTGAAAACTTCAAATTCGGCAAATACCATTATCTTTAAATATCCAAGTACTCCTACCGGATCTACAAATGACGCAACTCTGACACTATACAGCTATACAGAGCAACTTTTCGGAACTTCGACATATCAACCAACATCAATTTCGCTTGATATTTATATTGCATCGGTAAAACAAATGTCATTAAATTTGACGGCAACTTATGCCACAAACGGACAACCAACATACTTAAATATTGCTTATTTTGTAAATCCATTCATATTTAGCGAAGTTTACACAAATTCGAGTGTTACCGTTGGTTCTGTTACTACTTCTACAGTTTCAGAAACCTTGTCGCTTCTCAACAGTACTACAACTATTTTAGCAGTCAGTACCACAGTAACCGGCAATTTGACTGATATAAATAATCCAACTACAAATACAGTTAGTGGTTATATTCAAATGGAAGACATAAAACTTTCTATGAACGTTGATGCGAAAGATCTTAACGCAATAACCAATCCAACTGATGCACAGTATAATCAATATATTGTTATGAACATTGGTTATGCAAGCGATGGAGTTAAGATTGCTGACTTTGTATATTATACGGATCCAAGTACAGGTGGCAATTTCATGTTGAAATTCCCCGACGGTACAACTTCTACTGCACAAGTTTATTTTGCAACTGCAATGACAAACCTGCAAACTGCTTTTGGCAAATTAGGCATTAATTTATAATTTTAAATTTTAGACAATGTAGTAAGATGTCATCTTGAAAAGATGACATCTTTTTTTTTCGTTTTCGTAACAATCGTATCATAACACGAGCAATAACCGCCCCATACCCCAATTGCGCCACCTTGTAAATTTGATGTTACATCGTTTGTTGGCGTCGCAAAAGGATTATTAACCATGTACATTTGCTGCTCGGCTGTTTTCCAAAATTCGAAATGATTTTTGTCTATGGTGCTACTTTTTAAAATAATTGTATCTCCCACGTTAAAAGTTACATCAGATACCTTGGGATCGCTTAACACTTCCGGTCCACGATAAATTGGAAAAATAAATTTTAAACCATTAAACAACACGTCGCTCCAAACCGATTCATAAATTGGAATAAACTTTTTGTCTTTACCTTTACGCAAAGTAAAAAACCGGTAGTAATTTTGTTCATTCGCCGGATCAGATAATTGTCCCCAAAGAGTACCAACAGTGTCATGTTTAGAAGCATCAGGAACAAACCAAAGGCTATCAACATTGACGCATGGCGCGATGGTTGTTTGAGCAGTGTAAGTGTTTCCGTCAGACTCGACAGTCAAATAATACGTTTTACCAACTTCGCCTTTTATAACCGTTCCGCGATAATATTGCGGCGGAAAAAAATTATAATTGACGTCCAACATCAATATTTCCGATTGCACGCCATCGCTCACTGTAACTTTGGCAGTCGATACAATGTATTTGCGAATTGAAAGCGAATCTACCGACGAAAAATAGGACGCACTTTTTGTTAAATAAACAAGTGCAAATCCGCCTTTTTCAATAGAACCATCAACTACCAGATATGTCGGACTTGGTGGCAAATCGAAAGTTATATCTGTTTCGCAAGACGTCAAAATAAAGAATAAAAAAAGAATCATGTAAATTGTTTTCATCTTACAAAAATTTAAAAGTCCATGATACCGACGGAATAACTGGAAAAAGTGAAACTTGTTTAGCTGTAACATCCAATTTGTAATTGTTGATATTTCCCGAAACGTCAAAATAAATATAATATGGATTTAAGTGATTGTAAACATTGTATATCGACAAATTTAAAATCGATTCGTATTTTGCATTTCGTTTGATGATATAATTAGCGCCCAAATCGAGACGATGATACGGTGGCATTCTAAAACCGTTTTGACTGCTATAAACATTTATAATATTTCCTTGAATTACATATCGCGCAACCGGCAACGTTAGCGCATTTCCGGTGGCATAGACAAACGTTCCGGTAATCGTCCACTTGTCCGAAAGTTTATAAAAACCGACAACCGATAAATCGTGCAGGCGGTCGTACTTCGCAGGAAAAGGTGTACCATTGTCGATGTCAGGAAAAGTGCGCGTGGTGTGCGATAGCGTGTAACTCAACCAACCAGTAAATTTACCAGCATTTTTTTTGACGTACCATTCTGCACCATACGATTGACTTGTGCCGACATAAAAACGGTCGTCAAAATTGCTGCGGTCGTACAGTTCTATTAAACCGTCTTTGTATTCCAACTGGTTTTGCATTCGTTTATAATAAATTTCGCACGAAGTTTCGTAATCATTGTCTTTAAAATTTTTGAAAACGCCCAAACCATATTGTTGCCCGGTTTGCGGTTTTATGTTTGTAGAACTTGGTACCCAAACGTCAGTTGGTAGCGATACTGAAGATACCGATACCAAATTATTGTATTGCGCATTTTCTGTAAACGCGGCTTTGATTGACGTTGTTTTGTCGATTAAGTATCTCATTGAAATGCGCGGTTCTAAATTTTGATACGTTTGTATATTTTGATTTTTAGCATAAACTGTGCTGTCGGTAATAACCTGATTTTGGTTTAACACATAGCGTGTAAACGGACCAAGGAAACTGAAAAACGAATAGCGTAAACCGGCGTCAATACGCAATTTTTCTGAAACGTTCCATTGATAATCGGCATAAAGATTGCTTTCGCGCGTGTGGAGTAGCATGGGTGTTCCCATGTCGAAATTTG
>Ga0265327_10001980_pt1 | contig 23317 bp, 18 predicted proteins | sample 41621metaG_FD_202089 | JGI IMG/M metagenome (GOLD analysis project Ga0265327, IMG submission 202089) | Rhizosphere microbial communities from Carex aquatilis grown in University of Washington, Seatle, WA, United States - 4-16-21 metaG | ecosystem: Host-associated > Plants > Roots > Rhizosphere...
TTCGGCGTCGGCGAGGGAAAGGCCGATGAGAGTATCGGGTTGGGCGGCGTCGGGTTCGGTTTTCACCGGAGGTTTGGCAGGTTCCCTTTTGCCCGGGTCTTTGGGCGGAGTTTCAGGCTTCGAGGGATCGTCGGCAGCAGCCGCGAGCGAAAGCCCGAGAGCGGAAAGGGCGGCGATGAGGAGGCTGAAATCCATGGCTGTGGGGAAACTCCAACAGATGATCCCGGTGTCAAGGGGGCTTCTTTCCCGAAAATCCGTGAGAACGAATGTCGAGGTGGGACATCATGCCGGTTTGGCGATGGAACGCAGTTACAAACAGCCCCCTTGAATGGAATCCGCCGATGGCCTAACACTGCCGCCAAGTTCAATTGAGAACGATTTCGTCAGCCGAGTGCAAAGGGCCTGAAGCCTGGCGCAACGGGGGAACCAATCCCGGCCGTGAATCCAGAGCAACGCTCCGGAATCCAAGCGGTCTCCGGGGCATACGATACCTGCGGTATCGGGAGCACATGGTGGCTCCAGCCCGACAGCTAACCCCGTAGGCATCACCGTGAGGCGCGTCTGTTCGCTGTTTCTCCCGTCCAAAGGGAATGCCGCGGCCAACGTTGCTTCGCTTGCAGCAACATCAGGTTCCGGCCTCTGCGATTCCGCAGGGAGGCAAGGGCCGGCCTTGGAAAGAAACAGAAACCAACACGTATGATATTAGCAGGCATTTTGTTCTATGGCGGGGTCACGATCTTGACCCTGCTCGCCATCGCCACCTTCGTTTACCTGGTGCTCGGGGTGCGCTACATTCCCCACCGCCGGGTGGGCATCATCGAGAAGATGTGGTCCGCCAGCGGATCGCTCAGCGATGGCAAAATCATCGCCGTGAGGGGCGAGGCCGGCTTCCAGGCCAAGGTCCTGCGCGGTGGCCTCTACGTCGGCTACCCGTTCTGGAAATACAACATCCACAAGGTGCCACTCGTCACCGTGGCGGAGGGCCGCATCGGCTATGTGTATGCCCGAGACGGTGGCCCGCTGCCTCCGGCGCAGACGCTGGGACGCATCGTGAACTGCAATGGCTTCCAGGACGCCGTGGGCTTCCTGGAGGAGGGCGGCCAGCGTGGTCGCCAGCGCGGCATCCTGCGTGAAGGCGTGTATGCCATCAACACGGCGGTGTTCATGATCATCACCGAAACCGGCGTGCACACTGGTCCGATTTCGAGTGAGGAGAACGTGATGGCCCAGCAGTGGCTGAGCGAGCTCCAGCGCCAGAACGGCTTCGTGCCGATCGTGGTGGGTGACCCCACCGGCAGCAGAAACGTTCCACCGAACCCGGTCAGCGGCCTGTCCGAATCGGACAACATCGGCGTGATCACCGTGCATGATGGTCCTTCGCTGGAGCCCGGCGAGGTGATCGCGCCTGAGGTTCATGATCCGGCCGATGGTTCCGGCCATAACAACTTCCAGGATCCGGAGTCGTTCCTGCTGATGGGCGGACGCCGCGGCAAGCAGCTCCAGGTGCTGACCGACGGCACGTATTTCCTGAACCGCTGGTTCTGTACCGTGGAGCTGAAGCCGAAGACGCTCATCCCGATCGGTTACGTGGGCGTGGTGATCGGCTACTTCGGCGGCAGTGGCGACGACGTGACGGGCTCGAACTTCCGCTACGGCGAGCAGGTGGAGACCGGGCGCCGCGGGGTGTGGAAACAGGCGCTGACGCCCGGCAAGTATGCGCTCAACCCGTATGCCCTCAAGGTGGAGCTGGTGCCTACGGTGAACTTCGTACTTCGCTGGATCAGCGGCCAGACCGAGAATCACAAGTACGACGAGCATCTCAGCAGCATCCCGCTCATCACCGCGGACGGTTATGAGCCGCTGCTGCCGCTCAGCCTGGTGCTGCACATCGACTACCAGAAGGCACCGCGCGTGGTGCAGCGCTTCGGCGATGTGAACCGCCTGATCAGCCAGACGCTCGATCCGATCCTCACCGCCTACTTCCGCGACGTGGCGCAGAGCAGCAACATGCTCGAACTGCTCACCCATCGCGAACAGATCCAGCGCCTCGCCACCGAGGAACTGGGCCGCCGTTTCGAGAGCTACGACATCAACTGCGTGGCCGTGCTCATCGGCCGCCCGGAAAGCGCCCGAGCCCACGACGGCAAGGACCCGATCGACAACCTGTTCGACCAGCTCCGCCAGCGCCGTTTGGCCGAGGAGCAGAAGGAAACCTTCTCGAAGCAGCAGGAAGCCGCGGCCCAGCTCCGCCAGCTCAACGAGGCCCAGGCCGTGGCTGCCCGCCAGACGCACCTGACCGAAACGCAGATCGAGATCCAGGTGGCCGCGAACCGCGGTTCCGCCCAGCTCGCCGAGGCCGAGCGTCTCGCCAAGCGCGAGATCGCGATGGCCGAAGGCCAGGCCCGCGTGGCCGAGTTGAACGGTCATGGTGAAGCCCTGCGCATCCGCCAGATCGCCGAAGCCGATGCCGCCCGCATCGCCCAGATCGGTGAAGCGGAAGCGGAGGTCAGTCGCCAGAAGGTGGCCGCCTATGGCGACAACCGCCTCTACGCCCTCAACCTCGTGGCCAGCGAACTCGCCCACAGCACCCAGCCGCTGGTGCCGGAAAAACTTGTCATGTTCGGCGGCGGCGAAGGCGGCCAGGCCGGTCAGCAAGCCGGCGTGTTCCAAGCGATGATGCAACTGCTCACGGCCTGGGATTCACTCAAGGACGATGAGCCCGCCAAGGCTCCGGAACCGAAGCCGCTGGATCCGTTGAAGGTGGCCTGAATGGTTGAATCGAAACGCCCGTGGGATCATTCCCGCGGGCGATTTTTCACAATTGGGAAAGCGATGGCCTTGTCAATTTTCCGACAGCTGGTAGCATGGGGTTGTGAGGCAGATTCACTACACCATTCATCGTGAGGAATCCGACTACGTCGCCCAGTGCCTGGATTTCGACGTTTCCAGTTTTGGAGCCAGCGAAGATGAGGCGATCGCCAATTTGAGGGAGGCTGTGGAACTCTACTTGGAAGATGTTCCTGCCGATTTCGAGGCTCCGAAGATTTCGGAGGTAAAATCGGGAGAATTCGCCGTCGTCTGATCCGGGAATCCCAGCGTCATGCCCAAGCGCATTTCCTCGGACCAGTTTTTGCGGATTCTGCAGGATCACGGGTTTGTCTTCGTGTCCCAGCGGGGAAGCCATTCCAAATTCCGTAACGAGCTGGGGAATACAGTGATCATTCCGCACCCGCGCAAGGACATACCAATCGGAACCTTGCGTTCGATGATCAGGCAGAGTGGCTTGGACCGGCGGTTGTTTGAGTAGTCATTCACAGAAGACCAGCGGATGAAAAATCGTCGCAGAGCAATTCTGGTTGGCCTCGCAATCGTCTACCTGAGCGGCCCGTTCATCGCGGGACTCTGCAATTATCCTGACAAACGCGGCCCGTTGATCTATCCGGAGTTCTACCATGTGACGGTGTTCACGATCGCCTGGTGCCAGATGCCGGAATCGCCTCAGCATGATGGTCACAAGCCCAGGGTTCCCTTCCTTCGAACGCGTCCATTTTTCTATGGCATGGAACGCGGCTGGGTACCCCGCCCGACAGACCCAAACTTGGCGGAGAGTTACGACCGTGAGAGGGCAAGAGCGAGGTGACCGGTGAATCCGAGATCAGGCACACAATTCAGAAGTCGGGCGGGTTTACCCTCAGGCAGGTCGATCCCACTTCATGAAAAAAGGAATCTCCGCCATCCGCTCCATCGCTCTGGTTTGCGCCTTGATGGGTTCCGCCCTGGCTCAACAGGAAATCAAGCTGTGGGAGGGAAAGTCTGACATCCGGCTCTGGTTCCGGCAGCCGATCACGATCATTCCTCTCATTGGCGAAACGGAGGTCACCTTCACGGTAATTTGTCCGCAGGAGGACTGGAGCCTGCTTCGTCCGGCCCAGTTGCCGGATTGGGTTGAATCGATGTCGATCGAGGCTGCGGGGGTGAATATCCCGCTGTCGTGGAAGGTTGACGAGCCGGTGAAGTTCACGCTGTCCAAGGCGCTGGTGAAGGAAGGCTCGCTGGTGCTGCGCGTGACTAGATTCCGTGCCGGCTGTTCCATTGGGAGGGCTGAAAATCACCGGGTTTCCCTGCAACTTGTGATGGAAGGGGGAGATAGTCATCTCCCGGAGCTGGTCGCTGATGCGGCGGGACTTTGGTGGCGCAACGGCTACAATGGAAGTCCCGATCTCAGACTTCCCGGAACGGCCTCCATCGAGCAGGTCATGGAGGCCCTGTTCAGGTCACACCCGGATACCCATGGCCGTCATGTCACCTCCCATCACAGCCTCGAAGCCAGACGGCTGCTGGTAAGAAACTTCAATAACCTCGAGGCCTACACGGCGGTGCTGGCGGACACGGACCTCGGGCGGAAGCTCATCCTCGTACGCTATGAGGAAAACCAACAGTGGTTCGGCCGGTTTTTCGATGTGGCGTCGCCGCCGTGACTCCTCACTTTTCGAAGATGAGATAGAGCGGTGATTCGTCTACTTCGACGATTTGAGTGGAAGAGAGGGAGACCGGTTTCGCTGTTCCATCCAACGACATGCGCTCGGCGGATATGAGCTTCCCGGGGAGGTTCGTGATCTTCTGTTGGAAGGTGCGATCCTCGCCGGTGGGGGACCAGATCACCCAGGCGAGGCGCTTCGGATCGGTGGCGTGCACGTATTCCTGCAACCGGATCTGGCCGGGTTCGTTTTTGATGATCCGCGAGAAACGGTAGCCGCCGAGAGTTTTTTGGAAATGCGCGAGGGCGTGGAAGGAGGGCTTTGGCTGGAAGTTCCGGGTCAGGCCGGAGCTGCCGTGAACCTGGGGCTCGTCCTTGTCATCGAAGAAATAGACGTAGGCTCGGTCGATGGGCATGGAGGAGAAAACCAAGGCCGAGCGCACAAGCCACTGCGCTTGCCGCAGATCACTCACGCCCTGCCATTTCGAAAAATCGCCGGTTGTGGGAGATGGTTTGGTGCTGCTGTCGTAGCCAAATTCCGTGAGCCATACCGGCTTGCCCGGCGCATTGGCATCGCGCCACTTGCAAAGGGCTTCGATGTCCGGGAGGTGGGTCTTGAGCGCGGGGTCTTCGGGGAAGCTGCGTTTCCAGGTCGGCCAGCCTTCGAGCTGGGCGTAGGAATGAACGTTGAGCACATCGACCAGCGGGAGCAGGCCTTTGAGGCAATCGACGCTCTTTTCGTAACCGCCGCTCTTGCCCGTGGTGAGGTTGCAGGTGGCGATCGTCAGCTTCGGATCGCCCTCGCGGAGGCCCTCTGCCATAGACCGAAACATGGTGGCGTAGTCCGCATCGCTCCACTTGCCGGGTTCGTTGCCGATCTCCACGGACTGGAGCAAGGGCTTGACGGAGGAAGGGCCGAACTGCTTCGCGAGTTCACGGCCGTATGCTTTCGCATCGTGAGGGATGTCCTTCCATTGGTCGTGCGGGATGGATTCGAACATCAACGAGGCATCGATAGTCCAGCCCTGCTTCCGCCAACTGCCATAGACTTGGCTCCAGTCGACCTTGTTCTTTGCGAATGGAAAGGAGGGTAGGGTGGCCGTGTCCTTGCCGAGATCCCACTCGACCGGATGATAGTCCCGCACCAGCCCGCACACGGGCCGGTATAGCTCGGGTTTGAACTGCACCGTGTGGCCGTTGATGCCAAGGAAGTCCTTCATCAGCGGATGCGGCTCGGCGGCCTGAACGATGGCTGTTAGAAGCAGAAACAGGAGCGGAATTTTCATGGGCTTGGATGCAATTCATTCAACCGCAGATGAACACAGATGGACATGGATCAGAAGGGGATGGAGATGGATTCACTTTCTCCAATCCCTTTTTCCATCTGCGTGAATCTGCGTCCATCTGCGGTTGAAGTTTCTTCGTGGTTCCTGTTTCCAGAGCGGTGGGTCATCCGACAATTGCCAAATCCCGTGAAATCCGCTAGACGCAAAATCGACGATCATGAATCCAGACACGCTTCCCAGTCCGGCCATCGTTCCCCACGGTACCTCCCGCATCATCCGTGCCTTCGGTGATGAAATGCATCTCCACCTGGGCGGCGAGGACACCGGTGGACGCTTCGCCATGTTCACCAGCTACACCGAGCCGGGCGGAGGGCCGCCGCCGCACATTCATGAGCATGAGGATGAATGGTTCCATGTGCTGGAAGGCCGCGCCGAGTTCTTCCTCGATGGGGTGTGGACCGAGGCTCCCGTGGGCACGTCGGTCTTCATGCCCCGGAAATCCTTCCATACGTTCCGCAATGCGGGAGATACGGTTCTCAAGCAACTGATCCACACTTCGCCCTCTGGTTTCGAGGTGTTCTTCAGCCGCTGCGAGGCGGAGTTTCAAAAGGAAGGTCCGCCGGACTTCGAGGCATTGATCGCCATCGCAGGCGAGCATGGCATCACGTTTCCGAGTCCTTGAATCGAGTACAGGGCCATCCGCTGTAATTGGAGCGAACGCGGCTTTCACCCCCTCGTCAGGTGGCGGGTGGCCGCCATCGCCGCATGCGTGCCCGTGGCGAAACAGCCCTGCATGAGATAGCCGCCGGTGGGCGCTTCCCAGTCGATCATCTCGCCCGCGACATACACGGCGGGGAGTTTCTTCAGCATCAGGGAGCCATCCAGTTCGGACCACGCCACCCCACCGGCAGACGAGATTGCTTCGGCGATCGGCCGGGGTCGGGTGAGGGGAATGCGGCAGTGTTTCACGCGATGGGCGAGGTCAGCCAGGCCAGTGCTGTTAGAGATGCCTGCGGTGGCGATGGCATGGGCTGCCGCTGAGAGCTTCCAACGATCCCGGCAGGCCGCCGGGAGGTCGCGTTTCACCGATTCCATCTTCACGACCAACTGCTCGACGCTGAAGCTCGGCTTGAAGTCAATGCTGACGGCCGGCTCTTTCATCCCGCGCAACGCGGCTCCGAGCTGATAGATCGCGCCGCCTTCCAAGCCATAGGAGGTCACCATCAGCTCCCCGCTGATGGTCACGCCACCGGCCGTGACTTCGACGTTTTTCAAAGGCTGGCCTTCCGCCACGGCGAGAACCCCGGTGGGCCAGTCATGTTCCCAACCGCAGTTCGCTGGCATCAGCGGATTCACGGAAATGCCCAGCGAAGTGAGCAAGGGCACCCAGCCTCCATCCGAACCGGTGATCGGCCACGATGCACCACCAAGCGCCAGAATGACCGCGTCCACCTGGTAGCTCCGACCGCCGTCGAAACCAATCCGCAGCGGTGCCATCTCCAACGACGTCCAACGATGCTTCATGTGAAACGTCACGCCGAGTCCGCGCAGGCGCTCGATCCAGCGGCGGAGCAGGGGAGCTGCCTTCATTTCCCGCGGATACACCCGGCCGGTCCGCTGCTCGAACGTGTCGATGCCCAGGCCGGCGGCCCAGTCGCGTAGGTCCGCCGGAGTGAATGCCGTCAGCAGCTCTCGCCAGAAACCCGGCGGCTGCCCCGGTCCGCTGTATCGCTTGAGAAATCCCTCGAACTCCTCTCCATGCGTCAGGTTGAGGCCACCGCGGCCCGCCACCAGCAGCTTGCGGCCCACCGACGGCTTGGCGTCGAACACGCTCACCCGGGCTCCCGCCAGTGCTGCAACCTCAGCGGCTCTCAGGCCCGCGGGTCCTCCTCCGATGATCGCCAGATCCATGATGTTTGTCAGTTTTGGGAGTGAATGCGTGCGTTCGCCGGTGCGCCCCGGTTCTTTCCCGAAATCGGAAAACTTGAAACTGAAAACTTATTTGCATGCTCAGCCCAACGAGCCGGCAGTAGCCGCGGCCGCGTGCCTGCGATAGCTTCGGCGCATGAACCTTCATGATGTCGAGACCGCTGCCGCCCTCGGGCCGAAGACCGGTCGCCAGCCGGCGATCTTCATCGGCCACGGCAGCCCGATGAACATCATCCGCGACAACTCCTTCACCCGTTCCCTTCGCGAACTCGGCGAACGCCATGGTAAACCGGCCGCTGTGCTGGTGATTTCCGCCCACTGGCTGACTCGCAATGAAACCCGCGTCTCGGTGAATCCCACTCCACAGACGATCCACGACTTCGGCGGTTTCCCGGACGAACTCTATCATCTCCACTATCCCGCGTCCGGCTCGCCGCTGATCGCGCATGGCGTGACCGAACAGATCCAGTCGATCCAGATTCATGAGGATCACGAAATGGGACTCGATCATGGGGCCTGGGGCATCCTCCATCACATCTGGCCGGATGCCGGGGTGCCGGTCTTCCAGATGTCGATCGACTACGCCAAGCCACCGGCCTGGCACCTCGAACTGGGAAGGGAACTGCGTCGCCTGCGCGAACGCGGCGTCCTCATCCTCGGCAGCGGCAACATCGTGCACAACCTGCGGCGGATTTCCTGGGATGAATCCGATCCGAGCATCCAGTCATGGGCGCTGGAGTTCGACCACTGGGCGAAAGACCGGCTTGAGCAAGGCGATTTCGCCGGCTTGGCGAGCTACACCTCGCTCGGCGAAACCGCCAAGTTGGCCGTGCCGACCAACGACCACTACCTGCCAATGCTCTACACCTTGGGTGCGCTGCTGCCGGGTGAGGCGATCCGCTTCACCCACGAGAGTTTCCAGAATGGAAGCATTTCGATGCGCTGCTTCGAGGCCGCGTGATCAGTGACCGGCAGCCATTTTCTCCAGTACCTCGGCGAGGTAGCGATACTCGTCGAGCGTGTTGTGGAGGTGGGCGGAGATGCGGAACCAGCGCCGGCCATCGATTGGCATCACCTGCAGTTCGATGCCGAACTCGTCGAACAAGCGGGCATAAGCCGGATCGGGCTCGCCTTTTGCTTGCGGCGTCGCGAGGGCCTCTGGCATCGGCAGGGTGGACATCGAGCCGAGCATGGAATCCGGGCACGGTGGCGTGAGGCCCAGCCGTTTGCAGATCAGGTTTCGCCCCTGGACGACCAGTTCGTGGTTGTGGGTGCGGACTTCGTCCCAGCCGCCGGGCAGACACTGGCCGAGCCAGCGGATGGCCTCCGGCGCGCAGGACCAGCCAGTGGTGTCCTGGGTGCCGGGCCAGTCGAAGCGATCCTGGAATGGCGAGTGTCCCTTGCGCGGGGTGTTGTTGCCATGACTGATGACCACCGGCTGGAGGCCATCCTGCTTGTCCGGCCGCACCCACAGGAATGCGGTGCCTTTCGGGGCGCAGACCCATTTGTGGAGGTTGCCGGTGTAGTAGGCCGGGCGCAGGGTTTCCAGATCCAGAGGCAGGATGCCCGGTGCATGCGCGCCATCGACGAGGGTGTCCACTCCGTGCGCTTCCAGTTCGCGGACCAGACGTTCAATCGGGAACACGAGGGCCGTCGCACTGGTGATGTGATCGAGCATCGCCAACCGGGTGCGCGGGGTGACGGCAGCCAGCACTGCCGTCACGATCTGGTCGTCACTTTCAAGCGGGAAGGGAACGTCGGCCACGACGATGGTCGCGCCGGAACGTCGTGCCACTTCGCGGATCGTGTTGTCGCAGGCATTGTAGCCGCGGTTGGTGATCAGGATTTCGTCGCCGGGTTGAAAGTCGAGCGAGCGCACGACCGCGTTCACCCCGGAGGTGGCGTTGGTCACGAACACGAAATTGGCCGGATCTGCGCCGACGAAGGGTGCCACCTCATTCCGCGCCGCATCGATCCGTGGGGTGTGGTGCCGGTTCATGAACTGGAGCGGTGCCTCGTCCATCGCCAACCGCAGTTCCGCCTGCTTTTCCATCACCGGAAACGGGCAGGCCCCGAAGGAACCGTGATTGAGAAACACCATCCCCTGGCGCAGCGGCCAGTGGGAGCGGAGCGGCGAGATCTTGGGAGCGGCGGGGCGCATGCGCGGACTCTAGCAGCCCGGCTCCTGCGGGAAAGGATTGCCTGCCGGAAATGACCCACTCCACACTGGGCCCATGACCCTCGCCGAATCCCACGTCGATCTGGAAACGAGCCGCGGCCCGATGCGGGTACATCTTTTCACCCCGCAGGCCGCCGGAGGGTTCCCGGCGGTGATCTTCTATTCGGAAATCTTCCAGGTCACCGGGCCGATCCGCCGCATGGCCGCCGCGCTGGCGGGGGAGGGGTATCTGGTGGCCGTACCCGAGGTTTATCACGAGTTCGAGCCGTCCGGCACCGTGCTCGCCTATGACCAGGCGGGGTCCGACCGTGGCAATGAGCTGAAGTTCACGAAGGAGATCAGCTCCTACGATGAGGACACGGATGTGGTGGTGAGGCATCTTCAGAGCCATCCCGCCTGCACCGGGAAAATTGCCAGCTACGGCGTCTGCCTCGGCGGGCATCTGGCGGTGAGGGCTGGCTTTCGCGCCGGGGTGTCCGCCGTGGTCGCGTTCTATCCGACCGATATCCACACCGGCTCGCTGGGGCTTGGCAAATGCGATGACACCCTGGAACAGCTCAAGAGCGCGACGGCATCTTTCCTCTTCGGCTGGGGACGCCAGGACCCGCACGTGCCGGTGGAAGGCCGTCGGCTGATTCACCAGACGCTGGAGGATCACGGCATCGACTTCGAATGGCATGAGTTCAACGCCGCGCATGCGTTTCTGCGCGACGAAGGGCCGCGCTACAATCCCGCTGTGGCTCGGGTGGCGTATTCGCTTATCTCACGATTCCTTGCCGAAAAAGCGGTCTGATCCGGCGTTGGCCGAATCTTTGGAGGACAGGGCCGCTGAATTCCTTGCGCCAGCGCGAACATGGTTGCACGGTAGGCCAAACGATTTGCTCCAGAACTGCCCATGAAGCGACATGAACCCGGTCTGTCCTGGCCGCGGCTCAATGCCGAGCCGATGCAGGTGGCGTGTCATTTTTGCGACGCCCTGCAGACGACTCCGCGGCTCGCCGAGGGGGCCGCGGCCTATTGCTGCCAGTGCGGGGAAATGATCTGCCAGAACCGTCCGCGCTCGCTGGCTCATGCGACGGCGTTCTCGGCTGCCGCCCTGATCTTCATGGTTATCGCGCATGCTTTTCCCTTCCTGACGATGGATTCCGGCAGCGTGCGCACGCGCCTGACGCTCACGGACGCGGCCACCACCCTGATCGGGGATGGTAATCCGCTGCTCGCCCTGGCGATCGTGATGTTCACGATGGCGGCACCGGCCGTGCTGATGGGCGGGCTGTTGTATGTGGCCGCGCCGCTGCGCTTCGGTCTGGCATTTCCCGGGGCGGTGACGGTCACTCGGCTGTTCCAGAAGTTCGAGCCGTGGAGCATGCTGGAGGTGTTCCTGCTTGGCCTGATCGTGAGCCTGATGAAGCTGGGAAAGGTCGCGGACATCCAGTTCGGGCTCGGGCTCTGGGCCTTGGGCGGTCTGGTGATTTGCACCGCAGCGGCGATGGCCGGGATCGACCGGATGGAACTGTGGGACCGCCTCGAAATCGCCAACCGGCCAACCGAATGAGCGAGGAGACGGAACCATTCGAAGCCCGCCCGCATACCGCCGCCGCGCAGGGGCTCGCGAGCTGCCACCTGTGCGGAAAGGTCAGCCCGGTGACTGAAGAGTTCTGTCCCCGCTGCAGTTCGAAGCTCCATTTACGCAAGCCCAACAGCCTCCAACGAACCTGGGCGTTTCTATTGGCCGCGGTGATGTTCTATTTCCCGGCGAACCTGCTGCCGATCATGACAGTGGACGGCCTCGGTGGTCCGAAAAGCGATACCATCCTCTCGGGTGTTGGCACCTTCTGGGAAATGAAAGCCTACCCGGTGGCGATCGTGATCTTCACCGCCAGCGTCCTGATTCCGATACTCAAAGTGATCGCGTTGGTGACCCTTTGCCTGGCCGCCCGGGGCCGCACCAGCGCCAGTCCGCAGAAACTGGCACGTCTTTACCGGCTGACGGAGCTGCTGGGCCGCTGGTCGATGGTGGATGTCTTCGTAGTCGCCATCCTGGTCTGTCTGGTGCAGCTTGGCGCCCTGATGAGCGTGACTCCGGGCCCGGCGGCGGTTTCATTTGCGGCGGTGGTGATTCTGACGATGTTCTCCGCGATGAGTTTTGATCCGCGCCTGCTCTGGGACCGGCTCGAACGGAATCCGACTCCTCCTTCCGATTCTCCATGACCGAAGCCAACTCCCCTACTCAGGAACCCGAAGAACCGCGCGCCGTGATTCGTCAACGGCGGCGCTGGAGCAGCGTCTGGGTGATTCCCGGGATTGCCCTGCTGCTGGCTGGCTGGCTGGTGTGGAAGCATTTCCACGAGCAGGGAGAGCTGGCCTACGTGCGCTGGGAGACGGCGAACAGCATCGAGCTGGGGAAGACGGAGGTGCGGTGCCGTTCGGTCCGCGTGGGGATCGTCGAGGGCGTGGAGCTTTCCACCGACCTGCGCTCGGTCGTGGTTTCCCTGCGGATTGATCCGAAGTCCGCCTATCTGCTGCGGGAGGGGACGCGCTTCTGGGTGGTGAGACCCCGCGTCTCCGGGGCCGAGGTGTCCGGCCTGAATACACTCCTCAAAGGAGCCTACATCGAACTCGATCCGGGAGAGGGGACCGAGCCGGTGAATCATTTCAATGGCTTGGAAGAACCTCCGGTAACCAAGTCCACGGTCCCCGGCATGCGCCTGATCCTGGTGGCGGACGATGCCGGTTCGCTCGCCGCCGGCTCGCCGATCTATTTCCATGGGTTCGAGGTCGGCCGGGTGGAGCGGTCCACGCTCGACGTCGTTCACGAGAGTGTACGCTTCGATGTCTTCATTGATGAAAAATACGCCGGGTTGGTGACCTCGGGCACCTGCTTCTGGAACACCAGTGGCATCGACGTTTCCGCCGGAGCGGATGGCTTCAAGCTGCGCACGCCCTCGTTCCAGGCGATGGTCCTCGGCGGTGCGTCCTTCGGTGTGCCGAAAGACGGCATTGTTGGAAAGCCCGCTGCCAACGGCAGCGAGTTCCGTCTCTACACCAACGAGGCCGCCGCCCGCGAATCCACCTTCCGTCCGGATCATCGCTGCCTGCTCTTCTTCGATCAGTCGGTGCGGGGCCTGAAGGCGGGGGCACCGGTGGAATTCCGCGGCATCCCGCTCGGACGCGTGCTCGAGATCTCGTTGAAGAACTCACCGGCCGGCGATCCGCGGATCCCGGTGTTGATTGAAATCGACAGTCAGAGCCTGAGTCAGGCCGCGCGGGGACTTCCCGCCAACCCGCAGGTCCTGGCGGATGCGGTGCATCGCGGACTGCGGGCGCGGTTGGCGACCGGCTCGCTCCTGACGGGTGCCTTGTATATCGATCTCGATTTCATGCCGGAGGCCCCCCCGGCCGAGCTCGCCAAGCTCGGAGAGTTCGATGTGATTCCCACCCAGTCCTCGGGCTTCGCCCAGATCGAGGCGAAGGTGAATGCGATCCTCGCGAAGGTGGAAGCGATGCCGCTGAATGAAACCCTGCAAAAGTTCGGCAATGCGGCCGATGAGATTTCCACCACGGTGGTGGAGGCGCGCGGTACCCTGCACGAGGCCGAGGCGACACTCACCGAGGCCCGCAAGCTGCTCGGCAGCGACAGCAGCCAGCGTCTGACCGCCGAGCTGGATGAGACCCTGAAAAAAGTCCGCTCCTCCGTGGAGAGCCTCGGGCCGACCGGGACGGTGCAGGGAGACTTGCGGCGCACCCTGGATGAACTGCGGGCCGCGCTCCGTGCCTTCAAGACCCTTTCCGATTCGATCGACGAAAAACCGAACTCCCTGCTGTTCGGCAAGGATAGTTCCGGCAATGCGATTCCCCGCGCCCACAAGCGATAACTGCCATTTTTACCATGCGCTTCATTCTAACCGCTTTCGCCGCCAGTTTGCTTGCGTCCTGTGCGCCTTCGAAATCGTACTACGTCCTCACGCCCGAAGGGTCTGCTCCTTCAGGTGGTGGCATGGCGATCGGGGTCGGTCCTGTTTCGGTGGCAAGTTACCTGGACCGCCCGAATCTGATTTTCCAGGAGACCGATCATCGCCTGTCCGTGGCCGAGTCCGCGCGCTGGGCCGGGAAGCTCGATGAAAACGTGGCGCGGGTCACGGCATCGAATCTCGGCCGCCGTCTGCATACCGGCAACGTGAGGACTTATCCGTGGGAATCCGATGGGGAGCTGCGTTATCAGGTCGCCATCGACGTGCGTGAGCTTCACGGCGATCACGACGGGAATGCGGTGCTCGATGTGACCTGGCGCGTGTATTCTCTTCCCGATCGGCGCATGGTCACGACCCGCTCGTGGTCGGGCACTGAGCCGATGAAGGCGGATGGTTACGATGAACTGGCGGGTGCCGAAAGCCGTCTGCTCGCTCGACTGGCTACGGAAATTGCCGCCACGCTCCGCTGATCCTATCCGGAGCATGGGTAAAAACCCCCGTGATGGCGTGCCTTGTATTTTGCGCCGGAAAGCGTCATGTAATGACGGCGGGGAAAGCCCGTCCCCGGGTCGGCATGAGACCCGGAAAAATCTAAAGAAAAATTAACGACTTGGCCGCCAATTGCCTTGGCATCAAGGATCTTGTCGGGCATAACCCCGGATGCAATGACCATGGGAAGCGTTAGATTCGATCGCCTGACCCGCAAACGATTCGTGCAGGTCGTCCAGGGCTTCCGCAAGTCGGACGCCGGTGGAAAGGGCACGCGCTTTTTCATTCTGCTGATGACCCTGATGCTGGTGATCGGGGGGCTGAACGTGGTGAACAGCTACGTGGGCCGGAATTTCATGTCCGCGATCGAGCAGCGGAACTCGACGGAGTTCGCCCAGCAGGCCATCATTTACCTGGTCCTGTATGCCGCCATCACGGTGGCGGCCGTCTATTTCCGCTTTTGCGAAGAGCGGCTCGGCCTGCTCTGGCGGGAGTCGCTGACCCGCCAGTTGACCGCCGCGTACTTGAAACATTCCCTACGCAGCCACGGTGAGGCCCGTGTGGCCAATCCGGACCAGCGCATCGCAGAGGATGTGAAGGCGTTCACCACGACCTCCCTGAGCTTTGTGCTGTTGCTCCTGAACGGCACCTTCACCGTCATTGCCTTCTCAAGCGTGCTGTGGTCGATCAGCAAGGTGCTGTTCATCGTAGCGGTGCTCTATGCGACGGTGGGCACGCTGCTGGCGATCCGCCTCGGACGGCCGCTGATCGGACTGAACTTCCGCCAGTCGGATAAGGAGGCGAATTTCCGCTCCGAACTGATCCACGTGCGTGAGCACGCGGATGAGGTGGCTCTCACCCACAACGAGCCGCTGTTCCAGAGTCGCATGACCCAGCGCATCAACGACTGGGCGTCGAATGCCCGGCGCATCATCGCGGTGAACCGGAATCTGTCGTTTTTCACCACCGGCTACAACTACGGCATCCAGATCCTGCCCGCGCTGATCGTGGCTCCGATGTTTTTCGCCGGGGATGTCGAGTTCGGGGTCATCACCCAGTCGGCGATGGCGTTCGCCACCTTGCTCGGGGCGTTTTCGCTGATCGTCACCCAGTTCCAGTCCATCTCTACGTTCGCGGCCGTGATCAAGCGCCTGAGCGAACTTGCCGGCTCGATCGAGCAGGCGATCGATAGGCCGAAGGCTCCCATCGAGGTCCGCTACGAGCCGCGCCGCCTGCGCTTTGAAGCGCTCAACCTGCTGGCTCCCGAGACTGGTGAACCGCTGCTGAGAAGCCTTGAACTGGTCGTGCCGGAACGGGCGAACATGCTGGTCAACGGGCCGAATGCCGCCGCGCGTCACGCCTTGTTCCATCTGCTGGCTGGTGATTGGGAGCGTGGCTCAGGCACCGTGGTAATGCCTGAAACCCGGAGGTTGATGCTGCTGCCCGAGCGGCCGTACCTTCCCACCGGCACGCTGCGTCAATTGCTGAAGGTCGAGGGCGGGGATGCCCGCGTGAATGACCTGCGCACCTCGCAGTCGATGCGGCTGCTGGGGCTGATGGACACGGTGAAGCGAGTCGGGGGGATGGATACCGTCCGCGAATGGGGAGACATCCTCTCACTGGAAGAACAGCAGATGTTTTCCTGCGTGCGGGCGATCGCCGCGAATCCAGACTTCATCATCTTCGACCGTCCGGGCACCACCTTGAAGGGCGAGGAGCTCACCCGCGTCTTGACCACCTTCCGGCGGATGGGCCAGGGCAGCCTGACATTCGGCGGCAATGGCGAAACGTATGACATCTTCGATGCCGTATTGAAAATCGAGCTCGATGGCACCTGGAGCTATGCGCCCCAGATCCGTGCCTTCAGCCAGGACGAGTTTCCGGACGAGATTCCCGCACCCGCGCCGACGATCGTGCTGGAGCGCAAGACGGGCGCGTAGTCCGTAACGATCGATCACCGCGAAAAAGGAACTGCGGCAACCTTTCCCGAAGAGTGGGGCTAGGGGAAAATTCCGGTCGATATGAAATAAGATGAATCCGTGGTCTTCACGATACGTCGAAGCGCTACCCCGGAAGCTCCAAAGCAACTCCAGTCTGCCTGAGACCAAGAGTTTCCCCTATGTCCTGATAAAATAGTCTCGCGTAAAGCAGGATGAATGACCAGCCTGCATCATTACGCCCTTGCTCCGGGTACAAGTCGCCCGGAAACAAGCCAATGTCATGGATTCCGGCGGAGTCGTCTGAATCTCTTCGCTTCCCTCGCCGCTTATTTTTTCCCCTCCGTCCCGCTGTCCGAGCGGGGCGATTCCCTGCCCGCAACGCTTCCGACGGCAGATTCTCTAACAGTATTTAAGGTAACGATAATTAACCGATCAATATACCATGAACGTTCACATACTAACAAGATCCGGCGTCTCCTTCGTGATCGCCGCGATGGCACTCGCCGCGACCGTGGTCGCCCAGGACAAATCTCCGGCCAAAACCCCGCCGGACGATCCCAAGCTCACTCCCGGTGAGAAGGCCAAGCTCAAGCCGGACGGTGGCCGCCTCGCCCCTGGTGGAAGTCCGGATCAACCCACCCTCCACCCGAAGACAGACCCCGCTCCGGCAGCGGATCCGATCCAGCCGGGCAAGCTCCAGCCCGGTAAACTTCAACCCCGCGGAAATGATCCAGTCCCGGTGCCAGTGCAGCCGAAGCATGTGCCCGGCGAGGTCACGCCCCTTCCCGGTGAAGGCAGACAGCCGCCCGTCGAACCGAAGCGTGTGCCCGGTGAAGTCAAACCGATTCCGGGCGACATGCCGCAGGACCCCAACCGCGGGCAAGTCACCGACCCGATGCCCACCGATCAAACTCCGAAAACCGGAGATCCGAAGGCCGCTGAAGGCCCCACGTCCGATTTCGAAACCCAGCAACGGCGCATCTACGACCGTCTCCAGGAAAAGGAGCTGCCATTCGACAAATTCCTGCAATTCGCCAAACAAGAGGCATTGCGCCTACAGGAGTTGAAGAACAACCCCTCATCCCGCTACAAGTGGCACGCTGGGGAAAAATCCATGGCTGCCCTGAATACGGCCTGTGGCGATGGTGATTTCGAGCCCGGCACCACCATCAACTTGGGGGAGTGGTCCGGCGGTTATGGATCCGTGTTGTCCTCGGGCGTAGTCGATTTTTCCAACTTCACGACTGGCATTGCATCGGGTCCACTTACCAGTTTCTTCGCGCACCAGACGTTGGTCACCGCGGGCCTTGATCCCACCGTGGGCATTCAAAGAACCGGACCGAACACCAGTCTCAATCTGCCGGTTTCTCCCAGCGCGGTTCGTATCGGCAATGCCGTGAGTGGAAATGGGGCGGAACTTCTCGCCAAGCGCTTCACGGTCACCCCGTCGGAGACGTTGATCCGGTTTTGGTATGCCGCAGTACTCCAGGATTCCGGACACGCTCTCAACCAGCAACCCGCCTTTCAAGTTCGCGTCATCGATACCACCACCAGCCCGGGCACGGTCATTCCGGGCCTGGTGAACCTTGGCAACGGCAGCTCAACTCTCGTGGCGAACCCGGCCAACCCCTTCTTCCAAACCCACATGATCGGAAGTGACCGGATCATGTACAGGGATTGGAGTTGTGCTCAGATCGACTTGTCCAAACTGGTTGGCAGAACCGTAACCATCGAATTTGTGACGCAGGATTGCGCCCAGGGACTTCATTGGGGCTATGCTTACGTGGACAATATCTGTGGTACCTGCAAGAACGATCCCACCGGAGACGTCCAGTTCGACAGCGGTGCCAGCGGAACCTGTGGACCGGGGAAAATCTGTTTCAATTACACCCTGCCCCACGTTGGCAAGGTCACCGGTACTGGCGTGATCACCCTGGATATCTATCAGAACGGCGTCAGAATCCAGACCCTCACCAGCCCAACCTTGAGTACCGGCACCAGCCAGTGCTTTACGATCGATCCCGCCAGCATCACTGGCATCAACGCCACGGCCGGCGGTTTCGACTTCGTCGCCACCGGAACCTTCACCCTCGGCTCCAATGTCAAGGTCGTGACCGTCGGGACCAGTCCCGATGGCCGGGTCGCGGGCCAGAACAACGACTATAAGATCAGTTGCGGCACCGGCACCGTCTCTACCCCCACGGGTTGCTGCCCTGGCAAAAACCTGGTGACCAACGGCGACTTCGAGAGCCCGGTCACCGATCCCACCAAGGACTTCCACCTCGCCGATCCGATCGTGCTGCCTGGAACCGGCCGCGACGGCTCGAAGGCAAGCGTCATCTACCATCCCAGCACCAATCCCGAGTCCCTCGTTCCTGGTACCCTGGAAGTGACCAATGTGACTCAGATCGGAAAAGCCTGCGCCAACTGGCAACTTCCAAAGGATTGTGCCGGCACCCGTGATTTCTCTGGTTCCGTCCTGCTCGTGAACGGTCTGACCAACCAGCCTGCCGGTTCCGTGGCGGCCATCTGGGGGCAGCAGATCAACCTGCCGGCACAGACGGGTGTGAGAATATCGGATTATCGCATCTGCTTCCACTACTTGCCCTTGGCGCAGTGCTGTTTCAACATCGTCGCGAAGCCCATGCTGATGGTCTCCGGCGCGAACGGTGGCATTCCGCTCACCAGCGTCAGCGATGTCGACACCGGCTGTGGGCATCTCTATTCCGCCTCGTTCTCGGCCATGCCGGGGATGACCATGCTGCACCTCGTGCTCCCAGGCGATGGCCAGGGCGATGGAAACGATCTCATGATCGACAACATCTCTCTGGTTCAACTTGAGAAAGTGCCCGCGTCTCTCCTTCTCTTCAATCTCCAGGAGACCGCCGGGTCCGGCAATACCTTCAACGTCACTGCCACCGCTCCGTCCGGTCTCACCCATCCCGCTTACTCGTGGGTGTGGGAATTGTGGCCGCCCAATGCCACCAGCCCCAGTCAGACCATTGTCGGCAGCCAGCCAAGCGCCACCTTCAGCGGCTTGGCGATGGCGACTGACTACGTGATCAAACTCAAGGCATGGTCCGACTGCTCCCTGCTCACCGGCTCGATGCACAAGTGGCGTTTCGATGCTGCCCGCAAGGCTGACATCCCCAGCACTGCCGTCGAAGATCCCGACCCCGAGCCCGTCCCCTCCCGGAACGAAACCGTCACGCCGGCCAAGCGCTAGGCATGAAATGGACCTCGCTCAGATTAGGCTCCGCGTGTGCCGTGCTCGGCATCGCGGGGCTCACCGGCGGCTGCTCGGGTGAAAAGCCGAAGCTGCCTGCCGCCGCCGGACAAGCGCCTTCCGCACCGACCTCCGGCATGCCGGAGGTTGTGTCTGGCTCCCTTTCCTGGGATGCCATGGAGCAGACCCATGCCGTCTCCGGTGCCGCAGAGCCCGCGTTCTTTGCGTTCCAGATGAGGAACAGTTCGACCGAGTCCATCGTCATCGAAAAGGTGAATGTCTCCTGTGGTTGTACCACTGCCGAAACCCGCCCCCTCCCGTTTACACTTGAGCCCGGCGCTTCCGAATCCATCAAGGTGAGCATGAGCCTCGCCGGGAAGTCCGGCACCGTCACCAAGTCCGTACTCGTCCAAAGCAGCCGGGAATCCTGGAACCTGCTTGTTACGGCCGAGATGCCACCTCCGGCTTCTTCGCGGGAGCGGAATGTCGGTCTCGCCACCGCGGACCGGCAGGCTGTCTTCAAGGGCGAATGCGCGGCCTGTCACACCCGCTACGCCGAGGATCAGACCGGCTATGCCCTCTATCTCGGTGCCTGCGCCATCTGTCACGAAGCCGAACATCGCGCCGGCATCGTGCCCGATCTGGGCATCGTCAAATCTCCGCGGGACGACACCTACTGGCGCCAGAACATCCGTGATGGGCGGCCCGGCACCCTCATGCCCGCATTCGCCCAATCCAACCAAGGCATCCTCACCGACGGGCAGATCGATTCCCTCGTCACCTACCTTCTCGAAAATCCACCGAAAGCCCGCGAAACCCGTCCGCATTCGTAGGCCGGCTTTCATTCGCCAGCCATTCGCCCGGGAACCATTATTCCATCGTCCATTTCACGACTCCGCCTGCCGGGACCGCCATTTCCTTTCCATTGCAGACGAGAACGGTGAGATCCGGGGCGGCAGGGAGCCGGATCTCAATGCCACCTTTTGGCGGGCTTGAGAGAGGATCGAGGCTCAGGTGCCACCGGCCTTCGCGGATTCTCAGCGAGTAACTCAGGCATCCATAGTAGGTGGTCAGGCCGCCGACGCCGTTGCTGCGGCCATGCCTGAACCATTCGAGTGGCAGTCCGGCGGCCAACACCAGGGTTTCATCGGCCGTGCGTTCGTAGGCGAACAACCCGGCGAAGCCGAAGACATACTCCGCCCCGATCCAAGAGTGCGGGATGTCTCCGAAATGGCCGGGACTTTCCGGGTCCTTCCAGGTGATCTCGGGCCATTGGTTCCATTCGCGCGGGCGGCGGTCGTTCAGGAGGAAGGTGAGGAGTTCGTGCGCATCCTCGCGTCTGCCGAGGCGAGTCAGGGCGGAAACGATGCGCATTTCATACGCGGAATAGTTGGTCCATGGCGTTTCTCCGGAGAGCTTCTTGCGGAAGCCTTCGAGGTAGCGATCGAAGGTGTCCTTCAGCCCGTCCACCGGCAGCACGTCGAGCCCGTCGAGCAGCATCACCGCCACCGCCGTGGCGGAGGGATCGAAGTCGGCCCATTCCACTGATCCCGGCACATACGGGATGTGGCGTAGTTCCATCGTCGCCCGGAGTGATTTGGCCACGGAGGCCGCCAGCGCTTCGCCGAGCGCCCGGATGGCCGAGCTTTCGCTGGCGGGTCGGCCGAGTGTTTCCGCCAGGGAGGCGAAGTCGAGCAAGCCGCGGATGGCCCAGAAATCATCCCAGTAGGAATGCACGGGGTGCGCCAGATAGCCCTCATGGCTGGCGGATTCGGGCAACAGGCCGCGGAACGGCCGCTTGTCCGGCATTTCGTAACCTGCATCCGGACGACGCTCGCGGAGCGTGCGGATCAAGGCCACGCAGCGCATCGCGGAGGCCCACAAGGTCTCGGCGAAGGCATCTCCCGCTCCGAAGCGGTGACATTCGGCGATGCCATAGAGCCATTGGCCCTGGCTGTCGTACTCCACCAGCCAATCGGGGCCGTTTCCATCCACGCAGCACGGCACGAAGCCATCCTCGCGCAGAAACGGGGCATACCAGCGGATGAAATCGAAATAGGCGTCCTCCGCGCCGGCTCGGGCCAGCGCGCTGCCCATCACCACGCCATCGCGAATCCAGGCCCGGTTGTAGCGGCGCGGCCCGGGATGCAGGGCGGCGCCCTCCTTGTTCACCAGAATATGGGCGGCGGCGGTCCGCCACGCGTGCGCGGCATCCTGCCATTGAGGCGGCACGTCGAAGACCACGCCGCCGAGTTCATCGTGCCAGGCTTCATGCGCGGCGAAATGCTGGCACGGCACGGCACCGGGATCGAGGGTCGGGGCGAATGGAATGGCGAGGCTGCGCGTTTGCTTTTCCCCGGGAGCCAGATCGAGCTCGAAGGTGAACACGGCTTCCGCCAGGCCCAGCGGATCGACCACGCGCGGCGAAGCGGGAGGGGTGCCCGCAGCCAAGGCGGACACGAGCAGCCCGGCGGCGAACGGTTGCGCTCCCGACTGGTCCGGAGGATTCAGCGAGATGATTGCCCGGGTGCCGTTGAGACGGCATTGGCTGCCATCAATCTCGATGGCGGAGATGGCGCTTTTCCCCCCAAGCTTGTTGTAGTGCTGCCAGGGCGGAGTCGCCTGGAACGGCCGGATGGTCAGGTGGAGGCGGGCCTTGACGGGAGAATCGGATCGATTCTGAACCGTGTAGTCCGCTCTCGTTCCCCGCTCGGTGCCATGGCCGCACGGACTGCCCGAGATCTCCAGCGACAAGCCACCGCAGGCCCATTGCACGTGGGGAAGGGGCATCCAGCCGTTTTCAAGCGAGCGGGTGATTCTGGCATCCGCCCAGGTCCAGAGGCGCTTGCCATCGTGTAGAAACGCTTCCACCGACGGACCGGCTTCGTCGGTTTCGATCTGGCCTTCCTCATTGATCATCGACCTTGGTCCGCCAGCAGGGGAGCCGATCGGGGTGAGCAGGGTCTGCCGGCGCAGCCAGCATTTCGGAAAGAATCCCGGCGCGCACTCCTCCGCCACCGCATGGATGAACTCATCATCGGAACGGGAAAATTCCGGGCTCTTCCATTCGATGCGGGCCAGAGCGGCTCCCGGTGCGAAATCCAACCGCACACGGTGAACTTCGTGGCCGGGTAGGGGGACCGGCGTAATCAGGCCGCCCACGTCTTTCAATTCGATGGACGGTCGCCATTCATTGCCATGCAGCACGCTCACCACGACATCCCGCGCACCGCCCGGGACCCAGTGCAGGATCAAGCCGCCCAGTTGGCGGATGCGCCCGAAATCGAGCTCCACCCACGGATGCAGATCGTCCGCTGCGCTGTGCCAGGGATCGAGAATCGACCGGGTGCGCAGCGACTGCGGATTGCCCGACGAGGCCTGGCAGGAGATCGGCACCAGCGGGCCGCAGTCCACTAGTTCAAAGTGGTCGATGAGCAATTCCCCGCTGCCGCCCGATCCGGCTGAGAGTGCGAATTCGATGGCTCCCACCTCCACCGGAGCCCCGCCGCCCGCAGGACCCCAGGCAAACGGCATTTTGCTCGCAGGAATTACAATTTCGCGCCAGCGGCCTTTGGTGACGCTCAAGGGTTCCTCGGTCCAGCGCCAGACGTTGGCCCCCCCCGGATCGACGATTTTGAATTCGAAACGATTCGGCGGGACCTCGCCGCGCAGCCGGAAACGGAACTCCCAAGTCTCAGGCAAATGGATCGGGATTTCCTTCCGGGCGACGACGAACCCGCCGCCGCCATGGAAATCGAAGCCCATCCGCAGCGCCTGGCCGTCCCCGGATTTCTTCTTGCCGATCAACAGGCTGGCCAGC
>Ga0265327_10001981_pt1 | contig 23306 bp, 36 predicted proteins | sample 41621metaG_FD_202089 | JGI IMG/M metagenome (GOLD analysis project Ga0265327, IMG submission 202089) | Rhizosphere microbial communities from Carex aquatilis grown in University of Washington, Seatle, WA, United States - 4-16-21 metaG | ecosystem: Host-associated > Plants > Roots > Rhizosphere...
GCCGATCCAGTAGAGCCGGTCGCTCCAGCCGGGCCAGTAGGGCCAGTAGGGCCGGTCGCGCCGGTCGCACCAGCAGAGCCAGTAGAGCCGGTCGCTCCAGCCGGGCCAGTAGGGCCGGTCGCGCCGGTCGCACCAGCCGATCCAGTAGGGCCGATCGCTCCAGCCGGGCCAGTAGGGCCAGCCGGTCCGGTCGCGCCCGCGCCACCGCCACCTCCCATCAGCGCGACGCCGCTTCCCCACGCCCCCCCCGCTTTGGGGCCGAACAGATTCCCGGTGGTCCGGTTGAGCACGGCCATGCCGATCCAGCCAAAATCATCGGGCGGGTCGGAGTCCCGCAGATAGACCGGATAGTACGCGTAAGAATGGCCTGGATTTAACCCGCCATTGCTATTGGGCGTAAAACCGTCCGCGATAGGATCGTAAGTGACCGATCCGCCCGCGCCTGGAGTTGAAGTGTTGGTCATTGTCTATGCCTTAAAAAATTAGAATGCTTCATCTGCCGACAGCTCCAGGCCATCACGTCGAGCGCAGATAATGTTCAGTAGTAAAATCGTCTTTCCACAGCAACAGCCCATCCTTTGAATATACCAGGCCGCCGCCGACAAATTCGACCGGCGTGCAACCCTCGGATGGCACCCAATTGAGCAGGGCCGCGTTCACCGCCAGGCGCACAGCGTCCATCGCTGCCGAATTGTCCACGCCCTCCAGATCATCTTGGTCGCTCACAGCCGTGATCACGGAAAACCGCCCGGTGACTTTTTGCGAGACGGCGTTGACCAGCGTGTTCGGGTCAGCCTTTTCCATTGGCATGACCACATAGCCGCAGGGCCACTCGCTCATATCGGATAGGATGAACTCTATCGACAGCGCCAATTTCACTCGCCTGGCAAACGGCGTCACTTCATCCTTCAATCGGCTGATGAGCGGCGAAATCAGCATGTCAGCCCCGCCCAATCATGATCGAACCCAGTCCGCTGCCCGTGCCTGGTGTGGAACTGCCTGGCGGTACCAGACCCAACGACACATGGGTGACGCGCTGCTCGATGCGCTTAGCCTGGGCCGCGTAGGCCAGCGACTTTTCCTGTAGCAGCGTGTTGGTCGTATTAGCCTTTTTCATCGCCACATCCTCCGACGCGTAAGCGACCGCCAATTGCGTCAACAACGGCGGGACGAGGCTAAACGACGACGTGTTCCCGCTCAAATTGCCAATCCCAAGCGACGGCTCAATCGTGACAGTGTTGAGCGCCGCGATGTCTGCGCGGGTAATGCCTTTAACCGCCAAATGCGCGTCGACTAACACGTCAGCCGCCAGCAGATCCTGTTCAGCCACTCGAAACGACGGATCGGTGTAATCGGAGAGTTGCGAGTAATAAGCCATCATGCGCCTGCGAATTTTCTTAATATCAATTGGATGACCGCCTGTTCCATATGCGCTTGGCGCGTGGCTAGGTCGGCGAAAAAGTACGGCTTGGGCTTGGAGCCCGGATGCACCACCTTACGGCGGATTGAGTAGCCGCCAGGCCCGCCCGAAATCTTCAACGCCGTGCGCCCCGGCTTTGGCTCAATGACCCAGGGCTCATGGCCGGCCGGGATGCCCGTGCCTTGCTCGACGTAGCCCGCATAGTCCTTGTTGGCATAGATCATTGATGACCCGCCGCCCGCTGGCTTCCATGAAATCGCCCCTTCCAGTCCCGCCCCGCCGTTGCGTGGCGTGAACGCCTCGCCCGCGGCGATCCAGTCCAGGATGTCCTGGACATAAGCTTCCGCCGCCACGTTAGCCGCCTGCTGTTCGGTCTGGCCGTCCAGCAGCCGGGCCAACGCGGCTTCGGCCTCGGCGAAGTCCTTTACAACATTAACCTGCACGTTTATCGACCTGATCCAGAATTAGATCAGCACTTTTTGGGGGGCTTGGGGGAGGGTTTCCCCCCGCCGCCTTTGCCTTTACTGGCCATTTTTTTTGCCTCGCTTAGTGGTTGATAATTGGGACGCCGCGTCCTGCGCCGCCCCGTCGTTCTCTACGTGCGCATCCTGCACCGGTTCTCCAACCGGGTGTCCATGACCTTCTTGGGTATTCGTCGGCGCGATCCGCCAGCCCTGCTCCGCCCAGCTCTCGACCTCGTCGGGATGCACCTGCGCCTCCACCGGCCCGCCCGGTTGGGCGGGCTCGTCGCGAATCATTTCAATGAGTTCATCCATGACACTTATCCCAGCAAGGTGCAGGTGTGTTCGGGCTTGAAGTTCTGCACGCCCCAGGCGATGGCCACTTCGTAGTAGACCTGCCGGTATTGCAGATACATGCTCACTTCAAACGTGATTCCGGACACCGGATCGGTGATCATCGTCCGATCAACGGCCTGGTCGCCCTCTTCCGGCAGGGCCGGGGCGCGGGTGGCAAGGTGGATGGCAGACTTGGAGAACGCCAGGTTCGCGGCATAGCTGTTGCCGACCGTCGCCACCACATTGTCGGCCAGCGTGGCCTGCAATCCGGGCGCGCCAATCGTCAGCGCACCCGCCGACAAGGCGGATGCCACCACATATTTATTGGCGTCGCCGGTGAATGTGACCACGTCGCCCGCCAGAACCGTGCCGGTACCGGTGTCCAGGGCCAGGGCCGTTTCGCCCACGGCATACCCGGCCAGCAGGTTGGTCTGGTAGCTGGCGCCAGTGCCCTTGGTGTGGCTGACCACCTTCGCCGACTCGCGAATAATGAAACCGTGGATGTCCAGCAATAGCCCGCGCCGCAGCATCGAATCGTTGCCCGCCTCATTGGCTTTGTTGAGCTGCGCCAGCGAGCGCATCTTCGCGGCGGCGGTAGTGTTGATGACCAACTGCCGGTCGCCGGTCGGCGCGCCATTGTCGTTGAGGATCTTGACGAGGTTGGCCGGGTCGCTCAGATCGCTGGCGAACGGCGTGGTGCCCGCCGCGCCAAAGGCGCGGGAGCTGGTCTTGTAGAGCAGAGCCAGATCCAATTCGATTTCATTGACCAGGGTGCGCATCGCCTGGGTGAATTGGTCGCGCAGCAGAATGGCGCGGCGTGGCCCGTTGTTGTTCAGCCCCAAAGTTTGCTCGCCATTCCAGCGCACCGGCACTTTCCGCGCCTTGGTGATGATGATCGACTTGTTGCCAAAAGACTGGTCGCCGGTATCGGGCGGCGTGACGCCCGGCGTGATGTCAGAGGCTGGCGCGCCTTGGGAGGCGGCAGACACCACTTTCTGGCCCACAGCCGCGCGGGCGCAATCGGGGTCAAGTGTCACGGCGGGGATGAAGCCGACCATCTCGCGGCTCACCGTGTCGGCGGCGCAATAGAGATCCGGGATTAAACCGCTCAAATCATTTGCCATTGCAATCTACTCGATTAGATAAAAATTGAGCGGCGCTTAACCGACGAGCTTGCCGCCGGCCAGCGAAAACTTTTGCCGTTGCGCCGGGGACAATTGGTCGAACGCGGCGCGACTGAGGGTGTTCGTAGTGTCTCCTGCCTGCTGCTCCGCGCCGGAACCCTGGCCGCCACTGGCTTTGGCGAGATACGGCTTATCCTTCAACAGCGCCGCGACGGCCTCAGCGGGCGGCTTGCCGTTGATCGTCACCACGCCGTTCTCCACTTTACCCTGGCCGGCCAGGAGCTGCTGCACGACAGAGGGATCGACCGCGCCGGAGGCCGCGCCCAGGATCGCCGTGTTGACGCGCTCCCGATCCAATTCGGAATGGGCCTTGGCAAGATCGGCAGTGCGCTGGTCGAGCAGCTTGTCGGTCTCGCCTTTGCGCCGTGCCTCCGACTCCTGGAATGCGGACAGCGACTCATGCCCGGTCGCCGACTTGAACTGCTGATTCCATTCTTTCTGCTGCATGGCCAGCGCCTTCGCAACCTCCGCCTGCACATCGACCGCCGCCGCGCCGGGCTGTCCACCCTGGCCCGCGCCCGCGCCGGTTTTCGCGCCAGGATTGCCACTCGGCGAACCGCCTCCCGCCGCGCCCGCTGCGCCCGCCGCTCCACCCTCGCCTTCGGTCACGGCGAACAGCGGCAGGAATGGAAAGAACACATAGCCGATCAGGCCGAGGAAATGAAGAACGTACAGTCGCCGCATGGCAGTCTCCGAAAATGAATGAGGGGAAATCTCAACGCGGCCACAGCATAACCCGGCCCGCGCCAGCCGCTGCCGCGCCAGCCTATGGGGGAAAAACAATCAAGCGGGGAATTTTCAGCCAACCGCCTGTCAGACGATTTAAGACGCTCTCAAAAGCCAAGGGCGGCAAGGACATGGAAATGGCCGTTGCGTGGCAGGAAGCCTTTTGCGCAACGGCGGAAATGGCACTCAAGCAGCAGACTGGAAAACGAAGTCGCGCACGTCGGGCGGAATGCGCGCCAGCAGGTCGGAAAACGGCACCTCGCCCTGGCGGCGGGTGTTGGGCGTCACGCGGGGGATGATCAGGCACAGGCAATGCGGATGCGCCTTGGCAGTGGGTACGCTGTCCTTGGTGAACACGCCCGCGCCCAGGCCCATATCGACCGAGGCATAGGCATCGCAGATGTCGGGCTTCGGATGCGAGCCGGAAAGCCGCCACTGGTAGCCGATGATGTTGTCATCTTGAATCGTCGATTTAATGATGGCCAGGTGCCCGGCATTGGCCATCTCGGTGCGGGCGATGCGTTTGAGGTTGTAAAGCTGCTGGTCGTAAATCCACCAGTTCACCGCCCGGCCCACCAGGTCTTCATTGCCTGCCTTGACCGCCCTGGCGATCTGCGACAACACCCGCTCGGCGGCATGGCGCGTGCCGCCTTCGGCCAGTTGATTGACGTGCTGGCGGATGTCTCCCACCGTCCGTACCCACTGCGAGCGCGCGGTGGGATCGTGGATCAGCTCAAGGGCTGACCGGGACAGATCCGTCACCCAGTCCTCACGATACGTCTGCACCAGCTTGAACAACTCCCCGCCGCTGGCCTTTTCAATCGTGCGCTGCATGTCGTACAGCACGGCGTTCACGCCTTTCATCTGCCGTACGCCGTCACGCAATGCCAGCTCGATGCCGCTTTTGGCATCGCCGCGAAAGCTCCACAGCCGCTGTGACAGGTTGATGCCGTTGGGCCAGCGCCGGGAATAGACCTCAGCCGCCAGGTCGGCCATGGCCTGGTCAGTCATAGACCCGGCCCCGGCGCCGATGGCGATGGCCGAATGGATAGCCGTGCGGATGGCGCTTGACATAGAGGTCAGCCAGGCCGTCAGCTCGGCCTGGGCGTCGGGCGGAATAGTGTCGGACTGGAGGTCAAGAGAGCGCAAGAAACGGGCAACGAAGGACGCGCTGCCCTGGTCTAGCCGAGCGTCTTCTTTCAGAATGGCCTGGGCGAGGCGCTTGTGGAGCTGCTCATAATCGGCCACTTCACGCGCCTCCCGCCTGCTGCTGCATGCGGTCGCCATACGGGTCGGTGGCCTGGTCAATCTCGCTGTCGATGATGCCCATCGTCGCCGCCGGCACGCCATGCCCCAGCACCTGCCGGGCTGTGCGCTTCTTCAATTCCTTCTCGAATGTCGGCGATATTTTCAGCGTCGTGGCGGTCAGCGCGGTTTGCAAATCGGTCGACAGGTCGGTCAGATTGAAATCTCTGGGGTAGCTAATGGTGCCCGTCTGCTCGCCCTCCCAGGCGGCGACGATCTGCGCGATCTCGCGCTCGGCGGCTTCGCACTGCGCCGCGACCAGGCCCATGGAGGAATTCGCCTTCTGGAACTGGAACGACATGGCGACGGCGGACGCATGCACCCCGGCGATGAATTCCAGGTTGGCCGCTTTATAGATGCCGGTGATCGTCGCATCGACCTCCTTCTGATACTGGTCAATCGGATCGGCAGGCGGGGCGATGTAGCCCGGCTTGCCGCCGCCGGTTGGATTGTAGGTCAGCGCGTTGTCGGTGCCGAGCGTCAAATCTTTCAGTTTCTCGGCCTCGTCGCCGTCCACGATTGGAATCGTCAAAATCGAGAATGTCTGCTTGCGGAACAGCGTGCGTTTCTCGCTCTCCAGGTTGTACAAACTCCAATTTAGCTGCGAGATGCCGAACGCCCACGGGTCGGCGCGGAGCTGTCCCGGCAACAATGGCACGGTCGAGTTCAACCGCACCACCGGCACCCGGCCCAGCTTATGCTCGCCTTGCGCGGTGACCAGATAACCCGCCTCGTCCAGGCTGATTTTCCAGCCGGTGCGGGTGAAGGTGCGGTAGCGCATCGCGCCGAGGCCGACCAGCGAGGCCAGCGATTGCAGCATCCCCAGCCCGAACGATGGCGTGGTCTCGGCCCCATCCGCCACTTCGCGGAAAGTGATCGACTCCAACTGGCCGTTGGAGTCCAGCTTGTAGCGGGCCACCTGGCCGGGCAGCCGCATCGCCAGATACGGCGCGGGCTGCTGGGCGCGGGTCTGCGGAATCACCGGGGCGCGGTCGACGATCAGCCACACGCTGCCCAGCACCATGGCGATGAGCTGATCGGTTTGCAGCACGTAATCCAGCGAATGCCCGGCCCCGTCCGCGTTGAGCGTGAACGCGGCATAGCCGTCGCCGGATTCGCGGGCGGGCTGGCGTTTCCACAGATACCCGGAATAGGTGTCCACCACGTCCCGCACGTAATTCGGATAGACGCTGATCGCGGCTCGCTCTTCCAGGTCGTCCAGCGATTCGCGCTTGTGCGGCACCAGATAGCGTCCGGTCAAATAGCCGCCCCGGCCCATGTAGCAGTCCAGCAAAAAGCTGTCGCTGTAGCGGTCGACGGTTTTGTTGGTGGCCATTTCAGCCCCTCAGATAGAGAGCGCTTTCCGCCTGGCGGCGTCGCGTCAATCCGGACAGCGACTTACCGCGATGGAACCGCAGCACCGAGGACGATTTGAACGCGCCTGCGCCGATGTTGTAGGCCAACGCGACCATGGCGGAAAATTGATTGGGGCTGGTATCGACGCCGCCCAGGCATTTCGATAGGGTCTCTTCAAGCGAGGCTAGGTCTTGCCGCAGCAACTCTTCGGCGCGCTCGGCGCTGATCGTCATGCCCGCTTTCACGTCCGCGCCAGTATGGCCGTAGCCAATGGTCAAGACATTGGCCGGACACCGATAGGCTTTCAACTGGACGCCCTCGAATTCTTTAATCAGATCGATTCCAGCTTGGTTGGTATTCATCTCAAAGCCCTTTCATGCGTAAGGATCGGTAAGTTCGTTTTTGGCCGCTGACCGCCAGAGACCACAGCATTTCCAGCCCGTCCGGGCCGTCGTCATGGTCGGCTTTAGGCCAGTGGGTAAGCTGGTCAATCAATGTCACCAGGCGCGGATGGACGCGGATCAGGCCGTTGGCGCAATGCGGCTGCAAGGATTCGATGCGCAAATCCTTGTCGCCACGCGAGACGATGCCTTTGGCGGGCACGGGAACCCCTAAAATCGCCGAGCGCTTGACCAGTTCGTCCTTCAGGAACTCCTGGAACTGGATGATCTCCACCGCCCACATCAGGCAGTGGTATTCGCGCTGGAACTCGACGATGTCGGAGATGATCCGGTCGGGCTTGCGCTTCTTGATCTGCGCCTCGACCACGTCGAGAATGCCGGTAGCGCGGTTATAGCCGCCTACCAGGATCGCGGACGGATCATTACGGGCGGCGGTCTTGCCCATCGACGGGTCGCACGATCCATACATGATCCAATCCGCCAGCTTGTTCACCCAAAAGGTCAGGCAGCTCGCGAACGGCGCGTCTTCCGCGCTCAACGGGTCGTTTTGATACTCCGAGTCGAACGACGAATGGCCGTCCCGCGCCCGCAGCCACATCAGCTTGAACAGCGGACGGCCTTCCGGCCAGGATACCTCCGCGCCCGCGTCCATCTCGTCGCGGTGCGCCAGATAAAACTGGTAGGAGGGCAAGTCCTCGTCGGCGATCTCCTCGCCCGCGTCTTCAGCCTCCTGGACCAAGGGGAAGTCATCGTTGCGGACGATTTCCTCCCATTCATCCCACAGGCTCATGTTGTCCGGCCAGCGCAGGATGGCCTTGAAGCTGCGCCGCCGCCAGAACGGATTTTTCAGCTTGCGCGCCAGCACGGAGTCGTAGTGCAGCACGGTGCCGATGAAGATCACGTCGAACTTGTCCGCCGCGCCGCCCAGCTTCATCACGCCCTTGTCCAGCCAGCTTTCCAGCTTGTCGCGCTGGGCCGGGTTGCCGACGTTCTCGTCGTTCTCGATATCGTCCAGCACGACCAGGTCGGGCCGGTGCGGCCCATGCCGGCGGCCGCGAATCTTCTTGCCGCTGCCGAACGCCTCCACCTTGACGTTGTTGCGGGTGACGATCACCGCCGACTGCCACACCCGGCCCACGCCCGTCGCCTTGGGAAAGTCCATGATGAGGCGCTGGTTGAATTCCAGCTCCGCCTTGATCGCCTCCAACATCACAGCGGCCTGGTCGAAGGCGTCCATGATGATGCAGGGGTAGTGCTTCCAGCCTTTGACCACGCACCAGATCACGAAGATTTGCGAAACGATGGTGGATTTGGCCTCGCCACGCGGCGCGGCGATGGCGTCTGACTGGCCCTTGGGGTTGCGCAGGATCGCGGGCAGGCGCTCATACAGCGCGTCGTGCAACTTGCTGTTCGGCAGCTTGATGTAGTGGGGGAAATAGGTGCGGGCGAAGAACTCAAAGCCTGCGCGGGTCTGCTGCGAAGCCTGGGCCAGGCGCTCGGCTTTGGCTTCCTCAGAGACGGCAAATCCGTCAACCTCCGCTTCGATCAGCTTCTGAAATGACTTCCTATCTTCGGAGACATCTTTCAGGAATCCTTTCTTGTCGGGCTTCCTAGCTGCCATACAAATCCACCAGCCGCTCCGCAAACGGCTCCATCACTTCCAGGAAGGCGGAGATATGGTCGGGGTAAGCTTCGCGCACAAAGATGAACTGCTGCCGCAGCATGTCCTTCGCCAAGTCCAGCTTGGAAAGGCCCGCGCCGCTTTCGATCTTGTCCTGCAACTGCATGATGGTCTTGCACAGATTGGCATAGGCCGTGGTCGCGGCATTGTCCACGCTGCCAGCGCCTTCGATCTTTTCCAGATAGCGCTCGTAGCTGCCCTTGCGCGTAGTTAGGTCAGAGAGGATCTTCTCCCGTCCCATCAATTTGGCAATCTCGGACCGCTCCTCCTCGGCCTGCAACCGCGCCGCGCGCGCATTCCAGTCGTGCTGGCTGATCCAATCGAGCAAGGTTTGCCGGGTCAGGTTCGGCCAGGCGTACTCCTGCGCCAATTTGCGCACCGTCGCCGTCGCCGACTGGCCGCATTCGCGCCAGACCCGGAACGCCAGCTCGCGCTTTTCGGGGGGGTGGACGAGGCGGGCCATCAGCCGATCATGATGGTGTCGTCGGACACCAGGCCGTCCAACAGGCTGATGCCACGCTCGGTGATTTCCAGCAGCGTGGCCGAGACGCCTACCATGGCGACATTATTGATCTTGATGTATTTGCGGCCTTCCAGATACTCGGCCTGGTCGATCATATGATCCATCGACTTGTGGATGCCGAATCGGGTCAGGATCGACTGGATCACCAGCAGGTCGACCGGCGCGGCGGGGCGGTGGCCGGCAATCTTCTTTTCCGCGCCCAGCACCTGGAGCATGATGCCCCGGCAGCGCTTGATGCGGGTCTCAATCAGCTCGTTAACCATGGTGTTTTGAAATCTCGTCGAGGGTCATTTTGATGAGCAGGGTCTGCTCGGCGTGGGCCTGCTGCTGTTCGGCGCGGCCCTGCTCCAACTCGCGCAGGGTCTTGGTGAGGTCGAGGTTTGACGTGACGAGCTGCTCGGCCATCGCGGTGTTGCGTTCGACCATCATCCGCAACATCGCGACGAGCTGCCAGACCACGTAGCCCAGCAGAGCAAAGGTCGGCCCGGCCTGGGCGAGGGCTTTCAGCAGCGGCTCCTCCATCAGTCCGCCACCGGCTCGGCCAGGCAGGGCGCGTAGCCCCGGTTTTCAACCGGCTCGGCGAGGGCGGGCGTCTCGGCGGGCTGGCCGCAGGCCGCCAGCAGGCAGGCGGCGGCGAGGATGCCCAAGGTACGCGGAATCATAAAGCGGGTCTCCGTTGCGCGGCGCGGCGCGCCACTTGCGCATAGCCTACCAGCCCCCGCGCCAGCAGGCTGGCGCACGGGGAGGCGTGGGAAAAAACGGGCGCAAAAAAGCCCCGGCGGGGCGGGGCTTGGGGCGGGCTCTTGCTCCCCTCCCCCGTGGGGGGGAGGGGCTGGGGGAGAGGGTTGGATTAAGGATTGTTCGCCATCTTCACCGGCACAAAGGCGGGGTACTCATACCAAGAATTATTGCCGCCGTCGATCAGGCAGGACACCAGGCACAAATCAATCATCAGGTCGATGGCGAGGTAGGCACCACGGAACTCGGGGGCGTATTGCGCCGAGCCTGTTTGCGTGGGGTTTTCACAGCGGATGTCCAGCGGGTTGCCGTCGCGGTGGATGCGGACGGCTTCGTCTTAATGGGCGGCTGGGAATGCGCCCTGGGCGCGGAACTGCTCATATAGCACATCCGCCAAATCATTGAAGGCATGATGCGAGCCCAGCCACGAAAACGGCACGGCTGGCAGAAACAAAATCTCCATGACCGTGGTGACGCCATTCTTGGCTTGGGCCTGGTAGTGCTTGCCGGTGCGGTTGTCGGCCAGGTCGGCCTTCAGGTCGTAAATCAGCGTCGTCGTGCTGGGCAGCAGCATCAAGGTGAATCCGCTCACCATCGCGCCCAGTATCGAACTGTCCTCGTTGCGGTTTCCCGACAGCGTGAAAGTATAGTCGGGCGGCATCTTCAGATCACCCGGCGCGCCGTATTGCGCCACGATGTCCTTGGATTTCCAGCGGCCCATTAGCAGGGTGTTGACCTGGTTTGCCAGGCTGGTGTTGCCAAACACGCCGTCGTTTTTGCCCTCGCCGTTGCGCGACTGGGTGAACTCGCCGACGCGGGTCTCGACGACGACGGCCTTCGACAACGGCTGCACGGGCGGCACCCGCAGCATGGACTCGTTCATCGTCACGCAGCCGCTGGCGAGTGCCGCCAGCGCGATCAGTGCAAGCTTTCTCATCCCCCCCCCCAATTATGTCCGTCAGCCCAAAAGCGCAAATTTTTTGCAGTTTTTTTTATGCAAGTTATTGATTTTGTATAATCCGCCTCTGAAAAAAGCGCGCACCGTTTGCGCTTTTTCAAACTCAAGCCCCGTCCAGCCGCCGCAGCCAGCCTTCCAGGTAGGCTTTCACCCGGTCGAAGTCGCGCTTGGCGATGTCGCGGTGGTGGTCTGCGCCGACCAGGCCGTTGGCCTTCGTCCACGTCCGCGCGTCGCAGTAGGCGGCGTGCTTCAAGCGCTCGGCCTGGCCGATGCGGTACACCAGGGATTTTAGCAGCCGGGACTGCGCTTCGGAAATCGTTTCCGCCTCGGCGATCGTGCCGACATGGACGTGGTTGCCGATGACCACGGTGTGGGCGGTGATGGAGAGGCCGGCCTGCGCCTGCGGCATCGCCTGGACATGCAGCAGCGCGGCGTCCACCTGGGCCTGCGCCAATTGGGCGGGGTTGCGTTTCATCATCCTCTAGCTGGCCAGCTTCAAATAGCGCTCCACGGCGGCGGGGCTGGGCTTGCCGGTGGCCTTGAAATAGTCGTACAGCGCCACGACCACCTGCGCCTTCTTGTCCGGTGCGAGCAGCAGCCGGCGGCTCGCCAGCGCCTTCTCCACGCCTTCGATCACCCCGGCCAGCGCCTCCGAATCCACGGCGGGCCGGTCAACCTCATACCCCTCCGCCTTTTCCGCCACGGGCGCGGCCTGGGCGGGCTTTTCCGCCCCGCCTGCCGAGCGCTGGCCGGTCAGGATGTACTGCACATCAACCCCAGCCCTAGAAATCGCAACCAAATACTCGGCGTCAGGCGAACGCTCGCCCGATTCATAATGTGATTGAGAACGTCTGGTTACATTGCCTTTCCCAGCAAAATCAGTCTGGTTTAGGCCCAATCGTTCCCTTTCTGCTTTCAGTCTTTCGCCAAGGGTCACAAATATTCTCAAAAAAGTGCGTTTCGCCTATTGACTGTGTGAACGAATGTTCACATAATTCAATCACGCCAACTTGCATCTTGCAATAAAACCGGCGTCAAGCGCAAGCGTGAATATTACCCACCCTTCAACGGAGACACGACCATGGCCAAGCACCGCCACCCCCGCAACCGCCCCAACCCCGGCCAGCCGGAACCCCGGCCCAACCGCCTGACACTCGACTACGCCCACCAGGCCGTGCTGCTCGACGCCGCCGTGTCCGGTTATTTCAACGTGGTGCGCGAACTCGGCGACGACTTCCTGCTGAAGCTCGTCCAGCGCCCCCTGGCCAGCGAAGGCTCTGCCGCGCCCCGGCACGGCGACCGCCTGGTCGCCTATTCGTTTTGGGAGATGTTCTCGGGCTTTCAAGGCGGCGGCTATACCGTCGCCAAAGCCCCGAACGGCCACGACGCCCTGGATGCGTTCGCCCAGTTCTGCGATCCGGGCATCGACGGCTTGCCGCAGGGGGTTCCCGACCAGCTATGGGCCGACACGGCGCTGATCGCCCAGCTGGGCAGCTTCAAGGACATCGTCGGCGAGCTAGGCGTGGGCGTCTACAAGAGCTTTCCGGCCAGCGCGGGATTTCCCTACCAAAGCCGACAGGCGTTTGAGCGCGGCTTTTTCATGCAGGCGGTCAACCAGGACGCGAACGGGGAAATCACCCTTTCCGAACTCAACGCCCGCTATGCCGCCTACCTGGCCCGGATCAACGGCCACAAATCCCGCTGGAACCCGGCCCTGACCAAGCGCCGGGCGTGGCAACAATCTGCCGACGAGCGGGCCAGGCGGGGACACCCCGTCCGCCCCTGGCCCGACAACGCCCTGCAAACCCTGTGCAAAGCGGTGCGCCGCCGGGTTGACCGCCAAGGCTACACGCAGTTCGACGGCCAGGACGTCCATTGCGAAGGCGTCACGCCTCTTTCTTGGGTGGTGTTGTATTTCGACCCGTTTGAGCCGGCGCAACTGCGTTGGCGCTATCTAGAAGCTGGAACACCGCCTGGTACAGGGCCGTCGTGCATTTCTGCATTACCCGGCCTGCCTCGCACTGGGCGTCATATTGACCGTAGCCCGCACAGTAAAAGGCATTCGGACAGCGGGAATAGGCTTGGAAGTGCCTTTGGTCAAGCCGGGCCGGAAGCCGATCCTGGCTGATCGGCAGGGCAAACCGCCCGCAGGCCGGGCAGAGATGCTGGAAACCCATGCCAATCGGCATGACGGCCTCAGGATCGCGCAGCAACTCCGTCTCACCGGGAATTTCCGGGACAGCCACTGAAAACCGGTGGCGGCAAAACGGACAAACGTAGGTTTCATTGATTCTAGTCATGGCGGTTCCTCTTGTGCGGGTTGGTTGGTGTGGAAACCCCAGCGTAGCACGGGCCGGAGCCGCCGCCCATTACCCCTTAACCAGGAGATCGCCATGTGCGACGAACCCAAACTCGCCTCCGCCCTCGACGCGCTGAAAAGAAAGCAGGCCGTCGAGCCACCCTCCACCCCGCGCTTGGCCTTGGGCCTGACCCGCTTCAAGCAAGCCGTGCAGCTCCTCAACGAGGCGACGGCGGGCGCAGAGGACTGGGAGGATGTGACCTTCACGCTGGAGAACGCCTTCCAGCACCCGCTGTATGACACGAACCGCACGACCTTCGCCCTGACCCTGGCCCAGGTGGTCGGCGACGGCATCGAGATCGCGCTGGAGTAGCCTGATGGACGTGGGGAAGGAGCTTTACCAGTTAGTGCGCTCCAGGCTAGTGATGCGGGAGACCTCGCTCAATGCCTGGAGCAAGGACTGCGGCTATACCCGCCAGTTTGTCGAGCAGGCGCTGCTGGGCAAGGCCAAGGGCCAAGCCGCCGAATCGCTGGTGCGGCATGTGTGCCAGGCGGCGGGCGTGGCGCTGGAAGGCTCCGACGCCACGCCCCGGCGGCGCAAAGACGACCACTAGTTTTTCAACCCTCACCTTCAAGAGGCAACTCCCATGCAAGACCCCCGCGACAACTACCAATCCGGCCTGGCGCAAGTCCGCCATGCCGACAAGGCCGCCCGAGCCCTGCGCCGCGCCCTCAACCTGGGCGATGCGGGCAAGGGCCACGGCTGGAACCCCAAGCCCGGCAGCCGCTGGAAGCGCACCCGCGCCAAGGTCGGCCACCACCTCGCCAAGGTGCGCTTCCTGCGCAAGCTGGCGCTGAACGCCGCCCACATCCACTAAAAGGAATCCAGAAATGAAAAAACGAACGAAGCGAAGCCGAAAATTCAACCCGGTGTCGGCTGGCAAGCCGCAGCCGCTGTGGATGCCAGGCGATGGCCTGCCGTTTCCTAAAATCAAGCGCAAATCCAGCCTGCGGAGACAGCCATGAGCCCGACGACCATTACCTTGACTGAACAGCCGGACGGCAGCGTGGAGGCGCATGTCAATTTCGGCGTGCCCGAGGGCCAGCCGTTTGAGATCACGCCGGCCCGCGCCCTGGCGATGATGATGCTGGCCTATTTCCGCGACTGCGAAATGGCGGGCCGCGCCCCGCTGCCGATCCTGCCTATCCAACCCAACCATTTGAACTGAGGTGTGCCATGTGCCGTTCGATCCGCCAACGCAAACTGCTCAACGCCCTGTTTCCGCTGCCCGCGCCCAAGTCCGCCCGCGCGCTGACGGTGTTCCAGGCCAGGGACAAGCGCCAAACCGCCATCCTCAAGCTGCGCCAGGGCGAACCGACGCCGCCGCCGAGGGGGCTGTGGGCGCACCTCAAGGCGCTCTGGCTGGCCCAGGCGCTGCGGTTTTGCGGGCCTGCCGCGCCCGCGCCGACGCCGTATCCCACTAGCCTGTGGGTGCCGAAATCCTTCGGCGAGCGCTGCCCGGTGTGCCACGACAACCCCAACATGGCCTGCGCCAATTGCGCCGGCAACGGCCTGGAGGATTAAGCCGATGAAACCGAGCGAGCATAAAAAGGGCCGTCCCGTGTCAACAGGACAGCCCAAAACCACAGTCCCCGCCCTTCAACTCGGGAAATATCTGCGCCGACAGCATACCACACCGGCACGGGACGCGCAGGTCGCCGCGCTGGCCCGCGTGCTGGCGATCCTCAACCACTACCCCCACATCCGCGTGTTGGCCGTCCACCACGCGAAGGGCAACGCGCCGTTGATCGTGATCGAGTATGGCTTCTTCGCCTGGAGCCTGCCCGGCAAGCTGACGCGCATCCTCGGGCGCGGCGATGGCCGCGTGGAGCGCTACGAGGCGGCGGTGGACGGCGTCCGCCTCGGCTGGGAGTTCAACCCGGCGCGGCACCCGCGCCATTTCAACTGAGGCCGACATGGGCTCGGGCAAGCGCAAGAATCCCGACTACGCCGCCCAGGTGTTGCGGATGCTGCGGGCGGGCGCTTGCACGTCCGAACAGATCAAGGCCCGCTACGGCCTGCACCGCAAAGTGCTGGATCGCCTGGAGCAGCAAGGGCTGCTGACCCGCGCGGCCAGCCCCCGGCAGACGCTGCATGCGATCACCCCGGCGGGCGTTGCCGCCTGCCCGCCGCGCAACCCGGCCTCGGCTGGACGCGCCCTGGCCGAGGCCCGGCAGGGCCAGGCCGTCAGCGGCCCCGGCGCCCTGCGCCAGGGCGGCTTCCATCCGGGCCGCGAACGTTTTGAATGAACTACCGGGCGGCGACCGCCGCCCGGCCACCTTTAGAGGATCGCCACCATGGCAAAGAAAGACAAAAAGAAGATCAAGACCCCGGCCGGCCCCCCGGCTCCACAGAATCGCGAGGAGTGCGCGGTCGCCGTCGCCGACTATGGCCGAGTGCAGTCCGACCGCCAACGCGTGCTGGACGAGATGAACGAGAAGATCCGCGCGGTCTCCCAAGCCTACGAGGCCGAGCTGGCCGAGTACGACGACTCGCTGAAAGTGCGCCACCTCGCCATCCAGACCTGGTGCGAGGCCAACCGCGTCGGCCTGGCCGACGACAACGGCGTCAAATATATCCAATTGACGACAGGCAGAGTCGAGTGGCGCAAAGCCCCCGACAAGATCACCGCCCCGGCCAAGCCGGAGAATCTGGCGACCGTGCTGGACATGTTGAAACAGCGCGGGCTGGGCCGGTTCATCCGCATTAAGGAAGAGATCAACAAGGAGGCGATGCTGGCCGAGAAAAACCCTATCGCGGAAGAGGGCAGCACACCCGCCAAACCAGGCTTGCTGGTGCTGATCCACGGCATCGCCGGACTCAACCTGGTGGCCGGCAAAGAGGAGTTCCACGTCAAACCGCTGGAAGTCGACCCGTCATGAGCGCCGATCCTAAATCATTGGAATCAAAGCGGGTGGAAGCCAGCTATCTGAACAGCTCCCAGCAGTGCATGGCCGCCTGCGTCGACGCGCTGTCGCGTTCGCTGCTGATCCCGCAGACCCTGGCCGACCTGGTCGCCGCGCTGCAACCGGACTACAACCGCGACACCGTGTTCCGCACCCTCTGGAACCTGGAAAAGTGCGGCTGGGTGGTGAAGCTGGGCGGCGGCTACCTGTTGTCCCCCGACCTGACGAAACTGAGCGACCGCTTGCGCTTGCAACTGATCGAAGTGGGCCGCGCCTATTTGGAGAATCCCCATGCGTGACCCGAACGACGACCAAATCCTCGACATCGAGGGCGATTTGACGATGGAGCAGGCGCGGAAAAAGCGGCTGGCCGGCCAGCCGGTTGGATTTTCCGCCCAATCCAGCCTGCCCGCCGCGCTCGACCCGGCCAACCTGGAGCGCCTGGTCGATGCCCGCCAGCAGGCCCAGGTGCGGTTTTCCGAGCAAGTCGGCCAGGTACGCGCTTTCGATTTCCAGCGCAAGGTGGGCTGGATCGCCACGCTGAAGATCCTCGCCGAGATCAAGGAGCAAAAGACCTACAAAGGCATGTCGCTGATAAATGCTGCTGGCGAAGTCATCAATTGCAAAACCTGGGAGGATTTATGCACAGCGACCGGCTACACCCGGCAAAAAGTCGACGAGGACTTGCTGGCCTTGGACGTGTTGGGCGGTGAGTTCCTGGAAACGGCTCGGGCGATGAAGCTGGGCCAGCGCGACATCCAGAAGCTGCGCAAGCTGCCGGAAAACGACCGCGCCTTGGTGTTGGGCAATATCGAGGTGGATGTCGGTGATAAGTCGGCGATTATCGACCTGATTGACGACCTCGCTGCCAAGCACGCCCGCGAAAAAGCCGAATTGCAGGCGCAGTTGGAGAAGGCCACTGCCCGCGTCGACGCCGTGGTGGCCGAGGAGACCAAGGGGCTGGTGAAGGAACGCGACGCGCTGGTGCAAGAGCGCGACCATTTGCAGTCGCTGCTGGAGGAGCCCGCCTGGAACAAGGCCCGCGACCACGCCAAGCTGCTCGGCCAGTTGGCCGACGATCTGCGCGCGCAGATGGACACGTTTCTGCAAGTGATCCCGCTGAACCAGGAGCCGCCGGCCAATCTGGAAATACAGGTCGACGCCCATGTGTTCCGCGCCTTCTCAGCGGTCGAGACCGCGCAACGGCGCTGGGAGAACAAGAAAACCTGGAAATACCCGGAGCAGGAGGACTAGCCATGAAAATCATCGGATTCGGCCTGCCGACTACATTTCCCGACTACCAGGTTCCGCTTGTGGTTGCCCAGTTCTGCGCCGAGATCGACGGCATGGAGTTTGCCGACGCGATCCGGCTGGCGCTGGAACGCGGCTACGAGCCCATCATCATGAAACTACACCAGCAGGGCGAACACGTTTGGGGATTTGGGCTGCTGGCCGAGGGGGTCAATGTGCCGCTGATGGTCACGGTCGACCAGGACGCCAGCACGACGCACTAGGAACCCGGCCATGGCCAAGCACACCAAAATCCGGCCCAGCCTGCTGGCGAAGATGTATCACGAACTGCAGGCGCTCGGCCATGGCGACAAGACCGAGCAGGCAAAAAAAATGGCGGACTTGCACAAAATCTCGGTCGCCAAACTCTACCGGCAATTTTCTACCGCCGGACTGTCCGAGCGCACCCTGCGCAAGTCGGAGGCGGAAAAGCCCGAGTATCGGGAATGGGTGGCGATGGTGATGGCGCTGGCGCTGAAGACCCGCGACGGCAAGCCCGTCGCGATGGTCGACGCCCTCCCCGCCGCCGTGCAGGCCGGATTAGTCCCCCCTGAGGCGCTGAAGGTGAACATCAATACATTCCACCGCATCGCCCGCGAAATGGGGTTCCGCGACACCCAAGGCAAGGTCAACCGGCTGGCGGCGGACTACGCCCACCAGGCGGTGTTGTTCGACGCCTCCACCTCTGGGTATTTCAGCGTGGTGAAGGAGCTGGAGGACGGCGACTACTTGCTCCGTTTGAACAAGCGCCCCCATGCCGACTACAAGAATAAGCCGGTTGGCAAGGAGCGGCTGCGGGTCATCGTCTATTCGTTTTGGGAGATTTTCAGCGGCTACCAGTGGGCCACTTACACCGCCGCCAAAGGGGAAAACGGCTATGACGCGATGGCCGCGTTCATCCAGTTCTGTGAACCAAAGAACGATTCCCGCGATCCGGTGCAAGGCTTGCCTGAGCAGTTCTGGGCCGACCAAGGCCCGATTGCCAAACTGGGGGCCAGCGTCGACCTCATCACCCGCCTCGGTGTCGAGATCAACAAAGGCCGCCCCTACGAGAAGGAGCGCATGGGCGGCGTCGAACGCACTCACCGCAGCCGTTGGAGCTTTGAGCGCACCTTTTATATGGCGTTGCTCAACGCCCCCCCGGCGGCGGGCGAAGGCGAGGCGGAGCGGGCTTTGACCCCGGCCGAAAAAGGCGAAATCACCCTCTCCGAACTCAACGCCCGCTGCGCCGCGCACCGCGCCCGGCTGAACAGCTACAAGGCGAGGTGGAATCCGACCAAGACCAAGCTGCAAGCCTGGCAATTGTCGGCCAGCGAACGCGCCCGGGCGGACAACCCGATCCGCCGCCTGCCGGAGAACGCCATCGAGACCATGGCGACCGAAGTGCGCCGGCGCGTGGGCCGCGATGGCGTGTTCACCTGGGACAACCAGTTCTACGAGGTCGCGGACGGCATCCATTCCCGTTGGGTCATGGCCCGCCGCAGTCTGGAAGAGCCGGGCAAAGTCGTGGTGGAGGACATCGAGACCGGCAAGCGCTTCCAGACCACGCCATTCCAGCCGCGCAAGCTGGGCGAGTACCGCGCATTCCCCAAGTCCATCGTCCAAGAGGCCAAGGAGATCGGCGCGGAATTGTCGGTGGCCTCGCCCTACGCCTCCGAGGCCGCGCCGAACGTGCTGGCCTTCCCACCGCGCACCGCCGAACCCGCCCACCTGCCCAACCCGCTGGAAGCGGGCAAGTACAACACGCTCGGCGAGGCGCTGCGGGCATTCATGGAATGGCACGGGATGCCGACCTTCGCCGCCGACTACCCGGAGGAATTCGACACCGCCGTCGAGCTGATCCAAGACAACGGCTTGAACAAAGAGTACGTCCGCACTTTGGCGCTTGACCTTCGTCAGGCGATGCGGGCCGGAAACCAATAGGAGCCACCATCATGAATGACCATGAAGAAGATGATGACCTTTGCCCGGACTGCGGCCTCAATCCTTATGACTGTGAATGCCATATAGGCGATGAGTGTGGCCGCTGGAACAATGGAAAATTGATGCCTTATTGCGCCAAGGCAGGCTCCGAAGAATGCGAGTGGGAATGTCCCTTTCGCGCGACTCCTAATTAAAATGACCAAGAGAAAAACCATGTCCTACCTCACCCTTCACCACTTCGGCCTCCCGCAAAACGTCTTCGCCCGCACCCTGGACACCGTTGACCAGGGCAATGTGGCGGTCAACGTCAAAGGAGCCATCCAGAACAACAACTATGCCGTCGTCACCGGCCCGCGCGGCGCGGGCAAGTCCAGCGCGGTCGCCGCGGCTATCGCCAGCTTGCAGACCGAACTCGCCGAACAGGCCAAAGGCAAGTCCGCCAAGCCGCAAATCCAGCTCATTGAGCCGTTGACCCTCGACCGCGAGCGCATGCGCATCAATGCCATCGTCGATTCGATCATCTACGACCTGTCCAACGAATCGCTCAAGGCCACGGCGGAGGCGCGGATTCGCCAAATCCGCCCCATCCTCGGCGAGGCGGCGGGCAAAGGCCCGGTGGTGTTGAAACTGGAAGAGGCCCACCGTCTGCACCATTCGACGATCCGCGCGCTGAAATCGTTGATGGAGTTGAAATGGCTGGGGCGCGGGCCGCTGCTGTCGATCATCCTGGTCGGCCAGAAAGACCCGACCACCCACCCGACCATGGAAGAAGTCGGCAAGCGGGCCAAGGACGGGCGGATCAGGATGGCCGGCCTGTCCGAAGCGGAGGCCGCGGCCTACATCCAAGGCACCGTGGGCAGCGTCTGGACGGAGGAGGCCGTCGCCGCCATCGCGGCCACGCCGGCGGCGCGGAACTACTTGGATTTGCAAGAGGCGTTGATCGCGGCGATGGACCAGGCACTGGCCGAGGGCCGCAAGATCGTCGAACTGTCCGACGTGTTCGAGGCGACCGGCGCGGGGCTGGCGGAAATGGCGAAAAAGTTGAATGTGCCGCTGTCGGACATTGGCAAGGCCATCGGCAAATCGCCCAGCCAGGCGCTGCGGATCATGACGGGCGAGCGCGAAGATTTGGATGCGAAAGCCCGGATTCAGGCGATGCTGGCCAAGCGCGCCAAGGGCGGAGAACCGGCGGAAGAGCCCGCTCAAAAAGTAGCCAACGGGTAGGGCGCGGCCATGAAAAAACCCGTCAAGAAGAAAACTTTCCCGCCCAATTGGAAAGGCACAGCGCACCTGCCGGCCACCAAGCCGCAACTCCAGACCCTCCACGGTCTGAAACGGTCGATGGGCATGGACGACGACGCCTATCGGATGCTGATTGTCCGCCATGGCAACGGCGTCGAGCATTCTAGTGAGCTGACCCGGCGGCAAGCCAGCCAGGTCATCAGCGAGATGATGCAAAAGTCCGGGGCCGCGCCTGCGGCCGCCCCGGCGCCCTCGAAGCCGAAGGCGAAAGCCGTCACTAGCCAGGGCAACGTGGTGGCCTTGGCCACGCCGCCGCAAACCATTCTGATCGGCCATTTGGTTCAGGAAATCCGTTGGCATGAGCAGGGCTCCTATGAAGCCTGGCTGAAGAAAAACCTAGGGCTGGACAAGATAGTCACCAAGGAGCAGGCGCGCAATGCCATCGAAGGGCTGAAGGGCTTGAAGAGGCACGGCCATGGCCACTGACCGGACATTGACGCCTGCCGAATTGGAGGAGGCTGAGGAACGGTTCAAGAAGATGTTGGATGTGGCCGGATTGCCCGTGCGGAGCAGCTACGCGCCGCGCGAGGTGGCCGTATTGGTCGGAACCTCCCTGACCTCGGTCTACCGGATGGTCGCCTCGGGCGAGATCACAGCCATTTACCCACGCTCCCGGATACGGGTGGACTATCCCAGCCTGTTGGCTTTTATCACCGAAGAAAAGGAGCTGCTGTGAGGCGGGAGGATTTCGTTTTGCAGATGGTGATCCGGCTGGCTCATGAGAAGCGGCCTATCAGTGAGCTGGTCGAATTCGCCCTCGCCGCATGGGCTGAACTGTGCCGCCTAGGCATTACCCGCGACAAGGGCGAGTCGAAGATGCGCAAGAGCGTGGACTACGTAGCCGCGTTGGAGCCCCATCAGCGGGCATGGTTCATGGCCGCGTGGAAGGCGTTCAACAAAGTCCCGCGGGAATTCAAGGTCGCAGACCGGAATGTGAGCGCCAGGGTTTGGGCCGAGCTGAAAGTGGATGCCGAGCTGGCTGCCCATATTTTGCGCGGGGCGGAGGCGGATGCCCGGAAGTGGCGGGAGTCGCAAAGCGGGGCCAGTCGCAAATGGTTCCAGGGCTGGCTGAATGAACGGCGCTGGGAGGCCTATGAGGAAGAAGCGCCAACCCAATCGTTTGGGGCTGCGCAAGCGGCTGTCGATCCAAAACTCGCGGCGATCCGCAAGCAAGAGGAGGCAGTCTCAGGCTGGGAAAAGATGTTGGCGTTTAAGCCCAGCGATCCTACTATTTTGAATTCGCTCAACCAAGCAAGAGCCAAGCTGCAAGCGCTGAAAGACGCATAAACTTTTGCAGCCTTCCCCCGCCGTGCCATCCCTTGGAAGCGCACCGGCTATCATCTGAAAGAAGGGAGCGACCTGGACGTGTTAGAAGCACGGCCAGGCCACCCAAACCCGCAGAACAACCCTGCGAGCCTAGACCAAGTCTCCCCGCCACGTCGACGCGGCAAGGGAAGCTTATCGTTTTCCAACGGGCTTGCACATTGTGAATATTCACCAAAAAAGCTTCATCTCATGGATCGGCGGGAAATCTCGCCTGGCCGACCGCATCATCCCCCTGCTGGGCGAGCATCAATGCTACTGCGAAGTGTTTGCCGGCGGGGCATGGATGCTGTTCAAAAAAGAGCCATCCCATGCGGAAGTCATCAATGACATCAATGTCGAGCTGGTTACGCTCTATCGGGTGGTCAAACTTCACCTCGACGAGTTCATCCGCTACTTTCGGTGGGTGTTGATAGCCAGGGATGAATTCGAGCGCTTCCGCGACAGCGCCCCGGAGACCTTGACGGACATCCAGCGCGCTGTTCGGTTTTACTATCTGATCAAGACCAGCCACGGGGCTCGCATCCATCGCCCGACGTTTGGCACGTCAACGACGGGACGGCCCAGGCTTAACTTGATGCGGATCGAGGAGGAGCTTTCGGAGGCGCACCTGCGGCTTCAGCGGGTGCTTGTCGAATGGTTGCCGTACTCGGATTTCATCGACCGATATGACCGTCCGCACACACTGTTCTACCTCGACCCGCCGTACTACGGCTGCGAGGACTACTACGGCAAGAACATCTTCAGCAGGGAGGACTTCGGGGCACTCAGTGAACAGCTCTCAAAGATCAACGGGAAGTTCATCCTGTCGATCAACGATGTTCCAGAGATCAGGGAGATTTTTGGCAACTTTGATTTGCATGAAGTGAAGACCAGCTACTCGGTTGGCGGCGGCAAAAAGCAAAAGCCAGCCAATGAGCTTCTCGTTATGAACTACAAGCCTCCACGCTTGTAACGGCCTTTCGCGGTGTTGGCTACGTCAACACCGCGTTGACTGTCTTCTATCTGTCTCCCTTCTGTCCCGAAAAAAAAGCAACATTTTTCGCATTTTCAGCTACTTCCCTAACTCATTTCCCTAGTGAACCAGGCAATGCCCAAGGCCTGGGTCAGGGC
>Ga0265327_10001982_pt1 | contig 23305 bp, 14 predicted proteins | sample 41621metaG_FD_202089 | JGI IMG/M metagenome (GOLD analysis project Ga0265327, IMG submission 202089) | Rhizosphere microbial communities from Carex aquatilis grown in University of Washington, Seatle, WA, United States - 4-16-21 metaG | ecosystem: Host-associated > Plants > Roots > Rhizosphere...
ACGCAGGTAAGTAACGGCACGGTGACGGTCGCCTCCGGGCTCGCCGCGACGATTCTCGGCTCGTCGGACACCATCACGGCCGGCACCAAGGACACCCTGTCCGTCATCGGGAATTCGGACAGCCTGATCGCCACCGGCACCGGCGACACCCTGACGATTTCCGGCACGGCCGACAGCGTCACGCTCAATAAGGGCATCGTCACTCTCGCCGGCGACAACAGCCAGCTCAGCCTTTCGGGCACCGGCAACAGCCTCACCGCCACGGGCACCGGCGACAGCCTGACGCTCTCCGGCACCGGCAACAGTGCCACCCTCAGCAACGGCACCGTCGGCTTCGCCAATGGCAGCACTGTGGCGATCACCGGGACAGGCATGTCGGCCAACAATGGCAACACGGTAACCGGCAGCAATGACGCCACACAGGTAAGCAACGGCACGGTGACCGTCGCCGACAGGCTCGCAGTGACGATTCTCGGCTCCTCGGACACCGTCAAGGCGGGCGCCAACGACACCCTGTCGATCACCGGGAACTCGGACAGCCTCTCGGCCACTGGTACCAACGACAGCCTGACGGTTTCCGGCACGGGTGACAGCGCCAGTCTCAACCAGGGCACCGTTACCCTCGCCGGCAACAAGAGCCAGTTCAGCCTCTCGGGCACCAGCGACAGCCTCACCGCTACGGGAACCAGCGACATCCTGACAGTTTTCGGCACAGCTGACAGCGCCAGCATCAGCAGCGGCACGGTGACGCTGGCCGGGACCGGCAGCCAGCTGAGTCTCTCGGGTAACAGCGACAGCTTGACCGCCACCGGCACCGGCGACAGCCTGACGCTCTCAGGCACGGCCGACACCGCCACGCTCAGCAAGGGCACCGTCACTCTCGCCGACAACAGTCAGCTCAGCCTCATCGGCACCAGCGACCATATTGCGGCAGGTGCCAGCGACAGCCTCACCGCCACCGGAACGAGCGATAGCCTGACGATTTCAGGCATGGGCGACAGTGCGACGCTTAGCGGCGGCACGGTGACGGTCGCGGACGGGCTCGCGGCGACGCTTCTCGGCTCGTCGAACACCGTTACGGCCGGCTCCAACGACACCCTGTCCGTGACCGGGAACTCGGACACCCTCACGGCGACGGGCACCGGCGACAACCTGACGATTTCGGGCACGGGCGGCAGCGCCAGCCTCAACCAGGGCACCGTCACGCTCGCCGGCGACAAGAGCCAGCTCAGCCTCACGGGCAACACGGACAACTTCACGGCCACGGGAACAAGCGACAGCCTGACGCTCTCCGGCACGGGCGACAGCGCCAGTCTCAATAGCGGCACCGTCATCCTCGCCGCCAACAGCCAAATCACGCTCACAGGCTCCTTGGATAATATCTCCGCAGGCACAAGCGATCAGCTTAGCGTCACCGGCGACAGGAACAAGGTAACCGCCGGTTCGAGCGACACCCTAACTGTCACCGGCAATCTCGACACCCTTACGGCCACCGGTACCGGCGATAGCCTAACCCTTGCCGGAACGGGCGATAGCGCGAACCTCAGCAGCGGCACGGTCACGCTCGCCGATAACAGCCAAGCCAACGTTACCGGCAGTAACGACCATGTGACTGCCGGAACAAGTGATGCTCTGTCGATCACCGGCAATTCCGACACCTTCACCGCCTCGGGTACAGGCGACTGGCTAGGAATCTCGGGAACGGGCAACACTGCCGGCCTCAGTGGCGGCACCATCGATTTTGCCAAGGGCAGTTCGGTGGGAATCAACACCACGGTGATGACGGTAAAAGCGAGCGGGATCACGGTAACCGGCAGCAACAATACCACTCAGATGGATAGCGGCACCGTGACCGTCATAGACGGGCAGAGTGCGATGGTCCTTGGCTCGGGCAACACGATCTCCGCTGGTTCCAGCGACACCCTATCTCTAACCGGAAACTCCAACAGCTTCACGGCGACGGGAACGGGCGACAGCCTGACGCTCTCCGGCACAGCCAACAGGGCCAGCCTCAGCAACGGCACCGTCGGCTTCGCCAATGGCAGCAATGTGGCGATCACCACTGCGGGCATATCGGCCAATGGGAACACGGTGACGGGCGGCAACGACGCCACGCAGGTCAGCAACGGCACGGTGACGGTCGGCAACGGGCTCGCCGCGACGATTATCGGCTCGTCGGACACCATCACGGCCGGCGCTACCGACACCCTGTCCATTACCGGGAATTCCGACAGCCTGACCGCTACCGGCACCGGCGACAGCCTGACGGTTTCCGGCACGGCCGACAGCGCCAGCCTCAACAAGGGTATGGTTATCCTCGCCGGTGACAACAGCCAACTCAGCCTCACCGGGAACTCGGACAGCCTCACGGCGACAGGAACCGGTGACAGCCTGACGGTTTCCGGCACGGCCGACACCGCCAGTCTCAGCGGCGGCACGGTGACGCTTGTAGGGAGCAGCAGCCCGTTCAGCCTTACCGGTAACAGCGACAGTTTGACCGCAACCGGTACCGGCGACAACCTGACGATTTCCGGCACGGGCGACAGCGCCAGTCTCAGCAGCAGCACGGTTACGCTGGCCGGGACGGGCAGCCAGCTGAGCCTCTCGGGTAACAGCGACAGCCTGACCGCCACGGGCACCGGCGATAACCTGACGCTCTCTGGCACCGCCAACAACGCCAGCCTCAGCAACGGCACCGTCGGCTTTGCCGATGGCAGCAATGTGGCGATCACCGCTGCAAACATATCGGCCAACGGAAACACGGTAACCGGCGGCAACGACGCCACGCAGGTAAGCAACGGCACGGTGACGGTCGGCAATGGGCTCGCCGCGACGGTTCTCGGCTCGTCGGACACCATCAAGGCGGGCGCCAACGACACCCTTGCCGTTACCGGGAACTCGGACAGCCTGACCGCCACCGGCACCGGCGACAGCCTGACGGTTTCCGGCACGGGCGACAGCGCCAGCCTCAACAAGGGTACGGTTACCCTCGCCGGCAATAACAGCCAACTCAGCCTCACCGGGAACTCGGACAGCCTCACGGCGACAGGAACCGGTGACAGCTTAACGGTTTCCGGCACGGCCGACAGCGCCAGTCTCAGCGGCGGCACGGTGACGCTGGCCGGGACCGGCAGCCAGCTGAGCCTCTCGGGTAACAGCGACAGCCTGACCGCCACAGGCACCGGCGACAGCCTGACGATTTCCGGCACGGGCGACAGCGCCAGCCTCAACAACGGCACCGTCACCCTCGCCGGGAACAACAGCCAGCTTAGCCTCTCGGGCAACGGCGACAGCCTGACCGCCACAGGCACCGGCGATAACCTGACGCTCTCCGGCACCGCCAACAACGCCAGCCTCAGCAACGGCACCGTCGGCTTCGCCAATGGCAGCAATGTGGCGATCACCGCTGCAGGCATCTCGGCCAATGGGAACACGGTGACGGGCGGCAACGACGCCGCGCAGGTCAGCAACGGCACGGTGACGGTCGGCAATGGGCTCGCCGCGACGGTTCTCGGCTCGTCGGATGCAATCACGGCCGGGATCAATGACAGCCTCAGTATCTCCGGGAATTCGGACAGCTTCTCGGCCAGCGGCAACGGCGACAAACTGACGATTTCGGGCACGGGCGACAGCGCCAGCCTCAACAACGGCACCGTCACCCTCGCCGGGAACAACAGCCAGCTTAGCCTCTCGGGCAACGGCGACAGTCTCTCGGCCAGCGGCGCCGGTGACAGCCTGACGATTTCCGGTACTGGGGACACGGCCGGCATCAGCAATGGCACGGTCACCGTGGCCGACAACAGCCAAGTCTCCCTGACGGGCTCATCGGATTCGATTACGGCAGGTGCCGGCGACAGCCTCAGCATCACCGGGAATTCGAACAAATTTACAGCCACCGGAACCGGCGACGCGCTCTCGCTCTCGGGCATGGGCGACACCGCCGCCATCAGCAACGGCACGGTCACCGTCGCCAACAACAGCCAGGTTTTCCTGACGGGCTCGTCGGATTCGATTACGGCGGGCGCCAGCGATAGTCTCGGCATTTCGGGCAATTCCGACAAGGTCACGGCCACCGGGGCCGGCGACACACTCTCGCTCTCGGGCACGGGCGACACCGCCGCCATCAGCAACGGCACGGTCACCGTGGCCAACAACAGTCAGGTTTCCCTGACGGGCTCGTCGGATTCGATCACGGCCGGCGCCCGCGATAACCTCACCATCACCGGTAACTCGAACAAATTTACAGCAACCGGGGGCGGCGATACGCTCTCGCTCTCGGGTACGGGCGACACCGCCGCCATCAGCAACGGCACGGTTACCGTGGCCGACAACAGCCAAGTTTCCCTGACGGGCTCATCGGATACAATCACGGCGGGCGCCAGCGACAGCCTCGGCATCACCGGTAACTCGGACAAATTTACAGCCACCGGGACCGGCGATACGCTCTCGCTCTCGGGCACGGGCGACACCGCCGCCATCAGCAACGGCGCGGTCACCGTCGCCAACAACAGCCACGTTACGTTGACAGGCTCGTCGGATTCGATCACGGCGGGCGCCAGCGACAGCCTCAACATCACCGGTAACTCGGACAAATTTACAGCCACCGGGGCTGGCGACACGCTCTCGCTCTCGGGCATGGGCGATACCGCCGCCATCAGCAACGGCGCGGTCACCGTCGCCAACAACAGCCAAGTCTCCCTGACGGGCTCGTCGGATTCAATTACGGCAGGTGCCAGCGACAGCCTCAGCATCACCGGGAATTCGGACAAATTTACAGCCACCGGGGCCGGCGACACGCTCTCGCTCTCGGGCACGGGCGACACCGCCGCCATCAGCAACGGCACGGTCACCGTCGCCAACAACAGCCACGTATCGCTGACGGGCTCGTCGGATTCGATCACGGCGGGCGCCAGCGACAGCCTCAGCATCACCGGGAATTCCGACAAGGTCATGGCCACCGGGGCTGGCGACACGCTCTCGCTTTCGGGCACGGGCGACACCGCCGCCATCAGCAACGGCACGGTCACCGTGGCCGACAATAGTCGGGTCACGTTGACGGGCTCATCGGATTCGATCACGGCCGGCGCCAGCGACAGCCTCAGCATCACCGGGAATTCGGACAAATTTACAGCCACCGGAACCGGCGATAAGCTCTCGCTGTCGGGCACGGGCGACACCGCCGCTATCAACCTGGGCACGGTCACCGTGGCCGACAACAGCCAAGTCACGCTGGTGGGCTCATCGGATACAATCACGGCGGGCGCCAGCGACAGCCTCAGCATCACCGGGAATTATGACAAGGTCACGGCCACCGGGGCCGGCGACACGCTCTCGCTCTCAGGCAGGGGTGACACGGCCGTCATCAGCAACGGCACGGTCACCGTGGCCGACAATAGTCGGGTCACGCTGTTAGGAAATAGCGACAGCCTGACTCTGGCTGCGAACGACACGGCTAGCGTTAGCGGCGCCGGGGATATTCTGGCGCTTTCCGGAGGCGGGATTGTCACGCAGGCACAGCTACTGCTCAACGCCATGGCCGCGTATTCTCCAGCGAATTCGAGCACAATAATTCCGAGCGTCGTGCTCCAAACGAACCAGTACATCCAGGTGGCAGCCGGCCTGCATTGATGGCATGGCGATGATGCGGCTACGACGCGGCAGGACCGGGGAATTGGCGTGAGTATGTCGAGGGACGACGTCCCTCGACGCTCCCTGAGCAAGGAGCTCAAGCCGCAGACCATTCCATCAGGGCCCGATAGCACCGCGAGCATAGCACGCGCCGCCTTTCCCAAAGACAATGCGGCGGGATCGTCACCCAGGCCCAGCAGTTCCTCAACACCATGGCGGCATATTCTCCCCGCAATTCGGGCACGATAATTCCGGCTGTCGTGCTTCAGACGGACCAGAACGTTCAGGTGGCTGCCAGCCGGCATTAGCCGGTCGGATGCCGGTTGTTTCCAAGTGCGGTGGCCATGCCGAGATGGCCGGGTCGTCTCGTCAACCGCGCGTGACTCCTATCGGTTTTTCTGCAATATTCGCGGGAATTAAAGGAGTGTCATGGTCATTATGACAGAGCTGCCGGCACCGGCGGACCAGATCCAGGAATTGCGGTTCACGGTTGATTTCGACTATCCGGCGATCTTCACCCGGGGGGTGTTTCGGGCGTCGAACCCGGCCCTGGCGGATTGTCTGCGGCGGCGGGAGCCGTCGCGGGTGCCGGGATTCGTTGCCGTCATCGATGCCGGAGTGGCGGCCGCCTGGCCCAATCTTGCAACGGCGATCCCGCTCTATGCCCAATCGCGGAACCTGCGCCTCGCCGCGCCGGCGCTGGTTCTTCCCGGCGGCGAGGCGGCCAAAAACGGGGACGGCGTGGTCGATGCGGTTCTCGGGCTGATGCGGGAGGCCGGCATCGACCGTCATTCCTTTCTGGTGGCGATCGGCGGGGGGGCCTTTCTGGATGCGGCGGGATTTGCCGCCGCCACCTGTCATCGCGGCGTCCGGCTCCTTCGCCTGCCGACGACGGTGTTGGCGCAGAACGATGCGGCGGTGGGGGTCAAGAACGGCATCAATCGGTTCGGGAGCAAGAATTTCATCGGCAGCTTCGCGCCGCCCTGGGGGGTAATCGCCGATTTCGACTTCCTCGACACGCTGGAGCCGCGCGATCGCCGCGCCGGCCTCGCCGAGGCGGTAAAGGTCGCGGCGATCCGCGATTCCGGATTTCTCGAATGGCTGGAAGAAGAGGCCGGCGCGCTCGCTGCCTTCGCGCCCGACGCCAGCGAGGTCATGATCCGGCGGTCGGCTGCGCTTCACATGCGGCACATCGCCGAGGGCGGCGACCCCTTCGAGACCGGGAGCGCGCGGCCTCTGGATTTCGGTCATTGGGCCGCGCATAAGCTGGAGAGCATGACCGGGCATGCCCTCCGCCATGGCGAGGCCGTGGCGATCGGCATCGCTCTCGACGGGCTCTATTCCGCCGAGACCGGGCTCCTCGAAGGGGCGGCGGCGGAGCGTCTCTGCGCACTCCTGGAACGGTTGGGCTTTCGCCTCTTCCACCCGGCCATGGAGGCGCGCGACGGTGCGGGGCGGCGGTTGGTGCTGGACGGGCTGCGTGAATTCCAGGAGCATCTCGGCGGCGAACTGACCCTGACCATGCTCGCCGCACCGGGGCGGGGGTGCGAAATCCATGCGGTGGACGAGGCGGCGCTGGATCGCTGCATCGGTCTTCTCGCCGAACGGGACCGCCGCCCATGAAGGTCGCCGGCGGCGCACATCTCACCTATTGCACCAACATCCATCCCGGCGAAACGCTGGAGGAGGTGGAAGCCTTGCTGGAAACCGGGGTCGCCGCGGTCCGGCGCGGTCTGGCGTCGGGGTTAGGGCCGACCGAACCGATGGGGGTAGGGCTGCGCCTCTCGGCCAGGGCCGCCTTCGCGCTGGAACAGCCGGGCGCGCTCGCCGCCTTCGCCGCCCGGCTGGCGCGGCTCGGCCTCTATGTCTTCACCCTGAACGGCTTTCCCTACGGCACCTTCCATGGCGCCCCGGTGAAGGACCGGGTCTATCTGCCGGACTGGCGCGATCCCGAACGGCTCCGATACAGCGACAGCCTCGCCCGCATCCTCGCCGCTCTGCTGCCCGAGAAGATCGAGGGCAGCATCAGCACCGTGCCCGGGGCCTACCGGGCGCATCTGGGGGCGGAGGAGGACGGTACAGTTATCTCCAGCAACCTCGCGCGCCATGCCGTCTCGCTCGACAGGCTGAGGCGGGAGACAGGACGCTCCATCGTTCTGGCGCTGGAGCCGGAACCCGGCTGCCTGATGGAAAGCGCCGAAGATGCCGTGGCCTTCTTCCGCGACGTGGTCCTCGGTCCGGAAGCCATCGGTCTCGCGGCCGCGCTGGGCGGCCGCGGCCGCGAAGAGGCGGAAGCCCTGCTGCGCCGCCACATCGGGTTGTGCCTCGATGCTTGTCATGCCGCCATCGCCTTCGACGACCCCGCCGAGATGATGGATCGCCTGCGCCGGGCCGGGATCGTCATCGCCAAGCTTCAGCTCTCCGCCGGCATCGAGGCCGTCCGGCCGGGTGCTGCGGAACGGGCGGCGCTGCGTCCCTTCGCCGAGGATGTCTATCTGCATCAGGTGACGGTGTGGAATGGGAAGGGGCGGAATGGGCAGGGGATGACGCGCCATGCCGATCTCGCCGACGCCCTGGCCTCGCCCGCGACTCCCGACGGGGGCGAGGAGGAAGAGCTCTGGCGCATTCATTTCCATGTGCCGCTCTGGATGGAGCGGCTCGACGGCTTCCGCACCACCGCGCCGTGGCTGGAGGAACTCCTGGCCCTGCACCGGCGGCAGCCGGTCTCCTCGCATCTGGAAGTCGAGACCTATAGCTGGTCGGTCCTCGATCCGCGCTTTCGCCCGCCGGACCTTCCCGCTGCCATCGTCCGGGAACTCGAATGGGTGCTGGAGCGCCTGTCCTGATGGATCCGCGCACGGCCCTGGTGCTGGGGCGGGTCTCGAACCTGCCGACGGTGTGGAGCAATGTGCTGGCGGGAACGTTGCTCGCCGGCGGACGGATGGAAGACGGCATCCCCGTTCTGCCGCTCGCTCTGGCAAGCCTTCTCTATCTGGGCGGGATGTATCTCAACGACGCCTTCGACCGCGATTTCGACGCGAAGGAAGTCCCGACCCGTCCCATCCCTTCCGGACGGGCAACGGTCCGGGCGGTCTTTGCCGCCGGCTTCGCCATGCTGGGCGGCGGCATTCTCCTGAGTGCTACGGCCGGCGGCGCGGTGTTTCCGGTTGCGCTGGCGCTAGCCGCCGGCATCCTCGCCTATGACATCCATCATAAGGGCAATCGGCTTAGCCCCCTGCTGATGGGGCTGTGCCGGGCGCTGGTCTACGCCCTTGCGGGCTTCGCCGCCGCCGCCGCCGCCGCGCCGTCGCCGCTGCTGGCGGCGGGAGCCGTGGCGCTGTTTTGCCATGTCGCCGGCCTTACCTATGCCGCGCGGCAGGAAAACCGGAGCGGCTTCCGGCTTGCCTGGCCGCTTGGCGTGCTGGCGGCGGCGCCGGTACTGGTGCTGGCCGCGGCGGGCGAGAAGACGGAAAGCTGGCCTTTCCTGATCCTCTTTCTGGCCTGGATGGGCTATGGCCTGACGCGGTTGACGGTCCGGCGCCGCTGCGATGTCCGGGCGGCGGTAGGGGCCATGATTGCCGCCATCTCGCTCCTGGATGCGGTGTGGATCGCCGGGGTGGCGGGCCCGCTCCCGGCCCTGGCCGGGGTCGCCGCCTTCGCCCTGACCGTGGCGGCGCAGCGCTTTGTGCCGGGGACGTGAATAACCCGAGGCCTCGGGCTCGGGACGGGTTGACGCGGCAGCCCGATTCCCTCAGCCCGCGAAAAGGTGGGCGAGGAGCAGAGCCTTCACCGCCATGGCCGGGATGGCCCCCTCAGGCAGCAAGCCGGGCTCGGAGGAAATAAGGACCGGCCCCGAATTCTCGTCATCGGGCGGGCGGCCATGGCTGCCCCGGACCAGGGATTCGTCGAGCGGGGTCATCGCCATGAGGCTGCGCTGGCCGAGTTTGCGCTTCACCAGGGTCCAGGCGATTTGAAGCCGTGGGAAGCGGAGCGCCGGGTCGAGAAACAACTCCACCGGGTCATAGCCGGGCTTCCGGTGGATATCGACGGTGCGCGCGTAATCGGGCGCGCGCGCTTCGTCGAGCCACCAGCCATAGCTGAACCAGCGATCGGCGGCGCTGACCAGGACGAGATCGCCGGCATTGGCATGGCCGAGCCCGGCTGCCGCCTTATCCTCCCCATCCAGCACCTGTTCGATCCCCGGCTGCGCGCCGAGGAGCGCCTTCACCTCGGGCCCCCGCGCCGGATCCTTCAGATAGACATGGGCGATCTGGTGGTCGGCGACGGCGAAGGCCTCCGACGCGCCGGGATCGAGGAGCTCCCGTCCCAGCTCTTCGCGCAGTGCCAGAAGCCCGGCGCGGCGGAGAATCCGGTTGACCGCGATGGCGCCCTTTACCGGCACGATGCCGTATTCGGACAGGACGACGATCGCCAGACCGTCACGCGCCGCCCGGTCGATCAGAACACCGCAGAGCGCGTCGAGTTCGGCTACATGGCGGGGGATGTCGGGATGGTCCGGCCCCAGCTTCTGCAGCCCGTAATCGAGATGGGGCAGATAGACGAGGGTCAGGCTGGGCTGCTCCGTGTCGAGGATGTGGAGTGCGCAATCGGCGATCCAGCGGCTGGAGACGATATCCGCACCTGGTCCCCAGAAGCGGAACAAGGGAAACGGCCCCAGGCTCCGGTTCAGGGTATCGCGGAGCGCCGCCGGCTGGGTATGGATGTCGGGGATCTTGCGCCCGTCGGCGGGATAGCAGGGGCGGGGTGTCACTGCCCAATCGACGGTGGAATACATATTGTACCACCAGAAGAGATTGGCGCAGGTAAAGGCGGGATCGCGCCGCCGCGCGGTCTCCCACAATTTCTCGCCACGGACGAGCCGGTTCGACTGCCGCCACAGCCAGACCTCGGAATGCTCGCGGAAATACCAGCCATTGCCGACGATGCCATGGCCCGAAGGCGGGAGCCCGGTCAGATAGGTCGCCTGCACCGGGCAGGTGACGGCCGGCAGAACCGTCCCCACCGGCCGCGCACCGCCCTCCGCCGCCAGCCGCGACAGGCGGGGCGCATGCCGCAGGAGGGCCGGGGTGAGGCCGACGGCATTCAGGACCAGCGTGCGGCGGATGGTCATGCGATCGTCTCCGGAGGGGCCGGGCTACCGCCCGGATTCGACCAGAGGAGTCTGACCGCGCAGGACCGAATTGTCCTGGTGCAGCTGCCTCTGGTCGATCACGGGCGGCACGCAAAGATCGATGCCGTCCAGCCTCCCGCTCTGGCCGAAGAAGGCGAGCGGGTTGTCCCAGACGATGCGGGCGATATCTTCCGCCGGAATGCCTGCGGCAGCCATGGCGGCGGCGGTCTTCGGCACCTTCAGCGGGTCGCTGACGCCCCAATCGGCCGCGCTGTTGATGATGATCCTCCCGGTCCCGTAGCGGCGCACCAGGGCAACCATGCGGACCTCGTCCATCTTGGTATCGGGATAGATGGAATGCCCGGCCCAGCAGCCGGTCCCCAGCACCAGGGGCAGCGTTTCTTCGTTGTTGTGGTCGATCAGCACCATGTTCTCAGGAATGCCGAGTTCGCGGACCACATCCAGGGTGCGGCGCGTGCCCCGCAGCTTGTCGCGATGCGGCGTATGGACCAGCACCGGCAGGCCCAGGCTCCGGGCCAGTTCGAGCTGCGCCACGAGGCAGTGCTCTTCAGCCGGGGTCATGTCGTCATAGCCGATCTCGCCCAGGGCGAGCACCCCGTCCTTGGCGAGGTAGCGCGGCAGGAGCGCCAGCACGCCCTCCGCCAGGGCCTCGTCATTGGCCTCCTTGGGATTGAGCCCGAGAACGCAGAAGTGATGGATCCCGAACTGGCTGGCGCGGAAGCGCTCCCAGCCGAGAAGGGTCAGGAAATAATCCTCGAAACTGCCGACATGAGTCCGCATCTGGCCGGTCCAGAAGGCTGGCTCGACGACGACGGCGATCCCCGCTGTACGCATCGACCGGTAATCGTCGGTGGTGCGGGCGGTCATGTGGATATGGGGATCGAACATCCTCAAGGGGCTTCTCCTGTCAAGAGGGCAACATCGGGGGAGACCGGACGCAGGGCGGCGCGCTGCTCGCTGGCATAAGCCCGGCCCATCCGGGCCAGTTCCTCGTCGCGCCTCGCATCGAGGCCCCGGATGCGGCGGAGCGGTATCCCGAGATGGAGGGCCTTGAGGACCATGGCGCGGAAGGAATCGGGCGGGAAATAGCGGAGCGGATAGTCGTTGTCGCAGGCGATCGCGGCCACCGTCCCGGCGACGGCGGAGCGCAGCGCGAGGAGGGCGACATCGCGGAACCGCTCCGGCCCGGGGAGCAGCGGCAGCGCCTTCAGCACCGCCTGCTTTTCCACATCGTCGCCCCGGCGCAGGAGTTCGGACACCAGGGCCGGATGCTCCCCAGCCGGGAGGATCGCGATCCGGGCGAGGAGCAGCCGTAGCCGCAGCAACTCGCCAGGCGCCAGCATTTCAGCTGCGCCGAGCCCCACCTGCCGCAGGGTCTCGGCCTCTTCGGCGGTGAGGCGGAGATCGCGGCCACGGACGGCCCGCTCTGCGCCCGCGAAAGCGGCAAGAAAGGCGGTCCCGTCACGGATCGCCTTTTCAATGTCTGGCGCCGCGCCGGGGCAGCGCCCCAGCGCGGCGTCCAGGATGTCATTCGGTTCGGGCAGCGTCATCCTCAGGGCTTGCTGTAGCTCTTTGCCTTGTGCATCTGCCAGTCGAAATCGGTGAACAGCGTGCCCGGCGGGACGCCGGCGGCGCTGGCGGGGAAATGGCAGCCGAGGCACGCACTCGTCTGCGTCAGCGGCGAGACACCCTGATTATAGGTCTCCAGAACGGTGTTGGCCAGCCGGGTCGGAAGCGGATTGCCATAGAGGGTCGCCGGCTGCAGCGGGAACTGGGTATCGACCAGGACGTAGTTGGCCCAGACCGTGCCTTTCAGAAGCCCCGCAACCTGCTGGTTGATCGCCTTCACATCGTCCGGGATGGGGACGATGCGCGCCACCTGGACCGGCGTCCGGTCGGTCTGGGAGGTCGGCAGCTCGTTGAGCTTGCAGGTCGTGCAGCTCGAGTTGAAGAAGCTGTAATGTGCGCCCGCAGTCACCGCCGGGGTACAGCCCTTGGCCTCGCCGTTGGGATACGAACAGTCGGGTGCGTTGTCCTTGTGCTCGAAGGTGGCCCAGATCCATTGCGGCGCCGCCGTGGTCTTGGCGGTGAGGTGGAAACCCACCAGCCCGACGGTCTGGACGGTGCATTTCCCGGTCCCGGGCTCGATCACATAAGCGGGACGGGAATAGAAGCGGGACGGCTCGTCCGCTCCGGCAAGGATCTTCCAGGCGGGCTTGACGTTGATCGGCGCCGGCTTCGCCGTGGCGATGTCGCCGGACGGGAAGAGCAGTTGCTGCTGACTGGCCGCAGCCTGCTTGTCGGCGTCGTAGAATCCGTTATCGACGACGAATTCATAGGATTGCCGGTTGGTCATCACGTCGATGTAGACGTAATTGCGGTTCTGGTCGATCAGATGGCCGAACTTGCCGCTCATCGGCTGAACCACCGCCGACAGGGCGGGATCGTCGCCCTTGTTGGCGCGGGAAAGGACATTGAGCCAGCCGGAAGCCTGCCAGCCGGTGGGCGGTGCCGGGCAGTTCGCGGGCGGCACGACATCGACGGGCGTGTTCCATGCCGTGGGCTTGGCCGGCGGCGTCGGAAAGGTTTCCGGGGTGGTCTTGTAGCTCTCCCAGACGCGGGCGCCGGTGCCGGCGAGGGTCTTGGCCGTGTCGGGCTCGCCGCGCTGGCCGCTCACCGGCCAGTTCAGGGCGATGAAGGCGTTCCAGGACCAGACGTCGTAGGCGAGCTTCTTTTCCGACGTGGTGGCGGCCTTGGACAGGTTCACGTCATAGGGTATCTGCGGCGCGATGCAGACCTGACCCTGGGCAGAGACGCCCGGAACAGCCGGGGTAACGCAGGCGGTTTGGGCGGCGGCCTCGGGTTGGGCGGCCAGGAATGAAGTGGACAGGGCCGCGAGTGCCAGAGCGGCGCCTGCCAGGGCCGGAGAGGTGATGCGGATCATGGTTCCTCCGATGATGAGGGTGACGGCTTGTATCGGGCAGCCGGGCTATTGGTTCGGATAGAGCGCCGCATAGTTGACCCTCGCCCAGCGGTCGAGAAGCGCGCGTCTCCCGTCGGACAGATCGCGGGTGCGGGGCATGTAGCCATAGGTCCACCAACCCTCCGGATCGGTGACCTTCTGGAGCATCTTCAGGAAGGCCGCGGAAGTCATCACATGGTAGTTGCTGAAATCCAGGATCGGCTGCATGACCGGATAGGTCACGTAGAAGTACCGCATCACATGCTCGTACATGAATTTGAACCCGGCCTCGCCCAGGAGATCCGCATCGGGAACGTGATCGTAGGTGTCGTTGGGCAGGATGCGGATATTGGCGAAGCCGTCCCGCAGGACGTCGACCGCGTTCGGGTTGTCGCCGAGGGTAAAGCGGACGACGCAGTTGCCGGTGTTCCTTGCGGTGAGACGGATGGTGACGAAACCGTCCGCATCGGCGGGCAGCGGCGCCTCCATGTTACAGAGCCAGTCCGAACTCGGCACCGGATCGCCGCCGACATCATTGTTGTCACCGGTATAATCGACGATGAATTGCTGCAGGTCGATCTTGCGGCCCGCCGCCGGTCGGCCGTTTTCCATCACCTTGACCTTGATAAGGCCCGCATTGCCGTTCTGCAGGTAGAAATTGCGGCTGTCGGTAGCGGCCCAATAGCCTTCGGCGAAGAGGGGGCCTAGCGTGTCGCTGGTCAGGGTGAAGGTGGCGCCCCCGGCCAGTGCCGCCTGAACGGCGGCGGCGTTGGCCGAATAGTCGAGATCGACGATCGCGCCCTGCTGCGTCACATTGGTCATGGCGTATTGCTCGGGGGCGATGACCCCGACCGTCACGGGCGCTCCGTGCCCCGTCAGCGCCAATGTCAGATGGCCCATGGGCTTCTTGGTGACCGTGGCATGGTCGCGGCCGGATTCGGGGAGAGCGGTGAACAAGTCGATCGAGACGATCTTGCTGCCCTCATTCACCTTCAGCAGCACCGGGCCGAGCGATTGCGGCGCGGGAAAGCCGTTATAGAGGGTGCGGCAATCGGGAAAGGTCGTAAGCTCGCTCTTGAGGGCGAGCCCGATCGCGCCGGAAACGAGGCCGTCGCGGCTGACGGTCTCGCCGGCATTATCGTAAAGGGTGGCGTAGAGGCCGAACCGAACCGACAGGCCGGCGGCGTTGGTGCCCGCCGTCTTCCACGCCTGATGGAGAGCGGCCACCGCCGGCGACTGGCCGGTATTGGCCAGCAGCGCCTGCCATTGCTCTTCGGCGATCGGAAGGACGGTCTCGAACACGCCGGAGGCACCACCGGAGGCCGGCATGTCCCGGTTCCGGAAGAACCACACCCAGCGCGAATTGGCACGCGGCGCGTCGAGCGGGACGCCGGCCAGATCGAAGACGTCGAAAAACACCTGGGATGCTTGCGAACCCGTGGGGTTGCAGTCGCACAATTCGGCATGGACGAAGCCCGCCGTCATGCCCACCAGCGGATCCGCTCCGCCGCCCTCACCGGTCGTGACCGCGGTCACGCTGGTGGCGAAGGAGGCGGTGTTCTGGCCCCAATAGGACCAGTTGGCGCCGCCGTCGATCGGCTTGCCGTCCGGGCCCTTGATCTTATCCTCGTCGTTCATCGCCTGGCGCAGATCGACATCGGTCGGGGTCTTGCCGTCGATCTCGATCGGAAGGATCGTGACATTCGCGAAGTCGATAAGTGGGGCGCTTTGAGGGGTTCGGGTATCGTCCAGCCAATAGAGGAAGGGCTGGTTGTTGCCGGTGGCAACGTTGCCGGTCCAGGTGCCGCCGAAACAGATGCGCGGCAAATCGAGATAGCTCACGGTCAGGTCCCCCTGTTGTCGGACTGAAAGGCCTTATGGCTCGACATTCGCGGGTGTAATACCCTATCAAGCCATGTCTGATGTAGCTCAAAACAAGTTATTGAGGTGTTTTTTCGTCTTGTCAAGACCATAATCGCGAAGACAATGGCGCTCGCACTATCATTGCCGGACTCGATGTTTTATGTTTGCCAAACGGCGGCGGTGGGTCCGTTTGGGTGCAATAAATACGTCATATCAAAATTATCCATAGCATCTTGCGGCAATTATATAGCGTTTGTTATAACATATACGCTATTTATGGGAGCCCACGTCCTCTTGCCGCGGCCATGTGCTTGAGGGGGCCGGCGCTTCGTGCCTGGAATTGAATCAGGCGCTTCAATGAGGAGGAAACGATGCTTCGACGTGTAAAATGTTTCGGAAGGACGGGCGCCACTGCCGCCCTCGCGGGCGTCCTGGCCCTGGCTTTCGGGGCTGCCCCCGCGACAGCGGCGACGCTGACCGAGCAGGAGAAAAGCGATCTGGCGGCGGTGCTCAAGGAGGCCCCAGCCGGCATTCCCACGACTCTCGACCTGTCGAATCCGGTTCACTACCGCTTCTTCATTCAACAGTTGAATTCGGCTGGATTCAGCCCGAAACGCTATCCCCATCTCTTCGAGACGGTCGAGGCGGCGCGCACCGTTCCGCCCGGCGCTGAGGAGCGCCGCTCGATCGCCGCACTGGCCGCGGCGGCTCCGGCGGACTCGGCTGTCGAGCCAATCCAGACCCTGACCGCGGTCGGCACTAATGACGGCAGAAACTATGCCGCCGCCGCCCTTTCTTCCGTTCCCGACACCCCCTATTTCTCGTCACTCGTAGTCGGGGTCTACGACGCCCAGCTGAACCCGCTCGGGAACCCGGCCAGGGTCACCTCGGCGACCGCGCCCGCGACCAATCTGAACGCGGTGGCGACCGGCGTGTCGCCGACCGTCTACGGTCCCGTCACCGGCGTGGCGAGCTATTTCTGGCAGGATCAGTTCGGTCGCGCCCATGTCGGCACGCTCACGGGGGCGGTGAGCAACGCCCCCACCAACATCACCAACACGGCGCCGATGCCGGGATCTGGGCAAACGATCACGAAGCTCTGCCTCGGCCGGACCGGTTCCGACTGCACCTATACGCCCGCGGGGGGAAGCGGCTCCAACGTGCGGATGCCCGTCGCCGGAAACATCACCTTCGGGCAGCCGATCTCCAAGGACCCGCTCACCCAGACTTCCCTCATCACCATGGCGAAGCCCGATGTCGGCCAGGGCGGCGGCTGCACGATCGCGAGCACCACCGATTTCTTCAAGGACCCCGGCACGGTCATCAACGGCAACAGGATCACCTGGAACCTGCAGCCGGCGCAGTTCCAGCCGGCGAATGGCTGCCTGACCCCCAACGCCACCGCGATCTATACCTTCACCCTCGGCCTCACCGTCGGCCCGCTGCCGACCTTCGTGACCATCACCAGCGATCCCCATACCGATCCCGTCAACCCCTATTACAAAAAAATCCCGGAACTTCAGGTGTTCTTCAGCTGCGTGGCCGAAGGAACCGACATCCAGCTTCCGAATGGTGCGACCGCAAAGATCGAAGCCCTGGGGGAAGGCACCGAGGTACTCGTCGACGCCCATGGCACGGCGGAGAAGGTCGACAGCAAGCTGAAGGGGCATGAAGAGGTGCCGATGGTGCGCCTGCTCACGAACTCAGGGCACAGCCTGCTGATCACCGACGGCCATCCGGTGATGACGCCGAAGGGGCCGGTGCTTGCCGGCAGCCTTAAGCCGCGCGATGAGGTGATCACCCTGAACGGGACCGAAGCACTGAGCGCGGTCACGCGGGAGAAGTCCGACCGCCCGGTCTGGAACCTCAATGTCGGCACGCCGCCGGCCAGCCTCAACGACCTCTCGGTGAAGGGCAAGACCTACTTCGCCGGCGGTATCCTGGTCGGCGACAATGTCATGCAGTTCGTGGAGAACCGGACGCATCAGAAGGAGGCCGCCGCCATCGCTCTGGCGCATGCCCCGGCCGAATGGCGCCGGGACATCGAAAGCGCCATCGAAGACGAACGGAAGTGAGCCGAGCCGGAAGACGGCTTTAAAAGATAGGCGGAAGCGTCAGCCGGCATTCCTGTGCAAATGCCGGTTGACGGTTTCATCCAACGCCGGAGGAATATCGGGATACTGTGGCCTATATGGCCACTATGACGGCCCATTTGGAACCCGACCTCGGTACAACACCGCCCTTTCCAGTCGCCAACGAGGTGGCCCAGTATCTGCCGCAGTTCATTCGCGACCGCCTCACCGGTTGCGCGCTATGCATGGGACGCATGCAGACACCCGCCGCGCCGGTTAACCGTTGGAACGGGACACATGATACCAGAGAGGCGGACTTGGTATATGCTAGGGGTTGAGTGCTTGGAGCAATGATCATGGTTGCAGAAACACGGAGGCAACTCCTGAAGATCGCTCTCCGATGGGCCGAGACGGACAAGCCGTCATTCGCGGTCGGGGTGGATCTGGACGGGGCCGTGCATGATTACCTTGGTGCGCTGGAGGATCAAACCGGCGAGAGGCCAGTTATGGCGGCGGATGTTTCGGCTTCCAGCAAAGAGGAGCAAGTCGTGGTGGCCGTGTGGCGATGGTTGTCAACGAAGACCGACGAAGAAGAGGCCGCCGCTGCCCGGCACCTTCGGATCGTTGTTTCGGCCTGGACGGCGAGCAGCGAAATCGAAATCACGCCTCACATCGGCACGCCGATTGCCTGCGCAAGCCATGTGGCCGGCGCAGGCGATCTGAGGTTGCCCGAATGGCCTTCGGGGGCGGTGGGTGCGGGAATGGCGGACTTTAACGCCGCCGCAGAACGGTGCCACGAGCGAGTCTTCGTCGCGGCCCTGTGGTGGGCGGCGGCGGCAGATCCCGAGCCGCATGAGGCGGCCGGTCTGACGGGAGCGGTCGAGGACTATCTTGAGGCCCTGGGGCTTCAATACGGTCGGTATCCCATACCTCCGGTTGGTATCCTCAATGAGGCATCCGACCGTGACGTTCTTGTGCGGGCCGCTTGGTGGTGGGCCATCGCACTGCAGGGTAACCGCCAGTTTGTAGATTTCCACCTGCGGGAAGCCGCGACGCGATACCTTCGGGCCGTCCTTGCTGTCGGCGGATAAAAGGGTCTGGTCTATTCCTCGCCGGCGAGAGCACGCCGCACGGCATCCGGTTCCCGTTCGATCACTCTCAGCGGCACCCGGCCCTTGAGGGCGAACACGCTGCTCCCATTTCCTCAGCGTCGGCAACGACACCCCAAAGGTTAGAGTGCGGTGGTCACAGGCGGCATCGATCTTGCGATCGGCTAATTGCCGCCGCGCGGCGGCAATTGACCCCGTGGCGGCATCCAAGGTGGAGTTAGTGTCATCCCGCGTCTTGGGGGTTCGGACGCACCCCTGTCGGGGGCGCTCTCTTCCTCCCGCCGCACCGCTTCCGGCGGCGCGCTCTTTTCCCCGCCACCCGTCTGGCCAGCAACGATGGCGGCAATCCCGCCATCCGGTTTCTCCGACGCCTTAGCGATCCGCTTCGCGCGTCGTTGCTTTTCCCGCGTCATCTCTGAGCGGAGCGCCCGCGCGTCCCATTTCTTGTTGTTGAGCGGCACAGCGGCCTTGTCCAGCAGCGCTACGATAGTGTCCCAGGACCACCCTGCTTCTCGCCACTGCACGATCTGATCGTATAGTTGCTGCACCCAGCCCGCGACACCAGTTATCTCCCGACCTCGCGGGCGTTCGGGCGACACCGGCCGATGATCCTTTGCCAGTTCCAGGAGACGGGACCTGATGGTGTCGCGGTCCGATTCCATCCTCACTCAGGCCCCCCACGTTTGCGCGTTACAATTTTTAGAACAACCGCACAATTCTTTCAAGGACCGTCTGCTAAAAACGGCAGCACGATAGGCCGCGCCATGTGCTGCGGGTATGTAGCCAATTATGCTGCATGATACCGCACAACATGCCGCATCATGCAGCATTATATGCAGTGATATGCAGCGGTCTGCCGCATAGTGCAGCGCTATTTGCCGCGACGTGCAGCGGTTTGCCGCAACATCTGCAGCGCGCTCAAGATGCCTCAACATAGAGGGGTTGTTTCGGTCGCTTGGAATCGTCCTCACGCTCCTATTTTTAACGGCTTTTCTCGTCGCGCCATCTCTGGAAAATCCAGGAAATGCGCGGCTTTCAGTGGCTCATAAGGCGGCTCGGCGGGCGGTCTTTTCAGGGCATCTGGCGGCGCATCAAGACGATCGGCGCAGCTCGAAAGCGGGTTCAGAGCTGGGAGGCGGCCTGACGGCAAAAGGCAACACACCTGTGCATCAATATGGCACGGATTTGTGTCAGCCTGGTCAATATATAGCGATATCAATTGCTTACCATGATTTCCCGTATACGTTGCCAGCAATGCCCTTTCCTGATGGGGTGCCGATGGACGCGCCTCATCACGTCCGCCCACGCCTGCCAGTGCCTCCGACAAACCCGGGGCGGTTCAGTTGAGCCGCCTGAAACGTGGCATCGTTGCTGTGAGCCGTCGTTATCAGGCGGTTAAGAGCATCGAATATGCTGTCATAACCTTGGGCAGCAGCGCGAATGGCGTCTGCAGCCGGGCCGTGAGGCCTGAGTACGCCCCCGACCGGGGCTTCAACCCATGAAGACGGGCCTTCTTTTTCTGTTGCCATCGCCCTGTTTACCGGTGGTTCCGAACCCAGATTTCAGCCTCCGGCACCCTACCAGAAAATGGTATCGTAGGCCACTAAAACTAGAAATTTCTTATAATCAATTGATATAGCTATATATTTTCTCGGTTGGCTTATTTCGTGCCATATTGATGCACAGGTGTGTTGCCTTTTGCCGTCAGGCCGCCTCCCTGCTCTGAACCCGCTTTTACGCTGCTCCGATCGTCTTGATGCGCCGTTAGATGCCTGAAAAGACTGCCTGCCGATTGCTGCGAAGTCTCCTCATGAGTCGCTGAGAGCCGTGCGTTTCCTAGCATTTCGAGATCGTTCGACTGGCTGCGGGATCAGAAAAACGTCGAAAATAGGATGATGAAAGCCGTTGAGGCTCCACGTTTGCATTGAGCCGGATTTGTGGCGGCTTGGAGACGGGGCCGGCGTGTGGCGCGGACGAACCGTGATCATGGCTGTAAGAGGCGCCGATGTCGCTGTCATACCAGCCGCGTACCACTAGCGTACCAAAAGAATGGCGGCAGCGCCCCCGGGGCATCGCAGGCATGGAGCAATAACGTACCGCGATGTCACAGAGTGTGTGGCGCAGGAGAGACGTGATGCTTGCAACGTTGTAGTGCGTGCTCTAAAAAATGAAAATGGGATCGAGGCAGTGAAGGGCTGTAGTTGAGATGGAGTCAGAGACCGAGGCCGTCATGTCTCGCGTCGCCGCGTTGGCACAAGGCCGCTCGCCGAGGGAATCCAAAGAGGATCGACAAGTGACCGGCGCCGCTTGCTGGGTAGGACGCCTGTACGATCAGATTGCCGGTTGGCGGAAAGCAGCGTGGTCTTGGGCTGATGTCGCGTCGCTGCTGAATGATGCGGCCGTGCCGCTGAAAAACGCGAAATGGGATGGCGCTGTTGCCCGGAAGGAATTTTGGCGTGAAAAGAAGCGACGCGCCAAACGGATCGTTGAGACCTCGGAGAGACGGGAAGGTGGGATTGCCGCCATCGCGGTTGGCCAACCGCGGAGCGGGGAAAAGAACGATCCGCTGGGAGCGGATCGCCGGGGGGCAACAGAAATACCAGCCGCAGCGGGGGGCAATAAGGGCGGTGCACAGCAGCCCAGGCGCGGAATTACCCTCAGGCCGCCGGGTATGCCGCAAACGGGTAGATTGCCGTCACGCGCCGAACAGCTTTTGAAAGAGGAGGGCGACCGTTAAACAAGAGAGAAATCTTCCTATTGGCGAATATAAGACCGTCATCACGGCGAATCGCCTCCAGGGCACGCCGGAAACGATGCGCGTCTGGGTCGGCCAGAACGAACGAAACGCCCATTTTTGATAGTTAAGCAGACAAAACAAGAACGTCAGGCAGCTTTGAGGGGGGCTCGGGTGTCGCCCGGAGGGGTCTCAATCCGACGGCGTTTTCCGATATCATCGGCGCTGCACCCCAGACGTAGTCGCCGGTCAGATTGACGTGTTCCCAGCCGAGCGGCGAGAGGTGGGCGAGGAGGTGGTCGGGAACATCCTCCGTCAGGCGCAGCGTGGCGGCCGCCTGTTCGAGGTAGCGCGTGTTCCAGAGAATGATCGCGGTGACGAGGAGATTGAGGCCGGAGGCGCGGTGCTGCTGGTTCTCGTAGGTACGATCGCGGATTTCGCCCAGCCGATGGATGAAGACGGCTCGTGCGAGGCTGTTGCGGGCCTCGCCCTTGTTGAGTTCCTGGCCGGTCGTGCGCCGCAGCTCCGGGTCGGCGATCCAGTCCAGCGTGAACAGGGTGCGCTCCAACCGGCCCAGCTTGCGGAGCGCGGCCGCGACGCCGTTCTGGCGCGGATAGGAGGCGAGCTGCCGCATGATCACCGACGCGGTCACGGTCCCGCTGCGGATGGAGGCGACGATGCGCAGGATCTCCGACCAATGGGCACGGATGAGGTCGACGTTGATACGACCGGCGATCATCGGTTCCAGCGTCGGATAGGTCGACGGTTTGCCGAAGCTGTAGAGCCGCCGGTGCTTCAGGCCGGGGATGCGCGGGGCAAACTGGAAGCCAAGCAGAGCGCAGAGCGCGAACACATGGTCGGAATCGCCGCCGCCGTCGGTATGGTGGCGGCGGATCGAGATCTCGCTCTGATGATAGAGCAGCGCGTCCAGCACATGCAGCGCCTCGCTCGCCGTGGCCGCGATCAGCTTGGTGAAGAACGGCCCGTAGCGGTCGGAGAGGTGAGTGTAGACCTTGAAGCCCGGCTTCTGGCCGTAATGGGCGTTGAGGCGGCTCGCGTCGCGGCCGAAGCCTGAAAGAATTGCCCATCCGACGACGAGGCAATGCCGCTGCCGAAGATCGCCGCGAATGGCTCGCGCTGCTGCTGGTTGATCAGACGCCGTAGCCCCAGGGCGTAGGTCTCCTCGCGGATGTGCCAATCGGCTGTCCAGGCGAGCTGACCGAGGCTGGCGATACTGCAGGCTTCAGCCATGCGGATCAGGCCGAGATTGAGCCCGTCGGCAAGCAGCCCGGCCATCAGGATGCGGCTGTCGGCGGCGGCCTCGCCGGTACGCAGGTGGGTGAAGCACTCGGGGAAGGACGTCCATCCCGCCACCTCAGCGAGCAGGTCGGTGATGCGAATGCGCGGCAGCATGGCGTAGAGGCGCGCGGCGAGGGCTTCGGCCTCGGGCGGCGTCGACTTCTCGATCGGTGCAATCTTCAGCACGCCGTTGGTGATCGTGACGTCCGGCAGCAGGCGATCCCCGGCGCGAGCATCGATCGCGGCCAGTTGCCCATCGAGCTCTGTGCGGCGCGCGGCGATGAAGCGATCGAAATCCGCCTCGACCGCAATCGGCAGCGTGCCGGCCTGCTGGAGCTTCTGGAGGATTTCCGCAGAGATCAGCCGTTCCTCGAAGGAGCGATATTGGGTAAGCGATGCTCACGGACCATCGCAGTTTCGGTTGATTATTTCAGACCGCCTGGTCTCGCGGGTCAGCATCCGGCGGATCACGCCGCGATCCGGTCG
>Ga0265327_10001983_pt1 | contig 23305 bp, 22 predicted proteins | sample 41621metaG_FD_202089 | JGI IMG/M metagenome (GOLD analysis project Ga0265327, IMG submission 202089) | Rhizosphere microbial communities from Carex aquatilis grown in University of Washington, Seatle, WA, United States - 4-16-21 metaG | ecosystem: Host-associated > Plants > Roots > Rhizosphere...
CCGCCTCCCGGAAGCTCCAGCGTCTCGCCGCGCCAGCGCGAGAACTGCACCGCGGCCGATCCCCGCGCAGCCTCGCCCAGCGGCAGACCCGCGGCGTCATACGCCGCGACGGCCGCTGCCAGGTTGAGCGCGTTGTGATGCGAGGTGAAGTTCACCGGCAGTGTGATGGTTCGACCATGGAGGGTGATTTCCGCCTCTCCGTCGGTCAGTGAGCGCCGCCGCAGCGCGTCGAGCCGGACGTCCGCGGCGGCCTGCTCGCCGAAGGTCACCACGCGGATGTCGCGGCGCCTCAGGTGCGGTGCCAGCAGCGGCTCCCCGTACGGCACGACCGCTGTGCCGCTCGGCTCCAGATCGGCGAGCACCTCTGCCTTGGCCGCCGCAACGTTCTCGATCGAGCCCAGCAGCTCCAGGTGCACCGGCCCGATTCCGGTGATGATCGCGATCCGCGGCTGAACGATCCGGCTGAGGTAGGCGATCTGTCCCAGCCCGCGCATCGCCAGCTCCGCAACCACGGCGCCCGTTCCAGGATCGATGCGGCACACGGTCAGCGGGACGCCCAGCTCGTTGTTCTCGTTTTCACGACTGGCGACGGTGGTAAGGTGCGGCGCGAGCAGCGCGTGCAGGATGTCCTTGGTCGAGGTCTTGCCCGTCGAGCCGGTGACGGCGACCACCACAGCGTCGCTGCGGCGCCGTACCTCGGCGGCGATCTCGCCCAGCGCCAGCAGCGGGTCGTCGACCGCGATCCGCCGCGGCCCGGCATGCTCCCGCGAGACCAGCGCCGCGGCCGCTCCGCCGGCCAGCGCCTGGTCGACGTACTCCGAGCCGTCCGTGCGCGTGCCCTGGAGCGCGACGAACAGGTCGCCCTCCTCCACCTGACGCGAGTCGGTGGTGACACCGCGCACAACGGCCTCCTCGCCGGTCTCTGCCCCCGTCAGTTCGGCGATCTCGCCGGTCGAGAGCGGGATCATCGGGTGGCCAGCGCCTCGAGCGCGGCACGGGCGACCTCGCGGTCGTCGAACGGCAGGGTCTGGTCGGCGAACTGCTGGCCCTGCTCGTGCCCCTTGCCGGCGATCACCACCACGTCGCCGCGCTGGGCGCCGTCCACCGCACGGGCGATGGCCGCCCCGCGATCGAGCTCGGTGTCCATCTCGAAGCCGTGGCTGATCTCCCCGATGATGGCGGCGGGATCCTCGCTGCGGGGGTTGTCGGTGGTGACGATCGGCCAGTCGGACAGCCGCCGGGCGACCGCTCCCATCATCGGCCGCTTGCCTCGGTCGCGGTCACCGCCGCACCCGAACACGCAGATCAGCCGGCCGGCGGTGATGTCGCGCGCTGCGCGCAGCACGTTGTCCAGCGAGTCGGGGGTGTGGGCGTAGTCGACCAGTACCGTGAACGGCTGCCCGGCATCGACCGCCTCGAACCTGCCGGGGACTCCCGGGACTGCCGCGATCCCGGCGCGAACCGCCTCGTGGGGCAGCTCGAGCAGCTCGGACAGCGCGACCACGCAGAGCACGTTCTCGACGTTGAAGCCGCCGCGCAGCCGGACGTCCAGGGGCAGCAGCCCGCGCGGCGTTCGGGCGATCAGCGCGATCGCGCCGCCCTCGCCGATCTCGAACGCGTGCGGGCGGACATCGGCCTCCTCGCCGCTCCGGGCATAGGTCACCAGGCGGCCGCCGACATCACCCGCCAGCCGGAGGCCGTACTCATCGCCGATGTTGACGGCGGCGGGCGGCCCGCCGTCGACGAACAGCCGGCGCTTGGCCAGGAAGTAGTCCTCCATCGTCGGGTGGAAGTCGAGGTGGTCCTGCGTCAGGTTGGTGAACGCCGTCGCCGCGAACCGGGTGGCGGCGACCCGCTCCAGCGCCAGCGCGTGTGACGAGACCTCCATCGCACACGACAGGTCGCCCGCGTCGAGCATCCCGCGGAACGTCGCCTGCAGATCGACGGCTTCAGGCGTCGTCCGCACCACCGGCAGCACCTGCCCGCCGATCCTCGACTCGACCGTTCCCAGCAGGCCGGGACGGCGGCCGGCGGCGTCCAGCACGGCATACATCAGAAAGGCCGTGGTCGTCTTGCCGTTGGTGCCGGTCACGCCGACGACCTCGAGATCGCGGCTCGGGTGACCGAAGAAGGCGTCCGCGGCGGGGCCCATCGCCGCCCGCGAGGAGGCGACCAGCAGCTGCGGCACTTCCAGCGGCAGCTCCCGCTCCACGACCAGCCCCACGGCGCCGGCGGCGACCGCCTGGGGGGCGAAGTCGTGGCCGTCGGCGGTGAAACCGGGGATACAGACGTGAAGCGAGCCGGGCTGCACGGCCTCCGCCCGGTAGGTGAGCGACGTGACGTCGGGATCACCGGCTCCGATCACCCGGTCCGGGCGCACGGCCTCGATCAGCGTGGCGAGTCGCATCCGCAAGGCATCGTAGGAGGAAGGGTTAGTGGAGCGGCCGGTCGGGCGGGATCGAGAGCACCTGGGTCAGGAAGCTGCCGATCGTCTTGAAGGCCGGCGCGGCCACCGATCCGCCGTAGATATTCCCGCGCGGAGAATCGACGACGACCAGCACCTCGACTCGCGGATTGTGGGCCGGCAGGAAGCCGACGAACGATGCGACGTAGTTGGTGGTCGAGTAGCCGCCTTGGCCGTTGGCCTTCTGAGCGGTACCGGTCTTGCCGGCCACCGAGTAGCCGGGGATGTTCGCCAGCACGCCGGTGCCGAGCGCCGAGTCGACGACGCCCTCCAGCATGTTGACCAGCTCGCCGTCGACGTGCGGCCCGATGATCCGGCGTCGCGTCGGCGGCGGCAGCTTGACCCCGTCGATCTTCGAGACCACGTGCGGCTGCACCAGCACGCCGTGATTCGCGATGGTGGCGTACATCGACGCCATCTGGAGCGGGGTCACACTGATCCCCTGCCCGATCGGGATGTTGCCGATCGAGGACGAGTACCACTTCTCGGGCGGCAGCACGATGCCGGGAGACTCGCCGGGGAACCGGAGCTGGCTCAACTGGCCAAACCCGAACCGGTTGATCCAGTGAGACAGGAGCGTCTTGCCCACCATCTGCGCGATGGTGATCGTGCCGACGTTGGACGACTGGGCCAGGATCTGTGCCGCCGTGAACGTCTTCGGCCCGCGCGGGGCGTCGTCGTGGATCCAACGGTCGCCGACGTGGATCTCGTACGGCAGGTTGGCGAACTTCATCTCCGGATAGACGATCCCGGCGGTCAGCGCCGCCGTCATCGTCACCACCTTGAACGTGGAGCCCGGCTCGTAGGTGTAGTTCGTCGGCTCGTTCTGCGACATGTGCTCGAACTGGGCCGCCGTCAGGTTGTGGACCTCGTTGTTGTTGTATGACGGGCTCGAGACCATCGCCAGGATGTCGCCGCTGCGGGGGTCGAGCACGATCGCCGTCGCGCTGTGGGCGTGCCACTGAGCCGCGGTTTGGTTCATCACCGCCTGCACCTTCGACTGGACGACCTGGTCGAGTGTCAGGCGCACCTGATGCCCCGGCTGCGGCCGGCGCAGCGTCACCGTCTCCAGCGGCACCTGCCCCGGTCCCATGATCTGGAGCTCCTTGCCGGGGTGGCCCTCCAGGTAGCGGTTGTACTGCTGCTCGAGACCGCCCTGCCCGACGTTGTTGATGTCGGTGTAGCCGAGCAGCTGTGGCGCCAGCCGGCCGAACGGGTACTCGCGCCGGGGCTCGGGAACCGAAAACAGCCCCGCCGGATGCCTGCGGAGGATCGCCCGAACCAGGTCGGGCGACGCCTGCCGCAGAACGATGGCCTGAGTGACGCCCTTGGGCTGCAGCAGCGCCTCCAGACGCGCGACCTCGCGGCGCAGCGCCTTGGCTTTCTTGATGCCCTCCATGTGGGCGATGAAGTCGGCGGTGGTGACCGGGTTCGTGACCTGGGCCGGATGCACCATCAGGTCCTCGGCCATCTCCATCACCGCCAGCGGGCGGCCGCTGTCATCGACGATCGAGGCGCGGGACGCCGGCAGCGTGATCCTGGCCTCCTGCTGCTGGCTGACCTTCGCCGCCAGCGAGCTGGCCTCGACGACCTGGAGCTGAACGGCACGGCCGGCGACGATCAGGAACGCCACCAGCGAGAGCGCGACGATCAGGCGCAGGCGCTGGTCGCCGAGCTTGCTCACCGGCCGACCGGCGCGAGGGGCAGCTTCGGCACCACGGCTTGCGGCACCCTCGTGTGCCGGTGCGGCCGCGGGTGGGCCACGTGTGGGCGCGACGGAGCAAACGGGATGTAGTCGGACTGCGAGGGATAGGCCTGCACCATTCCCATCCGCTCCGCCAGCGGCGCCCAGCGGCCCCAGGCGCTGGCCGCGGCGACGTCGGCATCGAGCCGCGCATTCTGGGTGCGCAGCTCGGCCGCCTGCCCGGTCAGGCGGTTGCCCTCGAGGTTCGACTGCAGCGCCGCGACGTTGAGCGCGACGATCCCGCCGAACAGGCTCGCCAGCAGCAGCACCCACAGCACGCCGCCGGTCAGCAGCTTGCGGCCGGGAGCCGTCCTGGCGCGCTCTCTCGCGCGCGTGCGCCCGGATGGAGATCTGGGAGCAGACGGCTTCGGCGAAGCCTTCGACGCCGGCCGCTTGGGCGCAGGCCGCGACGGTGCCCGGGCCGGGGCGGCAACGCTCACTCGACCTCCGTGCGCTCGGCCGCGCGCAGCTTGGCCGACGCCGAGCGCGGGTTCGTGCTCCGCTCCTCGACGGTCGGCACCACGGCGCGGTTGACCAGCTGCCGCAGCAGCGGCTCGTGGCCGCAGACGCAGACCGGGAAGTCGGGCGGGCACGTGCACCCGCGCGACTGGTCGCGGATGAAGCGCTTGACGATCCTGTCCTCCAGCGAGTGGAAGCTGATCACGACCAGCCGGCCGCCCGGCGCCAGCAGCTGCAGAGCCTGCTCCAGCCCATCCTGGAGCGACTCGAGCTCGTCGTTGACCGCGATCCGCAGCGCCTGGAAGGAGCGCTTGGCCGGGTGTCCCTGCCCGAACCGCGACGGCGTCGGGATGGCGCCCTTGATCACGTCGACCAGGTCGCCGGTGCGGGAGAACTCGGCCTTCTCCCTGCGGCGGATGATCGCCCGCGCGATCTGGCGGGCGAACCGCTCCTCGCCGTACCTCGCCAGCACCTGGGAGATATCCCGTTCGGGCCAGGTGTTGACGATCTCGGCAGCGGTCAGGTCTGACGCGGGGTCCATGCGCATGTCGAGCGGGGCGTCGGCCGCGTAGCTGAACCCGCGCAGGGGCTCGTCGATCTGCATCGACGAGACGCCCAGGTCCATCAGCACCGCCTGCGCCCGCATCCCGGTCGCAACCAGGTTGCGCAGCACCAGCGCGAAGTCGCCGCGCAGGAAACGCGTCTCGGCAGTTGCCTGCGCTGAGAACCTGTCAAAGTAGCCGCGCGCGAGGGGGTCGCGGTCGACGGCCACGTAGACACCGTTGCCGCGCAGGGCAGGCTCGAGCATGGCAGCGTGCCCGCCGGCGCCGAACGTGCAGTCGACGACGGTGTCGCCGGGCCTCAGGTCGAGCAGGTCGGCCGTCTCGCCTGCCAGGACGGGAACGTGTGCCATCTCGGAACTAGTGCTGTGAGAGACGCTCGGTAACATCCTCAACGCTCCCCTCGGATTCGGTTTGTACACGCTTCCACGTCTCGAGGTCCCAGACCTCGAGGAAGTCGCGGACGCCGGCCACCACGATGTCCCTGGAGAGGCCCGCGTGCTCCAGCAACGGCTGAGGAAGCATGACTCTTCCCTGCCCGTCGAGCTCCGTCTCGCTGGCGCCGGCGAACACGAAGCGGCTCACCAGGCGACCCTCGCGGGACAGCGGATCGAGGCGCTGGAGCCACGACTCGGCGAAGGATTCCCAGCCCGCCTTGTTGAAGACCACGAGGCAGCCATCCAGACCCTTGGTGACGACGACGCCGTCCGCGAATCGCGGACGGTACCTGGCGGGAAGGGTGAATCGGTTCTTGGCGTCAAGCTTCTGGACGAACTCGCCGAGCAGCACGGGCTCTCTCTCCCATTTCGGACCACTTTACCCCACTCTCCCCCACTTTGCAATCCAAACGTGGGAGGAGTTACGTGTCCCTGAAGATGTCAACCCGCGAACAAGCCTCATCGTTTCCGTACGTAATACGCACACACTCCCTCTGGTTGCAGGCAAGTGATCCTGGTAGAGTTCCGCGCCATGCCGTCCCCACCCGGCCGCCGATTGCGGGCATTTGCTCGCATTTTTGGCGGTATCGCGGTCGTCTCCCTCCTGGCATTCTTTGCCGCGTCAGGCTCCGCTCGAGGCGACTCCATCAGTCAGAAGAAGGCCGAGGCCGCACGCATTGAGCGTGAGATCCAGTCGTCGCAGATGCGGCTCGAAGGCGCGATCCAGAACTACGACCACGCCAACCAGCAGCTGACCGACGTCCGCCGGCAGGTCAGCGCCAACAAGCGGATGCTGACCATCGCGAAGGCGAACCTCGCAACAGCGCGGGCCGAGCTGTCGGCGTTCCTGGTGTCGTCCTACAAGGGCCAGAGCCCCACGGCATCGGCCATCTTCGTGCTCGGGGCGAACTCGTTCTCCGACCTGGTCAACCGGGTCGAGTACATCAACCACACGGCTCTGTCTCAGCAGCAGGTGCTGCACCAGGTCATGTCCTACCAGCACTCGGTCAAGGTGCACGCCTACAAGCTTCGGGTCGCCGAGCGCCAGGCCACGTCGCTGGTCAAGAAGGCTGCGGCGGCCAAGGCGGCGGTCGAGTCGCAGCTGGCCTCACAGCACAACATGCTTGCCAGCGTCAACTCCGACATCCGCCGCCTGATCGCACAACACCAGGCATACCTGCGGCGGCTGGCCGCAGAGCGCGCCGCCAGGCTCCGCCGGCAACAGGCCGCGGCGGCCGCAGCAGCGGCAGCGGCGGCGGCGGCAGCTGCCCCCCCGCCTTCGGCACCGACCGGCGATGTCGGCGGTGGTAGCGGCACGGGTGGTGGCACAGGCATCGGCACGAGCGGTGGGACGGCCCCGCCTCCGAGCTCGATCGGCCAGGAAGCGGTGGCGATCGCCGAGCGCTATCTGGGCGTCCCCTACGTGTGGGGCGGCGCCAGCCCGTCCGGGTTCGACTGCTCGGGGCTGACCATGTACGTCTACGCGCAGCTCGGCATCCACCTCGCGCACTTCACAGGCGATCAGTGGAACGAGGGCACGCACGTCACCTACAGCCAGCTGGCCCCGGGAGACCTGGTCTTCTTCTACCCGGGCGAGGAGCACGTCGGCATCTACATCGGCGGCGGGCTGTTCATCCACGCCCCGCACACGGGCACCGTCGTCCAGATCTCGAGCCTCAGCGGCTACTACGCCGCCGTCTTCGATGGCGGCGTCCGAGTCGCCTAGTAGGCTGATCGCTCGTAGCGGGACCCGCGACGGTTCCCCCTGGTAGAAGCCCCGAAATGGGGATACGATTGACCAGAAGCCACCGCAAAACGGGGATGTTCCCCGAGCGGATTGGGTCGTACCCTGAGGGGTCGATCCGGACGCAGGGTCGGTACTGGGGTCTGACCGCGGCGGCGCCGATAGAGGCGGGTTAATGCAACATCAACGCCTCATGCATATAAGAACCAGCGCGCGGGGAATACGGAACCGTGCACGAACGTTAAGCGAAAGCGCGGCCTGGGAACGGAGCCGCCCGATCGACAGCGAGGGAGTTGATATCTATGACTGACCAGCTCATCATCGAGCCGGAAGCCCGGCTCCTGGTGGAGCTTGGACAGGAGCGAGGAGTGCTGTACGAGGACGAGCTGATGGGCCTTGCCCAGGAGCTGGATCTCGACAGCGACGATGTCCAGGCCCTCCGCGACGAGCTGGCTGGTCTCGGTGTCGAGATCGTCGATCCTCCGGCCCCCGAGGAGCGGGTCGAGGTCGTCGACGTCGAGATCGCCACCACCAACAGCCTCGACCTCTTCCTGCGCCAGGCCGGCCGCTACCCGCTGCTGACCAAGGACGAGGAGGTCATGCTCGCGAAGGCCATCGAGAGCGGCGACCCCGTCGCCAAGCGCCGGATGATCGAGTCCAACCTGCGCCTCGTCGTGTCGATCGCCAAGCAGTACCGCGGCCAGGGCGTGCCCTTCCTCGACCTGATTCAGGAGGGCGTGCTGGGGCTGAACCGCGCGGTCGAGAAGTTCGACTGGCGACGCGACCTCAAGTTCTCGACGTACGCGACCTGGTGGATCCGCCAGGCGGTGCAGCGGTCGATCGCCAACAGCGGCCGCACCATCCGCCTGCCCGTTCACGTGTCCGACCGCCTGCGCGCTATCGAGCGCGCGCGGCGCTCGCTCGAGGCGAGCCTCGGCCGCGAGCCCTCCGACGAGGAGATCGCCCGCGCCGCCGAGCTGTCACAGGATGCGGTTGCCGAGACGCTGGGACTGGCGCGCAAGACGGTCTCGCTGCACGAGCCGGTCGGTGAGGACGGCGACTCCGAGCTGGGCGACATGATCGCCGACCCGGATGCGGGCAATCCCGAGGAGCTGGCGGAGGCGCACCTGCGCCACGAGAAGCTGCGGGCGGGCCTGGCACGGCTGGGCGAGCGCAAGCGCCTGATCCTCGAGCTGCGGTTCGGTCTGGACGGCAACGATCCCCGCAACCTCGAGGAGATCGGCCGGATCGTCGGGCTGACCCGCGAGCGCGTGCGTCAACTGGAGGCCGAGGCCCTGCGCGAGCTGGCCGCGTCGGCTGACATGCAGCCGCTCCGCGCCGCTTGATCTCAGTCACAACGAACGTCATCGAAGGCCCTCCGCCCGGAGGGCCTTCGTCGTTTTGGGGAACGCCCTACAGCGCGTGGGGTACGACGTGCTTCCAGGCAACCGACCGCACGCGCTGGTCGATCCGCTGGGCGACGTCGGCGGGCACTCCGGTGCGCTCGGATGCCTCGGCGACGTTCATGCCGAGCTCCTGCATCGCGACCATCACCAGATCGGCGTCGCGGTAGCTGAATCCCAGCTCTGCCTCGTCGGTCTGACCGCCCCACAGGCCGGCCGTCGGGTGCTTGACGATCACCGACTCCGGCTGCCCGAGCAGGCGGGCCGCGGTGCGTACCTCGGTCTTGTAGAAGTCGTGGATCGGCTCGATGTCCGACGCGGCGTCACCGAAGCGGGTGAAGTAGCCGAGGTGGTACTCGCTGCGGTTCTCGGTGCCCAGCACCAGCGCGTCGTATGCCTGGGCGACGTCGTAGAGCAGGATCATCCGCGCCCGCGCGCTGGCGTTGCCGAACCGCAGCGCGGCCTCGTGCACGCCCGGCCGCACCTGCTCGATCCCGTCCAGCAGCGGCTCGATCGAGATCGTCAGCATGTTCTCGGGCGGCAGGTTCGCAGCCTCCGCGCAGGCGGCTGCGTCGTCGAGGTGCACCTGCTCGGTGTGCCGCGAGGGCATCCGGATGGCAATCACGTTCTCCGGGCCGAGAGCACGCGCGCCAAGCGCCATCGCCACCGACGAGTCGATGCCGCCCGACAGGCCGACTGCGACCCGCGACCGGCGGGCGCCCTCGAGCACTTGGCGCAGCCGCTGGCACTTCGCCTCGAGCATCGACTCGATCTCGGCGTCTGCGCGGATCAGGTGCACCCGGTCGATCCGTCCGAAGGCAGTTATGTCGTTGCTCATGTCAACAGCTCCTTGAGCGCCGAAGCCTGTGGCGAAAGCCGGGTTTCGAGAGGGGATGGGTTGAACAAGTCGCGCGTCCGAGACGGTAGCGCGGCGAGCTCCTGCGCGGCGTATGAACGGCTGTCGGCGAGCGTCGGCAGCGGCCGCACCGGCTGGCCGGCGACCAGCACCGCCTCCAGCAGCGCCCGTCCGGGCAGCTCCTCGTCCGACATCCCGATCACGTCGGGGCCGCCGTTGCGAAACACCTGATGGCGACCGGGTAGCGTCGCCTTCCCGGACGACATCTTCATCACCGGGCGGCCGTCGCTCTCGACCAGCTTGTAGACGCCGCCCAGCGCGGGAGCGTCGGAGCTGGTGACCAGAGCCGTGCCGACGCCGAACGAGTCGATCGGCGCGCCTGACTCGACCAGACCGGCGATCAGGTACTCGTCGAGGTCTCCCGATGCCAGGATCGCCGTCTGCTCGAGGCCGCCGGCGTCGAGCACCTCCCGCACCTGCCGCGAGAGCACGTCGAGGTCGCCGGAATCGAGCCGCACCCCGCGCGGGCGGATACCGGTGCTGCGGGCAGCTTCGACCGCAACACGGGCGCCGTTGACGGTGTCGTAGGTGTCGATCAGCAGTACCGCGTCTGCGGGTTTGTCGCGCAGCAACTGCTCGAACGCTGCCAGCTCTGTCCCGTGGCCCATCACGAAGCTGTGGGCCATCGTACCGACCGTCGGGATGTCCCACAGCATTCCGGCGGCCACCGTCGCGGTGGCGGTGCACCCACCCAGGTAGGCGGCGCGGGCGGCGAGCACGCCGGCGTCGGCGCCGTGCGCGCGGCGGAGCCCGAAGTCGACCACCGGCCGACCGGCCGCAGCGATCACCAGGCGCGCCGCCTTGGTGGCGATCAGCGTCTGGAAGTTCGTCTGGTTGAGCAACACCGACTCGACCAGCTGGCAGAGAAGCCGCGAGCCCTCGACCCGCAGCAGCGGTTCGCCGGCGGCGACGGCAGTGCCCTCGGGCACGGCGTGGAGGTCACCGTCGAAGCGCAGCGTCGCCAGCCGTTCGCACAGCGCCTCGGACGCCGTGCCGCTGCTCTGCAGGTACCGCAGCGACTCGTCGGCGAACTGCAGACCGACCAGCAGCTCGACCACCTGTGCGAGTCCGGCCGCCATCAGGAAGCCGCGCCGCGGCGGCAGCTCGCGGACGAACAGCTCGAACGCGACGCGACCGTCCGCGGTTCCCTCGGCCAGATACGAGTCGGCCATCGTGAACTGGTAGCGATCGGTCAGCAGCTCACTGGGCAGCGCGGTCATGATGACCTCCGGTAGCGCGCACTCTCGGCCAGGATCAGCGGCCGCTTGTCGGCGAATCGGTAGAGCGCCGCCGGACGGCCGCCGGTGGGCCGCTCGCCGGTCTCGGCGAGCACGCCCCAGCCGAGCGCGATGCGCCTGAAGTTGTTGGGCTCGAACGCTCGCCCGATGCCCGCCTCGTAGACGTGCCGCAGCTCGGTCATGGTGAACGTGTCGGGCAGCAGGCTCCAGGCGACGTTCTGATACTCCAGCTTGTAGGCAAGGCGGCGACGGGCGTACTGCAGGATGCTGTCGTGGTCGAAGGCCAGCGTCGACCCCTTCGCCACCTCGTCCAGCAGCGGTTGCAGGGGGCGCCAGACTGCCTCGCGAGCGTCCGAGCCCGCTGCCAGCGTGACGGCGCCGCCGTCGACCAGCGCCAGGTAGCAGCACGAGATGACCCGGCCGCGGGGGTCGCGGTCGAGCTCCGAGAAGGTGGCCAGCTGCTCGAGGTAGACGTCCTCCACCCCGGTCTCCTCCCGCAGCTCGCGAACGGCCGCCTGCTCCAGCGTCTCGTCGGCCTCGAGCCCGCCGCCGGGCAGAGCCCAGTAGCTCTCGAACGGCTTGTAGCGCCGGCGGACGAGCAGCACGTTCATTGCACCGCTCAGATAGGCGAATGCCGCCACGTCGGCTGCGACCTTGGGTGTGCGCCTGCTGTCGGGCACGAGTCAGACCTCTTCGACCTTTTAGACTTCGTGACTATTCTACCAGCCGGGCGACCCTACAGAGCGATGCGGTCGCGGATGCACCAGCCGTCCGCCCCGCGATGCTCCATCACGTGCACCTCGGACGCATGAGCGACGATCGGCAGGTGCCGGGCGACGTCCTGCTGGGCGTCGTCGAGCAGCTCGGTGTCGGCCGTCTCCGCGACGGTCAGGTGCGGAACCACGGTGTCGAACTCGCCGCCGAAGGGAGGGTATTCCGGGAATCGCTCGGCGACGGCTTTGATCATGCCGACGAACGGCTGCGCCGGGTCGGGCTCCAGGTACAGCACCGACGGCGCCCCGTCGAACCGGCCAAACGTCGCGAAGCGGACGTCGAACGGCGAGAACGTCGAGAGCACCGCTTCGAGCTCCTTCATTTGGCGCGCCACCAGCTGCGAGTCGTCGGCGAAGGGGTAGATCAGCGTGACGTGCGCCGGCATGCCGTCGGCTCCGTCCGTGGTGCACGCCCGGCGCCATCGCGAGACTGCCGATTCGGCCTGCTCGAAGGGGATGACGATTCCTGTCGCGGCCATCCCGGGTGTTCCGGTCAGGAACTGGGTGAGACCAGGATGGTGCGGGTCGTCGTGTAGAACTCGCGGGCCGCCCTGCCCTGCTCGCGCGGCCCAAACCCGGACGCCTTCTCGCCGCCGAACGGGACGTGGAAGTCGACGCCTGCAGTCGGCTGGTTGATACGCACGAGCCCGGTCTGCAGCGTCCGTGCGAGCTCCAGTGCCCGGTCGAGGTCGCGGGTGTAGACGGCTGTCGAGAGGCCGTAGCGAACACCGTCGGCGATCTCCCTGGCCTCGGCCGCGTCCGCCGCCTCGATGAAGGCGCAGACCGGCGCGAAGATCTCCTCCTGGGCGATCTCCGCCGCGGGGTCGTCGACCTCGACCAGCGTCGGCCGCAGGTACCAGCCGGCATCGTCGGGCGCAGCGCCGCCGGTCAGCACCCGGCCTCCGGCGTCGCGCGCGCGGCCGACGGCCGCCAGCCCGTTCTCGCGCGCCTCCGGCGTGATCAGCGGCCCGACCTGGCAGGCGTCCGACGCTGGGTCGGTGATCCCCATCAGCTCGATCGCCGCAACCAGGGCGTCGCGCATCTCGCCGGCCACGCCCCGCTCACAGACCACCCGGCCGGTGGCGGTGCACTTCTGGCCGGCATACCCCATCGCGGCCGACGCGATCATCGCCGCCGAAGCCTCGACGTCGGCGTCCGCCAGCACGATCGAGGCGTTCTGTCCGCCCATCTCGCACTGGGCTGCGATGCCGCGGGCGGCAAGCTGTGTGGCAACCTCGTGGCCGACGCGCTCCGAGCCGGTGAACGACAGCGCCCGCAGGCCGGCGCCGGCGACCAGGGCGGCGCCCGTCTCACCCTCGCCGTGGACGACGCCGACGACGTCCTCAGGCAGGTGCCGGCCGAGGATCTCGGCCAGCCGGTCGGCGCACGCCGGCGCATGCTGCGACGGCTTCCACACGCAGACGTTGCCGTATGCCAGCGCGGGCGCAAGCTTCCAGGCCGGGATCGCCAGCGGGAAGTTCCAGGGTGTGATCAGGCCGACCACTCCGCGGGGCGCCCGCCGCGTGACCAGCAGCGAGCGGCCGTCGCTGGGCGGGTAGCTCTCGCCTTCGGGGTCGAGCACGACCCCGCTGTAGAAGCGCAGGACGGCGACCGTGCGGGCGACCTCCCCCCGCGCCTCGACGATCGGCTTCCCGACCTCCCGGCAGATCAGGTCTGCCAGCGCGGAGGCGTCGGCCTCGACGTCGTCGGCGGCGCGCCTCAGCGCCTCGCCGCGGGCGGCCGCAGGCGAACCGCCCCACCCGCCGGCCGCCGCCCCCGCGTCGCGAAGGGCGCGGTCGACCTCGATCCCGCCGGCCGGAGCGACGGCTGCGACGACGTCGTCCGGGTCAGCCGGGTTGAGGCTGCGGATCTCGGCGGTGGCGGCCATGCCAGCCCGTGCGCCTACGCCTTCGTGAACGCGATCACGAGCACCAGCAGTGCGATCAGCACTGCCACCGTGACCAGTAGCCACCAGCGCGAGCTCGACTCGGATGTCACATGCACTCCGTTGCCATCTGCGGCGGATCGTACCCGGTCAGGCGGCTTCCGCGTCGCCCATCGGGGCGAACGCGTAGCCACCGGGCCCGGAGCGCTTCGACTGGTACATGCCGCGGTCGGCGGCGGACACCAACTCGCGGCCATCGGTCGCATGCACGGGGTGAATCGCGATGCCGATGCTGGCCGACGTCTGGAGCATCCTGCCGCCCAGGTCGAACGGTGCGCTGAACTCGGCCTGCACCCGGCGCGCCACCATCTCGGCCACGGTCGAGGCGGTCTCGCGCTCGAGGTCGGAGAGGACGATCGCCAGCTCGTCGCCGCCCAGGCGGACAACGAGGTCGGAGTTGCGCGCCGCGCGGCGCAGGCGCTCACCGACCTGGCGCAGCAGCTCGTCGCCGGCCTCGTGCCCGAGCGTGTCGTTGACGTGCTTGAAGCGGTCGATGTCCATGAACAGCAGCGCCGCCGCGCCGCCGTCGTGGCGGGCGCGCGCCAGCACGAGGCCGAGGTGCTGGTCGAACATGGCCCGGTTGGGGAGCCCGGTCAGCCGGTCGTGGTAGGCCATGAACGTGACCTTCTCCTCGCGCAGCTTCCGCGCCGTGATGTCGCGCAGGAACATGTTGAAGCTGGTCTGGGTCGTCCACAGCGTGACCTCGACCGGGAACTCGGTGCCGTCCCGGCGCCGCGCCATGAACTCGCTGACCTCGCCCTGGTGGCCGTCGGCCTCGACCGCACGCTGTAGCAGCCCCATCAGCTCTGCCTGCGACGAGGGCGCCGCCAGCACGGCGGCCAGGTTCTGGCCCAGCACATCGTCGCGCTCCCAGCCAAAGATCCCCTCAGCGGCCGGGTTCCACTCCATCACGGTGCCGTCGAGGTCGCCGGCCAGGAACACCTCGTTGGTGCTCTCGATGATCGACCGTGCCCGCTCCTCGCTCTCGCGCACCCGCAGCTCCGCCCGCTTACGGGAGCTGATGTCAGCGTCGCGGATCTGCACGCCGATCTGGACCCCGTCGGCGTCGTAGACCGGCTGCCCCGCGCTCCAGCACCACTTCTCGCTGCCGTCCCGGTTCTTGATCCGGAACTCCGCGCCGGTGTAGGGCTCGCCGACGAACAGCCCGCGCCACAGCGAGAGCATCCGCGGGTGATCCTCGGGATGGACGTCGCCCAGGATGTTCCGCTCGCGCAGCACCTCGACGGGGAACCCAGTCAGCTTCTCGAACGACGGCGTCACATACTGCAGCCGCCGGTCCATCCCGTACACGAAGATCACGTCGGTCATGTTGTCGGTGACGGTGCGCAGCGTCCGTTCCGAGTCGGCGATCGCCTCGGCCGCGAATTTTTGCTCGCTGATGTCCACCACCGTCCCGATGTGGCCCTGCAGCGAGCCGTCCTCCCCGAGCAGCGGCACGGCGTTCGATGACACCCAGGTGACGCGGCCGTCCGGCGACCGGTAGCGCAGCTCCATCGAGAACGAGGAGGCCTCGGCCAGCGCGCGGCGCCAGCAGGCCCGCACCTCGTCGATCTCCTCGGGATGCATGACCGCAGTCCATCCCGCCCCCATCGCGTCGGCAGCCGTCAGGCCGGCGATCTCGCACCAGCGTTCGTTGACGTACAGGCAGGCTCCGTCGGCGTCGGTCTGGAAGATACCGACGGGGGCGTGGGTGGAGAGGATCCGGAAGCGCTCCTCGCTGTCCCGCAGCGCCAGCTGGCGCCGCCGCTCCTCGGTGATGTCCAACCCGATGCTGGCGGCGCCGTAGATCGAGCCGTCGGCGTTGCGCAGAATGGTGTTGCTCCAGGCGATCAGCCGGGAGTCGCCGTCGGGCCGGCGGATCGAGTTCTCGTCGTGGCCGACGATACGCCCTGCGCGCAGCTCAGAGTAGAAGTACTCGACGACGTCGGCGTCTTCGTCGGAGGAGAGCTCCCGCACCCAGTGGCACCCCAGCAGCTCCTCCTCGCTCTGACCGGTGAGCTCCGAGAGCGCTCGGTTCACATACAGGATGCGGCCGTCGACGCCGGTGATCGTGGCCAGCAGGTCGATGTTCTGGAGCACGTCGCGCAGGCGCCGCTCGGACTCCCGCAGCGTGCGCTCAGCCTGCTCGGACTCGGTGACGTCCAGCGCCACGCCCATCCCCCAGATGGTGCCGTCGCCGTCGTGGAGCGCCACCACCTGCGACAGGTAGATCCGGCCGCCCCACGTTACCTTGCGGGTGCCGGCGAGGCCGCGGAAGACACCCTCGTACTGCGACTCGACCTGCGCGATCACGTCGTAGGGGAACACGTCGTAGAGCGTCTTGCCCACCATCTGGTCGCTGGACAGGCCGTGGTACCCCAGCCCGGTGCCATCCGCCACGTCGAAGCGGAGGTCGCGGTCGAACATCACGATCGACCCTCCGGGGAAGTTGCGCGCCAGCTCGGCGTAGCGGTGGTTGCTCGCCGCCAGCCGCCGGGTCTGGCCATCCAGCTCGCCGATCAGCCAGCGCACGCCGAGCGTCAGGATCAGCGCCACGACCACGCGGGACGAAGCACCCTCGAACGACCCGTTCTGCCCGAACCTGGGCAGCTCGGTCGGCAGGTAGGCCAGGACGGCGACCGCCCACGCGACTACGGCCGCTCGCCCGCCCAGCACGAGGGCGACCTCGATCAGGGCCAGCATCACGAACCCGAACAGGTAGCGGCGGGGATCCTGGGCAGTCACCCACATCAGCGCCACGGCGGCGGCCACGTCGACCGCCGTCAGCACAGCAGCGAGCCGCGCCGCATGCGGCCGCGCGAACTGCACCGCGGAGGCTGCGCCCAGGATGACGGCAATGGCAACCGCACCCGAGACGTGCTCCGGCGCGCTGAAACCGAGCACAGCAGACACCACCGCGGCGGCGCACAGGCGCGCGCCGGCGACAGCGCGCGCGAGGCGCGCTCCAGGCATCACCTGTACATGTGAACGCGGGGTCATTCCGAGAAGCCGCCAGATCGCCGGGGAGCTGGAAGGAGTTGTCGTGTCAATCGGCCTGTTTCGGGCCAAGTTGAGCCAGAAATGCACGAGCATGGACGTTTCGTGCGATGCCGCGTGTGATGACGCTTCCGCTGGTGGCTGACCGGGGGCGCCCGATGTCGGACGGGGACGATGGTGTGCACCACCGCCAGAGCCAGCTGCTCGACCGGCGTGGCCGCCCGCACCAGCAGACAGGCGGCGACCAGCCCGACCAACACGAGCGCGAGATATTCGATGGTCGCCTGGCCCTGATTCATGCCCGCCACGCTACGGGATGACCCGTTACCGGTGGCCGCGGAAACGTGCCGGACGTGTCGCGAAAGTGTCCACCGGCCCCGCGCAAATTTGTGCAGCCGCCTACAATTCAGGCAGATACCGAAACGAGGGAGCACTGAATGTTTCTCCGCAAGAATTCCACCATGCCGGCGCCCGAGCAGGCGCTGCCGGGCCGCCCCGACGCACTGCCCGCCACCGACCGGAACATCGTCCTGGGCACGCCGCTCGTCCCCCCGTTCCCGGAAGGGATCGAGTACCTGCTGGTCGGAATGGGCTGCTTCTGGGGCGCCGAGCGCATCTTCTGGCAGACCCCGGGCATCTACGCCACCTCCGTGGGCTACGCGGGCGGCTACACGCCGAACGCGACCTACGAGGAGGTCTGCAGCGGCCGCACCGGCCACGCCGAGGTGGTGCTGGTCGCCTACGACCCTGCCAAGATCTCGACCGCCGAGGTGCTGCGCCGCTTCTGGGAGGGCCACGACCCGACCCAGGGCATGCGCCAGGGCAATGACATGGGCACCCAGTACCGCTCTGCCATCTACTGGACGACCGAGGAGCAGCACGACGCCGCGATCGCGACCCGCGACGCGTACGCCGCTGCCCTGGCCGAGCGTGGCATGGGCCCGATCACGACCGAGATCGCCCAGGCCGGCCCCTACTACCTGGCCGAGAGCTATCACCAGGAGTACCTGGAGAAGAACCCGAACGGCTACTGCGGGATCGGCGGTACCGGCGTCTCGTGCCCGATCGGGGTCGGGGTCGCTGCCGCAGACAACGCATGACGGCAGTGCTCGGCGAGTCGCGCGGGATCCGCAACGTGGCCCGATTCCTGACGGTGTTCTACGGCGCCTGGTTGATCTTCCTGGTGCTCGTGGCCATCACGCGGATCGGGCTCTCGCGCGACATCCACCTGTCCACTTCAGGGCATGTATTCGCGGTGATCGGCGTGATCGTGATCTACGGCGGCTTCGGCCTGGTCGCGGGGGGCTGGAAGGCCCTCCAGATCGTGACCGGCCGAGGCCGCGCCGTGGCCGACGCCTGGACGATGGGGTGGCTGGGGCTGTTTGCGATCATCTCCGTCGCCGGACCGATCCAACTCGCGATGCAGCGGGGCGGATCGCTGTAGGACCGTTCTGAAAGGGATCAGGGCAGCTAGTCGCCCTGTCTGCTGACTGGCTCCTGCTCAGCAGCAGCGTAGGATCGCGCTGCCGTCGGCGGTCGGCCCGACTGCCCAGAAGCTGTTTGCTTGCCCGGGTACCGATGTGATCCCCATCAGGTCGTTGTAGGTCCCCGCGTTCGGGCCGCCAAGGCTCGTCCACGCGGATCCGTTCCAGTGGTCGAGCAGGTTGTAGGAGTCGCCGCCGGCGGTATAGCGGGTGCCGACCGCCCACACGTTCGAGGGTCCGGTGGTGGCGACCGCGTCCAGCTCGTGCACGGTGGTGTAGCTGGGCGGGTTGTTGGGCGTCCATGCGCCGCCGGTCAGCGTGTCGGCGATCGCGTTGCAGTCAGAGCAGATGTCGGAGTCGGCGGAAGCAAACCCGGCGCTCCAGACGTTCGTGGCTGACGACGCTGCTACGCCGAGCATGGCGAACACCGCGTTGCCGGCGCCGGGCAGCTTCACCTTCGTCCACTTGCTGCCGTTCCAGTGTGCCGACAGCGGCACCGTCGCGCCCGCGTCGGTGGTGGTCTCCCCGACCGCCCAGGCGTCGGAGGCGCTGACGACCGCAACGCTGTCGAACTCGCCTCTTGCGCCGGTGACCGAGAAGCTCTTCTTCCAGCTGGTGCCGTCGTAATGCCAGATGGTTGCTGGAGCGTTGGTAGTGCCGGTGCCGACGGCGAACATGTTGGTGGCGGACGCGCCATCGATGCCGTAGAGCGCAAATGCGGCCAGCTTCTGCATGGTGAACGTCTTGCCGTTGGTGGAGTGCTCGACGAAACTGCCCTGACTCGCCGGGTCCTCTGTCCAGGTACCCACCGCCCATACGGCGGATGCGAACACTTTGACGCCGTCTATGTAGGCGGCGTCCACATTTGGCACGGTGGCGCCTGTCACAGGCACCCAGCCTGCGCCGTTCCAGTGATCGAACGACGGCTGCGCGTCAAGGTTCTCACCCCCGGCCCACGCGTCGGTCGCTGACAACGCGTCGACTGCCGTCAGCGTCACACCGGTCGTCTGATCCTTGAACGTCATCGTATGCCACGGGTTGGCGGCCGCTTGAGCGCCGCCAGCCGGGATGGCCATCACAGCAGTCGCGGAGAGGGTGGCCAGGAGCTTCTTCATGTCACCCTCGCTTCGGTCGGATGCTCACGGGTGTGGTACGGCGACTGCAGTGCAGCCGTCGATCGCGTTGATCACGCCGGTCAGGTTCGAGCCGGTGAGGTTGCTGGTCGAGTTGGAGTAGATGCCGAAGCTCGGCAGATGCCGAGCCCCGGTCTTGGGGCAGAAGTCGGTCACGTTGGCCGCGAGCTGGGAGATGGCGCCGTTCGTGCTGTCGAGGATGCCGTACACCGCGGCGCCGGACTGCCAGGCGGTCGCGCACGACGGTGTGTAGCTGGAGCAGGTACCCCCGTCGTAGAGCTCCTCGTAGTCGGACGGAAGCGCCGCATTGACCGACGCGTCGGGCACCACTCTTGACCAGCCGGCTCCGATTTTTGCGGCTGCTTCGAACTCGACGTTCGCCTCGCCGGCCAGCGGCACCCCGTCGCGAAACGGGCCATCGAAGACCGGCGTCGGCTGGGATGAGAAGCACTGGTCGACAGCCTGCTGGTCGCCGGTTCTGCCGACCTGGGTGTCGTCGTAGTACCAAATCGCGCGGGCGGGCGCGGCCGTGTTCGACCACGAAGATTGCGGCGTGTACTTGCACCGGTGTGCGGTGGCGGTGGAGATGATCAGGTCGGTCCAGCACTGGCCCTTGTCGCCGGCGTGCAGTCCCGCCTTGTCAAAGGCTCCACCGTTGGGCTGGAAGAGGACGATCATCTGGTACTGGCAGACGGCCGGTACGGCCTTGCAGTTGTAGGTCACGTTGGTGAAGTTGTCGCCGTTGTTGAAGTCGGTCACGGTGACCTGCAGCTGGTACTTGCCACCCGGTGAGAGCGGCTGACCGTGGGTGGGCTCCCCGAACGCGGCGCCCCAGGGCTCGACATCAGCCGTCGATCCCTGGCTGGGAAGATTGACGATCCCCGTCATCGAGCCAGGCAGGCCAGCCGAAAGCTGCGCCACCTGCGCCCCGTTCTCAAGCAAATGCTCCACAGTGCTCACGTTCGTGCTGCCCGCGCCGGGCGAGGTGTTCCGCCCCACCCGGACCAGCGGCTCGAATGTTTGTGTGGCCGAATCCCACCCGCAGTTCTTGGACACCAGCTTCACCGCAGACGCCGTCCCCACCCCGGTGGCGCCCGCGGCAGACACCCAGGCCACCGCCGCGACGGCGCAAAGAGAGACGAGCGCGAGCCCGCCGGCGAGCACGCTCCCGCGACCGTGCGGCCTCCGGTACATGTCTGGTCCCCTTCTCCTCGGAGCTCTTTGTGCTGTACGACACTACCAGAACAGCCGAAGGTTCACACTGAAGACAACACCCGCCCCTGACGACTCTGACCGGCCGGTGTCACGCCCGTGTGGAGCGCGCGGCGGAGGACCCGACCTGTCCGGATAGATCCGAGTACGGCGGGCTCGGCTGGTCAGCCCAACGACGCCAGCATGCGCGCCGCCGTCGCCCCCAGCGGCCCGAGCCAGGTGGCCAGAGCGTGCAGTGGCGCCACGGCCTCGGCGCCGGCCGTGACGAGCACTCCGGTCGAGCGAAGCAGGCCGGTGACCGACTCGATGTGCTGTGCGAACCTCGCCTTGTCCGGGTGTGCGCTCCACGACTCCGCCTCGGCCTGGTCGAGCGTCTGCTCGACCGTTCGCCGGGCCGCCGGAGGCAGACCGAAAGCGTCGAGGCCGCCGCGGAGCGCCGTGAGTTGCTGCTGCGCGTCCTGCCATCCGCCCACCGCTCCGGTCGAGACGATCATGTCCCGCCCTGCGGTGTTGATCTGCTGGGCGTGGACGTTCTGAAACGAGATCGTCGTGCCACCGCCCGCTGACTGGTCGGCCCCGCTCATGCCGCTGCCCTCGGGGGCCGGGCGAGCAGGCCCAGGATCAGGAACGCGATGCTTGCCACTTCGATCCCAGCAGCGATCGCGATGAAGGTGACGTACTGCTTGAACGCCTGCAGAGCGGTCGTCTGAGTTGCCGTGTCCGACACCATGTTGGAAACCCGGCTAATCGTGAACACGGCCATCGCCATCGCGGCGATGAAGCACAGCCCGCTCAGCCAGAAGAAGACGCGCCGCGTCCGGTGGGCCTTGTCGAGGCCCTCCAGGAACCTGACCCGCTCCTCGAGCTGAACGACGTACATGTCGCGGCCGGCCGTGTTCACCGACTCGGCCCTGAAGTTGGAGTGCTGGATGTCGGCGCGGTTGGGCGCCTCGCGTCGAGGGGCCGGAATCACCTCCGTCGGCATCGTCTGTCGCCGTGCGGCGTCGGACGACTCCAGCCGACGGATGCGCTCCAGAAGCTCTTCGACCTGGTAGTCCTGCGCGCTCATACGGATTGCTCCTTCCCGGTGCACCTGCAGACAGCTCGGGGATGTCGCTTGTGCTGTCTGTCACACCGTTGGTACGCCTCGCCAGACGATCAGCCACCCGGACTTCTTCCATCCACGGAAATGCGACGTCAGAGATCGAGCCCGCTCACAGCCTTCAGCGCGCCCAGCGCCACCGCCGCCACCAGCGGCAGCATCGACGCCGGTACCAGCACGAAGACGACGACCAGCAGAATCCGCGGGCCGGCCTTCGCGGCGCGCTCCTGGACCGCCAGCGCTCGGTCGCGGCGTGCGCGGGTTGCCTCCGCGCGCAGGCTGTCGGCAAGTGGGACGCCGAGCCTGTCGCTCGCGATCAGCGCTGCCGCCAGCCGCACCAGCGTGGGCGATCCGGAGCGGTCGCCGAGGTCGCGAAACTCCTCCGCGCGCAGCCGGCCCAGCGCGAGGTTGGCCTGCGTCCGGCCGAGCTCGTCGCGGAGCGGGCCGTCGACCGCGGTCGCGGCTCCAGCCAGGGCCTGATCCACGCCCACGCCGGCCGCCACCGACGCCGCGACAACGTCCAGCGCCAGCGGTGCCCGGCGCTCGATCCGCTCCACCCGCCGCGCGGCCAGCGATCGCAGCCACAGCTCCGGGTAGAGCCAGCCGAAGCCGATCAGCGCAAACGCGGCCACCAGCCCGACGGCACCCCCGACCAGCACCAGCGCCAGAGCGCCAAACGCGCCGAAGACGGCCAGCGCACCTGCCCGCAGGGCTGGGAGGTCTGCGTCGGTAACTCCCGCCGGCCGTCCTGCCCGCTCCGGCAGCCGCGTCACTTCGGCCAGCGGCGGCGCCGGCACGAGCCGCAACACGGGAGCCGCCCGCTTGCCGGCCGCCAGCAGCAGCCGGGTGAGCCGGTCCAAGCCCGGCTGCCCACGCGGCACGTGCCACCCAGGCCGGGAGCGCGACGCGAGAGCGGCCAACGCCGCCGCGGCGCCCAGCAGCGCGAGGCTCACGGCTCGACGGCCGCCAGGCGACGGATCATCACGTTGCCGGTCGCCGCCATCCCGGCGGAGAGGGTCAGCGCAGCCCAACCGATCGGCGATGACAGCAGTGCGGCGACAGCTGCGCCATCGAGCAGCCACAACGCAGCCAGACCAAGCACCGGCATCCCGGTCACGATGTGCCCGGTCGTCGACGCCTGTGCCGTCGCAACGGCGGCCATCCGGCGCAGTCCACGCCGTTCCACCAGCACCTCGGCCAGGCCGCTGAGGAGCTCGACCAGGTCGCCGCCGGAGGTCGCCTGCACCTGGATGACGGCGGCCACCAGGCGCACGTCGGCCGAGCTGCCGAGCGCGCCGAGGGCCTCCCACGCAGGCATCCCGAGAGCGGTTCGGTTGGCCGCCAGTGCGAGCGCGCCAGAGGCCGGCGCCGGAAGCTCACGTGATGCCGCCTCGATCGCCTGTCCAACCGAGCGACCCGCCCGGAGCTGCCCGGCCAGCTCGGCGACGACGACGTGCAGCTGGTCCTCGATCTGACGCTCCCGCCGCCGATACAGCCTCGCCTGGAGACGGCGCACGACCGGCGGTGGCAGGTGCGGCAGACGACGCCGGACGGCGACGGCGGGCGCAGAACCGCGAGCGGCGGCGCCACCGAGCAGCGCGGCAACGCTGAGCAGCGCTAGCTGCACCGCTGCTCCACCAGCGCCGCACTGAGCGCATCGGTGAGCGGCCGCATCTCTCCCGACCGGCGATCAC
>Ga0265327_10001984_pt1 | contig 23296 bp, 20 predicted proteins | sample 41621metaG_FD_202089 | JGI IMG/M metagenome (GOLD analysis project Ga0265327, IMG submission 202089) | Rhizosphere microbial communities from Carex aquatilis grown in University of Washington, Seatle, WA, United States - 4-16-21 metaG | ecosystem: Host-associated > Plants > Roots > Rhizosphere...
AAATAGACCCAAAAGAGGCTTTTAAATCAATAAATTGGATGATCATTTTTTAATGCGGACTCTAGCGAATAGGTAACACTAAGTAAGGCGCCGCGAATGAAATCCAACCCCAGTCTGAAAATGTTTTTGGCAAGGCGTTGATGTTTTTTAACCTTTATGTAAATTGAAACCACGGCTTTTCATATCGGAAAATAAGGTTTCAATTCTAAAACGTTTACGATACCCGTAGTGTGCTTCTTCCGCTGTCTCAATACGAGTAACCCAAAATAAAGGCTCTGCACACTTGGCATCCCACCACGCAACGACATTAACCCATGCTTACGCTTATCCGTAAATTCAACATGATGAATACAAACAGGGTCGCCGCCACGTCAGGGACAAATATCATTAAAGTGAAAGCGATCGCCTTCTTCGTAGAGCACCGCTTTTTACCGCTACGGCAAACATAATTTCAACCAAATCCTTTGAGTGTGTTCAGCCATTCCGCGCCGTCGAATTCACCGTCTCCTAAACAGACAACATCCGCACCTGCTGGAGCACAGCTTGAATTAACTCAATGTGCATGGCTCCGGGAAAATTCCCTTTTGTCCCCCCGTTCGTGTAACCCAAAGCAACGGCAAGGACGGTCCTTTATAAAGCTGACCATTAAGGTCACACAGCCACGGCCTGTTGTGCTGCCGTCAATAATCAGAACCAACCGTTTGTTGTTGCGAGCGCATATAAAATTTGTGTAATGAACGGCAAATAATAGACAGCTACGGTAATGGCTTCATTTTTCAACCAGCGCCGCAATTGCATGATGAGGCTTTTCGCTTTTCCTGAGCGGGGTGTATCGCCTGACACTTCCGTTAACTTAACCTGGCCGCTTTGGACTATGCCGCAAATGAGGCCGACTAACACATTGAGATGACGCGCTTGGTTTCCCGTGGGTTCAATTCCACTCGCTTTTCTTAAGGCTTAATGTATCGCCCGATAGACTCGATAACAATTTGACAAGGTTGCTTGCTCAAAAAAGTTAATATTATCAATTGGGTATGATTCATCAAGTGGCTTTTTATAAAGTGTACGGTAGTGAAATATCTTCCTCTTTCAACCGCTTCAGCCAGTTTTCACCGATAAACTCCCGGTCTGTCAGCAAAGAACCATGCGTTGCTTGCCAAATTGCCTGATGAAGCGTTTCATCAAAGCTATCCGTTCACGCGTGTTGGAGTTGCCTTTCTTGTCCAGCCCAATAGATCGGGATCGCCACTCCCTTGTAAACCACCGCCGTCATCAAGATGCTGATGTTTTTTTGCCCGATTTCTAATTCGTTCTGTCCAGCGTCAAACCATAAGTATCTACACAACTTTTCGTAAATTTTGGCATGATGCAGGATGATTTTAAAAAAAACTATCAGACGTGGATTCACGTCTAAACGACCATTACCAACGTCTGGTGAATGAACACATGAATTTAAGTGAGCGCCTGAGTGCAGGATTAAAAGCATTGCCCGACAAAATCAGCAGCTTTGCCAGCACTCAAGCCGCGTGGCGCTTTTACCAAAATGAATCGGTCAGCCTGTCGAAGCTCCAAGAACCGCTCACGGCTGCCGCGCACCAAGGCATCTTAGCTCATTGCGTTCAGTTCGCGTTATGCGTCCATGACTGGTCCCCGCTTGAGTTACAAACATGCCAATAAGCCGGATACTTACGCAATCACCCATGACACCGATATAGGCTACGACCTGCAAACCAGCCTCATCATCAGTGACCAAACGGGACAGCCCTTGGCACCGGTAGCGCAACGGCTGGTCAGCGGCGATGGGAGTTTCGCGACCTATCAGGAAGCCAACCCCCAGCCCGCCGTCCAAAATCATTTGAATGAAGTCAGCGACTGCATCCGGTTTTTAGACCAGCAAGGTTTTGCCAAGCCCTTAGTGCATCTGATTGATCCAGAAGGCGATTCTATCGGCCATATCCGTCTTTGGGAGGCGACGGGTAGCTATTGGTTGGTACGGGTCAAAGATAATCCCAAAGTGGACTATGAAGGCAAAGCGATGTCCTGTAAAGCCGTGGCGCAAGAGCTGGCGTTCATTAAAACCCGGCAAGTCAGTTATCATGGTAAGACTTATTGACAGTGGGTGGCGGAGACCAAGGTGACGCTGACTCGGCCGGCCAAACCCAGCCAGAAGAAAAGCAAGAAACCGGCCGTCCCAGGCATCCCGGTAGCGGCAAGGCTGGTCGTCGTCGCGTCCTATCCGAAGCGGGCGAGGTGTTGACAGAATGGCTGCTATTGACCAATGTAGTCAAGGTGGATGCCGCGACCATCGCGCTATGGTACTACTGGCGCTGGCAAATCGAGTGTTTCTTCAAGCTGGTCAAGTCGGCAGCTCATCGCCTCGAATCCTGTCAACAGGAGTCCGCGCCGGCTATTGCCAAACGCCTTCTGGTCGCCAGTATGGCTTGTGTTACAGTCTGGGCGATAGCCGCCGACAAAAGCAGGGAGGCTGCTGAACTCAGGGCCTTTCTGATCAAACTCAGTGGCAGGCAAATGCGGCATAAGCAGGCATTTACAAATCCGGCACTGCTGGCGGGGCTGTGGGTTTTTCTCTCTATGCTTGAAGTTACCTTGGCCTACTCTCAAGAGGAGCTGGACAGATTGAAAGCAACGGCCCAGCAATTTTTAGGCAGAGTTGTGTAGATACTTATGCCCTGAGGGAGAGGGAGTACATCGTCTATGACCATGCGTTTTTGCTGGACTTCGATAACGTGAAGCAAAACCGCTTTGTCGCGGTTAACCAGTTCACGATCAGCGGCAGCAAACAGCCGCGCAGGTCGGATGTCATCTGCTTTATTAACGGCATTCCGTTTGCGGTGTTGGAGCTTAAAAACCCAAGCGATGAAAACGCCGATATTTGGGATGCGTTTAACCAGCTGCAAACTTACAAAGACGAAATCCCTGATTTGTTTGTTTTCAATGAAGCCTTGGTGGTCAGCGCCGGTTACACCGCCCGCATCGGTTCGCTGACCGCCAATCAAGAGCGCTTCTTGCCCTGGCGCACGATTAAACATGAAGACGACAAACCGCGATTGGAATGGCAGTTGGAAACATTGGTGCGCGGTTTTTTCGATCGCGGGTTGTTGCTGGATTACCTGCGCTTTTTTATCCTGTTTGAAAGCGACGGAGAGACCATCATCAAGAAAATTGCCGGTTACCATCAGTTTCATGCGCTGCGTGAAGCGGTCAAAGCCACGGTGATTGCCGCTCGGGACATTCAGGGCATTACGGAAAAACGCGCGACTTATGGCGACGAAGTGGCGCCCGGCAGTAAAAAAGCCGGGGTGGTTTGGCACACGCAAGGCTCGGGCAAAAGCATATCGATGTGCTGTTACGTCGGTAAATTATTGCAACAGCCGGAAATGCATAACCCCACGTTGGTGGTCGTGACCGACCGCAACGATCTGGATGGGCAACTGTATGCGACGTTTTGCAATGCGCAGTAGCTGTTAAAACAAACGCCGGTGCAGGCCAATGATCGCGACGAGTTGCGCCGCCTGCTGGCGGAGCGCGAATCGGGCGGCATTATTTTTACCACCGTGCAAAAGTTTGCGTTGCTGGACGATGAAGCGGTGCACCCCTTACTGAACGGACGTCATAATATTGTCGTGATGTCCGTTCAGTAAGGGGTGTACTGCAGCCAGTACGGTTTGAAAGCCGTGCTGACCAGGGAGGGCGCGTATAAATACGGTTACGCCAAGCATATGCGCGATGCGCTGAAAAATGCGTCGTTTATCGGCTTTACCGGCACGCCGATTGCGCAGGAGGACAAAGACACCCGCGCGGTATTCGGCGAATACGTGTCCGTCTATGACATTCAGGATGCGGTGGACGATGGCGCAACCGTGCCGATTTATTACGAATCCCGCTTGGCCAAGCTCGACTTGAACCACGCCGAAATTAACGCACTGTCCGAGCAAGTCGAAGAATTGGTCGAAGACGACGAAGATGTTGGTGTACGCGAAAAAACCAAAGGCGAATGGAGCCGTTTGGAAAAACTGGTCGGTGCAACGCCGAGGCTGCAACAAGTCGCTGCCGACTTGGTCGCGCACTTTGAAACCCGCACCGAGAGCATGGACGGTAAGGCGATGATCGTAGCCATGAGCCGCGATATTTGCGTGCATTTGTACAATGAAATTATTGCGCTGCGTCCCGAGTGGCACGATCCCGATCCGGAAAAAGGCGTCATCAAGGTGTTGATGACCGGCTCGGCATCGGACAAGGCGCTGTTGCAGCCGCATATCTACAACAAGCAGGCCAAAAAACGTTTGGAAAAGCGCTTTAAGGATGCGAACGATCCGATGAAGCTGGTGATTGTGCGCGATATGTGGCTGACCGGTTTCGATGCGCCGTGCTGTCACACCATGTATGTCGACAAGCCGATGAAAGGCCATAACCTGATGCAGGCGATTGCGCGGGTCAACCGGGTGTTTAAAAACAAACCGGGCGGCTTGGTCGTCGATTACATCGGCATTGCCAATGAATTAAAGCAGGTGCTGAAAATTTATACCGATGCCAAAGGCAAAGGCAAAGGCGAACCGGCCCTGCGCGCCGAAGAAGCTTATGCGATTCTGACGGAAAAGATCGATGCGATTCGCGGCCTGTTTGTTTGCCAAGACGCCGCAAGCGAGAGGCTTGGATATTAGCGGCTACGAAACCGAGGCGCACAAGCTGTTGGTACCGGCGGCCAACTATGTGCTCAGCCTGAACGACGGCAAAAAGCGCTTTCTCGATCTGGTGTTGTTGGCAACCAAAGCTTATTCGCAGTGCGGCACGCTCGATGAAGCCAAAGAGTTGCGCAAGGAAATCGCGTTTTATGCGGCGATCAAGGCGGCTATCTCCAAATTCACCCGCGTCGATAGAAAGCGCTGCCAGGAAGAGAAGAATTCCGCGCTTAAGCAAATCCTGGATAATGCGGTTGTTGCCGAAGGCGTGGCCGATGTGTTTGCGCTGTGCGGCCTGGACAAGCCCAATATCGGTTTGCTTTCGGAGGAATTTTTGGAGGATGTCCGGCGCATGCCGTACCGCAATTTGGCGGTGGAGCTGTTGGAAAAACTGCTGAACGACAGCATTAAAGCCAAGACGCGCAATAACATGGTGCAGGAGAAAAAATACGCCGAGCGTCTGCTGGAAACGTTGCGCAAGTACAATAACCGCGCGATCAGAGACGGCGCAAGTTATCGAAGAGTTGATCCAGATGGCCAAGGATTTTCAAGCGGCTTTGGCGCATGAAGCCCAGCTGGGCTTAACGCCGGATGAAGTGGCCTTTTACGACGCGTTGGCGAATAACGAAAGCGCGGTGCGTGAGTTGGGCGATGAAACTTTGAAGAAAATAGCCGTCGAAATTACCGAAAAGCTCAGAAAGTCCACGACCGTCGATTGGCAGGTGCGCGACAGCGTCCGAGCCCGGCTCAAGATACTGGTTCGGCGGACTTTGCAGCGTTACAAGTATCCGCCGGATAAGGCCGCCGAAGCGATCGAGCTGATCATGAAGCAAGCCGAAACGCTGTCGAATTTATGGACCTCTTGAGTTTTATCGACATTACAGTGTTTTCATTCTTGGTTAATTATCAGGCGGGGACGCTTTAATCAATATCCTTAATCAGCGCCATCATATCCTCAACCGACATTTTGCCGCTGACTTCGCCGCCTTCGAGCAAGCTATTGGCTAAATCGCGTTTGTGTTTATGCAACTCGACAATTTTGTCTTCAATAGTGTCTTTGGCAACCAGGCGGTAAATAGTCACCGGGCGCTTTTGCCCCATCCGGTGGGCACGGTCGGAGGCCGGGTCTTCAACCGCCGGATTCCACCAAGGGTCCATATGGATCACATAATCGGCGGCGGTTAAATTCAAGCCGGTGCCGCCGGCTTTCAGGCTGATTAAAAACAAATCGCCGTCCCCGGCCTGGAATGCAGTCATGGCTTTTTTCCGTTGCGGAACCGGGGTCGCGCCGTCCAGGTAATTATAGGCGATGCCTTTTTTGTCCAGCAATTCGCGAATCAATGATAAATGCCCGACAAACTGGCTGAAAACCAAGGCCTTATGACGATTTTCCAGCAATTCATCGACCAATTCTTCAAAAGCCTCCAGCTTGGAACTGGGCAGGGTACTGTCTTCCATGACCAAACGCGGATTACAACAAGCCCGGCGCAATTTCATGATTTCAGCCAAGACTTTCAACTGCTGATGTCCGGGCTGGCCGGTGGCTTCCATCATGGTTTGCATCGCATTACGCCGCAGGGCTTCGTAAAGGGTGCGCTCTTCGGGGCTTAATTCGACATGCAAGGTCACTTCGGTGCGGGACGGCAATTCTTTTAATACGTCGTTTTTAAGCCGCCGCAAAATAAACGGCCGCAACAGTTTTTTAAGCCGTTGCTGCACTTCCCTATCCTGCTGGTTTTCGATGGACTGCGCGTAACGCTGGTTAAACTTTTGCAGCGTGCCTAACAAGCCCGGATTGATAAAATTAAACAAATTCCACAGTTCGCCCAAATGATTTTCTATCGGCGTGCCGGTAGTCATCAGTTTAAAGTCGGCCTGTAATTCCATTGCGGCTTTGGAGCGTTTGGTCAGCGCGTTTTTAATGGCTTGCGCTTCGTCGGCAACCAAGATTTGCCAGTGTTTTGAGCCAAGCGCTCGCCTTCGGTTTGCAACAGTCCGTAACTGCACACGATCACATCGAAAGGCCCGGCCTCATCCAGCATCGCTTGCCGGTCGCCGCTACCGAATTGCCGGACATTCAGCGTCGGCGCAAAGCGCCCGCATTCTTCCAACCAGTTAATACAGACCGAAGTGGGCGCTAAAATCAGCGTGGGCCCGTCCGGGGCGCGGGATAAAATCAGCGCCAACGCCTGTACGGTTTTGCCCAAGCCCATATCGTCGGCCAGACAAGCGCCTGCGCCCCAGTGCGCCAAACGCGTCATCCATTGATAACCTTCGCGTTGATAATCGCGTAATTCGCCTTGCAAGGTTGACGGCAGTTTGGGGTTTAAATCGGCGGTTTCGTTCAGGCGGCGCAATTGGTCCTGCCACGGTTTGGCGGCGCTGATGGTCATGCCGATGGTGATTTCATCCAAAGCTTGCGCCGCCAGCGGATGAAATCGCACTTTGTCCTTTTTGCACCTCGCCCAATCCGGCTAAATCGTCCAGGCGTTGGCGTAATTCGCGGGTCAACGCGATAATCTGACCGTCTTCGAGTTTTAAAAACGGCCCGGTGAGCTGTTCAGCAGGTTCATTAAGCGCTGCATATCCAGCACCTCCTGCTCGTCAATCTGCAAATTGCCTTCGACGCTGAACCAGTCTTTTTCCTTGCGCACCGAAAACTGCGCTTGCGATAAACCGAGTTCGCGGCTGATTTGAATTTTTTTACCTTTCGGCCATTCTAGCAGCGCAAAATCGCCCAAAGCCTGTAACTGCAATAGCGTATCCAGCGCCGCCTCAGGCTCGTCCAGCAGCCATTTGGCGTCTTTGTCCGCGTAGAGTTTCGGGCATTCGTTCAACACTTGTTTTAAATGTTTTTTCTCAAGCTTGAAATCGCGGCTGGTTTGCAATTGTTTTCCGTCGATTTCCGCCAGCACCGTGATGCCGCCTGCTCCGGGCTTGTAAAGCGGGCCGCCGGTGCTAAACGGTTGCACGAGAATTTCTATTTGCATGCCTTGCCCGACCGGTTGCAAATGAACATGCAGGCGGCTATCGGCATCGACTCTTTGCGCCAGGACTGGAGGTGCCGCCTATATCGGATTGCACGGTTAACATCGAGGCGACCGAGGCAATCGAATCGATCACTTGCTGACGTGCCGTAGCCGGTACGGTTAAGCCGTTTTTACCCAGAATCTCGGCGACTTGGCGATGCTGGTCGTTAATTTTGTAAACCAGTAAGCCGTTTCCGGCGGCCTTTTGAGCAATGACTTTTTGTTTGCTAATGGCAGGAATTAATGAGATATGCAGGTTTTTTTGCTGCTCCTTCACCAGCAATTGCGGCTCGGCCACGCTGATTTCGACCGAAGCGCCGGATAATTCCTGATTGGCCCAGTAAATATTCGGGTGGCCGATGGCGGCTAAAATAGCCTCCTCCGACAACTCGTAAATCTCTCTAGTGGAATAAGCGTAGTAGCCGCCGCTTTCCTTTTCCATCTGAATTTGCGCGCAAATGCGATGGTCTTGCTCCGACAGGTAATCGAAGTCGGATAAATTATGATACAGACGCTTTAAAGACAGCGGACGGCCTTTAGTCCAGCGCCCGCTTTTACCCAATTTTTGTTCCTTCGGCTCTAATAAAGCCTGATTATCTTCCAAGCTGAGCACCCATATCATCCGTATTTCCTGATACGTCTGGCCTGCTGCCGGGGAACTTTTTAATTGGCTTAGCGCATCCAGGGCTCTTTGCCATTTCGACACTTGCGGCAACAGATCGAGAATTTCATTGAATGGTGAGTTCACATACTGCTGTGCGATAGGCTTGTAAGCCCAGGTTTTATTCTTATAAGCCAAACGTTGCAGTAATGCCGAACTCACGGCGGCATACCAGACAAAACCCTGTTGTTGCGCTTTCTCGCAAAACTTGGCTAATCCGGCCAAAAAGTCTTTGTTTTTAGCGGTCATCGTTTCGATTTCGCCCAGCCAATACAGCAGCAAGGCTTGAAACAAGCGTTCATAAGCAAAGTCATTACTCCTAAACAAATGCGTACTGCTTTCGGCGGACAGCTTGCCTTGGTAAATATCGACGGCATCCAGCAGGACTAAATTGAGCAGATAAAAAGCGTTGTGCTGCCCTCCATGCTTAACCGTCATCTGCGCGTTTTGTTTAAGTAAAGTCAGATTACTCAAGCTGCGATTGCGCAATAAAGCCAAATTGAAAAAATAACCGTGCAAGCCGCTGAAACTGATATTGCGTTTCCCGCTGTCTTTTTTAAGCGTTTTCAACGCGGCATTAAACAGCTCTAAGGCTTCATCGTTACGGTTTTGTAAAAAACGCAGCACCGCCAATATTTTTAAACCGCGCATCGATGTATCGCCGGTTAACCAAGCTTCCGCATCGTTAAAATTGCCGCGCAGCAAACGTTGTTCAAGCACCGCATGGGCAATTTCCGGCGTGTCCGGTTTAACCGCGCCGAAATACTGTTCCAGTAATTGATACTGCAAGGCGAAATCGGTTAAATCCCAAAGATTGCCGTTGGCGAAATAACTTAAAACCCAAAATTTAATCCGCTCAGCCAAGCCGGCAAACCAGTCCGCACCAAAGTCATTAAAAAAATCTTATGAATAGGATCGGTAAAGTAATTGGGATAGGTTGCACGAATCCGGTCTATCTCAGCGAAAAAAGCTTGCCCGTCACTCCGATATAAATAGATGCGCAGTCTTTTTATGTAATGAGCAAGAAGCACTCGAACGTAATAATAGGGCTTATGGTCTGCAATCAGAAAAGTCGCCCAGTCATTAAACCAAGGCTGCCGAACAGCAAGCCGCATCAAGGGCTCGATAATGTTCGGGTGGCATTGCCAACCGTCGGGTGAAACCACAATCAACTCTGCTTGCTGTAGTTTATCCCTGACTGTTTTTTTAATAATGCTTGAAATTCAGTTTGCCCTAGCGGTGCGTAATACACGGCCAAAAGCTGGAGAATTTGCTGTTCGTCGCTTGATAATGCGTTAAAGGATGCGAGTCGTTTATGGTTCATCTAAATTTTATTATCCCAATTATGTATAAGCGTATTTTGCCATAATTTCCGCGTGCTTAACTAGGTTATGAGTGGCTGTACTTATACCGTAAAAACAAACAGTTTTGTGCTGAAAGAGACTTAGAAGAACGTGATAAATCGAAATACCGAGACTGATCGGCGTTTTAAGTTTTAAAGCGGATTCGCCCGCGCGCCATAAGACGTTGTTTGTTTATTTATAACGCGCCGATTAATATACTTTTTTTAGATTAGTCTTTGCCAAGCCAATCCGGATAATCCGATCATTTCCAGTTAATGCCGACATTTAAAAATCAAGCCGTATGTATAAATACTTACATATCATGTATATTGACGTCTTTTAAGAATACAACCGGCTATCTATATCCACGGCCCGCTTATTTTTTGTAAGCCATTGATTACATAACACGTCTTTACCCCTTAAAAGTAAAGCCGGCCTCTTCAAACACTACAACACACTGAATATAAAAACCGCTTTAAAAATAAGCAAACAGAGGTTTTAGACTTGACTAATAAAAAGGTGAAAAAAAGTTATGATTAGCGTCCTGCTTGTTGATGATCATGAGCTTGTTCGAACCGGGATTGAAGCGTTATTGAATGATGTTGAAGATATTACCGTTAGCGGCATAGCTAAATCCGGCGAAGAAGCGGTTGATGCTGTTGTCGCCTTGTCTCCGGATGTGGTGTTGATGGATGTTAACATGCCGGGAATAGGCGGCGTAGAAGCCTGCCGTAGAATCCTGCAACAGAACCCAAAAGTCAAAATCATCGCCTTATCCGTTCATAATGACGGCCCGATTCCTCATCAATTGCTTAAATTGGGTGTGTTAAGTTTTATTTCCAAGGGTTCCCCGGTAGAAGAGATGGTTCAAGCCATTCGCAAGGTCGTCGACGGTAAGCGTTATCTGTGCTCCGAAGTCGCCAACAACTTGGCTTTTCAGGGCTTGCCGGGAAGCAATGAATCGCCCTTCTCTATCCTGTCCCATAGAGAATCGGAAGTGGTGACGCTGATCCTTCAAGGCAACACCATCAAAGAAATGTCGGAAATGTTGCTGCTCAGCGATAAAACGATCAATACTTATCGCTACCGGCTGTACAGTAAATTGCATGTAAAAAATGATGTCGAATTGATCCGTCTGGCGATTAAATTCGGTTATATCGATAACGCTCTGATTTAAATCCGAGCACTCGCTCAAGCCCCCCTAAAAGTGTGGCGCACTGCAACGGTAGCGCCATAACTGAACAATTCGTTCACACCTCCCGCTAAGCTATTCTCCTTCTTGCCGCAACGCTACCGAACCAACAGCCGCTGTTTGTTAAGGCTTCGGGGATCGCTCATTCCGATAAAACTTCAAAACGCTCCGCATCCATCTGAGAGCGGTTCAGGACGACGACCCAATATCGGTAACGGCTATCACCGGCCGTTCACTTTCCAGCCGAGAGTAAACAACTCGCCGTCAATAAAACACACGATGATTCACCCCACAATAGAACGCAAGCCACACGAATGCCCTGATAGATCATAAAAAATCTGCGTTGATCATAGATCTACGCTCCCTTGCATGGAATTTTGCCTAAGTAGCCGTACGGATTTATCGCAGCTCACGAACAGGAGATACTTCAACATAGACATTTAGAAAGTTTATAGCGGCGTTCATTGGGCCTCAACTCGGTAAGGGAGATATTGATGAGACATTACCTATTAGTCATGCTTGGGCTTTTGCTTTTTTCTACAACAGTCTCGGCTGTTGAAAAAAACGAGCCTGAATCCGCCGCTGAAGTGCGCCAACGCGTACAGCAAATAGTGCCCTATACCTTAGATCAAGTTCAGCAAACGTTTACCAAAACCGTTCATGGCGGCGTTCAGCATGTTGTAGCTAAATCGCCCGGCAATACCCGGCAAATAAAATTGATTCAGGCGCACTTGCTTGAAATTGCCAATGAGTTCAGAAAAGGCAACTTTTCTGTGACGGAACGCATGCACGGCGCTGAAATGCCGGGCTTGGTCCAGTTAAAAACGGCGCAACCCGACGATATAAAATTCGACTATAAAGCGTTACCCGATGGCGCTCAGATTCATTATTCGACGGAATACCCCCAGTTTGTTCAGGCTCTTCATGAATGGTTTGATGCGCAGCAAATAGAGCACGGCAACGAGCTCATCCCTGAACATATCCAGCACCATTTAACCCCGGCGGAATAAATTAAATCCGGCAACCGCCCGTCTTAACAATTGGCAACGCCGAGGGGCGGCTTGAACCCATGTGAAAAAACAGAAGCCGGGATTGCTGCATACGTTTATAGAATTTAGGAAAAATTCCATCTTATCAAGCTGGATCCGCTAAATCCGTGCCGCCTGCGTCCCTTATCCCACTGTCCAATAACGAACGATCGATGATTCTAAAACAAACGCAAGAAGCCGGCTTTACTTTTTCCTCGGACAAAACAATGACACGGCTTGCAGGCTTAAACAGCAACACTCTGGAATTACACCTTATGCCATTACGCGATCTTGAAACCTGGATGTGGACCGAAGCTTGCCAAATACTGGATCGAGCCGATCAGCTGCATCGGCAATTCTTTAGACCGGTGTCCATCAAGGCCGATCAGCCTAATTGGGAACCGCCGATCGATATCTATCAAACCGCTTACGGTTTCACCATCATGATTGCGCTACCGGGCGTCAGGCCTGAGCATTTAAGCGTAATGCTGGAACACGACCATTTGATTATTAGCGGGCGGCGCAGCCATTCAGCCTGCGCGGAATCGCATATTTTACGCTTGGAAATTCCCTATGGGCGATTTGAGCGGCGCATTGACCTGCCCGCCGGACTTTTTGAAATCAGCACCTGTGAATTAACAAACGGTTGTTTACTTATTTCACTGCGGAAAACATAAGGGCTTATTATGCAAATCAAGGATCTGAAAAACATACTTCTGGGATCGACGACGGACGCGGCGGAAACCTCTTCGGAGGCAAAGCAAGAAACGCCCTCTCAATTCCCCCCGATTCCCAATGACGCCCTGATCATTGTGCCTATGCGCTCGACGGTGCTGTTTCCGCAAAACGTCGCTCCGTTAGTAATAGGCCGTAAATCCTCCATCGCCTCGGTGCAGCAGGCGGTACGCTCGGAGAAAGCAATCGGCTTGCTGATGCAATTGCGCGACACCGATGAAGAGCCCACCCCGGCCGATCTCTACACGGTCGGCACGGTGGCGGAAATCTTACGCTACATAACCGCTCCTGACGGCACCCACCATGTCGTGTGCCAAGGTGTGCAACGCTTTCGGATACAGGAATTTCTGCCCGGCTATCCGTTTCCGGTCGCCCGGATTCAGCGTTACCAAGAGCCTGAAGTAAACACTCAGGATGTCGAAGCCCGCGTTATTACGCTCAAACAGCAAGCGCTGGAAGCGCTGGCTCAGAGCCGCCAAGCGCCTGACGAACTGGTTAATGCGATTCGCTCTATCGCGTCGCCGGTGATGCTGACCGACCTGATTGCCAGTTACCTGGTTTCGAAACCGGAAGAAAAACAGGAAATACTGTCGCTGTTTAATATCCGGGAGCGTATCGACAAGATTCTGGAGTTGCTCAATTATCAAGTCGAAGTATTAAAACTTTCCAATAAAATCAGCGACAAAACCCAGGAAACCATGGGCCAAAGGCAACGCGAATTCGTTTTGCGCGAACAAATGAAGGCTATCCAAAAGGAACTGGGCGAAGAAGAAGGCGGCGCCGCCGAAATCGAAGAAATCAGTAACGCCATCACCGCGGCCAAGATGCCTGAAGACGTCGAAAAGCAAGCGCGCAAGGAACTCGCCCGCTTACAGCATATGCCCGACGCCAGCGGTGAATATTCGATGGTTCGCACTTATCTCGATTGGCTGACCGAACTGCCTTGGTCGGTCTCCAGCGCCGGCGTTATCGACATCAAAAAAGCCAGGGATATTCTCAACCAAGACCATTACGGCTTGGATAAAATCAAGCAGCGCATCTTGGAATTTTTGGCCGTGCGCAAACTGAACCCTAACGGCAAAAGCCCTATTTTATGCTTTATCGGGCCGCCCGGAGTCGGCAAAACCTCGTTGGGACGCAGCATCGCCCGCGCCACCGAACGCGAATTCGTCCGCGCCAGTTTGGGCGGTCTGCACGACGAAGCCGAAATACGCGGCCATCGTCGCACTTATATCGGCGCTTTGCCGGGCAACATCATTCAATCCATCCGCAAAGCCGGCACCAATAACCCGGTGTTCATGCTGGATGAAATGGACAAGCTCGGCTCCGGCTTTCATGGCGATCCCTCTTCGGCCTTGCTGGAAGTCTTGGATCCCGAGCAAAACTCAAGCTTTCGCGACAATTATCTGGGGGTCGCCTTCGACCTGAGCCATGTCATGTTTATCGGCACCGCCAATGTACTGGACAGCATTCCGGGGCCTTTGCGCGACCGGATGGAAGTCATTGAATTAACCGGTTACACCTCCGAGGAAAAACTTCAGATTGCCAAACGCTATCTGGTGCATCGGCAACAGGAAAGCAACGGCTTAAGCCCCGAGCAATGCGCCATTACCGACAACGCGATACTGACCCTGATTCAGGACTACACCCGCGAAGCCGGTTGCAGAAACCTGGAGCGGGAAATCGGCTCGCTCTTTCGTCATGTCGCGATGCGCATTGCCGAGGGTATCGCCGCTAGCGAACACATCGACAGCGAACACATTCCCGGCATTTTGGGGCCGAAAAAGTTTTACAGCGACGTCGCCATGCGCACCAGTGTTCCTGGCGTGGCGACAGGACTTGCCTGGACGCCGGTCGGCGGCGATATTCTGTTTATCGAAGCCACCCGCGTACCCGGTAACGGCAAGCTGATCCTGACCGGCCAATTGGGCGAAGTCATGAAAGAAAGCGCCCAGGCCGCATTAAGCTTGGTAAAATCGCGCGCCCATGACTTGGGCTTAAACCCGGAAATATTCAAGGAAAACGATATTCATGTCCATGTACCGGCCGGGGCCATCCCCAAAGACGGCCCCAGCGCTGGCGTTGCGATGTTTACCGCCCTATTTTCCGCATTTTCCGAACGTACCGTGCATAGCGATGTCGCGATGACCGGAGAAATCAGCCTGCGCGGACTGGTGTTACCGGTCGGCGGCATTAAAGAGAAAGTCATTGCCGCGGCCAGAGCGGGTTTGAAAACAGTCATGCTTCCGGCGCGCAACCAAAAAGACTTTGAAGAAATACCCGAAGCGGTCAGAAATCAGCTCCGCTTTATCTGGCTGGAAAATGTGGATGAAATACTGGCCAACGCAATGGAAAAGTGATTTTGAAGCGTAGCGTGTGGCGGGCTATGCGATTCACCCCGATTTTCCCTGTCGTGCCGCTAATGCATCCTGTCTAATGTTGCTCCTACTTCCGTGTTACGGCTTGGCAAATGCCGGTCGCGGTCATAAGGTAGCGTTTCATGTGCCGGCAGCGCGTCGTCGGGCCAGTCTTGAGCCCAAAGACGCCGATCTTCCTCATCGGCGTAGTAGCGCAGGTAAAGCTCATTATCCTGCTCGCTGCCGCTGCCCACCAAATCGATATGACAAGCCGAGTCCGCGTTAATCGGCATATTCGGAGATTCCTCCCGCAACACTTGGTGCCACAATTCCTCATAGAGTTCCCGGTCGCTAAGATGATCGGTGTTGTATAGAAAGGTCCGCAGCATCGCCAAACCGCGTATCACTTCCCACAGCTTGGCGTTCAATTGAGCGTCGTCCAGTTCTTCCGGATCGGGCAACGCCATCCCGCCCTGCACCAGCTGATCGAAATTCGTCGTCCATTCGGCGTCCTCGAAGGCCGCTACGTGTTCCATGAACTGTTTCTGCAACGCCGAGGACTTCTGTTCCGACTCGAAAAACGACAATTCGTCATCCACGAATTCTTTGGCCCGGCGTTGCAAATCCGGCCTATGTTCCGGTCTTTCGGCCTCTTCGTTGGTTTTTAAGGTTTTCTTTGGCATTGCGATTTTCTCCGGAATTGTTATCGATTATGTAAGCGGTCAATACAAAGCTTGCGTCTATTTTTGCACTATTCGCCGGTCGATTTCGGTCAGCATTCGGCTGGCTGCATAAACCAAATCCGCTACGCGCTGATGGCCTGAGTTGATTGTATCAACGAGCACTTCCGGGGCTTCGATATATTCATGCACCATTTTGTTTCTAAGCTTTCGAGTTTCCAGCCAACTATCGCTGGACTTGATCCAGCCCAGGCGCTCGGCTCGATCCAGGTTGTCCACTGCCGTGGCGGTGCGCTCGCCGACGAACGCCAATAAGTGGGGCAAAAGCTTGTCGCCTAAGGTATCTTGAAGCCGCCCGAAGCGGCTGATAAAAGCTTCCACGCGTTCGCCCAAATCTTCGTCGCTGTCCAGCTGGGCAATCCGAGTCAAGGTTAAGGGTTGAGCAAACAATCTGTTATCGGTATCGGTATTTTGTAAATGCTTGATCTCGCGCCAGACGACTCTGGCAAGAAACAGCAGCCTTTCTTGCTGCGGACTGAGCCGGGGCATAGCAAGACGCCTTCTTCCAGGGCTATTCGGTGTATGGCGCTCTGGGTAAGATTAGGCGCACGTAACATGACATCGACATTTCTGCCGCCGATGGCGCGTGAAGCCCGTACCGCCAGACGCGCCGAAAGCGCGGCGGGATGGTCAACGGGATGATCGAAATCAATCATCAGATCGACATCGCCGCCGCGTGCGTCATCATCCAAGCGGGACCCGAATAAACGGATGGCTGCCGCATCCGGCGCAATCGAGCCGATAGCTTCGCGCAAGGCGGCGATATTGTGGGGACTAAGGCGCATCGGTCATTCTCTTTAATTTGGGGAAACCCTTGCGGGTGTTTTTTTGTGATGGAAATATTGTATCAGCAACCTTTTTGCAATTTAAAAATCGACTGCGCCTAATGTAAATAGCAATCCTTGCCCCGACTTTAAGGGTATCCGTCCCCCCCTTAACACGCTTGAACTCAGGCGGGTAACCACGCCGCCGACAATTTTTGTTGAAGGTCATCGACTCTTTGGCGGATTTACTACGAAAAATAAGAAAAACTTCGCGCCTGCCGTGCTGAATAAATGCCTTGTTTACCGGCATTCCATGCTTACCCGGTTGATTTCGATGGCCCTTACAACCGAACTCCACAGCAATGCCTGCTGCGTCCCTGTTGCCTCAAAACTTCCTCGAACGATGGAGTTGGTGTTAAAATCGCCGCACTATCGACTCGTATAGTAAAAGACTGATTATCCTATATTAGAGAGTTTTGGCGCGGCCTAAGCGCAAAACCGACTATCACGACCATTCAGCGAAGACATCAATTGAAAAAGATCATAAGCCACTCTATTCCCCGATTGCTAATATTTCTTTTCTTAGCGCTCCCCCTGCAAGCCGCGCTTGCCGAAGAAGTCGTCAGTCAGGAACAACCTCCCGGCGTCGCTCAGGAAATTAACGCTATTATCGCGGCGAAACAGCATCCTTACTTGGCGCTGTCCAATTTTCCCAATCGTACCGAAGACCTTGAGTCTCTCTATAAGCTGTCGGAACACCAATTGCTGTGGTTAGGCAACGCGAATGCGGAAAAAAACGTCAACGAAGCGCTTAATCTATTGGCGAACGCAGCTGCCGACGGCTTAAATCCGAACAATTACGATACCGAAACGCTACGGCAAAAACTGCCGCCCGCCTTAACATTGAAGCCGGACGCCTATAAAGACTTGGCGCTATACGATACGGCGCTCAGTATTTCGTTGCTACGCTTCCTGCATGATTTGCATTATGGCCGGGTCAACCCGCAAGGCATCAATTTTAACTTAAAGTTAAGAGAGAAAAAGCTGGTTGATTTGCCGCTGCTGATTAAAAACAGTCTGGCGCAAAACACGCTGGCTCAATTAGCGCTATCGGCTGAGCCCCAATTAAAGCAATATCAAAAGTTAAAGCAGGCATTGGCTGATTACCGCGAACTTGCCGCGAAAGCGTTGCCGTTTAAATTGGACATTAAAGAAACCTTACATCCCGGCGAGAGTCATCCGCAAGTGGCCGATCTGCGCCGATTTTTAATTTTCATAGGCGATATGCCTGAAGATAAGGCGCCCGGCAACGCCGAAAAATCCTTGCGCTACAGCGACGCAATCGTTAACGGGGTTAAAAAGTTTCAAAAAAGTCATGGCTTGACCGCGGACGGGCATCTTGGAAAAGGTTCGGTGGCCGCGCTCAACGTGCCGTTAAGCTACCGGGTAACGCAAATCGAGTTGGCGATGGAACGGTTGCGCTGGTTACCGGAACTCAGTACCGGATCATCTATTATTGTTAATATTCCGGCCTTTCAGTTATGGGCGTTTGAGTCGATTGATCAGCCGGATGCCGATGTGGTCAATATGCGGGTGGTGGTCGGCAATGCACTGAAAACCCAAACTCCGGTGTTGATGGCGGAAATGCATTTTATCGATTTCATGCCTTATTGGAATGTGCCTTACAGCATTATAAAAAATGAAATATTACCCAAGTTAAGCCAAAACGGCGATTATCTTAACAAGGAAAATATGGAACTGGTGTCGGTATTTCGCGACGCTGAAAAACCGACTGCGTTGACTCCGGAAGCCATGAATTTGCTGAAAGAGGGCAAGTTAAGAATCAGACAGCGTCCCGGCGGAAAAAATGCTCTGGGCAAGGTGAAATTTATTTTCCCCAACAAAGATGACGTATATTTGCACGATACGCCATCGAATTCTTTGTTTAGTAAATCGCGGCGGGATCTTAGCCATGGCTGCGTAAGGGTTGCAAATCCGCAGAAATTAGCTGAGTTTGCGCTTAAAAACCAGGACAATTGGACTCCCGAGACGATACAACTGGCCATGAACACGCCCAAAACGCAACGTGTGATATTGAAAAAGCCGATACCGGTGCTGTTTTTTTATACTACGGCCTTTTTCGATCAAAAGGAGGGTTTAGAGTTTTTTCCCGATATTTATGGTCATGACGCTGTGTTATTAAACGCCCTGAGCAAGCCGGATGACCTATCGGATCAGTCGCTTTTTATCAGTACCAACACCTCGACTAATACCACGCCTGAGGGCGTCGTTAAATAGACGGCCTTTTCCGAATATGGCTTTGTGTATTGGAAAAGTCATAACATAAAAATTCACCGCGAAGGCTACGACGTTTATTTTCTCCGTGCCTTCGTGATGATAATTTTTAGCTCTGTTACGGTTTTAACAGCGGATGATCTTTCGGTAATTGCCGCGCTATCCATAACGCTAATTTATGCTTCATATTCAACGCATTTTCCTGATCGATCGCCAAGGGCTGAATCTGCCGATCGTTCACCAGCAGGCGATAAAGACATTCAACCTTATCCTTCGCCGAGTTGGTCGAAGCGAATCCTGAATAGCCGCGATTTTTTGCATAATTTTCAGCAACCTCCAGCGCTTTTTTTAACAACTGAGGTTCGTTTTTTAATTTAGCCATTGATGTCCGTCCTTTTCCAACGTTGTTTACGGTTGCTTAATAAATAAAGCGAACCTGTTCATTCTTAGAATAGCTAAAACTTTAGCACACCCGGTAAAACGCGATGGCTTAAAACGCGTTTTGGATCCAGTCGATGTTGCCGTTGCCGGAAATGGCAACCACGTCAAAACGGATCGGGCGGTCTGTTTTTTGCGAGGAGAGATAAATATGCGTTGCCGCGATGATGCGCGATTGCTTGGCGCGGGTAATGCTCTCAACCGCGCTGCCGTATTTGTCGGTTTTACGGAAGCGGACTTCGACAATAACCAGGGTCTGCCGGTCTGTCATTATTAAGTCGAGTTCGCCCTGTTTACAGCGAAAATTCCGGCTCACCGGTTTCAGCCCCTTGTCGATCAGAAACGTGTGGGCTTGTTCTTCGGCGCTTTCGCCGCGAATTAAATGGACCGCTTTCTCCTTGAGCTTAGTAAACAGCATGATCAACCGGCTTTATCGATTGGTCGGGCTCAGGTGGCGGCGGGGCGTCGTAATTTCCGCCGATAAAGCCGCTGACTTCAGGCTGTCCGTCGATGAACTTGGCACACATCAGTTTGCGTTCGATACGCTGGTCGGCAGTCAACGATAACTTCCCGGTAGCGCCGGAATAGGCGTTGGCTTCCAAGTCGTCCAAGCGTGTAGTCAAGTTATAAGCGTCAATACCCATCGCAATCAAGCGAAAATAAGCGCTGGGAAATTGCTTCCAGGTTTCTTTCAGCGCGTCCATGCCGAGTTCCCCTTGATAAACTTTAGGGAATAACCAAGGGGTGTCGCAAAAAGTTATTTTATTCAGATCGCTATCCAGCGACGTGTTAGCTTGTCCGATATAAACGTTGGGCATCGCATAAACGGGAAGGTCGCCGGCTTGGTAAAACTGAAGCTGGGGATTGATAGAACGAGCCTCTGCGCTGTAAGCGCTTAACAAGATAGCATCGGCATCCCGGCGTCTTCGGGGGGTATATTTTAGGTTGGGTATCAACGCAAGAATTTTGGTGTAACGTTGTTCGCTTTCATCCAAATTGAGCAGCTTTTGAATCGGTGCCGAAAAGTCGGTTTCTTTGGGGTTATAGCTTTGTGTTTCCAGAACGGTACCGCCCAGTTCTTGCCAATCTTCGGTTAAATAATTGGCGACGCGTTTGCCCTGCGCATTTTCAGGAATCAGCAGCAGCGCTTTCCGATGCCCGTCCGCCGATGCTTTATGAGTAATTTGGTCGGCGTCATCCAGCGGGCTGAGGCTAAACTGGTAGAGGTTATTTCTTTGCAGGCCCGGAATATGGTTCAGGGCCAGTACAGGCACGCTAAAGGTAACGGTATCGGCCAAATTTTGGATATGCTCCTTGTCCAGCGGTCCGATAATCAATTGAGCGCCGTCTGCAATCGCTAGGTCGTACAAGGCTTGCGGCGCCGATTTTTGGGTATCGTAAAAGCGAATCGTAGGTTTGGATGCATTATCCGCATGGTTGAAGGCAGCCATAAACCCCGCGCGGATGGCTTTGCCTGCTTGGGCAAAAGTCCCTGACTCGGGTAGCAGTAAGGCCATGGCTTTGGCTTGCAAAGGCGTATTTTCCGGCGTGTCCTGAGGGCGATACAAAAAACCTAAATCGGCAGGATGTCCCGGAAAGGTGATGCGCCATTGGTTAATTTGAGCGTCAAAATCGGGCTGGTTAATGTATTTTAAAACATTGGCTAGAGCCATCCAGCCGGCCAAAGTGTCAGTTTGATGGGTCTGCAACGCGGTATCGGGCAACACCCGTAACGCTTCAAGAATCGCCGCCTGGTTTTTTTCCCGCTCCTCAGGCGAGATGATCAACGGGTGTAATTGAATTCTGGATTTGGCGCTGTCGAGCAGGTTTCCTGTTAATGAGTAAGCAAAAGCCTGCGATTGAAAATACTTGATTTGGTTATCCGGGCTAAGCTGCTGCGATTGTATCAAGGCCAAACTTTCAATAGCTTGTTCAGCTTCGCCGAAGCTGAGCAAAATTTGGGCGTAAAGAAGACTTAGCTGGGCACGTTGTTCGGGCGACAGTTCGGCGGGACTGATCGCATCCGCATGCAGTTTTGCATTCGTGCCGTCACCCGCCTGAATTAAGGCATCAATGGCTTGTAAACGCTGCTGATTTTGTTCCAGAGACGAAGACGCAAAGGGATGCTGGTATAATTCAGTTATCCGTTCCTGCCGGTCATTGTTTATTAAAGGGTGAGTCACCAGCACTTCTTGCTCAGGCAAAGCACTACTTGCAGGCGTTGATGCGCAACCGGAAAAAAGTAATAGTCCGGGGAACAGGACACACCATAATGGCGGCTTATAGTGGGACCGCATCTTTTCAGGAGTTTTCAAGTGAGTGCACCGAATGTCAAATGAATGCGGCAAATTATACGTTGTTGCTACGCCGATAGGTAATTTAGCGGACATTACTTTCCGGGCGGTTGAAATATTAAAACAGGTCGATTTGATCGCCGCAGAAGACACCCGGCATGTCAAAATGCTGCTCCAGCATTACGGCATCAACAATAAACTAATTTCCTTACATCAGCATAATGAAGACAAAGCATCGACGGGGTTGTTGGAAAAGCTGCGTGAAGGTTTATCTATCGCGTTGGTGTCCGACGCCGGAACGCCGCTGATCAGCGACCCCGGCATGCCGCTGATAAAAATGCTCAAGGACGCTAATGTCGATGTAGTGCCGGTACCGGGCGCTTGCGCGTTGATTGCGGCATTGTCGGCGTCGGGATTGCCGGTCACGCAATTTGCGTTTGAAGGCTTTTCGCCGAGAACGTCATCAGCCCGAAAAGCGTTTTTTAGCGAGCGGTTGATGTGCCCGACAACGTGGGTATTTTACGAGTCCAGTCACCGGATTCTTGCGTCATTGCAGGATATGGCGGAAGTATTACCGTTGAATCGGCAAATTGTTATTGCCAGGGAGTTGACCAAATTGCATGAAACCATTGTAAAAACCAGCTTGGGCGAAATGCTAAAGCGGGTTGAACAAGATGCCAATATGAGGAAAGGCGAATTTGTGGTGATTGTCGATAGCGCTGTTATCGATAAGAAAGAGCAGATTATTACACCTGAGCAGCAAAAAATACTGAGCGTGTTATTGCGCGAATGCTCTATCAAGACCGCCGTTGCAATGGCGGTGGAGATCACAGGGGTCAGAAAAAAGTTGTTGTATCAAGCGGCGCTGGATATGGAGAAAGAGGCTTAGCCCTCGGTTTCGCTATTTGTGAACAGTAAGAATGTAACAGCTCAAATGCTTTATTAAGTCTGTGGCATTGATTTTGAAAATTAATGAAGCTAAGAAGAAATTGATGTAGCAAGCCCCCCCAAACAATAAAAAGCGAATAAAACTTACTTCTTACGTTAATAAAAATAAGACGTTTTGCTGGTCTGGTTATTGCTTATATAAAGACCTCTTTTCGTCACTATGAAAATGAATATGTGCTACACTAGCCGTCGAAAGAGTCGGCTGAGCAGTCGCTGTTTTATCGCGAGATAAAATGGAGGAAAGTCCGGGCTCCATTGGGCAGGGTGCCAGGTAACGCCTGGGAGGCGTGAGCCTACGGAAAGTGCCGCAGAAAATATACCGCCTGTTTTATAACCGGTAAGGGTGAAAAGGTGCGGTAAGAGCGCACCGCGCAACTGGTAACAGGAGTGGCATGGTAAACCCCACCCGGAGCAAGATCAAATAGAGGGACAGACGCGTGGCCCGCGCGGTTCCTGGGTAGATTGCTTGAGTTGCAAGGCGACTTGCAACCTAGATGAATGACTGTTCTAGACAGAACCCGGCTTATAGGCCGGCTCTTTCCTTCCTTTTTCGAGTACTTTGTACTTGGCCCCTTACTGCCTCGCTAAAAGCATAAATACTTCCAGGTGGTAATTACCGCGGCAGCAGTGTTAAATTTAATTTCCATCTGTTATCAAAAAACCTGGAAACTACTCCAGCCTTATACTTAAAGTAATTTCTTATAGAAATAAATTAACTTTATGATAAAGAATAGGAATTATTTTTCTAAATTTTATATAGTTATATTTCATT
>Ga0265327_10001986_pt1 | contig 23280 bp, 18 predicted proteins | sample 41621metaG_FD_202089 | JGI IMG/M metagenome (GOLD analysis project Ga0265327, IMG submission 202089) | Rhizosphere microbial communities from Carex aquatilis grown in University of Washington, Seatle, WA, United States - 4-16-21 metaG | ecosystem: Host-associated > Plants > Roots > Rhizosphere...
ATTTCAATAAAACTAGCGGCAATAATGCGCTATGGCTCGAGCAATATCGTCATCGCCAAGTTTGGCACCATGCAAACGAATAGGCTCGGGTTTATCGGTCAATTTAACCAACATATCGCCTTTGCCGAGCAAACTTTCCGCACCTTTTTGGTCGAGAATAATGTTCGATTCGGTATGTTTTTGCACACGCAGGGCAATTCTGACCGGGATATTACTCCGCAACAGACCACTAAACGTCGCCGCATCCGGGCGTTGAGTGGCGAGAATCAAATGGATGCCGGCGGAACGGGCTTTTTGCGCCAGCCGGACTAATGGCGTCTCCAAATCCCGGGATTGCATCAATAAATCCGCCAGCTCTTCGACTACGGCAACGATTCGCGGAATCCGTATTTTGCTGCTGGCTTCTTCGTAGTTTCTAACTCCCAATTCGATAAAACGCTGGTTGCGCGCTTCCATTTCATCAACCAAGGCATTGAGAATATCGGCAGCGTCAACAATATTTCTGCCGATTTTACCGCCAAACAAATTAGGCAATTTACCGTACAGGGTAAACTCAGTCCCTTTGGGATCGATCAATGCCAACTGCACTTGACTGTTGGTCAACGTCAGTAACAGGGAACTCAGTATGCTATGCAGACAAACGGTTTTGCCGCTACCGGTCGCACCGGCAATTAGAATATGCGGGGCTTCGGCCAAATCCAACGAAAAATCGTCGCCCATTATTGTAGTACCCAACCAAACCGGTAATTTCTCCGGCCGCTTTACGCCGGCCCACTCGGCAAGCCGTTGTGGAGGCACGATTCGCCAAAGATTGGGTTCCCTAGGAATGTAAAGATTGGCAATCCCCGCTTCGGAACCGACTTCCAGGCTAATACTGTCATCGGGAACACCAAGTCTGAACGATAGTTTGCCTAAACCTTTTTTTAGAATATCCAAATGATGAATCTTGGCAAGATAAAGGGCATATTTATTGAGGCGAATACCTTGTTTGGTTTCTTTGATTTCAGCCGAAATACCGATTTCTTTTAGCGCGGCTTCTAATTGTCCTTGTTCGAGTTTGGTATTGCCAAGGTTGTCAGTTTCTACCGAGGCATCGAAAATCAATTCTTCGCTTAACCAGTGAATAAAACTATGTCCACGATTCCAACTGGTACGGATTTCACGCAAGCCACGGCGGACATGTCTTTGCAGAAGCTTTTTGTACCGAGCATCGGAATTAAATAAGTCTTCTTGATGGTAAATACTCAAAATCGCACGGATCGCGTCGTCGTAATCTAAGACACCATCATTTCTGGTATTGCCAAATCCAGTGACTTGTTCCAAAGAATACTCTGAACCCTTGCCAACTAACGTATCCAACTCATTGTCCGGTGGAGTGCTTATCGTCAAAGATTTCGCCAGTGCTAGTCTCAATACACGATATTTTGGAGCTTTAGGAGTGCGAAAACCATAAGTCTTAACCTGCTCGATAATATTTTCATCGTCGTGGCTCGTATAAATATCAGCCATAATGAACTTCCTTATTTCGAGATATTTCGTGGATTTCGGTGTTCTCACCGTCTGGATTGTGCAAATGAAACTCGCGATAAATATAGGGTTCCAATAGTTGGTGTTTCCGCTCGTCCAGCTCGGAATCGGTTGGTAGCAAAATCACTTGTTTGGCGGCTTGGGGGTAATAACGGGTCAGCAAATTATCTTGGTGTTGTTTATCGATACGGCCTAAAGGCGTATCGATAATAACCGGTAGTTGTCTGCCGCAAGCATCCTTTAAGGCCCACAATAAGGCGGTAGCAGCGAGCTGTTTCATGCCGGCGGAAATACTGCTCATTGCCACGGGAGCACCTGCTGCATCCAGATAATGCAACTGAAAAGAATCATCGATTTTGGTTTCCGCAATCAAGCTATTGGAGTCCAACAAATTACCCAAATGTTGGTTGAAATAGGCCTCCAAGGTTCCGCGCTGCTGTTCCTTAAGCTTTTGCTTATAAGCTTCCAACAACTTTTGCATTCTGTCCAACAAATCGATTCGAGCTCGGCCCTGTTCGGATTGACGCGCTTGCTTACGCAATTCGACAATCCTTTCATCCAGCGGTTTCAAGTCTCGCTCGATAATCGACAGTTTATGTAGAATGTCACGTTCTTCGTCTCTGAGCCTAAAAAGTTCTTCTTGCTGACGCGTCTGCAGATCATAAAAATCCTTTAGCTGTTGCTTGTTTTCTTCCGAAAGCTGCCGAACTTCCAACAAGGTTTTATCAATTTCCCCCACTTGGGTATCCGCTCGCATAGCCCGCACTAACTCGTTGCGTAAACCGGCTTCAGGAGTATGCAGGGGCGTATAAGCCGACAAAGCGGCTAATAACTTTTTAGCCCGCGTGGCGTTCAATTCAAAAGGCTTGTCATCCTCTTCAACATCTCGAGAATCAAGCACTTTGAGAATGCGCTTTTGGTAAAACAACACTTGCGATTCGGTCAAGCGATATTCGGGATAAGGCGGAGTGGTAAAAATTTCTTTTAACGGCTCGCGTAGCGACAGTAACATTTCTGGCGTAGCACCGCGTTGCTCGTTAGCACAACGCTCGACGGAGGGTAATACTTTTTCGACGAGAACAGTATTCAAACGCAAAAATGCATCACGCTCGAAGGCTTCAGACAAGCCGGTCAAAGCCTGTTCCAGATTATTCAGTTCGGCCTGTTTCGATGCTTCCAGTCTAGCGTTGTTTTCGATGGATGCTTGACCGCTGAGCATCTGGATTTTTTGACGGGTTTCGCGCAATTCATCTTCCAGCGTTTCGATATTGGCGTGAACGGTTTTTTTCTGACTCAGCAATTCTTCATGTTGAGCCAGTAAAACCTGCATCCGGTTTTCAACTTCGTTTAGACGTAGTTTGACATCTTTAGCAATGTATTCGCTTTCGACTTTCCGCACCAACTCTTTTAGACATATTTTGAGGTTGTCGGCCGACCGAATGTTGAGAAATTGCTCAAATCTTTCAATTATCTGGGTACTACTTGCTTCCGCTAAGTAGTTAATTTCTTCACCATCAAAAAAAAAGAAAGGGATGAAATCGAGCGGCAACAGCCCAGAGAGATAATGTTGGGCGGCATCATCGAATAATGACGCCTGATAGGGAGTTTTTACAGTTAGTTGGTTTTGATAATTACCATTGTGTAAATCCCAACGGCGTTCAATAGCAATTTCTCGGTTGTTTTCGTCTAATAAAACCGCCGAAACGGAGCAATTTAAATTACCCTCGTTTCTGGCTTTTCGATTCAATATGCCCCACCAATCCTTGTCACCCAACACAAAACCCTTTTCGGAAGGCAATCTATCGTGCTGAACGCTCCGTCGCAATTCTCTTGTTACACCGCCGAATAATAATTTAATACCATTGAGCAAACTGGTCTTTCCGAAACCGTTCCGGCCCATAATGACGACGATATTGCCGTTCGAATCGGCGGGCGGCTCCAATTCGAAGGTTCGGGTGCCATAATAGGAGAAAATATTATTAAGCGCGAGACGTTTAAAGATCATTCCGTTTTTATTACTTTGTTCCTAAAAGAGGATTCCACGACGCGCTCCAAGATTCTTTTCAATTTGTCGGTTAATTCCGATTTACTGCCCCATAGACTTAAGTCTGGATATTGCTCCATTAGAATCGCCATTTGCTCGGCAATTTCCAACGGAACTTGATGGTCTTTAGCCAAAGACTTTAACAATTCGGCATGTTGATTTAATGAGTTTTGTGCAATATTTTCCATGGTTCCCTGCCAAATTGTTCTGCAATAGTAAAAGCGCTATCCATAATATCGAAATCGGTAGTCCATTGTTTTTGAATCGCCACGATTTCCTCGTCCGATATTAAAGGTTGATTGACTTGCCGCTCAGTTTCGAACAAATGTTGCAACATCTCCTTACGCGTCGAGGCAATAAACGGCCCTTGGCCTTCCGCGCCGTTCCGCCTAACCGGACTGCGCCTGGATTCCTCCTCACGAATTTCTTTCAGCCAATTACGGTACTCATTCAAAGGTTTCATCCATTCTTCGCCGTTTTCGATGAAGCTTTCCATCGACTTATCGGTTTTGACCACTGTACACGTCCAGCAACCGAAGCGACTGCCGCCGCAGGACGACGTATTTAAATCCATGACTACCGGGCATTCACCGCCGTTGGCCTGCCGGTATAAATCCAACATAAAATCATGGCTGCCGCCCCAAAGCGGCGGGTTATTGATGAACAAATATTCCCAAACATCGTCGCTCGTCCAATCGGCAATGGGCGACAGAACCAGCGCATTTTGAATTTCGCCGTGCGCATTCAATTTACGACTGCTCAGCTCCCGCTTGCCCATGCTTTACGAACGGTGAGTACTTTCGGTATTACGCGAACCCAACAATAAAATAACACTTCCGTATTCGGCAATGACATTTTCGATGGCTGTTTGTACCGGTTTGATTTTCATCTTCGAGGTACACCAGCGAAACCAGCGCGTCGGCGGCGGATAGCCTTTACCGATCAAATTAAACCAAAAGCTTTGTTCTGTTGTCGGCTGCGCCAGTTCGGCATGTATCGGCAAATCGTTAGCCACCGCGTGATCGCGGATTTCCTTAATGCGCTGATCGAGATAGCTTTCCACATTGGGCGCTTCGACTCGGGTGTCCGAAGCGATAACAAAAACCGGCTTACGCTGTGCTTTTTCCAGCGAATAAATGAGCTCGTATACAAGTTGTAAAACGAGCGTTGAGTCCTTACCGCCTGAATAAGCCACAACCCAAGGGCGGTTGTCAGCAAAGTAATTGCGTAGCAACAGCTCTTTGGTCGATTCGACATGCGAAGGTTGCTTATAAGTGATATTTGCTGGCTGTAACATACTATTTACTACGTTGGTCCGTTGAGTTTGACAATTGGCCAAACAATCTTGGCTAAATGCTATTATAAATGCCTTACTATGCTGCAGGGCGAACAAATTTTTTTTACTGTGAAAATAAAAAATTTGGTTGGGCGCTATTTTCATGGAACGGAGCGAAAACGTTTTTCATGAACGTTCGGATGAAAATCTATCAGTACAAATCCACCGGATCGACATCCAGCGACCAGCGCACTTTTTTCGCCTGTTTGAGCTTTTCAATCTTCGGCATCAACACATCCAGCAAGACATGCAATTCCGGCCGCTTGCCGCTCTGAAACAGTAATTGATAGCGGTAAAGCCCGGCGCGCCTAGCCATTGGCGCGGCAACCGGCCCCAAAATATCGGTATGGCCTTGGCTATGCGCTTTCGCCAAGTCAACAACCGCCTGCAAAAACAGCTTCGGCATCTCGGCATCCGCGGCTTCCACTCTCAATAAGGCCTGATAACTGAACGGCGGCAATGACGCCTCTTTACGCTCGGCCAACGCGGTTCGGGCAAAACTGCCGTAACCTTCGGAAATCAGCGCGGTTAATAAGGGATGCTCCGGCTGCCGGGTTTGCATAATCACGCGACCGGGCTTTTCCGCGCGTCCGGCGCGACCGGAGACTTGCACAATCATTTGCGCCAATTTTTCCGGCGCATGAAAATCGATGCTGAACAGGCCGCTGTCCACATCCAAGATCGCCACCAGCGTCACATTAGGGAAATGATGGCCTTTCGCCAGCATTTGCGTGCCCAGAATAATATCCACCGCGCCTTGATTGATTTGCTGCAAATACTTTTCCAATGAGCCTTTGCGTTGAGTCGAATCCCGATCCAGCCGCACCACGGTTTTATCGGCAAAAATTTCCGCTAAGGCTTTTTCCACCCGCTCGGTGCCGAGTCCCAGCGGTGTCAATTCCCCGCTTGTGCAGGCGGGACACTGCCTGATCAGGCGCTGCTCTTGGCCGCAATGATGGCAACGCAGCACCTTTTCATCGTAATGAATCACCAGGTTGGCGTCGCAACGTCGACAACGCGCCACCCAAGCGCAACTGTGACAGATTAAAGTCGGCGCAAAGCCGCGCCGGTTTAAAAACAATAACACCTGTTCGTTCTTATCCAGGGTAAGGCGCATCTCCGTAATAAGCGCTTCGGACAAACCCTCCTGCATTTTTTTGTTTCTGATGTCAAACAATTGCAACACCGGCGCCGTCGCGTTGCCCGCCCGTTCCGGCAAATGCAGCAAGCGGTAACGTTGGTTGTTGACGTTTTGCAGGCTTTCCAGCGCCGGCGTCGCCGAGCCCAGCAACACCGGAATATTCAACAGCTTGCCGCGCACCACCGCGACATCGCGGGCGGAAAAGCGAAAACCTTCCTGCTGCTTGAACGAAGCGTCGTGCTCTTCATCGAGAATAATCAGGCCGGGATTTTTTAACGGCGTAAACAAAGCCGACCGGGTGCCCAATAAAATGCAGCATTCGCCGCGCTGCATGGTAAGCCAAGCGCCGGCTCGCTGCCGGTCGGTCAATTTGGAATGCGAAATGGCGATGTTGACGTTAAAGCGTTGCCTGAAACGGTCCTCAAGCTGAGGCGTCAAGGTAATTTCAGGCAACAGCACCAAAACCTGACAACCCTGTTCCAGCACGGCATGAATAATCTGCATATACACTTCGGTTTTGCCGCTGCCGGTTACGCCTTCTAGCAGGAAAACGCCGAACCGGCCCAAACTGCCGCACACCGTATCGACCGCCGCTTGCTGTTCGGTATTGCAGGGTAGGGCGGTGCTCTTGATGATCGGATTGGATACGCCCCTCGTTAAATCCGATGCAGCAAGCTGTAGTAGTTGTCTATCCAGCAACTGCTTTACCGAAGCTCGCCAGTTGCTGTTCCATGCCGAAAGTTCAGTTTCGGACAAAGCGTTCGGTTGCGCTTGAAATTTTTCCAGCATGCTTTTTTGCTTGGGCGCCCGCTTTAGCAATTCGCTGTCAAGCGCTTTGCCCGACTCGGTGAGAGCGTAATATTTCTCTGTTTGAATGACGGCGGCTTTGCCCTGACGCAAGGCAACAGGAAATGCCGCACTGAAAACTTCGCCCAACGGATGATGATAATAACCGGCGGCCCAATGCAGTAGTGCCAAGTCTTTTGTTGATAGCAACGGTTTTTCGTCGAGTATCCGTTCGACGCGTTTTAATTTAGCAATGTCGATGTCGCTATGCGCAACGCATTCGACCAGAAAGGCGATTTTTTTCGTTTTGCCGAAAGGCACTTCCAGACGAATGCCCGGCTTGATTTGGGTCGACGCCAACTGTTCCGGGGCAAGATAATCAAAGAGTCGATGAACAGGAAGCGCAATGGCTACTCTGAAAATCAACTCGCTCCCGCTTTGCAACTTGACCATGATATGTGAAGTATTTTTGATGTTTTAAGGCTAAGTCATTATACGGTTTAAACTATTCGAGTTACCCACAGAAGCTGTGGATAACTCTGTGGAAAACCGGTTTTTAAACATCCTTAGTAGCGGTTTTTGTTACGTTTTTGTTACATTGATTACATTTAAGACACAAATTATTTTAATTTATATTTCAAATACTTAATAAATAATACATGACAGTAAACGGCTTTCGTGCTCGTTTCTAACATTAATTTACAGCCGCTGTGTCGCTGAGTCGGCCCTGTGTGAAAGGCATCGATAAAAGGGCCGTTCGGAGGGCACAGCGGTTTCGCCTGTTACGTTAATATACGACTGATATTTAGCGGGGCTTAATGAATTTAATCGTCATTCGGTCGCTTTCGCCGATCGCCAGATATTTTTTTCTATCTTGGTCTTTGAGCTTTAAGGCGGGCGGTAAGGTCCAGACGCCTTCGGGGTAATTCTTGCTGTCCTTTTTATTGGCGTTGATTTCGGATTTTGCCAGAAACTCAAAGCCTGCATTCCGTGCCAACGCAATCACATAGTCCTCGCTGACATAACCGGATTCGGCTTTAGGATCTTGCGGCTTTAAGGTTGAGTTTCTATGCTCGACCACGCCTAAAATGCCGCCGGGCTTTAAGGCTTTGTACATTGCTTTAAATACCGCAGCCGCTTGGTCATCTTTCATCCAGTTATGCACATTGCGGAAGGTTAAAACCCGATCAGCCGAGTTATCCGGGGCTATCTGCAAAAATCTCGGCGGCTGCAATACCGTTAGTTCGACTTTGCCGTAAATTTTCGGACGGCGCTTTATCTTTTTAATAAATTCATGCCGATTTTTTTTAAAATAAGACGGTTCGGCATCGGCTGAAAAATGGGCTGCATACAGTTTGCCGCGGTCTTTTAGATAAGGCGCAAGAATTTCCGTATACCAGCCTTCGCCCGGCCAGACTTCAACAACGGTCATGTTGTCCTTAACGTCGAAAAACTTCAGCGTCTGTTGCGGATGCCGATATTTATCCCGTTTTTTATGGGCTATAGAACGGTGTTTGCCGTCGATTGCGTGTTGCAAAGCGTTTGTTTTCGCAACAGCTTGCGGTATCGGGAAAGCGCCGCTCGCCAGCAAAAAAATTAATAAGATATATTTCATTCAGCGTTTATTTCCAATCGGTAACTGAGGTTACAGCCATTTTAAAAATTCACCACGAAGGCACGAAGAACACGAAGTTTTCAATACATTGAGTTTAAACAATGATTTTTTTATAGTTCCCACGCTCCGGCGTGGGAATTCAGTCCGCAACGCTCCAGCGTTGCGGGACGCTGGAGCGTCTACCACTGCATTCCCACGCTGGAGCGTGGGAACGATAGCTGAGGGGGGGGTATTAGTGCGAGTTACCTCTAAAAGCAAGACCAATAGGTTTGATTGCGTCCTCGGTCTTTCGCTTCATACAAAGCCGCATCGGCGCGATGCAATACCGCTTCACCGTCGATATCCTCAGCCAATAAAACCGCGGCGCCGATGCTGACAGTAATTTGCACCGGCCCGGCTTCATGCTCGATAACGATTTCGGCAACCTGGCGACGCAAGCGTTCGGCCATAGTCAGAGCATCTTTTTTATTAGCTCCGGCCAATAAAATGGCAAATTCTTCGCCACCCAAACGGGCGGGAACGTCAATGGCCCGCGAATTATTACGGGCGATGTCGGCAAACGCCTTTAACACCGCATCCCCGGTAGCGTGCCCGTAAGTGTCGTTAACCCGCTTAAAAAAATCCAAATCCAACATTAACAATACCGTTGAATAATGGCGTAAACGCGCTACTTTCGCCCGTTCCAGCTCCAGTCGCTCCAAAAACACGCGGCGATTGAACAGCCCGGTCAAAGGATCGGTGCTGGCTAGTTTCTGCAATTGTTCTTCCATCTCCTTACGCTCGGTAATATCCTCTTTAATGCCGATAAAATGAGTGATTTCGCCCGCGCCGTTTTTCACCGGCGCAATACTCAGTTCCTCGTGATACAAGCTGCCGTTTTTACGTTTATTGACCAGTTCGCCACGCCAGTGCTGACCCTCCAGCAGCTCGGCCCACATGGCTTGGTAAAAGGCTTCATTTTGTAAGCCGGATTTGATCAACTCACTCGGTTTATGGCCCAACGCTTCTTCCGTGCTGTAGCCGGTCAATCGGCTAAAGGCCGGATTAGCCCAAATAACCACGGCATCTTTGTCGGTAATCACAATGCCGTTTGCCGCCGCTTCCAACGCCGCTATCAGCAAATGGTTCCTCGACTCCATTTCGGTTCGCAACAACGCGTAACGGATCACTCGGGCTAAGCCGTCATAACCGAAGTCGCCTTTGACCATATAGTCTACCGCTCCGGCTTCCAGTGCCGACAGTGCAAAATCGGTATCGCTACGTCCGCTGAGTACGACGATAGGCGTATTCATCGCCATCACGCGTGCGCTGTGTATAGTCGCCAAACCTTCCGAATCGGGTAGCGATAAGTCCAGCAGCATCACGTCAAAAAAGGCGGCGGCCAAGCATTGTTGCGCCTCAATCAGCGATTGAGCCCAGCTGACATCGAACTGTCCGCTCTGGGTTTGTTTTAGTTTCATTTTTACCAGATGTGCGTCGCCGGCTTCGTCTTCCACCAGCAATACCCGAATTGCTTTAACTTCGCTCATAGTTTGTAATCTTGCGGCAGGCGTACCAAGCTAAACCAATACTCGCCAATCTGCTGGACGGCTTTAATAAACTGCGGCATATCGACAGGCTTGGTGATATAACTGGTCGCCCCGAGCTGATAAGAACAGACTACGTCTTTTTCCACATCGGAAGTGGTCAGCACCACCACCGGAATGCCTTTAAAGCGCTCATCGGCTTTGATAGCGGTTAAAAACTCGCAGCCGTTCATGCGCGGCATGTTAAGGTCGAGAAAAATCAAATCGGGACGCGGCGCCGCGGCATATTTTTCGGTCCTGTTTAAGAAGTCCAGGCCTTCGCGCCCGTCGACGACATGATGCAAGTGCGCCAGCACCTTGCCTTCTTTTAACGCCATTTTGACCAAATACGCGTCCGAGGGTTCATCTTCCAACAGCAAAATTTCAACAAAATGGGAATTACAAGGATTGTTCATTATTTAAAATCTCAAATTCAAGGTTCAGCAGCCAAAAACCGGCAGCTTTTATTCAGGCAGATCAAACACGACGGTAGTGCCGCCGCCGGGTGTTTCCTGCAATGATACAGAGCCACCGCAGCTTTCAACGATACGTCGGACAATTGCTAAACCAATACCTGTTGAATCTTGATTATCATGCACCTGCAACCGTTCGAATACCGCGAAAACACGCTCCCGGTATTCCGCCGGAATGCCGATGCCATTATCCGCAAACCGGTAAATTACCCGGCCCGCCTTCAATTCGCTGCTAATCTGTATATGAGGCGTAAGCTTTAGATGACAATAGTATAAGGAATTATCCAGCAGAATACTGAAAATGTCTTTCAATCGGGGAAGGTCGATATAGGCCGGACAAAGCGCATTGCAGTCGACACGTGCGCCTGTTTTGCGCATTGCCGATTCTTTCTGCTGCAACAGTTTAGCGATGACGTCTTCAACCGCAACTTTGCCCATCGCACTGCGTGGCTGGTCGGAAGCAAGATACCATTGAATGTCGTGTATCAGTGCGCTTTGCCGTGCGGCGGCTTGCTCAATAAAGTGTAGTGAGGTTGCGATATCTTCGTTTAACTGCTCTTGCGGCAGATGCATCCGCAACCTTTGCGCAAAACTCACCAATCGGCGCGCCGGCTCCTGCAAGTGATGGGCGGCAATATGGGTAAATTGCTGCAATTCAGCATGGGCGCGGGCCAGCTTATTCTCGATTTGCTTTCGCTCAGTAATATCCACGCATGAACCGATATAGCCGAGAAAAATATGATTGTCGGCATAGCGGGGACGGCCGGTATCGATCAGCCAACGATATTCGCCGTCATGGCGGCGCAAGCGATATTCCATTGAAAAGCCGAGCTGCCGGTCAAATGCCTGTATATAGGTATCAAGACAATGTTGGTAATCATCGGGATGTACGCCGTCCGCCCAACCGTTGCCTTGTTCCTGCTCCTGAGTACGGCCGGTAAAGTCCAGCCAGACTTTATTAAAGTAGTAACACAGCTTATCGGTACCGGCCAGCCAGATCAGCACCGGTGCGGAATCCGCCATTAACCGGAAGCGCTGCTCGCTTTCACGTAACTGCGTAGTCAGTTCATAGGCCATTTTGGCCGCGTTGATGCTCATATTTAAATAAGTGCGCAGTAACAAAAACAGCAGAAAACTGCTAAAAGCGCCGCCCCCCAAGACAATCCACAACTTGCTGTAATCATCGATGCCTTTGATACCGGCGATCTTCTCGAACTGCAAGGTCCATAGCGTACCGTTAAAAGCAGTCTCTATTTCTATAATCGATGAAGGATGAGGGGGCACTGCATAACCCGGCTCGGCGCTGTTATACAATAATTTTTCCGCTTTTGCGGAGTGCCCGTCATAAACTCGCAAATGCACATGGGGCATGGTGTTGTCGTCAATATTCGGCACCAGTTTATCAAGCAGATCAGTCATCCGAAAAGGGCTGTATACCCAGCCCAGCAAGGCTGAGCGCCGCTGTTCGACAGTGTCGACAGGCTGGTTTTTTCGGTAAACAGGGGCATACATCAAGGTGCCTGCCTGTTTATTTTTATCGATTTCCTGCACCAATGTTACTTTGCCCGACAAGCTGACCTTATTTTCATCCCGCGCCTGTTCCATTGCCGCGCGGCGCACCGTTTCGGAATACATATCGTAACCGAAGGCGCGAAGATTGCGCTCGCTAAACGGCTCCAAAAATACAATCGAAGTGTATGCGTCGCGTTTGCCTTCAGGGCGTACCACGTACTCAGGAAAACCTTCCGCGCGTATTTTCGCCTGATGCGCAGCCAGTTGTTCCGGCGGAATCCATAGCGAAAAGCCAAGCCCCTGAATGCCGTTAAAGTGCTCATCGCTACGCAAGCGCTGTACAAAATTATGCCACTCCTGCCGGTTCACGGTCTCCGATGCGTCGAACATTGCGGCGCCGCTTAATAATATCTGTTTGTGCGCATCCAACCTTGCCGCTATTTTTAACCTGACTTGGTCGCAATAAAAAGCAAATTGCCGATACTCGTCCCGCTCTATATCGAGCTTTACCGAATAAGAGAGCAGTCCCGTACCGAGTAATCCCAGCAGTAACGCCAGCCAAGGCAATATAAGTCGGAGATGGCGCTTGCCGGATAACTTCATAATTATATTTTATGCATCTGAAAGCCGAATCGGATATACCGCCAATTCGCACTGTGGAGGTTTTGTAAAGGTAACATTAAGCTCATTTTTATTCCGGAGCGGCAGCGTTAGTAATAGGCAGCTCGAACCAGAACAGGCTGCCTTGCCCCTCGCCCGCCGATTCCACCCCGATGATACCGCCGTGATGTTCGACAATTTTACGGCACAATGCCAAGCCTACGCCGGTGCCGTCAAAACGGCTGCGCGCCTGTAACCGTGAAAACACTTTAAACAGCCGATCTATTTGACTCGGCTCGATACCGATACCCTGATCGCGCACTTCCACCCGTAACCGATCGGCTTTGGTCATGCCGTGAATATGAACTTGCGGCGCTTGATTTTCTTCGTGATATTTAAGCGCATTGCCAATCAGGTTTTGCAGTAGGCGGGTGAGTTCATCCCGGCTGGCGAATACTTCGGGCCATTCGCCGGTCACTTTAATTTCGCCGCCGACGCTAAGCTCGGGATTAAGAAAAGCCAGCGCTTCATCTAAAGAAAGCTTGCTGCTGATTTTTGTTTTGGCTTCGGATTTACGGCCTACCCGTGAATAATCCAGCAACGATAAAATCATCGCATCCATGCGTTTTGCGCCCTCCATGGCATAATTCAAAAACAGCCGGGTTTCTTCATTCAATTGTCCGGCCAAGGCGTTCTCAATCAAAGATAAATAACTGTCCACCATGCGTAAGGGCTGACGCATATCGTGTGAAACCGCATAGGCGAATTGTTCCAGGTCGGCGTTGGAGCGTTTCAGTTCGGCTTCGGCTTGCTTGTATTCGCTGATGTCTTCGACCATCGCCACCACATAATCCAGCTCGCCATTGGCTTTGCGCGCACTGCGCACGACTAATTGAGTCGGAATGATTTTGCCGGTGCGACTGACAAAGCGCTTTTCCAAGGCATAGCCGTTAATTTCATTCGCCAGCAAGCGATTGAATTGTTCAACATCGGCGGCTAAATCGTCGGGATGCGTCAGTTGCGCCCAGGTCATTTGATGTAAAGCTTGTTCCGGGTATTCCAGCATTTTACACAGGCTGTCGTTAATCCGAATCCAGCCCTTTTCGGGTGAAGTAATCGTTAAGCCGACCAAGTCCAATTCATAAAATGCCCGCAATTGCGCTTCGCTTTGATTTTTTGCCCGTTCCGCCTGTTTGCGCTCGGTGATGTCATACAACACCACTAAATGCTCGTCCTTAAAAGAATCGGCGATAATCGCCGCGCTCGCCAATACGGTAAGAACCGAGCCGTCTTTACTGCAAATCTCAATTTCAATCGGTAAAAACGGTCGGTGTTCGCGCTCGACTCGTTCAAACGCCGCTTGCCAAGCGTCGATGACCCACTGCCTATAGCCTTGGTCGGGATATGCTTTCGGCCACCAGTCGGCCAAGGTGGGAATATCGTCTATGCTGTAGCCAAAGGTTTGCACAAAGGCCGGATTCAAATAAGTAATATTCAATTGTCCGTCATTCAACGCCATCGGCACTGGGGACATTTCAATAATCGAACGGAATTTCGCTTCTCCGGCTTTTAGCTCATCTTCCATTAATTTGCGCACGGTGATGTTTTCATGACTGACTACAACGCCGCGACGCGAGCCTTGCAAGGGTGAAACATTCATCTGAAACCAGCGCGGCTGAGTCGGCGAATGGCACGGGTACTCTAAGTGAAAGCTTTCCCGTTCGGCCGCCAACACCGCCATAATACCGGTACGGGCTGCGTCTGCCTCATCGCCATAAGGCTGATTCAAGGGATTTTTACAGGCCTCCAGATAATTAAAGCCCAGCATATTATTAGCCGATTCCGGCAAGCCATTGTCTTTAGCAAAGCGCCGCCAAGCGTCATTAACCGCGACAATGTTTCCTTGCGCGTCCAGCACCGTAATATGCGAGCTCAGCGAGTTAAGGATGCTGACATTAAACGCATCGCTGTCGCGCAGTTTTTGCTCCATTTGTTTGTGCTCGGTGATGTCGGTATGCGTACCGATCATGCGCAACGGATTACCGTCGGCATCCCGGCTGACCACGATACCGCGGTCGAGTATCCACTTGTAGCCGCCGTCCTTGCAGCTCACCCGGTGTTCGGTAAGGTAAATAGGGACCTTGCCGTCGAAGTAGTCCTGCACTACGGCTAAAACATCGGTCTTATCGTCCGGATGAATGCGTCCCGCCCACTCCTCCAAGCCATTGCCGATTTCATTGTCGGCAAAGCCCAGCATTTCTTTCCAGCGTTTGGTAAAAAATACCGTGCTGTTGGCGATGTTCCAATCCCAAAGGCCGTCGCCCGAGCCTTCGATGGCGAACTTCCAGCGAAACTCGCTTTCGCGCAAGGCATTTTCTATTTGCTTGCGCTCGGTAACGTCAATCCCTACCGCCATAAAACTGTCGGTAAAGCAAATACCCGAAAAGGCAATGATGCGCACCGTACCGTCTTTGCAACTCACGTTATATTCAAACGGCTCAATATCGACGCCCTCATTGAGGGCTCGCTCAACCGCGGTTCCCCAGTGAGCCATGACCCACAAACGATAATCGACGTCCGGGTAGGCTTTTTGCCACCAATCATTCAACGTGGGTATGTCGCTGAGCTGATAGCCAAAAACCTGTTCAAAACGATTATTGATGAAAGTTGTTGCTCCGGCTGTATTGGCTATGCACAACGGTAAAGGAATTTGTTGAAGCAATTGGCGGAATTTTTGTTCGCTGTCGCGTAATTCGGTTTCAACGCGTTTACTTTCGGTAATATCGGTTACAAAACCATGCCAAAGCACCGAGCCGTCCGCTTCGCGTTGCGGTAAGGCGTTGCCGAATAGCCAGCATTCGCCGCCATCGGCAAATTTAAGCCGGTATTCGTTGCGCCACGGGCTTAAATCGCGCGCCGACGCTTGAATGGAAGCCAAATGTTGCGCTAAGTCGTCAGGATGAACCACGGCAAACAGGGCCGAGGCATTGTCAAGTACGTCTTCGGGATCGATACGGTAAATGTCGCGCAACACTGCGCTGGCGTAAGGAAGACAATAGCCGCCGTCGGGGCGCAAGCGAAACTGAAATACTACGCCGGGCAGTTGGCAGGCTATTTTATACAATTTGTCTAGGGCTTCTTGCTGCGCCGCCGCGGCTTGCTTACGTTCCGAAATATCGCGAACATAGGCGCTGAAAAAATAGTCGTCCCCGTGCCTCAACACATCGACAGACAGCTCCATCGGAAATTCAATCGCTCCGGCGCGCAAACCGGTAACCTCCAAACGCGTATTGAGCGGGGATGACTCACCGGCGGCGGTAAATCGCGATATGCCTTGCCGGTGCTTTTCCCGATAAGCGGGCGGAATGATTAATTCGGCCAAGTCGCGGCCTAAGGCCTGCTCGCCGGTATAAGCGAAAATATGTTCGGCTTGGGCATTCCAGCCGATCACCTTACCGTTGCGGTCCATGCTGATAATGCCGTCCAACGACGAATTCAGCAGTTGCCGGGTCCGGGCGGTAGTTAATTGCAACGCCGAGAAGGTGCGCTTGAGTTCATCGACATATGTAGCAATCGTCATCCCGACTAAAGACAGGATCAACATATACGCCCAGTAATTGTACAGATTGGCGGTTGCTATCTCATGGGCGAAAAAACCGGTTTTATAATAAGCGCCCAATAACGCTTGGGTTGCTATTATCGGCGCCACCAAAGTGACGCCACGATTACCGACGCGCAAAGCCACACAGGTTACGCAAAGAAACATCCAATAACCTTTAGGCGCATCGCTGAGATAGGCGTGAAGCCCGCCAAGGAAAACAATTTGCCCGACCCCAAAAGAGACGCCGACCAGCAATACCCCTTCAAGCGATTGCTTTATGTTAACGACTTCCAGCTTTTCTTGCCGCCAGACCAAGATTAAAGGCGTAACCAACACAATCCCGAGAGTATCGCCCATCCACCAACGCAGCGCATTGCCAAAATAATCGGCGGCGCTAATATAGCCTGCGAGCACTATAAACAATGCGCCGATCAGGCCGCCGGCGACGCTCGCAGCTGCTCCCCACATCACCAAGCGTAAGTAGTCGTTTAGCGTAGACAAGGATAGGACAGAACGGTCATGGCGGGTGAGCAGCCAACTCCCCAACAGCGCTTCCACGGTATTCGTCAGGGTAATGCCACCAATGGCCCAAAACGAAGCGTTGGATAACAGGTTAAGCAGAAACGACCCGAGCACGATCCCCGGAAGGTAACGCCTGCCGCCAATAAGCAGCGATCCCAACGCCAAGCCCGCACCCGGCCAGACCGTGCAGATAATGTTATTGTTGGTGAAATGGTGATTAATGGCATAGCCGGAAAGCAGATAGAGCAAGGCAATGCTGAGCTGTTGTAAGCCGCCGATTAACAGGCGGGGATAGGTGAGTTTGCCGGTGGACATTACAATAATCTATCTGTCGACTTCTTTATAATTCCAAATTTGCAGCACACTTAATGTCGCCAACATCAAAAAAGCCAGCAAGGTCCAGGCGGGCATGCTGAACCCCAGCATGGTCCAGTCCACTTTGGCGCAATCGCCGGTGCCGCTGAGCATTAGCTTAACCGTCTCGAACAAAGGAAAATTTTGCAGCACGTAGTCCAAACCGGGGCCGCATTCCGGCACTTTATCGGCAGGCAAATGCTGAATCCAGACATGCCGGGTCGAAATCGCCGCGCCGCACAAAGCCGTTACCGCCCCTAAAACGGCATAAACCGTTACCCCGGTCTGCTCCGGATTATGAAGGGCGGCCATTAAAAAAACCAAGCCGGTCAGCAAAATGGCAATGCGTTGGGAAATGCACAAAGGACACGGATCAAGGCCTTGAACAAATTGAAAATAAGCGCCCATCGACAGCAAAAACACGCAACCTAGAAAGCCTAGAAAAAACCAGATTCTTGAATTAAATCGTAATAACTTCAGCATAATAAACGGCCTTTTAATGACAAGTCTGGTACATCCCATCCAGTACCAGAGAATTCGGACTGACCACGCCGATAATCTTGTTGTTTTCAATAACCGGCGCCCTGATCAAATTATAGTCGGCGAATAAACGCGAGCAATACCGGATGTCCATATCGGGATGCACCGAAATCACCGGCTTGCTCATGATTTCATAGACGTTAACCCGATTCGGAGCGCGGTCTTTGGCCAGCACATGACGGGCAATGTCGCCGGAATTAATCATGCCGTATTCGTCATCGTCATGGCGCTTATTGACAATCAGCACCGAGGTTTTAAAGGTCTTCATTTTTTTTAGCGCATCTTCCACGGTGGCAATGCCGTCGATGGTGGCGAAATCGGTTTTCATCACGTCTCTGACGCGGATTATAACGCGTGGCGCAATCATATTTTATCCTCCAATTCTTGAGTTAGGCGTTCGACCTGATGCATAACGCCGACCGCGTCTTCGACATCGATCTGAATGGCAATGCCGGTGCCGGGTTTGCTGTCGAATTGCGCGACCTTGGCGATGGCTTCCAAAATATGCCGGCTCAGATGCTCCTCGACCAACAACAATAAAACATCGCGTTGGGTTTCCAGGCTCAGGCCGAAAAAAGTTTTCGATTGTTTCATGCCTTCGCCGCGCGCGTTATTGACCACGGTGGCGCCTTTAGCGCCGTGCTCACGCGCGGTATCAAGCACCAGGTCGGTTTTGTCGTCTTCGACAAAGACGATAATTAATTTGAAATGCATAGTTGTCCTCAGGGTTTGGGAGAAATACTGCCTTTGCTAAGCCATTGTGCGATTTGCGCATAACCCAAGACAGCAATGATGGGAAATAAACTGGCGAAGGCAATCAAGCCGAAGCCGTCCAGCAGCGGATTGCGGCCGGGAATAGTAGAAGCCAGGCCTAGACCCAGCGCGGTCACCAGCGGCACCGTAACCGTTGACGTCGTTACCCCGCCCGAGTCATAAGCCAAACCGATAATCACTTTGGGCGCAAACAGGGTTTGTATCAGCACGATGACATAGCCGACCACAATATAGTAATAAAGCTCGGTACCGGTCACAATGCGATACGCGCCCAGCGCAATGCCGAAAGCGACGCCGATCGAAACCGCAATGCGCAGGCCCCAAGCGCGGATAGCGCCGCCGGAAATTTGCTCGGCCTTCCAGGCCACCGCCAGTAAGGACGGTTCGGCCAGGGTAGTGGCAAAACCGATGCTGGCGGCGAATACGTACACCCAAAAATAGGCTTGCCATCTTACGCCCTGTTCGGCGGGATTAATGCCGAGAAACTCCGGCGTAGTGAGTTGGGCTGCCATCAGCTTGCCCAACGGAAACAGCGCCATTTCCAGGCCTTCCAGAAAAAATGCGATGCCGAGCAGAACATAAATAAAGCCGACCAGTAATTTTTTAGGATGCGCCAAGGGTTTGCGGATAACCAGCAATTGAAAGCCGATGATAATAGCCGCAATCGGTAAAATGTCCCGGCAAGTGGTCAGCAGCATCAGCGCAAAATGGTTCATCCAAGCTATCATTTCAGCACCCCGTAAGCCATGACGAAAACCATCGGCGTTAACGAGGCAAAAGCAATCAAGCCAAAACCGTCAACCATCGGATTGCGGCCTTTAATCGCGGTAGCCAAACCGACGCCCAGCGCGGTCACCAGCGGAACGGTAATGGTCGAGGTGGTAACGCCGCCGGAATCGTAGGCGATGCCGATAATTTCAGGCGGCGCGAACGGCGTAATCGCAATCACCCCGCAATAACCGCCGATAATCAGGTAATACAAAGGCCAGCCGCGGATAATCCTTAATACGCCGACTAAAATAGCAAAGCCGACCGACAGCGCAACGGTAATGCGTAAGCCCAAGGCATAATCGGCTTTAGCGTCATCGCCGGCGGCGATAATGCCGGCTTTCGCGGCAATGCTCGCGGCTTCCTGGGCGATAGCGATTAATGCGGGTTCCGCCACCGTCGTGCCGAATCCTAAGCAAAAAGAAAAAATCAGCAGCCAGGATAAACTGCCTTTGCGCGCGAACGCGTAAGCCATCGCTTCGCCGATTGGGAACAGGCTTTGTTCAAGTCCTTGAACAAACAGAGTCAGACCGATAATCACAAACACCGTGCCGACGATTAAACTGGCGACATCGGGAATAGGCTGCCGAATAACCAACACCTGGAACACCAAAACAACCGCAAGGATGGGCGCCAAGTCCAGAAAACTACCGAACAGTTGTTTGATAAACGGGTTTTTAAACATTCAGGCTCTTTGTATAAATTTATTAATAAAATTAGGTGTTATCCCGGTTTATGCATGATGGTTAATATTTACTTGTTGCCAAACTCCAATTGGGGCGCGAGTAAGCTTCCATTCTATCAGCTTAACTTCCGCAACAGCCATAATGGGTTGTACTAACGCCAACTATAATGCCGATTGTCTTCGCTAACGGTTGGCAATACAGTTGGTCTATAGAGTCCGAAATGAATAAAGCGGCATCGTTCCCGCGCTTCGGCGCTCATCGTTATACACATCTTAATGTAGGCCGGAATAAGCGGGTCCGCGCCTTAGCGCAGGACCGGCGTTTCCGGCATTCTGAGGCTTAGGAGTGCCGGAAACGCCCACCCTGGCTATCGCCGGGCGGGCTTACTTGTGCCCTGTGGGTATTCCGGCCTACTGGTTCCTTAATGTTTTGCATTAATGAAATTAACTTATCCAACATTTTCTGTTGACAACAAAGCTTCATCTAATTATGGTTGGCTAACATTAGCCAATAGATAATAGACACCCTCTTATGCAAGTTAACATACTCGAAGCCAAAAACAATTTATCCAGTCTTATCGTTGCCGCCGAGAGAGATGAAGACGTCGTGATCGCTCGTAATGGCGTACCCGTCGCCAAACTTGTTAAATACAGGCCCGCCAAGGTCGCTCCCCCCGGCGCCTGGAAAGGCCGAGCCGCTTATGCGGCGGATTGGGATTCCGCCGAGACCAACGCCGAAGTAGAACGGTTATTTACCGACTGCAACAATGCGTCTGCTACTTGATACCTGTATTGTTTATGACTGGCTGATGGGCGAAATCAAACACCGCCCGATCATCGAACAGATTCAGGCCGAAGGGGCATTGGTCAGTGCGGTGACGGTCTGGGAAATGGCAATCAAAAACAGCTTGGGTAAAATGACCTTGCCTTCGCAACTTATCGCAGAAGATATTGAAGCACAAGGTTTTCAATGGCTGAATATTACCCCCTACCATGCCCAAACCGTTCTTGAATTGGGCGATCATCATAAAGACCCGTTTGACCGATTGCTGATCGCCCAAGCCAAGTACGAAAAGCTGCGCATTGTAACTTACGATTCTATTTTTCAAGATTATCTTGATGATGTGCTTTTTATCAGGAAATAGGAGCTAAGGCGCGCCCTACGTCGCATTCCGTTATCCGGAGTGCAGGCTTTGCCTGCTGTCAGGCGAAGCCTGCACTCCAACTTGCCTCGGATTTAATTTTTAGCTGTCATGTTGCTCAATCAATTCAGGGCTTTATATTAATTCCGGGATCTATATTTACTTATTTACTTGGTGCCAAACTCCAATTGGGGCGCGAGTAAGCTTCCATTCTATCAGCTTAACTTCCGCAACAGCCATAAGGGTTGCGCTAACGTCAACTGTAATGCCGATTGGCAATCTTAAGCTAATACTGCCCCATATTCTCAACCCGAAACACCTGATCTTGTTCGATTTTTCGCGTTGACTCGATATAACGCATGATCCAGAACCGCCCATCGTCTTGTTCCGTCAGCATTAATGGTTTGCCATACTGTTTATGTTCCGCATCAATTTTTTCCAGAGTATCGCCGTAATTAACGATGTGACCGCCCTTAATCTCTACCAGCAATACACCATCGCGATAATGTCGGCCATTCAAGCCCACGATAAAATCAGGAAAATAACGCCCGCCTCCGGGCAAAACAATACCTACCGACCAAGGTTTACGAGCTTCATTGCGATGCCACCAAGCCAACAAGCCGCCAGTGTCCGCATCCATCATCCGAGCAAAGCGGCGTTCGGTGTCGTTAAGGTCTGGCGGCATTACGCCGTAGACATTAAGCCTGGAACGGGCGATGCAATCCGGTGCTTCGATAAATCGCGGCAGCGTCTCGGCATCGAAAACTTCTTTGAAGCGAGCGGCACAAGCTTTGGAAGCATCGCGCAGCAAATGCGGAAAGGTCGCTAAAATCAAATTCAGGGCTCGCGCCAGCTCCTGCTCGCTTAAATCCATCCCCTGATGCTCGTTATATTCGGATCGCAAACGCGCTAATAGCAGCGGATGCAGGTCACGAGGATCAATAAACTCGGCATCGAACAGAACTTTTTGCGCACGTCTGGCAATATCGGTATTCGACAGCCGGGCTTGAATGCTATCGACAGTTTCATCCGGCTTACCGAAAATATCATCAACCGTTTTACGGGTGATTTTCAGATTTTTCCGTAAACCCGCATTCAAAACCTGAGCGTTCAAATCAATGCGCTTGCCGATACAGTGCACCAGATCATCGGTACTGAGCGGCAAACGTTCGGTTTTAAATCGATCAGGCAAATCTTCGCGTAATGCAAACCGGCTATTCCCGGCTAATGCAGGACGATAAGGCGCGACAGTTTCCAAGTCTTTAATCTGTGGTGTTTGCGGCATTAACCAATCGTCAAGAACATCCAGGGTTGAGCCCAATACATAGGAAGTTTGCGGCTGGATAGCCGCACTGCTTGGTTCCGCCGGTTGCCAAACCGGTGCAACATAAGGTTGCGGCAACATCGACGTTTGCCCGTCGGCGGAAACCTGCACTTCTGTTCGTCCGCCTAATTTCACAACCATCGTATACGGCGTAATTTCCGACATCTGCGTGGCAATCGCATTGATTTTTGCCCCCGCGCCAATCAAACCGCCCTGACTTTCCGCATCGGCTAAAAATACATAACCAAAGCGCAATACCTCCGGCAAGGTTTTATCGATCGCCATTGCCTGTAAATGGGGATGCACTCTTAAAATACGCCCGACCACCTGAATGCCGAAATCGGTGCTTTTAGTGCCGCGCAGCGACACCAGCGTAAAAGCGCGCGGCGCATCGAAACCCAAGGCGACCGCCACCTTAAAAATCAAAACTTCCTTACTTTCATCCCGTGCCACGGCCAGCAAATCGTCGTTCGGATCGTCGGCGGTGTACCAGGCAATCGCCTCTTCCGGCACACCTGCGTTGATTAAATGCTGCCTGGCTTGCTCAATCGCAGCTTCGCCCGCTTTACCGTTATTACCGATTTGCACCAACATCAACGGCGTTAACCGAATCTTGGCTTCGGCCAGCCGTGCTTTAATCGCCTGATGCGTGCGCCAGCCGTCTTCCAAAGCGGTTGCCGATAAATCGACCAGCTCTTTTTGATCTTCCGGCACCAAATAGGCAATCGACTTGACCGCCTCTTTAATCAGCCCGGCATCGACCGCGTTTTGCCGCGAAACCTGAATGCGATGAATCACTGCCAGCCCCGCGGCTTTTTTAAACTTTTCGACATCGGCATCGTCCGGCGTCGCGGTAATCAGCAAGGTAAACTCAGGACGCATGACTTGCCGATAAAAGTTCACCGTTTCCGTCGCTTTGGTAAAGCTATGGTGCGCCTCATCGACCACCACGCCAATCCGAAACCCGGCGT
>Ga0265327_10001987_pt1 | contig 23267 bp, 25 predicted proteins | sample 41621metaG_FD_202089 | JGI IMG/M metagenome (GOLD analysis project Ga0265327, IMG submission 202089) | Rhizosphere microbial communities from Carex aquatilis grown in University of Washington, Seatle, WA, United States - 4-16-21 metaG | ecosystem: Host-associated > Plants > Roots > Rhizosphere...
CAAGCCCTACATTTTGCAGCAATGCCGCCCCAAGGAGAGAGCCGCATGGCGACGACTTTCGATACCCTAAAATTTGTTACCAAATCGGATCTCCGCGTTGCCGTCGCCGAAATTCGGGCCGACATCATCAAGTGGATGGTCGGCTTGGCGCTGGCCCAGATCGGCCTCCTGATCGGCATTCTGCTTAAGCTGTCCGGCCACTGACCGTATCGGGGAGAAGATGATTTCCTGCCATGAGCGAGGATCGGTATAAGAAAGCGTTCTCGCTAGATCGTCCCGTAAGATCCCCCAGTGCTCCGGATTTTCTTTCAATGACAGGCCCAGATTCAACGGCAGGCTCAAGCCGCCGTGCCGCCCCGATCGGGGTGTTCGATTCGGGCGTGGGCGGATTGTCGGTGCTGCGGCATATCCGGCAGGCGCTGCCGCATGAGGATTTGTTCTATGTCGCCGATTCGGCCCATGCGCCCTATGGCGAGTTGACGCCGGAGCAGATCCGGCAGCGGGTGCTGGCGCTTGGGGATTTCCTGGTATCGCTGGAGGTAAAGGCGCTGGTCGTCGCCTGCAATACCGCGACCGCCGCCGCCGCCCCGCTCCTGCGCAGCCGCGTACCCGTGCCGGTGATCGCGATGGAGCCGGCGGTCAAGCCGGCGGCGGCGGCGACGAGGAACGGGATCGTCGGTGTGCTCGCCACCTCGGGCACCCTCGCCAGCGCCCAATTCGCCGCCCTGCTGGAGCGCTTCGCCAGCAATATCGAGGTGGTGACGCAGCCTTGCCCCGGCCTGGTCGAATGCGTCGAGCGCGGCGATCTTTCCGGCCCCGAACCCCGCGCCCTGATCGAACGCTATCTCGCCCCGATCCTAAGCCGGGGCGCCGATACCATCGTGCTGGGATGCACGCATTACCCGTTCCTGGGCGGGCTCATCGCCGAGATCGCCGGGGCGGAAGTGCGCCTGATCGAGACCGGGGGCGCCGTCGCCCGGCAGCTCGAACGGCGCCTCGACGAGTTGGACCTGCGCCGGCCCGATGCCATTCCCGGCACCGAGCGGTTCTGGACCACGGGCGCGCTGGCGCCGTGCCGCCAAACCATCCGGCAGCTCTGGCATCCGGATGCGCGCGTCGAGATGTTGTGAGAGATGAAGCAAGAAATGGTGCCGATCGATGGCGGCGCAATTGTAGCGGATCCACGGTATCGCGCCGTGGCCGTGATCGACGAGTCGGCGATTGATAGCCGGGACGGCTGGATTTATCCGGAAATGCCCGTTTCCGCCGAAGCCTGCCCGAAGCCTCGTCTCGCAAAAGAGCCTTATCTTGTGGATGAGCCTAGGGGGGCCATCGTCTGGCGGCTGGACATTGTTCTCGGCGGCAAGCGCATGCGCTTGCACAGCCGTATTCCGGCCCAAAACATCGGCGTGCTTCCGCGCATCGCGCATCTGGCGCAGCCGGTCGCCGAAAACGATATCAGGCCGCCCGACCATGTCTTGGATCTCGTCCAGGATGAGGAGACGTATCAGCTTTGGAACGACGGCAAGCTGATTTTCGCGGCCGGCACGGCGAACCAACTGGTCGGAGAGCTTTATGTCCTGCTGCTGGAACTCGCGCATGCGCCCCGGCGGCTGATGCTGATGGCCCATGCGGCGGCGCTGGTCGTCGACGGCGCGAGCCTGATTCTGAGCGCCGCTTCCGGTGGCGGCAAGACAATCCTGTCCATCGGACTTGCCCATGCGGGCGCCATTCTGCTGACCGACGATACCGTCGGGGTCGATTACGAGGATCTGTCCCTGGTCGGGCTTCCAGCCGCCCTGCGCGTCCGGGCCGCCGGCTGGCCTCTGGCCGCATCCCGGCTGGCGCCCGAGGCCGGAACGGTCGAGCCGAACCGCGGCGGAATCCGCCACATCCCGCCAGCCTGGGCGGGCCGGACGATCGAGCGCGCCCCGCCGGCCCAAGCCGTGATTCTGCTCGATTTCGTTCCGGACGCGCAGTGCTCGACCGATTCCCTGAAGGCGGCCCGGGGGCTGGCCGCCATGATCCAAGGCGGAGCCTCGTTGCCGGAGACATTGGATCCGGTGCTTGCGGCACCCGTCATCGCCGGCTGGTGTGGACAGACAAGGTTCTACCGCCTGCGTTATGGAAATCTGACCGACGGAATAGCGGGGATACATGCAATCCGAGCCGAACTGGCATAGGGCGCTTCCGCATCTTTGCGCGCTGCTGGGACCGCCCCCGGCGCCGATGGCGCTGGCCGAAGGCAGCGAACAAGACTGGTGGGCGCTTCTCCGCATTGCCGGCGCCTTCTGGCTGACGGGCGCCTTGGCCTGGCGCTTCCGTGAGCATGGTCTGACGGCAAACCTCCCGGCTGCCGTGCGCGACTATGCCGATGGTGCCGCCGAACTGGCCACGCTACGCGCCTTGGAGCAATGCCGGCAGGTCCGGCGCGTGGCGCTGCGGCTCAATGACGCCGGAATCACGCCGGTGGTGCTGAAGGGAACAGCGGCTCATCTGACCCGCCTCTATCCTGATCCCGGTATCCGCTTATGCTCGGACATCGATCTGCTGGTCCCCCCCGCTCAGCTTCCGGAGGCGGTCTCGGTCCTGCGCCGCGCGGGCTATAGCGAAATGGAGACAGAACCGGAAGGACTCGACGCCAGCCGAATGAAGCACCATCCAAGGCTGTCTCATCCCGAGGAATCCTTCGGCGTCGATCTCCACCAATATGCCGTCGATATCGGTTTCCGATCGGTGCTGAACACGGAGGCGATCCTGGCTGATGCCGCAATTCTGCCCGGCGAGCGGAATGCGATGCTGCTGCCCAGCCTGGATCACCGCATTTCCCATTGCATCCTGCACCTGATGGCGGATTACCGGGCCGGACGCCATGTGGCGCTGCGGCAATTGCTGGAACTGCGGCAGCTAGCCCTGCATGGCGGCGCCGCACCGGATTGGCCCCGGATCGCCGGCTCGTTCCGGCAAGCCGGCCACCGCGCGGCCTTCGAGCATGCGCTGATCCTCGCCAAACAGTTCGTGGCGCTTCCCTTGCCGCCCATCGATCTCGGTCTGGAGGCGCGGCTGCTGGCGGTTTATGAGAAAACCCTGTTCGCTTCCGGCCTCGGCATGAGCCCCCTCCCGGGGATGGCGCGGCTATATGGCGCGAAAATCCGCAGGCACGGGCTTTGGTATTTGACCGCCAGATTGCTGTGGGGCGGTGATCATCGGGCAAGGATATCCCGGTCGCTGAAAGAGGCCGCCGGATACGCGCGAAACCGCGCTTGACATCCCCGGTCACGGCCAACCAAATAGGGGAGCCGCGAGGAAACTGGAAATGCAAGATAAAATAGATTCACCTTCCGAATGCTGTGGCAAAAAGGAAAGCGACGAGCCGGAAATGCCGGCGCTGGAGCCGGAAGAATTTCTTAAGCGGCGAGAAGCGCTCAAGAAAATGGCGGCAGTCGTGACCGCGACCCCGCCCGCCGTATTGGGCCTGCTTTATTCGAAAAGAGCGCTCGCGACTTCCGGGGAATGATGGCTTCCGAGCAGGATATCCTGGCCGGTTCACTGGACGCGCATGCCGTCGTCATGGCGGACGCAGCACACCGGCGCGGAATAGACTACGACATCGTTCTCGGGACGAGCTGGCCGATGAGCCGGCCGAAACGGCCCTGGCTGCGTCTATCCGTCGGTGCTTGCGTTTTCTATTACCGTCTCGGCCGGATTCTCCGGGCTGGCCGCGACGGCGATCTGGGCCGGCATGTGAATGGTTCCGCCGCCACCTTGACGCGAAACAAGCAGCGGACCAAGGAGGTTCTCGTCCGCGCCGGATACCCGACGCCACCCGGCAGACTGTTCCGAATCGACGCCTTGGACCAAGCGCTGCTCTATGCCGCGGAATGTCGGGGAGAGATTTGCGTGAAGCCGAATCGTGGCGGCAAGGGCGATCTGGTTTTTCCAATGCTGCGGGATGCCGATGCAATTTACCGGGCCTGCCTCGACGTGGCCGAAGGCTATGAGGAACTGCTGGTGGAGGCCAGCGTTCCGGGCGAGGTCTGGCGCTATTTCTATGTTCATCCGCGTGTCGTCGCCGTGAAGCACAGCCGCCCGGCGAGCGTGGTCGGCGACGGCGGAACGACGGTCTTGGGCTTGATCGACGGGAAGAATGCGGAGCGGGAGCGCCGACGCGTGATCGGCCATTTCCCGATCCCGAGCGGGCCGGCACTGACCGCCATGCTGGCGCGGCAGGGATTGACGTTGGAGTCGGTGGTGCCGGCGGAACGCCTTGTCTTTCTGAACGCCGCATCGAACGGTGCCCTGGGCGCGGACAGCATCACCTGCGTGGAAGGCGGACCACACCCCCTCTATGTACAGCGCATCGAAGCAGCTTGCCACGCAATCCCGAACCTGCTCGTGGGCGCCATCGACACGGTGATCCGGAACCCCGAACAGCCGCCATCGGACGGAAATTTCTGGATACTGGAAATCAACAGTTCACCCGGCGTGCTGCCCTACCACTTCCCCTGGGAAGGGGCCGCGCAAGATATCTGTGGGGAGATCATCGCATTGCTGGAATGCTTGGCGGCGGCATGAAGAAGCCTTGCACCAATGGTCAAAAATTTCGGACCGCCCGGATTATTCTGGCCCTGGCCGTCCTCCTTGGCGGCACGGGGCCGGCTTGGGCGCAATCCCCCCCGGCTTCGCCGCAATCCCCCGAGGTGATCGGGGGAGCGGCCAATGGCTGTCTGGCGAACTCAGCCGCCTTGCCGAGCGATGGCCCCGGCTTCGAGGCGATCCGAATCAGCCGGCGGCGCTTCTTCGGGCATGGCGACACCGTCGCCTTTGTCGAGCGCCTGGGTGCCGCGGCGAAGGCGGCGGGGCTTCAGACCTTCTATGTCGGCGACATGTCGATGCGGCGCGGCGGGCCGATGCCTTCGGGACATGGCAGCCATCAGAACGGGCTCGATGTCGATATCTGGTTCAATCTGGAGCGGAAGCCGGCCCTTGCCCCCGCCGAGCGGGAAGACGTGCCGCTTCCCTCCATGCTCCGGGCCGATGGGCGTGAGATCGATCCGGCGCGCTTTGGCCGCGATCAGGCGGCACTGCTCCGCCTCGCCGCCACCGATCCCCATACCGACCGCATCTTCGTGCATTGGGCGATCAAGCAGGCGCTTTGCGCCGATCCCCGCAGCCGCTCCTGGCTGCATCGGCTGCGGCCATGGTGGGGGCATGACGAGCATTTCCATGTCCGCCTCCATTGCCCGCCCGATTCACCCGATTGCGCCGGTCAGGAGCCGATTCCGCCGGGCGATGGCTGCGACGCCTCGCTCGCCTGGTGGGCGGAGAAGCATGAGCGGCCAACAGCCCCGCCGGGGCCGCGCCCGCCGCCCCCGCCCCGGTGCCGATCGCTTCTCAGTGAACGCTGAACAGCCGGAGCCCTTTCAGGAGGTCGAAGGCGCGGACAAGCTGATAATCCTCGCCGGTGCCGATGATGCTGGCATCGACGGCGTTGTCGCCTTCGTTCTTGTCGGGGCCGTTCTTGCCGGCTTCGGGGTGCGGCTTCTCGGTGCTCTTGCCGGCGCTCTTATCGGTGTTCTTGAGGGCGCCGCGTAGATCCGCTTCGTGCAGGAATTGGCCCTGCTCGACCTTCTGAATTTTGGCGGGCTCGACGATAATGTCGGGCTCGATTCCCTTGGCCTGGATCGAGCGGCCCGAGGGCGTGTAGTAGCGGGAGGTGGTCAGCCGCATGGCGCCATGTCCCGGCAACGGCACGATCGTCTGCACGGAGCCCTTGCCGAAGGATTTCGTGCCGACCACCACCGCCCGGTGCCGGTCCTGGAGCGCGCCGGCGACGATCTCGGACGCCGAGGCGGAGCCGCCATTGATCAGCACCACCACCGGCAGCCCCTTGACCAGATCGCCATTGGCCTTGGCATTGAAGCGTTCGACATCTTCGGCGCGGCGTCCCCTGGTCGAGACCACCTCGCCGCCATCGAGGAAATCGCTCGATACCGCGACCGCCTGGTTGAGAAGCCCGCCCGGATTGTTGCGCAGATCCAGCACCACGCCCAAAAGCTTGCCGCCGGCCTGTTTCGCCGCCTGCTCCTTCGCGTGTTTGAGCGCCTCGGTGAGTTCCTCGCCGGCGTGCTCGCTGAAGCTGGTGATCCGGACATAGGCGATGTCGTCGGAGAGCCTGGATTTCACCGGCTGCATACGGATTTCGGCGCGGGTCAGGGTAACGTCGAAAGGCTCCTTGCCGTCGCGGCGGATCACCAGCTTGACCCGGCTGTCCACCGGACCGCGCAGATGATCGACCGCTTCCTGCAAGGTCATCTCGGTGACGATGGTGTCGTCGATCTTGACGATATAATCGGCGGGCTTGAGCCCGGCCCGCGCCGCCGGGGTGTCGTCGATCGGCGAGATCACCTTGATGAGGCCGTTTTCCTGCGTCACCTCGATGCCGAGCCCGCCGAACTCTCCGCGGGTCGTCACCTGCATCTCCTTATAGGCCTTCTCGTCCATATAGGAGGAATGCGGGTCGAGTGCCGTGAGCATGCCGTTGATCGCCGTTTCGACCAGCTTGCCGTCGGTCACCGGCTCCACGTAATCGGCGCGCACGCGCTCGAAGACCTCGCTGAAAAGACTGAGCGCCCGATAGGTATCGGCGGCTTCTTTCGGCGCCTGCGCAGGCTGCGCGGTCTCGGCCACGGCGGGAGAGGCCAGCAGCAGGAACGTGGCTAAGGCCGGAAGAACCAGGGCCGGCTGAAACAGGCCCGGCTGAAACAAGTAAGGAACAAGCTTCGGCATCCGCTACTCCGGTTGACCTGATTTCTGGGGGAAGGCTCGATATGGGAGAGCCCGGATAATATAGACAATCGACCGTGTTGCCAGAGGTTTCCCAGGCCGGCTTCAGGGCCGGCACTCCCGCAGTCCCCTCGGAAGCTCCTTTTGGAGGAGAGGGCTAAGCAGGCAAGGCGCGTCACCGGCGAGTCGCGTTGCCAAAGATCGGTAAACTGTTGCCATAATCTCCAAATAATTTGACGCCGCAATATATTTCTGTAATTCTGGATATATGGATAATACAGAAGCGATTGCCGCGCTGGCGGCCCTCGCCCAGCAGACACGCCTTGAGACGTTCCGGGTTCTCGTCAGCCATGAGCCGGACGGCGTCCCAGCCGGAGAGCTGGCCCGCCTCATCGCCGTGCCGCAAAACACCATGTCCGCCCATCTTGCCGTGCTCGCGCGGGCCGGGCTGGTGGTGGGGGAGCGGCAAAGCCGATCCATCCTCTACCGCGCCGATCTCTCCCGCTTCCGCGAAGTCGCGTTGTTCCTTCTCAAGGATTGCTGCAATGGCCGCCCCGAGGTGTGTGCGCCGCTTGTGGCCGATCTCACCCCATGCTGCCCGCCGAAGAAAGGCTCCAAATCATGACGGATCGCGTTTTCAACGTCCTTTTTCTCTGCACGGGCAACACCGCCCGCTCGATCCTTGCGGAAAGCATTCTCCGCAAGGACGGAGCAGGGCGCTTCAACGCCTTTTCGGCGGGAAGTCAGCCGAAAGGCGTGGTCAATCCCCTCGCTCTCAAGGTGCTGAAAGCCTTCGAGTATCCCACGGACGGATTGCGCTCGAAGAGTTGGGAGGAGTTCAGCCCGTCCGACGCCCCTGAAATGGATTTCGTTTTTACGGTCTGTGACAACGCCGCCGGGGAAGCTTGTCCGATATGGCCCGGCCAGCCGATGACGGCACATTGGGGAATCGACGATCCGGCGGCGGTCGAGGGTGCCGAAATCGACCAGGAGCGCGCGTTCACCCAAGCCTTCCAGTTCATGCGCCGCCGCATTACCGCCTTCATTTCCCTGCCGCTTGCCAGTCTGGATCGGATGTCGCTCACCAGCCAGCTCCGCTCTATCGGCTCCCTGGAAGGCGCCTCACACAGCCCCGCGCAAGCCTGATCCCTTATCGCCTGATCCCTTATCGAACGAGGTTCCCCATGAAAACGATTCAGGTATTCGACCCCGCGCTCTGTTGCGGCACGGGCGTGTGCGGTGTTGATGTTGATCAAGCCTTGGTCAATTTTTCGGTGGATGCCGATTGGGCAAGGCAAAACGGCGCTCGGATCGAGCGGTTCAACTTGGCTCAGCAACCTCTGGCCTTCGCCGGAAACCCCACTGTAAAGGGCTTTCTGGAGCGCTCCGGACAAGAGGGACTGCCGCTGATCCTCGTCGAGGGTGAGGTGGCGCTGACGGGCCGCTATCCCAATCGCGCGGAACTGGCCCGTTGGGCGGGCATCACCGAAGCGGCCCCCGAAGCGAAGCAGGGCGGATGCTGTGGCGGCAGTTCCTGCTGCTGAATTTCGGAGGGCGCACCATGAAATTCCTCGAAGGCCCCCCGCGTTTTCTTTTCTTCACGGGCAAAGGCGGCGTGGGCAAGACCTCGATTGCCTGTGCTACGGCGATACAGCTTGCCGAAACCGGGCAGCGCGTCCTGCTGGTCAGCACCGATCCGGCTTCCAATGTGGGGCAGGTATTCGGCATCGGCATCGGCAACCAGATCACGGCCATTCCCGCCGTGCCGCGCCTGTTTGCGCTGGAAATCGACCCGCAGGCGGCTGCACAGGCTTACCGGGACCGCATCCTTGGCCCCGTGCGCGGTGCACTGCCGGAGGCCGTCCTCAAGGGCATCGAGGAACAGCTCTCCGGAGCCTGCACGACGGAGATCGCGGCCTTCGATGAATTTACCGCGCTGCTGACCGATTCGGCCCTGACCGCCGACTACGGCCACATCATTTTCGACACGGCACCGACCGGCCACACGATCCGGCTTCTCCAACTGCCAGGCGCTTGGAGCGGCTTCCTCGAAGCGGGTAAGGGCGACGCCTCGTGCCTCGGCCCTTTAGCCGGCCTGGAGAAGCAACGGGCGCAATATAAGGCCGCCGTGGAAGCCCTGGCCGATGCCCGCCGCACCCGCTTGGTGCTGGTCGCGCGCGCCCAGCAATCGGCCTTGCGCGAAGCCGCCCGCACCCATGAGGAACTGGCGGCGATTGGTCTCGAACGACAGTATCTTGTCATCAACGGCTTGCTGCCCCCGGAGGAAGCCGCACGGGACGCGCTGGCCGCCGCCCTCCATGAACGGGAGCAGGCAGCCTTGGCGGCAATTCCAGATGATCTCAGGGCGCTGCCATGCGATTACATCGCGCTCAAACCCTTCGACATGGTGGGCATCCCCGCCTTGCGTCAGTTGCTCGCCGAAACGGCTTCGCAAGTGATCGCCCGTGAAGATGCGCCGGTCACGCTCAAGGCACCCACCCTGTCCGAATTGGTTGACGGCATCGCCGCGGACGGTCACGGCCTTGTGATGCTGATGGGTAAGGGGGGCGTCGGCAAAACCACCTTAGCCGCCGCCGTGGCGGTAGAACTGGCCCATCGCGGCCTATCGGTGCACCTCACCACCTCCGACCCCGCCGCGCATTTGGCGGAAACGCTGCACGGCTCGCTGCCCAATCTCACGGTGAGCCGCATCGACCCCCACGCCGAAACCGAGCGCTACCGGCAGGAGGTGCTGGCCACCAAGGGCGCGCGGCTCGATGCCGAAGGCCGGGCGCTGCTGGAAGAAGACCTGCGCTCGCCCTGCACGGAAGAAATCGCGGTATTCCAAGCGTTCTCGCGCATCATCCGCGAGGCCGGCAAAACCTTCGTGGTGATGGACACCGCACCGACCGGCCACACCTTGCTGCTGCTTGATGCGACCGGGGCCTATCACCGCGAAGTCGCGCGCCAGATCGGCAAATCGGGGATGCACTACACAACCCCCATGATGCAGTTGCAAGACCCGAAGCAGACCAAGGTGCTGCTCGTGACCTTGGCGGAAACGACGCCCGTACTTGAGGCGGCCCACCTGCAAGCCGATTTGCGTCGAGCCAATATCGAGCCTTGGGCGTGGATCATCAACAACAGCGTCGCAGCCGCGCAGCCGCATTCTCCCTTTCTGCGTCAGCGTGCGCGCAACGAACTGCGCGAAGTGGATGCCATCACCACCCACCATGCCGGGCGCTACGCGGTCGTTCCGCTGCGAAAGGAAGAGCCTGTCGGCGTTCATCGCCTGCTGGAATTGGCAGGCCACGTGCTCTAACCAGGCCGATTCCGAGAAACCCGCTCCCCCGCCCGCCTCAAGCCACGCGGCGCTCTTGCCCTTCGATAAGCCCTCGCCGGCCTGGACCCGGCGGGCGCGTTGGCATAGCTTCCGCCCCAGGCAATCAAGCAAACGGTGGAGCGCTCCCCATGGCCCTGATCATTGTGGTTTCCATCCTCTGCCCCGACCGGATCGGGCTGGTGTCGGCGATCGCCGATCACCTCTTCGCCGAGGGCGTGAATTTGCGCGACACCAGTTTTGCCTCTCTCGGGCATGAGGCCGAGTTCACTTCGCTGTGCGAGGTTCCGGAAAGGATCGGCGCCGATGGGCTGCGGGAGGGGCTGCAAGGTCTTCCCGAATTGGAGGGCGCGCAGATCCGGGTCGTCCCCTATACGGGCGATCCTGGCCCCGGCCCCATGGGCCGCGGCACCCATCAGATCGAGATCAGCGGCGGCGACCAGCTCGGCCTGATCGCGCGGCTTTCGGACATTCTGACGCAATTCGGGGCCAACATCGTCCGGCTCGACGCGCAGAAACAGGGAGAGGCGGAGGGGGGCCGCTTTATCACGCTGTTCTCGGTCTGGCTCCCGGAGGACCGCGCCGAGACCTGCCTCGCCGCCATCGGCAACACCGCCGGGAGCCTCGGCCTCCTCAGCCGGGTCCGCGAAATCCCTCGGGAAGTCCCCGGCGCGTAGGGTCTATTCCGTCTCGCAGGAGTGCAGGAGTTCCGCCCTCGAAAGGCGGCCATTGCGGGCGGTGTTGAGTTCGGCGAAGTTCCGCCGCTCATAGGTCAGGAAATCGGTCTCCGAAACGACATTGCGGAAATGCGCGTCGGCGATCATGACCGGATCGGAAAAATCCGCCAGCAGATCGGGATCGTTCCGCCGTCCCGGATTCATCGGCACCTCGTCACGGAAGCCCTTCGCCTCCTCCGATTCCGCTTTTTTCCGTTTGCGCGCGATGCCATAGGGTGCCCGGTAGGTCGCGAGTTCCGCCGGCGTGATGGTGCCGTCATGGTTCAGGTCCATAATCTGGAACTGCCGGCGCGCATCCGCCATGAACTCCTTTTCCTCGATGAAGCCGTTATGGTCGGCATCGATCCGATCGAACCATTTCGACAGGGCGTCCTCACAGGAGGGCAGGCCGAGCACACCGCCGTTCAAGGGTTCGCCATTCGGGCTGAAAAGCCGGCGTGCCGGCTTCACATCCTCGGTGGTGCCGCAGGCCCCGAGAGCGGTCAGGACAACCAGCGCCGAAACCGCCGCCACTCTTTTTATGCCACTTATGCCGCCCACCATTCGTTCAACACCTTATCGAGAGCGACGGCGAATTGGGCCGTCTTGTGCATGATCGTCACATTTTCCGGCAGCATACCGGAAAAATCCTTCTCCTGGCTGGTCAGTATCACGAATCGGGCGTGCGCCGTCCGGGCTACTCCGGCAAAGATGCGGGCCAATTCCAGCCCCGACATATCGCTAAGCTCCATCGACGCCACGACCAGATCGGGCGGCATGGTCAGCGCCAGCGAGAATGCCGTCAGCCCGTTATCGGCGAATTGCAGCGTGCTTTTCCGCGCCGCCAACTCGTGGCCCACCAGTTCCCGCCAGGTGCCGCGGGGCATCACCACCATGCCGTTGACCTGGATGGCATGGTGCTGTTGGAAGGACGGCAGGGAACGGAGCAGGGCCTCGGTTTCCTCCGGCTGCGGCTCGATGCCCGATTCGATGATCCGGCCGATCTCGTCGACGAACCGTTCCAGCTCCCCCAGATTCTCGTCCGAAAGCTTGCCGGCCGATTCGAGGAAATCCTCTAGCTTATGGGCGATATGGGTGACGCTTGGATAGCCGAAGGAGCCGGCCTGGCCTTTCAGGGTGTGGAGCTGCCGGCGGAATTCGGCATGCTGCGCCGCATTGGCGCCGCCCGCCGCCAGGGAATCGAGGATTCCCCGCAATATCACCAGCCTCTCGCGCCCGCCATCCAGGAATTCGATCCTGAATTGCTCCATGAGCGCCGCGACATCGAGTTTCGGCAAGGCCCCTACTCCCGCAGATCCTTGGTTCCGGAACCGCCTTTTGATGCGCAAGGCCTGCACTTAATTTTCTACTCTTGTTTCACCCCGAACGGAATACCGAGGTTCGGCGTATCGGCCATAGGTTGATGAAACACGCTGGCGCGGCAGCCCGGATCAGAGTATTTACAGAGTCTTAAGCGGTCTCGTTGGAGAGTGCCCGCTTTCAGTCACACGGCTGACCAAATTCTCGCGTTCCCGGGGGAGGCGTTATGGCGCAATCATTAACCAAGGCGGATGTCGAACGCCTGCTTACGGACCCGTCGCCGGAAGCGCGCATCGGCATGATCGGCAAGCTTGCCGCTGATTTCGATTCCGCCGCCTTGAATGATTCGGAACGGAATATCGCCGAAGCGATTTTCCGCGCGCTCGCCCAGGATGCGGCGGTGCGCGTGCGCCAAGCCCTTTCCGACCATCTGAAGGAATCCCACGGCGTGCCCCGCGACGTGGCGCTGAAGCTGGCCCGTGACGTGGATGCCGTGGCCTTGCCGATCCTCACGCATTCGGTGGTGCTGACCGACGAGGATCTGGTTCAGATCGTATCCGAGAACGATGCGTCCGGCGGTTCCGCCAAGCATCAGGCGATCGCCCGCCGCGAGACCGTATCGCCCGTGGTCGCCGACGCCTTGATCGAAAAAGCCGGCGCCCCCGCGATCGCGGTGCTGGTCGGCAATGAAGGTGCGAAGCTCGGGCCGCGGGCGCTGGAAAAGATCGTCGAGCGCCATGGCGAGGACGCCGCAATTCAGAACCCGCTGGCGAACCGCAAGAACCTGCCGCTGGTGGTGGTCGAGAAACTGATCGTCGTCGCCTCCGACAGTCTGCGCGAGCAGTTGATGGCGCAGCATGATTTGCCGCCGGAAGTCGCCGCCGATCTCATCAGGCGCGTCCAGGAGCGGGCCACCGCCGCCCTCATCGCCCCCTCGCCCGCCGAGGAATCCTATAAGCTCGCCCGCCATATGAAGCAGGCCGGAAGGCTCACGCCCTCCTTGCTCCTGCGCACGCTCTGCCTCGGCGATCTGGCCTTCCTGGAAGCCGGAATGGCGGAACTGGCGGAAATCCCGATCACCAACGCACAACTCCTGATCGACGATCCGGGCGGGCTCGGCTTCAAGCGGCTCTATGAGCGCACGAAGCTTCCGGCGGCACTCCTCTCCGCCTTCCGGATCGCCCTCGACGCCGTGCGGGAAACGCCCTTCGACGGCGGCGAGAACGACCGCGAGCGCCACCGGCTTCGCATCCTCGAACGCGTCCTGACCCAGTTCGAGGATGTCGGCGCCGAGGATCTGGACTTCCTGCTGGACAAGCTGCAAAGCACCGGACGCACTGCCGCAGCCTAAAGCCCGCCCAATGACCGAATCCCCGGACTCCGCCCGGATCGCGTGCGCGGAGCCGGAAGAAGAGCGGCTGTTCGCCAGGATCTCCTGGCGGCTGCTGCCGTTCCTGTTCCTGCTGTTCTCGGCGGCCTATCTGGACCGGGTGAATATCGGCTTCGCCAAGCTGCAGATGAGCGCCGATCTCGGCTTCAGCGACACCGTCTATGGTTTCGGCGCCGGCATCTTCTTCCTCGGCTATTTCCTGTTCGAGGTGCCGAGCAATCTGATCCTGCATCGGGTCGGGGCTCGCCTCTGGATCGCGCGCATCGTCGCCCTCTGGGGCGTGCTGTCGGCGGCGACGCTCTGGATCGAAACACCTTCCTCCTTCTATTTCCTGCGTTTCCTTCTGGGTGTCGGCGAAGCCGGGCTCGTGCCGGGGGTGCTTTATTACCTCACCCTCTGGTATCCGGCCGATCGGCAAGCGCGGGTCGTGGCCATGTTCATGGCGGCGATTCCGGTCTCCGGCGTCTTTGGCGGTCCACTGTCGGGCCTCGTCATGAGCGGGTTCGACGGGGCTTGGGGCCTGCGGGGCTGGCAATGGCTGTTCCTGGTCGAAGGGCTTCCGGCCATCCTCCTCGGAATCGCCACGCTCTTCATCCTCGATGACGGGCCGGAGCGGGCGCGCTGGCTCACGGCGGAAGAAAAATCGTGGCTGGCGCGGCGGTTGGCGAATCCAGGAGAAACCCGGAACCATGCCGCTTTCGGCGAGGCGCTCCGCTCGCCGGCGGTCTGGGGATTTGCCGGCGTCTATTTCCTCCTGGTCAATGGGCTCTACGGCATCACCTTCTGGATGCCGCAGCTTTTGCACGATCTCGACCAGGGCAGCTTCACCGCCACCGGCTGGCTCACGGCCCTTCCCAATGCCGCCGCATCCATCGGCATGATCCTGGTGGCGCGGCATTCCGACCGGACCGGGGAGCGGCGCTACCATTTCGCCTGCTGCGCCCTGGCGGGAGCGGCGGGCTATCTCATCCTGGCGACCATGGGCGTGGGTTCGCTCGGCTGGTCGCTGGCGGCGCTGGCACTGGCGGAAACCGGCGTCATCGCCTGCCTCGGGGTGTTCTGGCCGATGCCGTCGGGACTCCTCGCCGGGCGGGCGGCAGCGGGTGGGCTCGCCCTCATCAACGCCGTCGGCGCGCTCGGCGGCTATGCGAGCCCGGCAGCCTTGGGCTGGCTCAAGGATGCGACCGCGCAAATGAGTTCGGGCCTCTTCGTGGTGGCGGCGGTGCTGGCGGCGGCTTCCTGGCTGTGCCTCCGGATCACGCGGCAACGGGAGGCGCTTACCATCTCGGTCGATGCGCGGGCCCCGGCCAAGCCCGCGACCGGCACGCCCTGCAATGGCTGCGGCGCTTGCTGCGCCATCCGGACCTGTCCCTTGGCCCGGCTCCGGTTCCGTCAACTGCGGGGGCCCTGCCCGGCGCTGCGCTGGGACGAGGACGGCATGCTCTATCGCTGCGGCTTGCTGCTGAGCCCGGAGGGGCACCTGCCCTTCCTGCCCGTCTCGCTCGCGGGCAAGCTGACCGCCCGCTGGATCGCGGCAGGGATAGGCTGCGACTCGACCATCCAGATCGAAGAGCCTTAGCTCTCCTCGTCCAACCGGTCGACGCGGCGCAGATCGGGGAACAGGAACAGCCACAGCCCGACCACGGCCAGCGTGCCGATGCCGCCGATCAGCGCCGCCGGCACCACCCCGAACCAGGCGGCGGTCACGCCGGATTCGAACTCGCCAAGCTGATTCGAGGCGCCGATGAAGATCGAATTCACCGCCGAGACACGGCCCCGCATGGCATCCGGCGTGCGCAGCTGCACCAGCGAGGAGCGGACGAAGACGCTGACCATATCCGCCGCTCCCAGCACCAGCAGCGCCGCCGCCGAGACCAGGAAATTCTCCGAAAGCGCGAAGACGCAGGTGCCCAGGCCGAAGATGACGACACCGATATACATCGTCACCCCGGTGTGCCGCCGCAGCGGGCGCCTTGCCAGGAACAGCGCCACGGCCAGCGCCCCCAGCGCCGGGGCCGCGCGCAGAAGGCCGAGCCCGGCGGGGCCGGTATCGAGAATGTCGCGGGCATAGATCGGCAGCAGCGCCGTCGCCCCGCCGAGCAGCACCGCGAAGAGATCGAGCGAGATGGTGCCGAGAATGGCCTTGTCGCGCCAGATGTAGGACAGCCCGGCGAAGACCGAAGTAAGCTTGCTCTCTTCCCTGGCCTCGGAGGGCGTGCCCGCCGGGGCGCTGGGCGGCGGCAGCGAGCCGGCCATGGTGGCGCCGAGCATGAACAGCGCCGCGCAGGACGCATAGGCCGCCCCCGCTCCAAACCCATAGAGCAACCCGCCCAAGGCCGGCCCCGCGATCGATGCCGCATGGAAGACCGAGGAATTCCAGGCCACGGCGCGCCCGAACACCGCCCGCTCGACCAAAGACGGCATCAACGCCGAAGCCGCCGGCGAGGCGAAGGCCCGGGCCGTCCCCAAAACCGCCGCCAGCCCATAGACCAGCGTGGGATCGAGGATGCCGGTCAGGCTGCCGGCCAGGAACGCCACGCAAATCAGGGCCTCGACGGCATAGCAGATCGCGAGCACGGTCCGCCGGCGGAAACGGTCCGCCACATGCCCCGCCGGCAGGGCCAGCACCAGCACCGGCAGGAATTCCGCCAAGCCGACAAGCCCCAGATCGAGCGCCCGATGGGTCAGCTCATAGAGCTGCCACCCGATCGCCACGGACAGCATCTGGAAGGCCGAAACGGAGCAGAGCTGCCCGACCCAGAACCGGAAGAAAGGCCGATGCCGCAGGATCAGCGCGCTGCCTCCGGCATGAAACTCGGACGATGTCATGAGATCAGGAATTTCCGTCTATGGAGACACAAAAGTAGCCCTCCCCTTGATGGGGGAGAACCTTTGATAACCCTTCCCCTTGATGGGGGAGAACCTTTGATAACCCTCCCCCTTGATGGGGGAGGGAAGGGTGGGGGTGATCTCGCCGCATCCTCGCTGGTGAAACCGGACACTGGAATAACGAAGCGCTGGCAGATCCGAAGGGCGTGCACATGATAACCGCCGAGGAATCCCGGAACCATCACCCCCACCCAAACCCTCCCCCATCAAGGGGGAGGGCTTCAAGCGGAACTTGGGCCGTTACCAAAAACGCAACACCGTTCAGCTCTTCCCCTTCCAGGGCACGAGCAGCCGTTCGGCCCAGCGCGCCGCGGCGGCGGAGGCGAGGGCGCAGACCGCGATGGTGATGATCCCGGCAAAGACGATGTCGGTCGCCAGGAAATTCGCCGCCGACATGATCATAAAGCCGATACCCTCGGTCGCCGCGATCAATTCCGCCGCGACCAGCGTCGCCCAGCCGGTGCCGATCGAGATGCGGATCCCGGTCATGATCTCGGGCAGCGCCGAGGGCAGGAGGATGTAGAAGAACAGCTGCCTGCGGCTGGCGCCCAGGGATTGCGCCGCATGGATGCGCTCGATCGGCACGGAGCGCACGCCCGCCTGCGCGGCAAGACAGATCGGCGCGAACATGGCCATGCCCAGAAGCGTCACCTTCGCCGCCTCGTCGATGCCGATCCAGATGATCATCAGCGGCAGATAGGCGAGCGGCGGCAGCGGCCAGTAGAACTCGATCACCGGATCGAGCGCCCCCTTGATCCAGCGATTCGTCCCCATCAGGAGCCCGATCGGAATGGCAGCACTCGCCGCCACGGCGAAACCGCACAGAATCCGCAGAAGGCTCGTCCCCGCATGCTCCCACAAGGTGGCCCCGGCATAGCCGTCCCGCGACAGGACCACGAATTGATGCAGAACCCGCGACGGCGACGGCAGGAACATCGGCGACAGCCATTCGAGCTCCGACACCGCCTCCCACCCCAGCAGCAGGAGCACCACCGTCGCCAGACTGACCAGCCGCGCGCTTTTCATGATGGTCCGTTGGCCCGCACCAGTTCCCGGATCGCCTTGCGGGTCTCGACGAAGCCCGGATCGGATTTGATCGACGCGGCGTCGCGCCCGTCGAGGAAGGAATGGATATAGCGTGACTCGAAGCGGCCGGCGATCCGTCCGGGGCGCGGCGACATGACCAGGATCGAGGTGCCGAGGAACAGCGCCTCCTCGGTCGAATGGGTGATGAAGAGGATGCGCTTCTTCGTCCCCGCCAGCACCCGCGCGATCAATTCCTGCATCGTCTCCCGCGTCATCCCGTCAAGGGCGCCCAGGGGTTCATCCATCAACAGGATCTTGGGCTCCGTCGCCAGCGCCCGCGCCAATCCGACCCGCTGCCGCATGCCGCCCGAAAGCGCGTGCGGCGGGGTTTCGGCGAAGCCGTCGAGTCCGACTTGCGAGAGCAGCTCCCGCGCCCGCTCGCGCCGTGCCCGCCGCCCCATGCCCTGAAGCTTCAGCCCGAAGGCAACATTGTCGGCGGCATTCGCCCAGGGCAGGAGGTTGTCTTTCTGGAAGACGACGCCGCGATCCCGGCCCGGACCGCGGATTTCCGCGCCATCCAGCCTTATGCTGCCGCCGGTCAGTTTCTGGAAGCCGGCGATGGCGCTCAGGAGCGTGGTCTTCCCGCAGCCCGACGCCCCAACCAGAACCACGAACTCGCCCTCCCCGATCGTCAGCGACACGTCGTCGAGCGCCTGAAGGGCGGCACCGTCCTTCACCGGATAATGGACGCTCGCGTGTTCGACCGTCAGCATACCGGGTACATTATTTCTCGGCCCCCTGAACGGCGGCGGCAACCGAATCCTTGACCACGAATTTTCCATAGCTCGGCAGAGCCGAGCCGATCTTGTGCTGCCGCACCAGGAATTCAGAGGTGGATTTCAGCACCCGCGCAGCACCGCTGGCCTCGCCGCCGCCAAGCCAAGGCCCCGCCTGATCGGCGAGATCGACGGCATTGAAGCCCCGCAGCCGCTCGACCTGCTGCGCCGCCGTACCGCCTTGCAGCCGCGCCAGACTCCTGGCGTAGTCGGATTGCGGTCCCCATTCTTCCGGATGGTGCTTGAAAGAAGCCGAAAAGCGATCCACCGCGCGCACGAAGGCCTTGAGGAAATCCGGGTTCTTGTCGGCGAATTTGGCCGTAGAGACGAAGGCGTTGAAGGTCGGCGCCCCGCGCGCGGCCACCTGACGCGAGGTCAGAAGCACCTTGCCGGTGCGCGTGAGTTCCGTCAAAGCCGGATCCCAGACGAAGGCCGCATCGATATAGCCCCGCTTCCACCCCGCCACGATTTCCGCCTGCGGGATGGTGAAGAGGTGAACGGCGCTTTCCGGTATTCCTTCCTGCGCCAGCACCGCCAATAGCTGGTAGTGATCCGTCGAAACCGGCGCCGCCGCCAGACGCCTGCCGCCAAGATCGGCAGCCGACTCGATCCCGGTGCCCTCCCGCACCACCAGCGCCTCGTCCTCGCCGGAGACCGAGCTGATATAGAAGAGCCGGAGATCGAGGCCGTTGCTGGCGGCAGCGGCGATCGGGCTGGAACCGGCGTCGCCGATATCGATGCTGCCGCCGGCCATGGCGGCGAAAATCTCGGCTCCGGAATTGAAGCGGCGGAACGAGATCGTCCAGCCGCACTCATACTGGATGCTGTTGTTCTCGATTCCCACCTCATAGGGGGCGGGAAAGGTCTGATAGCCGATCGTGACCGTGCCCCCAGCGAGTGCTACGGCGCTGGTCGTCAGAATCAGCATCAGCGCCAAGGCCGGCGCCATGCCGAATCGCCAGCGAGACACCGTCAACTCAGCGCCTCGCCCGGCCGGCGCTCGGTCCGCAGCAGCTCCGAAATCGCGTTGAAAACCCGCATCCATGCACGATGTCCCTTGATGTCGTTGCTTTTCAAAAGCGTATTGGCGTGCTTCATCGCGATGGTGGCGGCATGCTGCCCGTACCATTGAACCAGGATGTTGGCCATCCGCCAAACTTCACGATCGGAGTTCATGCCCGGCATTTTAGCCCGAAGGGATAAAAATGTATCCCCCATGGCATAATTGATTGGATCATTTTCCGGCGACGCTCTCTAGAGGCGACCAAGATGCCGGGATGCCCTTGACCTGAATCAACATTCCTCCCGCCCATTTGGTTAATACTTCTCTAATGAGAAATCCGATGGAGGCGTGAATGAGCAAGGTTCTCAAATGCGGCTTGGTCGTTCCCGGCTGTGAATTCGTCATTCGCGGGGAAGAGGCGGACGAAGTGCTGTTGGAAGCGCTCGAACATGCACGCTCGGAACATGAGGTCGAGCACGTCACGGAGCAGCTCAAGGACCGGATCCGCGCCGCTATTCGGGACGAATAGCCCCTGAATCCCCGCGCATCCAGGCGACGGCGCCCAGCCCCGCCGCCCGGCCAAGGGCGAAGCAGGCGGTCAGGAGATAGCCGCCCGTGCGCACTTCCCAATCCAGCATCTCCCCGGCGCAGAACACGCCGGGCCGCCGGCGCAGCATCAGCCGCTCGTCAAGTTCGGAAAAAGCAAGGCCACCGGCGCTGCTGATCGCTTCGGCGAGCGGCCTCGGCGCCACCAAACGAAGCGGCAAAGCCTTGATCGCCCCGGCGAGGGCGCCCGGATCGGCGAAGATTTCGGCGGACAGGCATTCGCGCAGGAGCCCGGCCTTGACGCCGGTGATGCCGCAATGGCGGCGCAGATGATCCGCCAGGGAGCGGCTCCCGCGGGGGCGGCTTAGCGCCCCTTCTACCCAGGACCGATCCCGGTCCGGCATCAAATCCAGCGTCAGGACGGCATGGCCTTCCGCCGCGATGCGATCGCGCAGGACCGGGCTATGGACATAGACCGCACTGCCTTCGATCCCGGTTCCGGTAATGACGAATTCCCCGCGATTGCGCTCGGCAAATTCCCCGCGATTCCGCTCAAGGTCCGTCGAGAGCACCACCGATTTGACCGGCATGCCGGCGAAGCGCTGGCGGAAATGCTCGCTCCAAGCGGCATCGAAGCCGCAATTCGCCGGCAGCAGCGGGGCCACGGCAACGCCCTCCCGCCGCATCACCGGAACCCAGGAGCCATCCGCGCCAAGCAAAGGCCAGCTAGCGCCGCCCAGCGCCAGAATGACCGCATCCGCCTTGAACTGAGCTGGGCCGTCCGGGGTCTCGAAGCAAAGGCTCCCATCATCTGCCCAGCCGATCCAGCGATGCCGCATGTGAAAGCGGACACCCTCCCCCCGCAGCCGCCTAAGCCAGCCGCGCAAGAGCGGGGCTGCCTTGAAATCCTCGGGGAAAACCCGGCCCGAGCTGCCGATGAAGGTCTTGACGCCCTGTTCCTCCGCCCAGTTCCGCAATTCATCGGGCGTGAAGCCGCGCAGGATCGGCTCAAGCCGCTCCCGCGCCGGGCCGAAGCGGGACAGGAAGCGGTCGAAGGCCTCGGCATGGGTGAGGTTGAGCCCGCTCTTGCCGGCCATCAAAAATTTCCGCCCCGCCGAGGGCATGGCGTCGAAGACATGAACCTCGGCCCCGCCCCGGACAGCCGCTTCCGCCGCCATAAGCCCAGCCGGACCGGCGCCGATGACGGCAAGGAGGGGAGCGGATGAAACCATGGCGCCTTGCTTAACCGGAGTGGATGATTGGGACAACCCCGCTGACACCGCACGCATAAAATTACCGAGGGAATAGAGGGGGTTATTCTCACACAAATGATCAATAACTTATGATTAAGTTAATACATAAAACTCCGCAATATTCTAAAAAGTATGTCATTTATAGTTAATACTCGATAAACACATACAAGCAAATATCCCCTGACGCATGACCGTATTTCAAAAAGCCGCACGGCGCGCCGCCGCTGCCCGTGCTCAACCTCAAACATGCATAAGGGGACGCCATGACGCTCGCTTTCGACCACATCGCGCCAGCAAGCCGGCCTTTTATTCCGGCATCCTGGAACTTCGATTCCGCCGAAAAGCTGGTGGCCCTAGACGAGGCACGCCCCCAAAACCGATATGAAAATCTCGACATGAAGCTGGAGACCGGGACCCGGACGCTCTGGGCTTTCATGAAGCCCCAGGCCCGGCCAAGCTTCACGACGGACCTGCTGCGCGACATGCGGTCGATGCAGGATTATATCAAAAGCGCCTGCACCCCCGGCGACGGCAAGACGAAGCCTTTCGATCACTTCGTTTTCGGTTCGCACATTCCCGGCATCTATAATTTGGGCGGCGATCTCAGACACTTTGCCGAGCGTATCCGCGAGCGCGACCGCGACAGCATGCGTCATTATGCGCATAGCTGCGCCGAGATCATCTACCGGAATGCGCATTCCTTCGATGTGCCGGTGATTACGATCGCACTGGTGCAAGGGGACGCGCTGGGCGGCGGGTTCGAATGCGCGCTGTCCTATGATGTGATCGTGGCCGAGCGGAGCGCCAAACTGGGCCTGCCCGAGATCCTCTTCAATCTGTTTCCGGGGATGGGCGCCTACAGCTTCCTGTCACGCCGCATCGGCCCCGCCAATGCCGAAAAAATGATCCTGAGCGGCCGGGTTTATACGGCTGAAGATTTGCACAAAATGGGTGTCGTCGACGTTCTGGCCGAGGATGGCGAAGGCGAAGCCGCCGTTGCCCAATACATCAAGCAGACATCCCCGAAGCATAACGCCCGTCAGGCACTCTATCAGACGCGGCGGCGCGTCAATCCGGTAACGCGCGAGGAACTCTTCGATGTCGTCGATATCTGGGTGGAGGCGGCCCTGCGGCTGACGGAGAAGGATCTTCGCCTGATGGGCAGGCTCGCTTCGGCCCAGGACCGGCGAATCGCCGGCATCGGCCAGGAATCCCCTTCATGCATGGCGGCGGAATGAGCGGCGCCCGCCCATCACTCCGCTGCGCATATTTTGGCCGGGCCGGAACTGCCCAGAGTGAAATGACGATGGCGGCACCGGTTCGCCGCCAGATGCAGCCGCTCGAATTCCACTTTAAGCTGGCGGACGAAGCTATTGCCATTCAACGCCAATTCCGCCGCGTTCACGTCGCGCCAGGACATGCACAGCTCGAAGATGGCTTTAGCGCCGAGATTGGCGGCACCACTCCGCAGCGCATGGGTCAGATCGCTGAAACCGTAGAGATCCACGGCAGCCGCGGCCGCGGCGAAATCCTGAAGACGTCTATCCGCGTCCCCCAGGAATTCCTGAAGCAGATCATCGACGAAGGCGCCCCCGCCGAGATCCTCCAGATTCTGGAGCACGCCCTCGTCGATCGCAGGCGCCCGGATCGGCGTTGAGCTTGGCCGGGCCGTAATCTCAGGAAGCCTGATCTCGGCGAGCCCCTCCGCCCCCGCCCCCCGCACAAGCTGCTCGATAATTTCCAGCAGCCGGGCGGGCTCGATCGGTTTGGTTATGCAGGCATCCATCCCCGCCTCCCGGCAGCGCTGGGCGACTTCCGGGGTGATGTCGGCGGTAAGGGCGGCAATCGGCACATGCGGCCCGCCCAGGGAGGCGAAGCGGAAAACCTTCGTGGCCTGGATGCCGTTCATGACCGGCATGTTCACATCCATCAGGACCAGATCGAATTTGTTGTCGGCGAGCGCATCCAGCGCTTCTTCCCCATTGGCGACCACGGACGCTTGATGCCCCGCCCGCTCAAGAATTTTGGCGATGACGCTTTGATTGATCCGGTTGTCGTCCGCCACCAGGATCCGCAAAACCCGTGAAACCCGCGCCGAGCCAAGCTTGGCGCCGATCGGAGCCGGAGCCGGATGGCCCTCCGGGGGAAGCGTGAGGGCCAGC
>Ga0265327_10001989_pt1 | contig 23209 bp, 19 predicted proteins | sample 41621metaG_FD_202089 | JGI IMG/M metagenome (GOLD analysis project Ga0265327, IMG submission 202089) | Rhizosphere microbial communities from Carex aquatilis grown in University of Washington, Seatle, WA, United States - 4-16-21 metaG | ecosystem: Host-associated > Plants > Roots > Rhizosphere...
TGTTTCTCAAACCTATACTGCGAATCCTCTAATATCATCCGTTTATAATGCAATTGGAAAAAGCATTAATACCTGCACCAATGTTGGTTTGGCTTATGTAACGGTAGATCCCTGTGATGGAATAGGGGAGAATGAATTATTAAAAGGGGAAATGACTATTTTTCCTAATCCCTCAAACGGGATTATTACTATTTTGTTTAATTCAGAAAATGAAAAACAAATTCAGATTTATTCTTCTTGTGGAAACTTAGTTTTTAAGATTTCTTTTTCAAGAGCCTTTGAAAGTATTGATTTGTCCGCCTTTTCGAAAGGAATTTATTTTATTAGAATTAATTATAAAAATAAAATCTTAAATCGGAAACTGATTTTGGAATAACTTTTTTATCTTATGAATTACCTGTAAATTAGCTTACGATAAATTTTATGGAATATAGAAGACTAGGTAAATCAGGATTACAGGTGAGTGTGCTTTCGTTTGGAAGCTGGGTTACTTTTGGAAAACAAATTGGCAATTCCACTGCCGATGAATTAATGAGTATTGCTTACGACAATGGTGTGAATTTTTTTGACAATGCAGAAGTATATGCACGCGGTAAGTCTGAAACCGTTATGGGCGAAATTTTTAAAAATAAAGCCTGGGCACGTAGTTCCTTTTGTGTGAGCTCAAAAATTTATTTTGGATACGAAGAGGGTAAACCCAATCAACTGGGACTTTCCCGAAAACACATTATTGAAGGTTGTCACGCTGCTTTAAAGCGTTTGCAGGTAGATTACATAGATCTTTTATTTTGCCACCGTCCCGATAAAAACACGCCTATAGAAGAAACCGTGTGGGCAATGAACATTCTGATTCAGCAAGGTAAAATTTTATATTGGGGAACCAGCGAGTGGGCAAACGACGAACTAATGGCAGCTTTTGTGTTTGCCGAAAAAAATCATCTTATTGGACCCACAATGGAACAACCTCAGTACAATATGTTTGAGCGGACTAAAATAGAAAAGGATTTTTTATTGTTGTTCAGGGATTTTGGATTGGGAACAACTATCTGGAGTCCCCTCGCGAGTGGTTTGCTCACAGGAAAGTACAACGCCGCTATGCCAGCAGATACGCGCCTTCACATGGAAGGAATGGATTGGTTAAAAGAAAGAACTTTGGGAGATGAATCAAAGATTAATAAAACAAGGCAATTAAATTTGCTGGCTAAAGAGCTCGGAACAAGTTTGCCCAAATTAGGAATCGCCTGGTGTATAAAAAATCCGAATGTTAGTACCGCCATTTTGGGTGCAAGTAAACCAGAACAATTAAAAGAGAATATTAATGCCCTGGAAGTATTGCCACTATTGACTCAGGAAATTATGTTAAGAATCGACGAAATTTTACAAAATAAACCTGTCTTGCCGCTTTTCTAAGAATTATCGAATGAGTGTTATATTTCCTTTCTTGCTGATCCTTTTGCTGTCGCTATAAATTGCATTGATCACGTAAGCAAAAACCTCTGAATTTAAAGGCCGGGCTTTATACGTTCCATCCCAACAAAAATTCGGATCGGCAGATTCAAATACTTTTTCACCCCAGCGGTTAAATATTAGAACTGAAAAATCCTTCACACAAAAATCCCAGCCTTGTAAACAAAACTGTTCATTTGTGTTGTCTCCGTTTGGTGTAAAAGCATTTGGCACCGAAAAATCATGATTGGCATCGCAGGTAACGTCCACCAGCACACATGCTTTGCTTATGCAACCATTTTCTTCAGAGAGTACACAATATTGCTTGCTCTCAGGTGGAGATACAATGGGGTTTGAACAATCTGAACAACTCAGTCCCGAGTCAGGAGTCCAGGTGTAAGTTACGCCACCACTCACAGAAAGTGTGGTGGTGGAACCAGGTGCGATGAAAACACGAGTCTTGATTTGTAGCGTTGGAGATCCTACAATTGAAACACCGGTGGTAGAGCTTCCGGCAGCAGTGCAGTTGACTTGTTGTAAAGAATAACTGACGGTGTAATTACCTGAGATGCTGTTTGCAAGATCGATAATTCCCGACGTTGTGTCAACGCTTAGTCCAGGCATCGAAAAATAATTACCCCCCGAATTAAAATTACTAGCAGGGATTGGCGAGGGGTTTTCTGCATTATTACAAATGGGCGCCGCATAATGAAAATCAATAACGGGTGTTACTAGTTCCTGGATAGTGACTGTAGACGAGCCTATGACACTACAGCCGTTGAGATCAGCGATTACAGAATAAACAGATGTGGATGCCGGACTAACAGTGATGGAAGATGAGTTTGCACCACCTGCCAGCCAGGTAAATGTTATACCACTTGCTGGAAGTGTGTTCGCAAGCAGCGTTACTGTATTGTTGATACAGCTGGTTGGACTATTTAAGCTTACTATAGGAAAAGGTTGGACAGTTATCGACGCAATTGCGGTACTTTCACAACCGTTAGTTCCTGTACCGGTAACCGAATACGTTGTATTGGAAGGTGGATTTAATACTAAAGAGTTTGTCTGCGCGCCAGTGCTCCATACATAAGAACTGGCTCCGTTAGCCGTAAGACTTGTAGAAAGGCCGGGACAAACAAATCTATTTCCTGTGATCGTTAGAGTAGGGGAAGGATAAGCGGTAATTGTTGCAGTCTGTATACTGGCGCATCCATTTGGGATTCCACTTATTACTGTATAAATGCTTGTGCCAGAAATTGTCGGTGTGATTATAATTGTGGAATCGTTAATTGTGCCGCCACCAGGCGCGTTCCAGCTATAACTGTTAGCTCCGTGGGCAACGAGTGTTGTTGTGTGACCAGGACAAAGATTTAAATTTCCCGTAATAGTTAAGGGCGAAGCATTTGAAATGGTTACTAGTTGAATGATTGTGTCGGATCCGCAAGTATAGTTTGAGATCAATTGAGAGGTGTACGTACCTGGCCCCGGATAAGTATGCACGGGATTTGGTAAAGACGAAACATTAGATGATCCGGAACCTGGATCTCCAAAATTCCAGCTGTTAATAGTTGAGTAGGTTGTACAGCTGAAATTTCCGGTCTGTGATGCAGAGAATGAAACGGTTTGACAACTGGTTAAACTTACAGTATATGTAAAAGGTACGGCGGTAGAAAAGGACTTAATAAAATTTGGAAGACAGTGTCTGGAGATTGCAGATCCTAAGGATTGTCCTATTTCTACAAAATTGCAGCCTGCTCCGTAAACATTAGGATTATTAATTACTGCTAGGTCGCTATTGCCATATCGCGTGAGGTATATTTTTCCATCTGGTCCTAATTGAATGTCCTCTTTCAAAGCACCACCGGTTGAAACGGTGTATTGGCTGGTAGTTATAGCTGTGCCTGAGCCCGCACAGAGGTCCCATTGAAGTACATAAGGATAACTGAATCCTATTGCGTATAGCTTTGTTCCATCGGCTGAAAATTCAATTGCCCGGGGAGCTTCTGCGATAGGGGTTATCTGTGAAAAACCGGTAATAAAACCGGTCGCAATATTAAAATCGTAGATCTCTAATGTACCGGTGGAAGTGCTTGAAACAAATTTGTTTCCGTTCGGCGAAAATTTTAATTCGCCTGGCGCTGTATTTATTGGCCCCGCCCCTGTGAGGAGTGCTGAAGTATTGAGTCCCGCAGAAGTAAGCAGGTAAACCCGTGTGAGGTTTGAGTTATCATCTTGTGACACGATCCAGAAATCGGTTTGATTACAATGTTTCGTTCCTGTTACTTTATTAGCTTGTGGAATAGTAGTAACGTTTACATTTTTTACGGTCACAGATCCCGAGCCGGAAGAAAGACTCATGTCTACAATGGAATAATATAAACCACTGCTACTTGCTGTAAATACATAATAGATCGAATTACTACCGGGTAGTTTTGCAATTAAAACGTTCTGGTAGCCACCTCCGCCCAAAAGCCCTGTACCATTTGACATGGTTGTGTTTAATTTGTTCCAGATTCGTATACCATCTGTATAAAACAAAAGATTTCCTGCAGCATCGGCAATGCTCGCAGACCCCTGATTAGCCAGCATGCTGCTGTTTGAAATGATGGTAGGAGGATTTGTCATAAAATCAAGTGCGGCATTACCTCCAAAATACCACTTCTTGTTTTCATTCTGGGCGAAGCTATTCGAGGCCCAACAGGCTATGTAAAATAAAAAACAGTATTTAAAAAATCTCTTCAAAATTTTACCGAATAAAAACAATGAATCCGAATTAAATATAATTAAAATTGGTCTGTGTTTAAAGATATGTTGCTTTAAAATTTTTATATAGCGGTATTATTAATAATAAGGTTAACTTTCATTAAATAAAAAAAGTCACCCTTTTGAGATGACTAAATTTATTAATTGATGGAATTATTTATTTCTTCTCAGCAGCCGGAATAAATTTTAAACTTACGCTATTCACACAATAACGCTGCCCTGTAGCAGTAGGACCATCATCAAAAATATGACCAAGATGCCCTCCACATTTTGCACAAACAATTTCGGTCCTCACCATGCCATGTGAAAAATCTTTAACCTGTCTTACACGATCGCCGCCGGCAATATTATTATCGAAACTTGGCCAGCCGCAGTGACTATTAAATTTTTGATCGCTTGTAAATAATTCTGTCCCGCAACCTGCGCAAACATAAACTCCTTTTGCAGAATGATCATTGTATTCACCGGTGCCTGGGCGTTCTGTCCCCTTTTCGCGTAATACTTCGTATTGTTCGGGAGTTAGTATTTTTTTCCATTCAGCATCTGTTTTATTATAAGTAGTTTCCATAGGTTTTTTTGTTTTTTCAGCATTTTCGGAAGTATTGGTTGAGGAAGAGGTAGAAGTTTGACAAGAAACTAAACCAATGACTAAAAAAAATGCAGAAGTGGTTATTAATTTTTTCATAATGGTGTTTATCAAAGATACGAGAATAAGAAAGTTATGGTTTTCGATTTACAAAAATTAACGCTTGTGTTTTTGCCACAGATTCCGCAAATTGTATGTGGTCTGGTAGAAAGTGAACATAGAAATAATAGAAAAACAAGAAGCATAATCTGGTTAATCTGCGAATCCGATAGCTATCGGATCTGTGGCTTTATTGTTTGCGACTCCGCAGCTTAATCTCATCCAGCAATTTCTCCTCACTGCCATTCTTTTGAGTCATCTGGATAAAAGAGCCTTCGCCTTTATAAGCTATCTCTTTTAAATTCCGGATCGCCGTTTTTTCTTCTCCGAAGGCTACTGTGCTCAGAATTATTTTTTTGTTTGCCTGTCTTTTCTTCCACGTGGCAAAATCTTCCTGTTCAAATTTAAATTCACCATCTGTTGCAATAATTATTTGATTGTTCCCATTTTGAATAAAATGTTTTTGAGCAAGCTGCTGACTGAATAAAATGGCTGTCTTGCCCGCTGTCATCCCTTTTGCCCGCAAACTGTCAACCAGGCTATGAAGCGTTTTTTTATCTGCGCCGCTCACTGCCTCGTCTATTATTTTTACTTTGGTAGCGTATGTTACAAATGTGATAGTGTCAATTTCCCTTACAGCATTAATTAATTTATGCAATGCAATTTTCATCAGGGGCAATTTCAAAGAATCGCGCATCGAACTACTAATGTCCACCAAAAATAAAATGTTATTTGGTTTGTAACGCAGTTCGGAAAAATCGTTTTTAATTTCCTCTGTGACGGGATGTATTGTGGGTTGAGAATTGGAGGTTATAGATGAACTTGGCGTCCCAGAGCTGCCAGGTAGTTTATTTGAGTTGTCTCTTTTGTTTGTTGTTTCGGGAACCAGAATTGGCTCTTCCTTAACTGCAATTGGATTTGTTCTTCTTTTTCCAAAATAAACGCAAGCCATCTTATCGTTTGCTTTTACCCTGGTAATGTTGCCACTGAGATTTATCTCGTAAGGCGTTTCTTTATCAGTTGCTATAAGATTGATCTTCTTTTTAAACTTACCGTTGTTTTCAGGAATGAAAGAAATGACCAATAAACACGTGTCGTTTGGAAGTAGCGTTTTTTTTGACGTAAAGATCTTGACACCGCGGTCTGCATCTGCACGCATGAGAAATATTTTTTTTGCGGAAATATTTGTCAAAACCACATCTCCTTTAATTTCGGATGCTTCGGCAATAGTTCCTAGATCTATATCCTTCTCGCTAAAGCTAATCTGAGAAATGTAAAATGCAGGTAAGAAAATAAATAAAAAAAATAAATTTTTCATGCTTAATTAGAATAACGAAAAACGACCCAAAAGAAACAACGCATTCTAATAATTCTAAAGATTTGTTGCCTAACCCTGTTCCCCTTTAATGGTAAGCTTTCGCATGGTAAATAAGATAATAAATCCTACTACAAAATAAACGATGAGTGAAAGAATGGATGGACGCATGCCACCCATGATTTCGCTTATGAGCCCAAATGTAACCGTCCCGATAATCATTCCTAATTTTTCCATCACGTCATAAAAACTAAAAAAACTGGCGTGGTCTTCTGTTGGCGGTAAGAGCTTGCTATAGGTACTTCTAGAAAGTGATTGAATTCCACCCATCACAAATCCAACAAGAAATGCGACGATGTAAAAATGAAATGGAAGCGTTACAACAAGATAAGTAAATGCACAGATAAAGATCCAGATCGAAACCGCCACCATGAGCGATTTTATATTTCCCACTCTCCTTGAAAGCCACGAAAAGAAAAAAGATCCGGCAATGCCAACAAATTGAATAATAAGAATACTTACAATGAGCGAAGATGTTTTGGCCTGCTCAGTTTCCCATTGTATCTCGTTCCTGGCGAACAATACGGCAACTACCATGACTGTTTGTACACCCATGTTGTAGAAAAAATAGCCGGATAAAAATCGTAACAGGCGCGGTATTTTCCCGAGTTGTTTTGCAACGCCCAATAATTCTCTGAAGCCTTTTGAGAATAAACTTTTTTTATCCATTCCTTCAGCCACGTGTGTATTCACGGGCAGATTACGGAAGGTGTATTGAGCAAAACCCATCCACCAAAGTCCGGTAAGCAAGAAACAATATTCAACTCTGAAAAATCCGGTGCCTGTTTCATCATTTCTTTTAAAAACCATAATCCCAATTAAACAAATGATAAGTAGCAAAGAACTTCCAAAATAACCCAATGAAAAGCCCCGGGCACTCACTTTATCCTGGTTTTCCACGCTGGCAATTTCCGGTAAATAAGAGTTGTAATACACCAGACTTCCCCAAAAGCCAATCGTTGCGGTTATAAAAGGAAGAAAACTGAGTTCAAGATGCTGACGTGTAAAGAAAAACAAACACATGCATGAAATGGAACCTAAATAACAAAAGAATTGAAGAAAACGTTTTTTGTTGCCAAGGTAGTCGGCAATACCACTTAAAATGGGTACTATCAGCACAACAATAAAAAGTGCAAAGGCATAAACAAAAGAATAAATATTTTGATTTTCGAAATCGTGGCCAAAAAATTTAACGGTATGACCAGTAAATTCTTTTCCTGCATGGGTGGTGACGTAATCATAAAAATTCGGGAAAATCGCGGAAGTGATTACCAGTGGGAAAACTGAATTGGCCCAGTCGTAGAAGGTCCAGGCACGTATTGTTTTTGGATTATCTTTTTCGATTATATTCATAGTTTTAGGATTTAATTCAGGGCCCGTTTTACGCTGCCCGCTTAGGTATAAATCTAATATTTATTTTTTAATAATCTCAAACTCCACCCTCCTGTTTCTAGAACGGCCTTCTTCTGTGTCATTTCCGGCAATAGGAAGTGTGCTGCCAAAACCTTTGTAATACATTTTATTCTGTACACCCCGTTTAATCAGGTATTCAAAAACTTCTCTTGCCCTAAGTTCACTTATTTTCTGGTTCTTATGTTTTGAACCAGCGTTATCGCTGTGCCCATTAATCTGGATTTGTATGCTGGGATTTTGAATGAGGTAAAGGGCCAGTTTATTTAACTCCATGTTCGATTCCGGTAAAAGATAATACCGTCCATTTACAAAAAAAATATTGTTCAAAGTAACTTTTTCACCCACCTCTAAATTTTCTCTTACCTGTAAAACAGAATCTTTCCAGAGTTCCAGGTAGTTCGGTCCAATGCGTTCTACAGCTACTTTATCTTCGGGTTGAGGAAGTTTAATCAACTTTATATCATCCACAAAATAATACGATTCTTTTGGACCAATTCTGAACACATCAATCCGCACCATATCTTTTTTAATTTTTGGAGAAAAATTTCCAATGGTAATGTATTTCTCACCACCATCAGCCTTGTAATAACCTTTAATTGTAAACCACTGGTAACCCTTTATCAAACCACCTTGCACGCATACCGTATCTATCATGTTTGATTTTACAACATCGTATTGACCTTTGTAACCACCTTTTGTAAACAATACGCCGAAAGATCTAAGAATAGCATTGCTCCAGAAAGCGAGGCGTATGTGCATGGTGAATTCATAAATAGTGCCCCTGTGTAAGGGTTCTACAAGCTTGGTCTGTAGAAATTCCTTATACTTTCTCCGAAAACGGAATCCTGTGTAACAATAACCGCTGTACCCACCTTTTTGGATGGTTGTGTCGTTTGTAAGTGGATTCTGATAAAAATCTATCGTTTCAATAGGTCGCCAGGGAACCGCTTTGCGCACATCGTTCGATTTGCGCCTGTAGTTCTCAAAGCTACCATTTGGAACCAGGTTTTTTTCGGCTTTAAAATCTGTCTGAATTTGCGCAAAAGAAGCAACAAAGGCCAGGGCCATTATAAAGAGTAAGAAATGCTTCATTCCTACAAAAATAGCCTTAAATCAAAATTTAGCATCAAATTGTTTTTAACACTTGCATATTCAAAAAAAGTCGTATATTTGCCTTCCCAAAATTGGGATAACAAAAGAAATTACAGACAATGGCAAACCATAAATCATCAATTAAACGCATTCGTTCTAACGACGCTAAACGTACAGAAAACCGTTATTACGCAAAAACTACTCGTACTGCTGTAAAAGCTTTACGTACTGCTACTTCTAAAAAAGATGCAGAAGCTTTATTACCTAAAGTTTCAAGTATGTTGGATAAATTGGCTAAAAAGAGCGTTATTCATAAAAACAAAGCTGGTAACATGAAATCCAAGCTTGCTAAAAAAGTGGCTACTTTAAAATAAGTATATCAGAAATGCATTGAGAAACCGTCCGGGTAAACCCAGACGGTTTTTTTTTGCCCATTGCTTAAATTTGATGTCGAACGCTCACTAATAACTAATAACCCCCTCCATGAAAAAACAATTCGATAAATTTTCGTCCAAAGTCACCAATGCGGCCGGCAGCCCTACTGCTTTTATCAGCGCTTTTCTAGTCATCATACTTTGGGGTGTCACGGGCCCGGTTTTTAAATATTCCGACACCTGGCAATTGGCAATCAACACAGGTACTACCATTGTTACATTTTTGATGGTATTTGTTATTCAACAATCGCAGAATAAAGACACAAAAGCCCTTCATTTAAAATTAAACGAATTAATTGCCTGTAACCGCAATGCCAGTAATCGTTTAGTAGACATCGAAGATTTAACAGCGGATGAAATTGAAGCACTTAAAAAATACTATATAGAGTTGTCAAAACTTTCGGCAACGGAAGAAGATGTGCACGCGAGTCATTCGTTAGACGAAGCAAAGGCAAATCATAAATCGAAAATAAAACATTCTGATGTGGATCAAAAAGAAAAGTAATTTTTTTGATTGGCTTTGAAAAGTAATTTCTTCGATTTTTTTTGAATCTTCAAAGGCAATAATTGAGCTGTTTTGCGCCCGCAACAATCGGACCAAAGTTTTTATTTTTTTTCAAAAAAACGCTTATACTTTATTTTTATAGATGAATGCCTTTTATGGCGCGTTAAAGAGCGTTTTTTTTAATGCTAAAATTATTTGCTATATGCGTGCTTTATTTAGTTTATTCCTGTATTTTGTGAACTTAACTTTAACTAGCTCTAAGCATATTAAATTCAAAATTTAAACAGGAACGATGATTAAATACTTACACCTTACTTGTGTTTTTGACTTTGATAAACAGAAGATGAATCTCTCTGTTAGAAATATTTTTTCAACTGGTATAATCTTCTTTTAACGGTGATGGAAAAAGAACTAAAAATTTTGTTGCTTGAGGATAATTACTCGGACGCCGAACTTCTCATGAAAACACTTACCAGGGCGGAAATGAAATACGATCTTCATTTGGTGGAATCCAAAGAACAATTTGTTTCTGAGTTGGAAGGTTTTAATCCCGATGTAATTGTTTCTGATCATTTTCTGCCAGGGTTCAATTCCATTGAAGCGCTTGGAATTGCGCGCCAGAAAAACGCAGATATCCCTTTTATACTAGTAACGGAATCTTTGTCGGAAGAGTTCGCCGTGGATTGCATTAAGGCGGGCATAGATGATTACATCCTCAAAAGTAGCCTCGTGCGCTTACCTACCTCCATTAAGAATATTTTTGCCAAAACAATTGCCCGACGTGAAAAGGAAGCAATGGTAGCACTTCACGAAGAACTCAAAGTGGCCTACAATGAAATTGAAGAAAATAATAAGAACATGACCGATAGCATCAATTATGCAAAATTGATCCAGGAAGCCATGTTACCAGAGAAAGCAGTTCTCACAAACTATTTTCCAAACTCATTAATAATTTATCGCCCTAAAGATATAGTGAGCGGTGATTTTTATTGGTTCGTAGAAAGAGAAAATAAATTATTAATTGCCGTGGCGGATTGTACAGGACACGGTGTTCCTGGTTCGCTCATGGCAATGATTGGTTATAGTTTGTTGAACGAAATTGTGAATGTGAAAAAGGTACGCCAGCCTGCTGAAATACTAACTAAATTAAATAAAGGAATTCGAAGAACGTTGAAACAGGATAAAATTGGAAATCAGCGTTGTGATGGAATGGACATAGCTTTATGTTCCATTGATAGACAAAACCGGGAGCTCGAATTTGCAGGAGCGAATCGTCACCTGATTTATTTCCGCGATAAATCACTGGAGATGGTTAAGGGCAACAAGCTTGGAATTGGAGGCTTGCATGATGAACATATGATTAGATTTACAAATCATAAAATCAACTACGACGAAGGCGATATTATTTATATGTGTACCGACGGATACGCCGATCAGTTTGGCGGCAGCAAAGGAAAAAGAATGATGACGCGAAATATGATTAAGATTCTCGAAAAATCTTTATCTTTTGGAGTAAACGAACAAGAACAACTGCTGAACCATTGGCTCGATAAATGGCAGGGAAGTTATGAGCAAACCGATGATATTTTATTAATCGGAATCCAGCTTTGATTAACTCGATCGGCTTAAAAAATTATAACGAAAAAGAAATTTTCTTTCTTTAGTCGCTGCATTTTCATTTATTTAAAAAAATAAAGCCGTTTTTGTCTTCCAAAAACGGCCCTTTGTCGAATTTTTTATTTTTTTACGAATGAACGTAAAATGTAAGAATTTAAGACAGTAATTTTTGCCTTAGCATAAACTCCAATTGCTCATTTGTTACCAATAATTGCTCACTTAATTCTTGTTGTTTTTTCTTTAAATGATAGACTTTATAGGCGTTTTCAATGGTTTCTTTCAGGTTCTCATCGTTCCATGGTTTCTGAAGATAATGATAAATCTGACCCCGGTTTATGGCGTCTTTTATTGCTTCTATATCCGAAAAACCTGTTAAGAGAATTCTTATCTGATCGGGATAATCTTTTACCGCCTGGGCAAGTAATTCAGTTCCTAAAGTTCCAGGCATACGCTGATCTGTAATCAGCACGTGTATCTCATTATCGGCAAGAATTTTTTTACCTTCATCCGCCGAAATGGCTGTAAATACTGTAAAATGCCTTCTAAAAGACGCTTTAAAGGCTGAAAGATTATTCTCTTCGTCGTCAACGTAAAGAACATTGATATTTAGTTGCTCGCTCATTTGATTTCCTAAATCAGGTTAAAATAAATCACTTAGAAATTGTTTTTTTGGTAAAGCACCTCAAACACTTTCGCAGTTCGAATTTATGAATAATAATTTTATTTTTACCAAAATTACCTTCTTTAATACACTTCCTCAAATTGTGTAATAGTTAAAGAATAAATTTAAGAACTAACGCGAAGTACTATGACAATTCTCTCGGAACACTTGGAAACATTGAAAATCCAACAAAAAAAGACAAGTACACTCTTTAAGCCTTCGTTTTACAGACTTGGTAAGCCTAACGAACTTAAGAATTTTAACGAGCTTCTTTCAATACCCGGAATCACAGTGGTAGACTATATTGTGGACCAAATACGAGAGTTGGTCAAAATAAAAAGTCCTCACAAAAGATTTTCGACGGATGAGCTAAAATCAGAGACGGAAAAACACATTGGAAAAACAGATATTCACGAATATGGCGTTTGGGCCTATTATCCCTGGTCGAATCGCCTCGTTCATATTTTAGACGAACAAGAATTTATTGAAGTGAGAACCAGTCGTAACCAATATAAAATTACCCGCGAGGAAAGAGACCTTCTTGCAACAAAAAAGGTTGGCATCATTGGATTATCAGTTGGTCAATCAGTTTCTATGACGCTCGCTATGGAGCGCAGCTGCGGCGAATTACGTCTTGCTGATTTTGATATTCTGGAATTAACGAATCTCAATCGTATAAGAACCGGTGTGCATAATCTGGGGCTGGCAAAGGTGTATTCTGTTGCCCGCGAAATTTCTGAAATTGATCCTTACATAAAAGTAGTATGCTTTCCGGAAGGACTACATGAAAAAAATCTGCATGATTTTTTTACCAAGGGGGGTAACTTAGATCTTTTAGTGGAAGAGTCAGATGGATTTGATATAAAAATACTAAGCCGGTACAAAGCCCGTGAACTAAAAATTCCTGTGATCATGGAAGCCAGCGATAAATGCATGGTAGATGTGGAACGTTTCGACCTGGAACCCAAAAGAAATATTCTTCACGGAATCGTGAAACATTTAGACGTAGATACCCTTAAGACGTTAACAACCAACGAAGAAAAAATTCCATACATGCTCGACATACTTGGATTAAGTAGTACCAGCCCTAGGTTACGCGCCTCCATGTTAGAGATGCAGCAAACAATCAGTACATGGCCTCAACTCGGCTCTGCCGTTACTATGGGTGGGGGTATTACCGCTGATGTGAGCCGCAGAATGTTACTCAACCATTTTACCGAGTCGGGAAGGTATTACGTAGACATTGACGAATTGATTGGAAATAAAGCGAATAAAATAAACGAAGCGGTTTCTAAAAAGAAAAAAGAAATTTCTTCCGATCTCACGCCAGAGAAAATGCAGAAGATAGCGCGGCAAGTGAAGGGCAAAGAGATTTCGGAAATAAAAGAGTCGGATCTCAAAAAAGTTGTGGAGGCCGCTATGGCAGCGCCGTCCTATGCTAATAAGCAGCCCTGGAAATTTTTCTTTTCCAAAAAAAAGTTGTTTCTTTTCAAAGACAATACCATTTCTTTTAATGACCCAAATGAGCAAAATGCAGTAATCTCAATTGGCGCGGCTATTGAAAACATTACTATTGAAGCCGAAGAATTAGGTTACGACATTGTTACGACTTTAACACCCGTTGCTTCCCAAAAAAATCTTATGGCGTTTTTTTGTTTCATTAAAAATAAGAACAAGCGAAATAATACAGCTTCATTAAGTCCTTATATTTATACGCGACAAACAAACCGGAAGAACGGAAATGGAGGAGCCATTAAACCAGGCTATATAAAAGAGCTGGTGGATCTTGCTTCGACAGTAAATGGTGCTTCTCTACATTTTGCCATAACTGAAAATGAAATTAAAAGTGTTGCGCAAATTTCAGGAGCTATAGAAAGAATTCGTTTATTGCATCCGCTGGCCCATGAAGATTATTTTGCTAACACAATCAGGTGGCAATCTTCTAATTCCATTAGGGAAGGAATTGATATTAAGACATTGGAAATGCTACCAGCCGTGGAAACAGCATTTGAGGTAATGTCTGACCCGAAGGTAGCAGCTCTGCTAAATAAATGGGAGAAAGGAATTGCCTTTGAGAAAGTAATGCAGTATTCCGTTTCAACATCCTCTGCTATCGGATTGCTTACAATGCCTTCCAATTCAGTAAAAAACCTGCTAAATGGGGGGAGGTTAGCGGAAAAAATCTGGCTTACTTCCACTAAAAATAATTTAGCTTTTCAACCTATTTGTGTACCTTTATCATTCTTAAAACTTTTGGGTAAAAAAAATAAAGACGGAAATCTCACAGAAAAAACATTTTCTGAATTAATAGCGTTAAAGGCCCAACTTTCGCTTATATTTAGCGAATTGAATACGAGGGAAGCTGTTTTTTTATTCAGGTTGTCTGAAGCCGATAAACCGCTCATCCGTTCATTAAGAAAGCCTTTAAATGAAGTATATTTTAAAAGTTAGAAAACAGAAATGAAATTAGTATTTCGCGCATTTAAAGCTACTGAAAACAGGGAACTGTGTGAAAGGTATCTTGCGGGACATATTCAGGTACTTGTAAATTATGGTATTACAAATATTACTACCAATAATGCAGAGTGGATGGATTGGGATTTTGTTTATTGTGTGATTGCCGAAAAAGAAGACGGAACTGTGGTAGGAGGAGTAAGAACGCAAATTGCAGATGGTGTTTATCCTTTGCCCGTTGAAAAGGCAATCGGAAAAATGGATCCTAAAATACATGAAATTGTGAAACATTACCAGGCCGATGGCGTGGGTGAACTCTGTGCTTTGTGGAATGCGAAGGAGGTTGCAGGTATGGGTTTAAGCATCATGCTGGTTCGCGCAGGAATTGCCATGTTAAACCAGGTTAAGTGTAATACCTTAATGGGCATTTGTGCAGACTATACTTTAAAAATGTTTAGGAAGGTTGGATTTGTTGTAGACAACTCCCTTGGAGATAAAGGAGAATTTGTTTACCCTAACGAAAATTATGTTGCAAGAGTTCTGGGGATATTAAATGCAAAAGATCTTTCCACAGCGGAAGAATACGACAGGCTTAAAATGCTTGACCTACGCCAGAATCCTGTTCAGATGTGTACGGAAAAAGGAGCAAATGATATTACAATTGAAATAGAATATTTACTTTTATTAAAATAAATCACTTTTTCTCATGTATCGTAAATTTTTGTTCGTTGTTCTTTTGGTATTGGCAAAATTATCAAATGCGCAAATTCTTGTTTCGGAGGGCCGGGGCCAAAAGCTGAATGTCAATCTAAATAATAGCATTTTTTTTATTGAAGATAAAACGGGCCACTTAACTTTTGATGAAGTAAAACAATCCGGTGCTTTTGTTGCTGTGGGAAAAGATGTTCCCAATTTTGGTATTACTAATTCTGCTTTTTGGCTTAGACTGCGAATAAAAAATACAACGCATAAAGAAGTTTACCGCTTGCAAATCTCACAACCAGCTCTTGACGAAATTGATTTTTATCAGAAAAATAAAAATGGGATTTATGAGGGCTCAAAAGCCGGCGAATATCTTCCTTTTAATTCACGCGAGTTTTTTGATCCAAATTATATTTACAGGCTAAGATTGGATACAACAGCAATCACCGAAATATATTTACGGGTAAAATCCCGCGACAATCTTCAGGTGCCCATACTTATCAGTAGTCAGGAAAATATTTTCGAAACCAACAAAATCAAAGATTATATCTTTGGAATTTTTGCCGGGATAATGGTAGTGATGTTTCTTTACAATGCGTTTTTATACATAACGGTTAGGGATAAAACGTATTTATATTACATTATTTACCTGGCCACTGTTATTCTTACGCAGTGCAGTATTCAAGGCTATACATTTCAATACCTTTGGCCAAACAGCCCGTTCATGGCGCAGTGGAGCGCCTTTCTGTTTTCACCGATGGTAGGTGTCGCAAGCGCTTATTTTATGCGCGTGTTCTTAAATACGGCTCAGTTCACGCCTAAACTCGAAAAAGGATTTAAGTATTTTAACATTGCTTATTGTATCACATTTCTTTTAGCTGTTTTTGGTTTTTTTAATATCAGTTACACACTTATCACTGCTTGTGCCGCATCCCTATCCTTATACATGATGGTGGGAGCCTATCTGATTTTCAGGCAAGGATATAAACCGGCAAGATTTTTTCTTTTAGCCTGGTCAATGTTTTTAACCGGCGTAACAATTTATTCTATGACTAACGTGGGAGTTTTACCCATCAACAATTTCACTTTTTACACCATGCCGTTTGGTGCTGCTGCCGAAGTCATCCTGCTCTCATTGGCACTGGCAGATCGTATAAACGTACTTAAAAAAGAAAAAGAACAGTCGCAGGCCGACGCTTTACGTGTGTCGCAACAAAATCAAAAATTAATTACAGAACAAAATATTCTCCTGGAACAAAAGGTACATGAACGCACTCTGGAGTTAGAAGAAACTAATGAGGAGCTAAACGTAACGCTTACTTATTTAAAGGATACGCAAACTCAGTTGGTGAATGCGGAGAAGATGGCGTCACTCGGGCAGTTAACAGCAGGTATCGCTCATGAGATAAACAATCCGATTAATTTTGTGAGTGCTAATCTGAAACCACTTAAAACGGATATTTCAGAAGTGTTTGAAGTGGTAGATATTTATGAAACGATTAATGTAGAGACTGAACTTGTACAGAAATTAAAAGAGATCGATACATTTAAAAAGAAAATTGATCTCGTTTATCTGAAACAGGAAATTGGAACTTTATTGACGGGAATTGAAGACGGAGCCAGGCGAACTGCCGAGATAGTTTCCGGTCTTAAGAATTTCTCCAGACTAGATGAAAGTGACCTGAAAGAAGCTAACATTAACGAAGGAATTGAATCGACCCTGATTTTATTACGAAGTTCAATTCATAAAAATATTGAAGTCGAAACCCATCTGGGTGTTCTTCCGCTCATAGAATGTTTTCCTGGAAAACTTAACCAGGTTTTTATGAATATTCTTACCAACGCGCTTTATGCGATGAGCAAAAAAGAAGGTTCAGAAAAAAACAAATTAAGTATTACAACATTTGAAAAGGAAGATCACGTTCACGTAATTTTTGAAGACACGGGAATTGGTATGACACAAGAGGTAAAGGAAAAAGTTTTTGAACCATTTTTTACCACAAAAGATGTGGGCGAAGGAACCGGCCTTGGCATGTCAATTGTATTTAAAATTGTAGAAAGTCACCACGCAAAAATGGAAATAGAATCTGAATCCGGAAAAGGAACTAAAATAACACTGATTCTAAATAAAAAAGTGAACTAAAAAATAAGGCTTATAAATATTTTCATGGTGTAATAAATATTCTGATCGCGGCCTGTTTTAAACTAAATCTTCAGTAAATAAAAAACCCGTTCTGATAGTTATCGGAACGGGTTTTTTGTTAATTAAAATTTTGAATGTGATTTTAGTCTTTCAAATTTATAACTCAACTAAGCAATCCAAACAATTATATAAATTGGGGTAGAAATCGCAATAATTTAATTAACTGAAAAGAATTAAGCCAACTTTACGTTAACGGCGTTCAATCCTTTTTTACCTTCTTGAATTTCAAAAACAACTTCGTCATTTTCACGAATTTCTTCTTTAATTCCTGAAACGTGAACGAACACTTCTTTTCCGGAACCTTCAACTTTAATGAATCCGAAACCTTTTGTTTGGTTGAAAAACTTAACTGTACCTTTTTCCATTTTTTTAATTTTATTATTTCCCTTTTTTAATTACTAATTAAACAATGCTGAGAAAAAAGGGGATGACCCGGCACCGTTAATTCTTTAAATCTAATCATTTAAAATCTTATCAAACTCTTTTACCAGTTCGGTTGAATTTGTTTATTAATTCTTAAAAAAGGGAAATTAAACGAATTGCAACCGGAGGTGATAGTGGAGATGTTGAGAATTTAAATAATGTTCGTTTAAAGATTAAGACAAATTTAAATATATTATCTGTAAATACAAATTTTTAGCATGTAAAAGGCTGATTTTCAGGTATTATTTCTTATTTCGAGGTTTAAAGGCTAAATTCTGCTTTAAAATCTGAATTCTTTTTGTTTATTTAAACGAATATTCCACACACAATGCCAGGAAGACACCCAATTATTCTAACGCTTATTGCTGTATTTTTATTTACAACCTGTAAAAAAGGTGAAGACGATCCTGTAATATCCCTGCGTTCGCGCACAACCAGGCTAACCGGCGAATGGCGATTGGTAAGTGGCACCGCAGGCTATACGACGAATGGTTACAATGACACGTTTAGTTTTACCGGGACAGATTTTCGAGAAAACTTAACCACAGCCTACCTTACAACTTACATAGGAAAATATATTCTGAAGTTAAACATCGCAAAGGACGGTACCTTTAGTTTTAAAGAATTTCTTGCCGGATCTACGCTTGATGCAAGTGGTACATGGAATTTTAACAATGGTATAGGGGAAGACAAAAAGAAAGAAGATGTAATATTTACCATTGATAAAGTAAATGCAGGTTATACTAACAGTTATTACAATCCCTTTAACCGGGGTTGTACAAATTTTGTGTATAAAATCAAAGAGCTGAGAAATGCGAAACTGGTGATACATTCTTCTGGAAAAGTTTATTCTAATTCCAGAGCAGATTATGTTACCCTTTCCACAGACTATACTTTTATCCAGTAAAAAATGCGATGAAAAAAATAATTAACTTAAATATCCTTTTGATTTCTTTTCTTTTCTTTTTGTCGTGCAAAAAGGGGGAAGATGATCCCGCATTTACACTGCTGACCCGTAAACAAAGAGTGGCAGGTGACTGGAAGCTACAGGAAGGAAGTATAACTATTGGCGTTAAAGACTCTACAGGAGCGTATGCCGGGCTTGCATACAAATTAAATGAGAAAACATATAGTTGGGATGATATCGGCAAAGGAGCACATTTTGAAGAGCAGTTTAATTTAAATATTTCCTTTACGAAGGCAGGAGCCATAACAATCAAACAAGTGATGGATTCGATAAATTTTGAAGCAACCGGCACCTGGGATTTTGAGGGTAACGTAGGAAAGAGCAAGAATAAAGAAAGTATAAATATTCAACTAGAAGATATAAATACAATTTCGTACCTACCGCGCCTTTTTAATAAGACCGAGGTTAATTTTACTTACAGGATCAAAGAGCTACGAAATAAAAAAATGGTTCTTGTATGTGATGAAGAATTGATCGTGCTTAATAGCAGTTTTGGCTATTACATAACATCAGAGTATATTCTGGTACAATAATAAATTAAGACGCCCGGAAAAGTCCGTACTTCAAAATGCAGTAAATAGCCCTGAATCCGTCTTTCCAGCCAATTTTTTTTCCTTCTTCGTAGGTACGTCCGTAATAAGAAATCCCCACTTCGTATATTCTCACGTTTGGAATGCGCCCTATTTTTGCAGTCACCTCTGGTTCGAAACCAAAACGTTTTTCTTTGAGTTGAATATTTTTCACAAGATCGGCTCTGAATAATTTGTAACAGGTCTCCATGTCTGTGAGATTAAGATTTGTAAACATGTTGCTTAAAGTAGTTAGTACTTTATTTCCTATGGAGTGCCAGAAAAAAAGAATCCTGTGAGGTTGATGTCCTACAAAACGGCTGCCGTATACGACATCTCCCATGCCATTTAAAATGGGCTTAAGCATAAGGTTGTATTCTTCAGGATCATATTCAAGGTCCGCATCCTGGATAATAATGTAATCGCCGCTTGCTTCTTTAATACCCGTGTGCAGGGCCGCGCCTTTGCCTTTATTTACTTCATGCTTTCTGTATTGAATGTTTAATTCTTTATTCGCGGCCTGGTAACTTAAGATGGCTTGTTCGGTATCATCTTTTGAACAATCGTTCACAATAATTATTTCCTTCTCAACATCTCCCAATAAAACCACAGATTTAATTTTATTTAAAATCAAATGAATGGTTTTTGCTTCGTTGTAAGCCGGTATTACTATAGATAATTTCATTTAATACACAATTTTTCAGTTGTAAATATAATTTAATTATTTTGTTTTATCTCTCCAAAAAAATTAGTTTTACAAGGAATGAACAAAGTCCTAATTCTTACGTATTATTGGCCTCCCAGTGGGGGAGCGGGTGTGCAGCGTTGGCTGAAATTTGTGAAATACATGGCACAGTATGGGTGGGAACCAATTGTATACACTGCAGAAAATGGTGAAATGCCTGTTATGGACGAGAGTTTGCAGAAAGATGTGCCAACAGGCACTGCCATTTTGAAAACGCCAATCTGGGAGCCTTACACAATTTACAAACGGTTTATCGGTAGAAAAAAAGACGATAAAATTAATGCTTCGTTTTTAAACGAAAATAAAAAAACAGGTTTGGCTGAAAAAATTAGCGTTTGGATACGCGGTAATTTTTTTATTCCTGACGCGAGAAAATTCTGGATCAAACCCAGCATTAATTATTTGAACGATTACATTCTTAAAAACAACATCGATTACGTGATTAGCAGTGGTCCACCGCACAGTATGCACCTGATTGCTTTGGGACTAAAGAAAAAATTTCCAAATCTGAAATGGATTGCCGATTTCAGGGATCCCTGGACAAATATTGATTTTTATGAAAAATTAATGTTGAGTCAATGGGCCGATAATAAACACCACAAACAGGAATTAAGTGTTTTAAAAAACGCTGATATTATTTTGAGTATTGGACAAGCCATGAGCGATGAATTCGAAAACATGTATCTAAAGGCCGGAGGCAAAGAAGAAAATAAATTTAAAGTCATTACGAATGGATTTGACGAAGAAGATATAAGCACTTCGGAAATAATCAAAGACCAAAAATTCAGCATTGCTCATATTGGCACACTGGTAAAGGATCGTAACCCTGATATTTTGTGGAAAGTTTTGAGTGAACTGGTAAAAGAAAACGTAGCATTTAAAAAACAACTGGAAATAAAACTGGTAGGTAAAGTTGATATTTATGTAAAAGAACAAATTGCTTTATACAAATTAAGTGCTTTTGTAAAGAAGATAGATTATCTGCCGCATGATGAAGTTATAAAAGAGCAGCAAAAATCACGCGTATTGCTCTTATTGGTAAACAATACAAAAAATGCCAAAGGTATCTTAACCGGTAAATTTTTTGAATACATGTCTTCAGGAGCACCGATACTGGCTATTGGGCCAACGGATGGTGATCTTGCAGCAATTATAAAAGAAACAAACAGTGGACTTATAAGCGCGTTTGAGGATAGTGAAAGTCTTAAAAAGAACATTCTGGCTTTTTTCAACGGCGGGTATGTGAATAGAAATGAATCTGCCATAAATAAGTATAGTCGAAAAGGTCTTACAAAAAAGCTATGTGATGTTTTAGAGAGTTTGTAAACTAAATAGGTTGTTTCAAAAGCCTCGTAACTTCGAAAAAGTATCTCAGAAATCGTTGGTAAATTTTTCCAAAGTAGATGATGATTCATCCATTGGAAACGCAATAGTGCGTCATTTTACGCCATTTTACGTGCTTTTACGCATGAATGACGCACTTAGCATGCACTATGAACGCTTAGCGTATGAATAGGATACGCTTAGGAGATGCTTTTAACATGAGTTTATCATTCATAAGGAATCTAAATTTCAATAGGACAATTCTGAAAACTTTTTCTTCAATCCAATTATTAAGCGGTGAGCTGGTTTAGTTTATCGGTAAAGAAAATAGCCATTTTGTTGGTGTAGAATTTATCCTTGAATTGACCAACCCATTGAATACCGTTGATACTATTGGTTAAAAAAACTTCATCACCATTCATGAGTGTGTATGACGTGATGGCGCTTTCGAAGGTGAGGATTTTATTTTCTGTTGCAAGAGTCATGATTTGTTTGCGCATCACGCCAGCTACACAGCCTTCTGTGAGCGGTGCGGTGTATAAAGTCCCATTTTTTACAACAAAGATGTTTGAACTGATGCTTTCACAAATAGTGCCGTTCTCATTAATTAAAAAACATTCATCCAGTTTCATACTCTGTTTGGCAATACCCGCCATTACATACATAAGGGCATTACCTGTTTTAATGTTCGAGAGTTTATTGATGGATTTCTTAATGTCGGCATAAATATCTACCCAAAATCCTTTGTGGTTGAGCTCGTAGCCTGTAGTTAATTCTTCGCTTTCAATTAAAAAGGAAATATCGTTTGTTTCTGGTGTGTAATACCCGCCATTATTTCTAAAAACAGTGAGGCGTACCCTTGCATTTGGTGCATGAACATTGTGTTTTAGCAGATTGATTATAAATTCATGAATATTATCGGTATTCAGTTCCGCAGGCAGATTCATACGCAAAACTGTCATGCCCAACTTTAAACGTGTAATGTGGTCACGTAAAAACATCACTTTGTTATTACAAATTCTAATACTTTCGAAAAGGGAATCGCCGTAGCGGAAGGCGCGGTTAGAGAAGGATACGCTGGGTTCGTAAATGCTGATTAAATGTCCATTAAGTATGCAGTAGTTGTCCTTTGCCATTTACGATAAGCGTTTGGAATTTAAAATTGCTTATAAAAAGGCTCTAATAAGCTCATTATCAATTTATTTAATAACAATTTAAAGTTAATGGCATTAAAATGGGGTTACATTTACCTGTTATTTTGCAGTAAAAAGTATGACAAATTAGCGTTAATAACTATTTTGCATTGTATTTGATATAAAACCAGTAACAATTACATTTGAAATAACTAAAAACAAAAAATTATGTTTGATAATAATGAATTTAGAAAGTATGCCACCAAACACGCTGGCATTAACAGTTTAACATACGACAGCTACACGTCCCGTATTCAGTCTTCTTTAACTCCTTATATCATCGAAGAGCGTTCGCTGAATGTAGCGCAAATGGACGTTTTTTCACGTTTAATGATGGACCGCATTATTTTTTTGGGAACCGGCATTAATGATCAGGTAGCTAATATAGTTCAGGCCCAGCTTTTATTTCTTGAAAGTGTGGACGCTAAAAAAGACATACAGATTTATGTAAACTCACCCGGAGGTAGTGTTTATGCAGGATTGGGGATTTATGATACTATGCAGATTATTAAACCGGATGTAGCAACGATTTGTACAGGAATGGCAGCCAGTATGGGTGCAGTATTGCAATGTGCGGGCGCCAAAGGAAAACGTACCGCTTTAAAACATGCGAGGATTATGATTCATCAGCCAATGGGC